>Ga0187847_10000029_pt1 | contig 162970 bp, 134 predicted proteins | sample June2016WEW_4_10_FD_132458 | JGI IMG/M metagenome (GOLD analysis project Ga0187847, IMG submission 132458) | Peatland microbial communities from SPRUCE experiment site at the Marcell Experimental Forest, Minnesota, USA - June2016WEW_4_10 | ecosystem: Environmental > Terrestrial > Soil >...
CTGGACGGCTTCCCGGTGGCGCGCACGGATTATCCATTGCCGTTCAACATGGGATTGCAGGCGAAACCCGCTTACTGGGGCATCGTGGACCCAACGCAATTACCCGGCTTCGGATTGAAGTTTGAAATCTCAAGCAAGACGGGCGACAGGGATGCACGGGTGTGGACGATTACCGCAAAGAATGGCGACGTGGGGCCAGCGTATGCAACGCAGATTACCGGGTTCACGCTGTTGCAGGATTCGGGCAGACGATGCAATCCTGTGGTGACTGCGCCGAGCAGTTTCCCAGTTTTGCTTGGGGACATTGCGACGAGCGGGTCGGCCAGCGCTGCATTCACGATCGACTTCGCGAGCTGCGATCACTTTGCTCACTTTATTTTGAGCATGCCGTGGAGTTCGGCAACTTATGATACGGGCACATTTGTCTCCGGCTTCGATTTCCGGAGAGGCCGTGATTGGGAGCGATGAAAGGAGCTGAATTCAGCGTGGATTTCGGAACCCGGGAATCCGAGTAGTGGTGCTCAGGGCTGCCGAAGAGTCGCACCTGACACGGCACATTTTGACGATAACTGAGCGGCCTCGTGGACCCAGCGGCAGAAGTGCGCCGGGGAACCACGCGGCCGCATTTGGTTTAAGAAGGGCTTTTTTGAAGAGTGCGGTGTGGGCTGAGATTCAGGAATGTGACGACACGCACTGCCAAGTGTCATGGTGGATGCGATAAAAGATATGTCCTTTTTTTGCCTTCAAATCGGGTTTGAATCGATATCTTCCCTGTAGAAAGCGAGAAATCCTATGGCAATCGCCAGAGACGTTGAGAGCGTTGTCGATTTTCAGTCTTGCTGGGCGGAGCTGGAACTGCCGCCGGCGGTGCGTGAGGTGCTGGGTACGGCTCCGCTTGTGCAGGCGCCAGAGACGCGCTCGCAACTGCTGGACTGGGCGCTGGGCCGTAGTTCGGGCGACACGGACTGGCGCCTTGGCAACCGGGACGACCATGGACAGTACGAGGTGCTATTCCAAGCGTCGGGTGTGGGGCGGATTGTGGAAGCGGTGATTACCAAGGCGCGCAATGGCCTGGCGATCAACTTTCCGGATCCCGCCATGCGGCGGCGTGATCCGGATGCGATGGTGATTGGAGACGGGCGGCCGACCGACAAGCCCACCTATGCAGAGCGGTTTGGCGAGACCTTTGAGCGGACTCGGGCTGCGACGCTGGCCTGGCTGAAGACGCAGGAATTGGTGGCGATGCCGTTCTATGCGGGAACAGATGCGCTGCGCTACGGCAGCTTGCTGATTGTTCCCCGACAGGCCGCATTTTTTGCAGCGGCGTTGGCGGATTTGCAGGGCATGATTCCACGCAGCAAGACGCCGGCGGACTTCAAAGTGACGGGAGGAGTGCTGTTTGTTGCGCCACCGTTCCGGCATACGCATTTTGGCGGACGGCAGGTTGTGGTGCACGACAGGCAGGAGACGCACCAGGAGATCTTCGCCTACAACCTGTATCCGGGGCCGAGCGCCAAGAAAGGCGTCTACTCCATGCTGCTGGACAAGGGCGAGCGCGAGGGCTGGACGACGAACCATTGCGCGGCGGTTGCGGTGGTGACGCCGTACGAGAACCAGCTCATCCTTATGCACGAGGGAGCGAGCGGCGGCGGCAAGAGTGAGATGACCGAGCACATTCACCGCATGGAGGATGGGCGCTTGTTGCTTGGCCGCAACGTGGTGACGAAGGAAGAGCGGACTCTGAACCTGCCGGAGGCCTGCCATTTGCGCCCGATCGCAGACGATATGGCTTGCGCGCATCCGTCCAATCAGGGGACGAGCGGGCGGCTCACGGTGGCGGATGCGGAAAACGGATGGTTTGTGCGCGTGGACCACATTCATAGCTACGGGACTGCACCGAATCTGGAACGGCTGTGCATTGATCCGCCGGAGCCGTTGATTTTTCTGAATCACTACATCGTGCCGGGCGGGACGTGCTTGACGTGGGAACACGTGGAAGACGCGCCGGGGAAGCTATGTCCCAACCCGCGAGTGATTTTGCCGAGACGAATGCTCGAGGATATTCTCGATGGTCCGCAGCGGGTGGATGTGCGGAGCTTTGGGGTAAGGTGCCCACCGACGCACCGCGATAGTCAATTGTATGGAATTCTGGCGATGATTCACGTGTTGAGCCCGGCGCTGGCGTGGCTGTGGCGGCTGGTGGCGCCGCGGGGGCACGCGAACCCCAGCATTCAGACGCAGACAAGCGTGGAAATGCAGTCGGAAGGAGTTGGATCGTACTGGGCGTTTGCCACGGGGCGGCGGGTGGACCAGGCGAACCTGCTATTACGCCAGATTGTGGAGACACCGGAGACGCGCTATGTGCTGCTCCCAAACCAGCACATCGGCGCGTGGAAAGTTGGTTTCATGGCGGAATGGATCTCCCGCGAGTATCTTGCCCGGCGCGGTAGCGCGAAGTTTGGGCGCGACCAGGTACGAGAGGCAATTTGCCCCCTGCTCGGCTACATTCCCCATCAGCTGCGGATTGAGGGATCGATGATTCCACGTGTTTTTCTTGCGGTGGAAGAACAGATCCAGGGCGGCATGGATGTGTATGAAGAAGGCGCGCGGCAGTGGCGCGAGTTTTTTGCCAGGGAGCTGAAACAGTTCATGGTTCCGGAACTCGATCCGCTCGGGAAGAGCATTGTGGAGGCATGCCTGGATGGGGCGCATCAAGAGGATTACCGAAGGCTGATTCCTCATCCGATGTTCCGGGATGACGCGTAAAAGGTGGCACTCGGCGAGCCGAACGTTGATTCATCGGTCTACAATACGGAGTTCTCAAATTAAAGCCGTTATTGGATGCCGCAATGAAAGAAACGAAGTTGTGTTGGAAGGTTTCTCGTCCCTTTCGTAAGTCAGCACTTCATGTGCTGCCTCTTGTGGCCGCGCTCGCATTGACAACTTCGGCCGTTGCCGCGGCGCAAACGGATATCTCTTCGCAATATCTATGGCAGCCTGTTCGCATCGGTGGTGGCGGATGGGTAGTAGGTATGGTTGTGCATCCGCAGGATCCTACGGTTCGCTATGCGCGCACCGACGTGGGAAATGCTTACCGCTGGAATAACACGACGCAGCAGTGGTACCCCATGAGGGTGAGGAACGCAAACGGATCGGGCGTGCAATCGGTTCCGGAGACAGATGCTCCGTCGAGTTACGGGGAGGATAGCATTGCTGTCGATCCGACAAACACCAACGTCGTTTACATGGTATTTCCCACCGAACATAGCACCGACATACAGACACCGACGAATTATGTGGAGATATACAAGAGCGTAGATGGGGGAAGTAACTTCACGCCAGGGAATATGTCGGCAGTGGCGATCCTGGGCAATCCCAATGGGCCCAATCGCATGGATGGCGAGAAGCTCGCGATCGATCCAGCGAATACGGCGGTGCTCTATTACGGAAGCGACAGCCAGGGCCTATGGCGGTCGTTGGACGATGGGACGACGTGGACGCAGTATCCGCTGAGTGGCGCCACGATGCCGCCGGCTAACATCGAGTTCATCAACGTTCAGTTTGCCAAAGGACCGGGTTCGGTGAAGGTGAACGGCGTGGTTGTGAGCAAGACCATCTATGCCGTAAGCATTCGCAACAGTGGCGACGCGGGAGGCGACGTTTACCAGAGCGCTGATGGCGGGCAAACGTGGACGGATATCTCGACTGGTGTGACGGACGCGGCAAGCGGGCAGAGCCTGAGCCGCCAGGCGCTCAGTTCGAGCATCGACGGCACGGATGCGCTGTACGTGGTGGAGAACTCCGCGACCAATGGCGGTCTTCGCGCTTATTGGAAATATACGTCGGGGACCTGGGCGCGCGTTTCAATGCAAGGCTCAATCGGGCAGGCGCTGACCAGCGTGGTGGTTGACCCGACGAACGCGCAGCGAATCTATGCGATGGGTGCGGACACGGGCCTGGCCCGGTCAGATAACGGCGGAGCTGCGTGGATCAACCTCGGCTCGCCACAGTATGCGAATACCCTTGGATGGTTGCCACAGACCGTTGGCATGAGCGGCGGAGAATGGCACAGCAATGGCGGGCTGAAGCTGGACACATCTGGCAATCTGTGGACGCCCACCGGGCAGGAAGGAACGCTGTCGATCGCAGCCGCAAGCGCCAGCACGGCGACGGCCGCGAATCCGCCGAAGTGGACGATTGAGTCGACGGGCATTGAAGAACTGGTCTCCATGGACATGGTTGTTCCGCCCGCCAGCAAGGACACTATCATTTCCGCCGCGATGGATACCACGGGTTTTTATATACCCGACCCGGATAACTTCAGCGCGACACAGATTCCCTTGCAGCAGGAGATTATTTCACAGGGGACGAGTGTGGCTTATGCGCCGGATGTGCCAAGTTATATCGCGATTACTTCGAGCAATGTTTATACCAACGGGACTAACTACTCTGGTTACTCGACTAATGGAGGCATGACGTGGAGACGGTTTGGTCCGGCACTTCAATACACCTGCGGAAGCAGCAAGTGCGATACTCCAGCGGGGATGATTGCGGTGGGCGTGCGGGGTACCAGGACGTTGGGGAGCGACCACATTGTGATTTATCCGCCAAGCGATTTTGCACCGCAGTATAGTCAGGACGGCGGCACTACCTGGCATGTGACTCAGTCGTTCCCATTGAATTCGGATGGCATGACCATTAATACGACGAACTTCAACAGCTTTCTTTATCCGCAACTAGCGCAGCATCTACTAAGAGCCGATCCATTTACGGTAGACAAGTTCTATCTGAAATTCACACACGCGCCTTACCTGCTTTATATCTCGACCGACGGGGGACAGACATGGCAGGGGCAGGCAAATGCAAATCTTCCTGACTGGGCGTGGGATGGCCAACTTGTTGTGAACAGCAAGATGCAGAACGATCTTTGGTACGCCGATGGTTTTCAGGGGTCTTCTCCCCATGGAGTTTTCCATTCGACGGACGGCGGACAGACTTTCCAGCAGCTTGCGGGAATCAGCCACGCGATTCGGATTGCGATAGGCGCGGGAAGCGGACAAGCGGGGGATGCGCCTTACAGTGTGTATTTTTACGGGTTGATGACGAGCAGCCCGTCCTGGGGTATCTTCCAATCGACAAACGGGGGCGCGAGTTGGAATCGCATCTCGTATTACCCGACGGGAATCTACGATGTTCCTCGGGTAACGGTGGCGAGCCAGGACAACTTTGGCAAGGTGTATGTCGGGTTCAGCGGGAACTCATATGTGTACGGGCAAATTGCATCCACAGGGACGACTGTGCCAGGAGCGCCTACCGGCCTGATGGCGGCTGTTTCCGGCGGGGAGATCAACCTTTCGTGGACCGCTCCGGCAGGAGCTGTCAGAGGTTACAACGTATATCGCGGAACCGCACCGGGAGGCGAAGCCACGACGCCCGTGGCCAGCGGGCTCGCAGTTGCGAACTACGCCGATATGAATGTGTCGGCCGGTACTGAGTACTACTACACAGTTGCAGCGACTAACTCGGCGGGTACGGGTCCGGTGTCGACGGAGGTTAGCGCCATTGTGCCGGCGCCTCCCACAGCGCCGACAGGGTTGACGGCGACGGCAAAAGGCGGCTCGGAAATTGACTTATCCTGGACCGCGCCGTCAGGGACAATCACGAGCTACAACGTGTTCCGAGGAACGGCTGCGGGAGCGGAATCCGCAACGCCTCTTGCGACAGGAGTAACATCCACGAGTTATGCGGATAAGTCAGTAAGCGCGGGGACGGAATATTACTACAAAGTAGCCGCGGTGAACGCAGCTGGGCAGGGGGAAGAGTCGAACGAAGCGAGCGCGATGACGGCGCAGCCTACCGTGTCTCTCGCGGCTGCTGCGGGAGGCTCCTTATCGGCCACGGTGACAGCAGGGCAGATGGCCACTTATCAACTTGTGCTGACGTCGACGAGTTACTCGGGAACTGTAACTTTCACGTGTACCGGGGCGCCGACAGGGGATACGTGCACAGTGCCTTCGCCGGTAAACATTACCACAGCGACGAGCATGACGCCGGTAAGCGTGACGGTGCAAACGATCAGCACCGTTGCCGGAATGCGCGGCGGCGTTGGACGAGGGCTGATTGCGCTTGCGGCCTGCCTGCTGTTGCTGCCCATCGGTTGGCGGCGCAGGCGGTGGATTACGGTTGTGCGGGTGATTGCGGCGGTCGGGCTGCTGACGGCAGCGAATGGCTGCGGGAGCGGAGGTAGCGGCGGGGGTGGAGGCGGAGGGAGCACAACTCCGGTGACGTCCACATTGACGGTCTCCGCTACAGGGACTGGGTTGACGACGGCTACTAAAACTTTGACGCTGACGGTGCAATAGCGCAAACCGGCGTGCATAGAGCGAGCAGCTATTCTTATCGGGACAGCATGCCCAGCGAACTGCGCCAATTCGATGTAATTGTGCTGGGCGCGGGCGCGGCGGGGCTGATGTGTGCGGCGACGGCGGGGCAGCGCGGGCGGCGCGTGGCCCTGCTGGAGCATGGCGGGCAGGCGGGACGGAAGATTCTGATTTCCGGTGGCGGGCGGTGCAATTTTACGAATCTGCACTGTGGCCCGGAAAACTTCATTTCTGAAAACAGGCATTTTGCAAAGTCGGCGCTGGCGGGATATGGGCCGCGCGAGTTTATTGCGCTCGTGGAGCGATACGGGATTCCGTGGTACGAGAAGACTCTGGGGCAGTTGTTTTGCAATAGGTCGGCGCGTGCGATTGTGGAGATGCTGCTAGCGGAATGCGAACAGGGTGGAGTTGAGTTGACGCTTAATGCGCTCGGAATTCAAGTCGAGCAGCAAGCGGCGGGCGGGTTCCGTGTGGAGTGTTCTGCGGGGGAATTCGCGGCTGAGTCGGTGGTGGTGGCCACCGGTGGCCTCTCGATCCCGAAGCTGGGGGCGACGGGGCTCGCGTATGAGCTCGCCGCCCAGTTTGGATTGAAGGTGGTTACGCCGCGGCCGGCACTGGTCCCGCTGGTGCTGGGCGGGGATGAAGCGGCGTGGACCGAAATCCCGGGCGTTGCGGCGGAGGTAGTGGCACAGGCGGGTGCGGCGAAATTCAGAGAAAAGATGCTGGTGACGCATCGGGGGGTAAGCGGGCCTGCGGTGCTTCAAGCTTCGTCATACTGGCGGCCCGGGGAGCCGCTGACGTTGGATTTTGCGCCCGGATTGGAGTTGCTGACCGCTTTGCGAACGCCGGGAGCACGGCGAGATGCGGCAGCGCTGAAACAGGCGCTGCGGGATGTTTTGCCTCAGCGCTTGGCTGGATTTCTGGTGGAGACGGATGGGCCGGCGGGATGGGGGAATGCGGCGCTGGAGGCGTGGGAGCGGAGGCTGCACGCATGGGCGCTGCATCCGATGGGGACAGAGGGATTCTCAAAAGCGGAAGTGACTGCCGGCGGCGTGGACACCACCGGGTTGCAGGCGCGGACGTTGGAAGCGCGGATGGTGCCCGGGCTGTTCTTTATCGGAGAAGCGGTGGATGTTACTGGTTGGCTGGGCGGCTTCAACTTCCAGTGGGCGTGGGCCTCGGCGGTGGCTACGGGGAAGGTCGCGTGAGATGCAGTTTCCAGATGACAGATTGCAGATGACAGCCAATCGCTGACAGCCTGGAGGAAACCGTCCTCAATGATCAGCTGTCAGTTATTCCGCCGTCGGACGTGGGAGGCTCTTCAGACAATTCCAGGTTTCCATCGGAGTGGCGGATGCGGCTCAGGAACTTGTAGAGGACTTCGGGGCCGGTGCCAGAGATTTTTTCGCCTGGATGGGCGTTGGCTTTCATCCATGCAAAGAGAAAGACGAGCGGGATCCAACCCCGCGTGTTGTGCTCAACCTCGGCTCCAATCTGGTTGAGGGCGGGCATCAGGCGGATGGGTAGGGGCACCATTTCAGTCTGGAGAGTGGCTGGATCCACGCAGTGTTCGGGCGACGATGTGACGAGGTATTCGCGGCAGATGAGCGGACGGATAGGGTGGATGGAGCAGGCCTCATCGACCAGGAACGGACAGGGAACACGCTGGTAGTGGTATTCGATGGACAGGCTCTTGTGGGCTTCATTCTCAGGATCCCAGAGTTCACTTCCGGTAGCGACAAGACGCTCAAGGATGCCGCCGGCTGCGAGCTTCCGCAGTGTTTGATCGAAGCGTTGGGCTATCTCCTGCTGTTGTGGTTCGGGAAGAGTGCGAACCCAGGTGGTGAGGGCTTCAGCCTCGAAGACGCTGATTGGCACAAGCTGGCGGCAACAAGCGCCGCAGCCGGCCTTGCAGGAGATGGAGCGACCGGCAGCGACCGCTTCCGAGGTCGCAGCGCCGACGAGGGAGTTGTCGAGGGCCTGCAGGATGGGCAGGAGCTGAGTGAGGTTGGTTTGGCCGGCCGGCACTTCGGCACTGGCCATGATCTGGCCATCGCCCCAGGCGAGGCTAAACTCGACAGAGACGGTTTTCGTGGGGGCGGGGGGCTGCTCGTCCATAGAAAAGGAATTGTACCCGAAGCGCGTCTCGGGCGAGGGAATTACTGAATTGGGGCAGCGGACGGTGCTTGAGGTGCGGGTGTCGCGGCCGGGGTGCCGGTGGGCGGAGCGCCGGCTTTGGCGGGCGGTGTGAGCACGAAGCCCTTGCGGACAAGAGCAAAGCCCTGCTGGGGGAGCTCGGCCTGGAGCAGTTGGTTTTGTGGACCAGCGAAGAGGTCAGTTTTGGCGCCGGCGATAGTGGCCACGATGTGGTGGACGGCAATGGGTTTTGTATCGAGAGTTCCCTGCTCGTCGGCATAGGTCGCCAGGGTGACCGGCGTTTCGGAACCGGCCTGCTTGGGGATGATGGCCCAGATGCCGGCATTGTTGTGAGCCGCGGCGAGGGCGAGGAGAGTGTCGAATGCGCCGGGGTCGAAGTCCGGCAGCAGGACAGCATTGGGATGCAAAGGCAGCCGGTTGGTGGTGCTTTGGCCGTTGGCAGAGGTGTTGAGGAGGAACTGGGCGGCATCCGAAGAAACCGCGACATTGACGGCGGAGCTGTTGACCGTGGCGCTCAACTGGGCGTGCTTGAGACGATTGGCCGAGGTGAGCTGCTCGGTCTTCGAGAGGTTGTAGACGAGGCCTTGCATGGAAACACGAATGATCGTGGTGGTGTCGTAGCCAGTGGAGGTTCCGGCGAAAGTGACCGTCGCGGTGCCGACCGAGTGGCCATGCTGGGAGACGATAAAGCTGCCGGACTGGCCGACAGCGGAGAACGAAAAAAAGGGAAGTAGTGCGAAAAGAGCGAGCTTGCTGGTGCGTAGATCGATCATCACATCTCCTTAGACGTCAGTCCACTAGGAGTAGTTGCGGCGGGTAGAGACATAAGCCGGAGCCATTGAGCAGGAGTGAGGTTTTTGCTTCCCAACCCTAACGGCAACAACGAACCCAACTGAACATGAGTGCCCCGCGAGGCACCCATGGTTTGGACGACTGTTCATTGCCTTCTCTCGTTTAGCCCTTAGCGGTGGCGAAGCGCTTGTTGACTTCATGCCAGTTGACAACGTTCCACCAGGCCTCTAGGTACTTGGGGCGTTGGTTCTGGTACTTGAGGTAGTAGGCATGCTCCCAGACATCGTTCCCGAGGATTGGGTAGAGGCCCTGCGTGAGAGGCGAGTCCTGGTTGGGGGTGGTAATGATCTTCAGCTTGCCAGCCTGGAAAACCAGCCAGCCCCAGCCGGAGCCGAACTGCTTGGCAGTGGTCTCGTTGAATGTCTTCTTGAAAACTTCAAAGTCGCCAAAATCGGAACGGATCTGGTCGGCAATGGGGCCGGATGGTGCGCCACCGACGCCGTCAGAGCCTACAGGGCCCATCAGGTTCCAAAAGGCGGTGTGATTAGAGTGGCCTCCACCGTTGTTGCGGACCGCGCCTCGAATGTCTTCGGGGACCTGCGAAAGATCGCGGACGAGATCATCGACGGACTTGGCAGCCAAATCGGGGTGGTTGGCCAGGGCGGCATTGACATTGTTGATGTAGGTCTGGTGGTGCTTGTCGTGATGGAGGTGCATGGTTTCGGCGTCGATGAAAGGTTCGAGAGCCGCGTAATCGTAAGGCAGCGGTGCGAGTTCGTAAGTCATAGGGGAAATTCTCCTCGTTCGGATTGTACTGCGTAGGCCGGGCCCCGGGTTGTGCGTCAGAAGGACAAGGGATGCGGACCAAAACTGTGAAACATAATCTTCACATTCGGGGATGCCGCCGCATGTTTGGATGGATGCCTGAGCCGGAGCGGAAGTTGCGGGAATGTGAGAACGCGCTTCTATTACATCAATGAGCGCCTACAAAGAACCAGGCGTAAGCGAAACTTTCAGCTATCGGCAAACATCGTTAAGATGGACGACGACGCGCGGCTTCCCCGAATCCTGCGCGGAGTTTTGAATTCCCGAACAGGAAGCGGGTCGAGCGAGGATGAGCGAACAGGCGCAGCAAGGTTCGGATCAGTACCGTTGGCTTGAGCAGCAGGGTGAGGCTTTCGGCGGTCCCGGCATGGAGCCGCGGTGGACGTCAAGCGTGAAGGATGCGGTGGGAACGGCGTACGCCGCGTCGAGCCGGATCTGGTTTACATGCAGCCACGGGATCCTGAACGAGGTCTATCATCCGACGATCGACCGCGCGCAGGTGCGGGACATGGAGTTCTTTGTGACGGACGGAGAAACCTTTGCCCATGAGGAGAAGCGCGATCTGAAGACGACATTCGAATACATCCATCCCGAGGCGCTTGGCGTCCGCTACGTGAACGTCGATCCGGAGGGCCGTTACACGCTGACGAAGGAGATCATCTGCGACCCGCATCACTCAGTGGTGTTGAATCATGTACGCATCGAAGGAGACAAGGACCTGCTGTCCCGGCTGAAGGTTTATGCGCTGCTGGCGCCGCATTTGGATGGGGGCGGGGCGGGCAACTCGGCGCGCGCGGTGGACCTTGCTGGGCGCAAGGTGCTGTTGGCGTGGAAAAGCAATTGGTCGCTGGCCATGGCAGCCCATTGCGGTCGATCCGGGATCGGATTCTCGCGCGTGAGCTGCGGATTTGTGGGCGCGAGCGACGGTTGGCGCGACCTGATGGACAACTTCCACATGGATTGGGAGTTTGGCTCGGCGACGGATGGCAACATTGCGGTGATGGGCGAGCTGGACCTGGACGGGATGGGCAAGGAGGAGGTGCTCGAGTTTACGGTTGCGTTCGGCATCGGCGTGGGTCATCATACGGCGGCGCAGAAAACGGTCGGATCGCTGGCGACTCCATTTGTCGAAATTCGCGAACGCTACATTACGCAGTGGAAGCGGGCGGCGAATCCGGAGTTTCTGGCAGCAAAGGCGAGCGATGGCGGCAAGCTAATGGGCACAAGCCATAACGTCCTGCTGGCACATGAGGATAAGACGTATTCCGGCGCGTTTGTGGCTTCGTTGTCGATTCCGTGGGGCCAGGTGAAAGGGGACGATGATCTGGGCGGCTACCACTTGGTATGGACGCGGGACATGGTGCAGACGGCGACGGCCCTGCTGGCCTGCGGCCGTGCGGAGACAGCGCGCCGTGCACTTGTTTACCTGGCGTGCACGCAACAGCCAAGCGGGGCATTTGCGCAGAACTTCTGGATTGACGGAACGCCGTATTGGACGGGGCAGCAACTGGACGAGGTGGCGTTCCCCCTGATTCTGGCGTGGCGGCTCTGGAAGGCAAATGCGCTGGGCGAGTTGAAGATGTTTCCGTTTGTGGAGCGGGCGGCGGGGTTCCTGGTGCGGCACGCGCCCATCACGCAGCAGGAGCGCTGGGAGGAAAACTCGGGCTACTCGCCCTCGACGCTGGCGGCGGTGATTGGCGGGCTGATTTGCGCCGCGGAGATTGCGCGGGATCACGACTCGATGGAGCTGGCTGTATTCCTGGAGGAGTTCTCCGACTGGATTGCGGCCCACCTGGAAGACTGGACAGTGACCAACAACGGGGTGCTTCATCCGCTGATCAAACGGCACTACATGCGCATTCGGCCGCCGGAGTGTGGCGAGGCGTATGCGCACGAGAGCTGTGGCAAGGAGACTGTGAGGATTGCAAACCGGCCGCCCGGGACGCGCTACGAGTTTGAGGCGCGGGAGATTATCGACGCGGGGTTCCTGGAGCTGGTTCGGTATGGAGTGCGGCGAGCGGACGATCCGCTGATTGTGGACTCTCTGGTGGTGGTGGACGCCGTGCTGAAGCGGAATCTGCCACAGGGGCCCGGGTGGTTGCGCTACAACTGGGATGGCTATGGAAACGGGGTGGACGGTGGTCCGTTTCAGGGCTGGGGCAAGGGCCGCGTGTGGCCGCTGCTGACGGGAGAGAGAGCGCACTACGAACTGGCCGCGGGGAAGGACATCTCCGAGCTGATCAAGACCTATGAACGGTTTGCCACCTGCGGGCAGATGATGCCTGAACAGGTTTGGGACGAAAAGGACATACCGGAGGCAAGCGTGCGTATTGGCCAGCCGGCCGGCTCGGCGGTGCCGCTGGTGTGGGCGCATGCTGAGTATCTGAAGCTGCTGCGCTCTGCTGTTGATGGCAAGGTATTCGACCCCATCGACCCGGTCTATGCACGCTACTGCGACGCCGAAAGCGACGAGCACCAATGCCGCATGCGGCGGCGAAAGCTGGAGATTTACTCGCTCCGCCGGCCAATCCAGACCGTTCCGGCGGGAAGCACGCTACGGATTCTGGACGAGAAGCGGTTCGAGGTTACCTGGACCACGGACGGCTGGAATACGAAGCACATGACGACAAGCCGCAGCCTAGGAAGCACGGGACACAGCGCCGACATTCCGGCGGGCCAGGGCGGCGGAGTATTGCGGTGGACGCTGCGCTGGACGGAGGCGGACAGCTGGCTTGGATACAATGTGGACGTGAAGGTTGAAACGGACGAAGAGGGAACTGGGGAAATACATTCCTAATTGGATGGACCGGCGCGCGAAGCGCCTCAGCGAAAGGATTTGAAATCACTATGGCCTCGAGCCTGGCAGGACGATCTCTCGATTCAAAGACACTCGACCAATTGTCGATTGACACGCTACGTTTACTGGCCGTAGATACCGTGCAAAAAGCCAACAGCGGGCACCCAGGCGCGCCGCTGGGTTGTGCGCCCATTGCCTATCTGCTGTACCACAAGCTGATGAAGCACAACCCCTCGAACTGGAAGTGGGCGGACAGGGACCGCTTCGTGCTCTCGAACGGGCATGCTTCGGCGCTGCTTTACGGGTCGCTCTTCCTATCGGGATACAAACTTACGCTCGACGATTTGAAGAGCTTCCGCCAGTGGGAGTCGCTCACGCCTGGGCATCCGGAGTATGGCGACACGGAGGGCGTGGAAGTCACTACCGGACCGCTGGGACAGGGCATTGGAATGGCCGTTGGCATGGCCATGGCGGAGAAGCACCTGGCGTCAATTTACAACAAGCCGGGATACGAAGTTGTGAACCATCACACCTATGCACTATGCGGTGACGGTGACTTGATGGAGGGCGTGAGCCACGAGGCGTGCGCTCTGGCGGGGACTCTGGCGCTGGGCAAGCTGACGATTCTGTACGACGACAATTTGATTTCGCTCGATGGGCCCACGGAGCTGAGCTACAACGACGACGTGCTGGAGCGCTTCAAGGCCTATCACTGGCATGTGCAGCGGGTGCATGATGGCAATGACTTGAAGGCCATTGAAGCGACGATTGAAAATGCGAAGGCCGAGACGGAGAGGCCGTCGATCATCGCTGTGCGGACGGTGATTGGGTACGGCAGCCCGAAGGCCGGAACAAACAAGGTGCATGGCGAGGCCTTGGGCGCGGAAGCGGTAGCGGAGACGAAGAAGTTCTTTGGATTTCCTGAGGATAAGAGCTTCTATGTTCCCGACGAGGCGCTTGAGAATTGGCGCAGGGCCGTCGATCGCGGAGCTGGCCTCGAGGCGGAGTGGAACGAAAAATTTGAACGCTACAAAGTCGCGAATCCCGAACTGGCCGCGGAGTTTGAGCGCACACAGAGTGATGTGCGCAAGCCCGATTGGGAGAAAGCGATACCCAGCTTCCCAGCTGGCAAGCCCCAGGCCACGCGTAATGCGGGTGGCGCGGTGATGAATGCGATTGCCGACAAGGTTCCTGAGCTTTTTGGCGGTGCTGCGGATCTGACTGCATCCACCAAGACAATCTTCAAGCCGGGTGCAAGTTTCCACGTCGATCCAACAGGGCGGAACGTTTTTTTTGGAGTCCGCGAGTTTGGGATGTGCGCGGCAGTAAACGGAATGGCGGCGCACGGAGGTCTCATTCCCTTCGGTTCGACGTTCTTCACGTTCTCGGATTATTGCAAGCCGGCAATTCGGTTGGCGGCGCTGATGAAGATTCGGTCGCTGTTCGTGTTTACGCACGACTCGGTGGGGCTGGGCGAGGACGGCCCGACGCATCAGCCGATTGAGCACCTGATGGCACTGCGAGCAGTTCCGAATCTGACCGATTTCCGGCCTGCGGACGCGAATGAAACGGCTGCGGCATGGAGGCTGGCACTGGAGCGCAAAGGTCCCGCCTGGTTTGCGCTGAGCCGCCAGGATTTGCCGGTGATCGATGCGGCGACCGTGGACGTGCTTGGTGGAGTGAGCCATGGCGCGTATGTGCTGGAGGATGTCGAGAACCCGCAGGTGGTGCTCATTGGCACAGGATCCGAAGTGCAGCCTGTGGTAGCGGCTGCTAAGCTGCTGGCGACTGAGGGAATTCGGGCGCGCGTGGTCAGCTTCCCCAGCTGGAAGATCTTCGAGGAACAGACGGCTGAGTACAAGGCGAGCGTGCTGCCAAAGGATGTGCCTAAGCTGGCTGTGGAAGCGGGCGCGACGCTGGGCTGGTGGAAGTATGTGGGCCTGGACGGAGACGTGTTGGGAATTGACCGGTTTGGGGCTTCGGCGCCGGGACCGGTGGTTCTTGAGAAACTTGGATTCAGTGCGGCGAATGTGGCAGCGCGTGCAAAGAAGTTGGTGAGGTAACAAGACAGCTGACAGTTGTCAGTGGTCAGTTGTCAGTGATCAGTCTGCGGGTTCGTAGCGATTGGAATTGTGGTTCGAGCTTGCTGTTCAGGCCGGGCTTTAAGACTGACAACTAATAACTGACCACTAGCAATCATTCCGAAAGGAACTTATCGTGAAGTTAGTAATCAGTGCGGATCATGCGGGGTTTCCTCTCAAGGAAGACGTGCGCGGATACTTGGCAAAGGCAGGCCATGAAGTTGTGGATCTTGGCGCTTACCGCGGGGACTTGCCCGATGACTATCCTGACTTTGCCGAGAAGGTAGGCGAGGCTATAAAGGCAGGCGTTGCGGCGCGAGGGATTTTAATCTGCGGGTCCGGAGTGGGAGTGTGCGTGGCTTCCAATAAAATTCCGGGGATACGGGCGGGGATGTGCCACGATACGTACTCGGCTCACCAGGGCGTGGAGCATGACGATATGAATGTGATTGTGCTGGGGGCGCGGATTATCGGGACGTCGCTGGCATACGAAGTTGTGGATGCATTCATCGGCGCCAAGTTCATTGGGACGGAAGAGCGATTTGCGCGGCGGTTCAGGAAGGTGCTGGCGATTGAAGCGAAGTACATGTGTGGCGATGGTTCGAATAGCCCGGCGTAGGGCTGTGCTACCGCGGTTGTAGATTCCGAGAATACAAATTCTTCGCGCGCGATTTTGTGCGGGAGTTGAAAGAGAGGCGCCGATGTTCCCCTTCGACGTAATCCTCTTCGACGTGGGCGGAGTTCTGCTTACGAACGGGTGGGACCACCGCGAGCGCGCGGCGGTTGCGAAGCAATTCAGTCTCGACCTGACGACGTTCGAAGCTCTGCATGCGGCGCACTACGATGCGTGGGAGCGGGATGCGATCAATGTGGCTGAATACCTTGATTTGACTGTGTTTTATGAACCACGGAGTTTTTCCAAGGCGGCATTCTACGATGCGATTTGTGCGCAGTCTAAGGAGATTCCGGATGGGGCGCTGGGTGTGTTGCACGACGTTGCGACTACATGCAATTGCCTGGTGGGCGCGCTGAACAATGAGGCGCGGGAGACGAACGAATTCCGGTTTCAGAAGTTTGGATTGCGGAATGTTTTCGATGTGGCGCTGAGCTCTTGCTACCTTGGTTTGCGCAAGCCTGACGCGGCGATTTACAAGCGGGCGCTGGACATTCTGGGACGGCCGGCGGAGCGGGTTTTGTTCATTGACGACCGACCGGAAAACGTGGCCGGAGCGACGGGGGTGGGGATGAACGGGATCGTGTTCAAGGGTGCTGAGGGGTTGCGGAGCGAGTTGGTTGCTTTGGGAGTTTTGTAGCGCAAACGACCCTCTAAATCTTCAACTAGAAGGTGAGCTACATAGGGTAAAAGTCTGCTTTCAGGGTTCGCAAATGGGTGGGAACATTCGCTTATATGGTTAGATTCTGCTCGCTAACAGACCGGAGAAAGTGAGGGCACATGTGTTTTGTGTGCCCACAATTGGATGTTTGGAGCAAAAAGTCTGCTTCGAGCTGACCAGTTTGTAGGGAAACGCGCTGATTTTGCAGGAGTTGACGGCTTAACCTATTGATAAATGATGATTTATTTCGATGTTGTTTGCTGTGCACTTGCGCGCGGGAGGCTTGCACGGGATTCATGCTTCCCGGTCCCCAAGTGCAGGGACCGGGGCACCGGGCCGGTGGTACGGAAGGTGCGCGTAATTTGTTGTCGGGCGAACTGGCGAATCGCCGCGAACCTCAGCATCTCTGTTTGATCCATGCTGACGTTCGCTTCCACTTCTCGGCGTGGGACTAATCCTTGTGGCTCATCTTGTATTGGAAGGGGCTACGCATTGCATAAAGCTTCCTTACTGAGGGACAATGTGCTGAGCCTCTTGAGCCCAATTCTTCGTACTCGACCGCAAGGTGTCCGATGTTCAGGAATCTCTCGTCAATTTCCATCTTCGTCATCGTCGGGTTTTTGGAAGCGCAGCAGCCATCTCCTCCGCCGCAGTCCGCTCCTATCGACATCCATGTTTCCGAAGGTCCCGGCGCTGCGTTCCAGTTCACAAAAGTTGATGACAATCTTCGGGCCGAGTCCGATGCCGTCGACGCCCAGTACGAAGGGAGAGGTCTGGTCCTTCACGATCCCGACCTGCAAGCATTTATCGACTCGACGGGAAACCGCGTCCTCGGCGACCGGCCCGCACCAGAAAAGGTCACCTATCGCTTCCTTGTTCTCCGCGACCCTATGGTGAACGCGTTCGCCCTACCCAACGGTTCGGTGTACATCACCACAGGCCTTCTCGCTCTGCTGGAAAACGAGGCGCAACTGGCAGGAGTTCTGGGCCACGAAACGGCGCACATCTACGAGAGGCACCCTTATATTGAAAACCGGAGTATCCGCAAGAAGACCGTCGCTTCAGAGATCATTGCGGCAGCCACTGTTTGGGTGCCCGGCGGTTATGGCTCCTGGCTCGCCGCGACGGCCGCCGCCAATGTCAGCTCGCTCCTCCTGGTGGAAAGTGTCTACGGCTATTCACGCGAACTGGAGAGCCAGGCCGACCAGGACGGACTCGCAGCCATGACAGTTGCCGGATACAATCCTCACGCCATGGCCGCCGCTTTCGAACTGCTCGACCAGGACAGAACACTTGAGTATGAACCCCAGCCCGCCTTCTACCACGATCATCCGCAACTGACAAAAAGGCGAGAGGAAGCCCTTGCCTTTGCCGATGCCCACACTCCCGCGAGCGCACGAGTCGGAGCAAAGATGGACTACGTCACCGCCGTTGCGCCGGCCATCGTTTCCAATATCAACACCGACCTCGAAAGCCGTCGCCCGCGCACCGCGGTGGCCCGCGCCACCCGGCTCGTGGATGCATTCCCCGGCGTCCCGGAGTATCAGGTGCTGCTTGGCGACTCCTATCGCGCGCTCGGAGCCAAAACAACTGTTCCTACGCCCGACGAACTCACTCCCGAAGGCGAGGCAATGCAGCGTAGGAAAGTTCTGAAGATGAGCGAGCAGGAGGAACAAAAGGCGTTGCTGAAAATCCCTGAGAGCCAGGCAATGCTCAAAGAAAACCATGCGAAGGCGGAAAAGGCCTTTCTTGCCGCTATTGAGAGCAACCCACAGTATGCGCTCGCCTATCGCGAACTGGGTTTCCTCTACCAGGACGAGTTCCGCTTTGCTGACGCAGCACTCAATTACAAGCACTATCTTCAGTTGGTGGCTGACACCAGCCTCGACAGGCTCCGCATAACACGACGCCTCGCCGAAGTGGAAAAGCTTCAGGCTGCGCTGCAGCACTGATTGTTGGCCGCATTTGTTTTGGCATGATCGAATGGCCGGCAGGCAGCTCCTACCGCAGATCTCTCGAAAGGGGATTTCTATGAACTCCAGATGGCGAAAGTTTCTGGCTTTTGCGACTGCCGCATTCATGTGCGTCTCCGCTTCCACCGCCTTGGCCTTATCTCTTCGAATTACCTCGTCCTACACCCAGCGCAAGGTGAGTTCCGGCAAGTTCCCCATCCATTCCGCCTGTATGATGCCGCCTCAGGGCCATCTCACCAAAATTGGCGTCAAAGGGGCTGAGGGGATGACCAAGGAATCCGAAGCCTGGGCCGAGGCACTTGAGGCTCTCGTCGAGTCGCGCCTCGAAACTTACGGCATTGCGATCTATTCCTCCGCTAATCCGCTTTCGAGTGGCGCTTCTGACGACGAAATTCGCAAGGTGATCTCTCAGGTCCAGGAGAAGTTCGTCGCCCTCTCGCCCTTGATGAATAAGAAGCCGGGGCGGATTGCCAAGTCGGCTTACACTCTCGGCGACCAGGTCGGAATGCTGCCATGCTCCGAGAATTCCGACATCTTGATCTTTGTCCAGGGCGTGGGCCAAGTCCTCACCGGAGGCCGTGCCGCGATGACACTCGTCGTTGGTGGTCCCGCGGAAGCCGCCGACGTCTTCATAACTATGGCCGACGCCAAAACCGGCGAGATTCTCGGCCTCATCAAAACCTATCCCGGAGCCGGGTTCCTTGATAATGCCGAACTTGAATTCGGCCAACGGCTCGATTGTCCGCTCTCGAACATGAATATCGGGTCTGCCCGCAAGAATGACCGAGCGTGCGAGAACTAGACGCGAACCAAGTCGGAGTAGTGTAGTGGTCCTGAAGCGGTCCTTGGCAACTCGTCAGTGCTTCCCAGTGGGCGGGTCATACCTCTGGAGATATGACCCTTCCCAAAGATGTCAGGCGTTGTAGGTGGAGCTGGAGATTTTGCCGCCGGTGCCGGTCCAGTTGGTGTGGACGAATTTGCCTCTTGGTTCGTCGATGCGCTCGTAGGTGTGTGCGCCGAAGTAGTCGCGCTGGGCCTGGAGCAGGTTGGCGGGGAGACGCTCGGCGCGGTAGCCATCGAAGAACGCCAGGGCCGTTGAGAATGCAGGGGTGGGGACGCCGAGGGCGATGGCGTGGGTGAGGGCTTTGCGCCACGAATCCTGATAGGTGTTGATGGCGGCGGAGAAGAAGCTGTCGAGGAGGAGATTGGTGAGGTGCTGATCCTTGTCGAAAGCTTCCTTGATTTTGCCGAGGAAGCGGCTGCGGATGATGCATCCACCGCGCCACATGAGGGCGATGCCGCCCATGTTGAGGTTCCAGCCATTCTCTTTGGCGGCGGCGCGGAGGAGCATGTAGCCCTGGGCGTAGGAGATGATTTTTGAGCAGTAAAGGGCGCGGCGCACTTCTTCAATGAAGGTGACGCGGTCGGCGGGGGTGGTGATGGCGGCGGGGCCTTCGAGGATTTTGGAGGCGGCGACGCGTTCGTCTTTGAGCGCGGAGAGGCAGCGGGCGAAGACCGATTCGCCGATGAGGGTGACGGGCTGGCCGGTGTCGAGGGCGCTGATGACGGTCCACTTGCCGGTGCCTTTCTGGCCGGCGGTGTCGAGGATTTTGTCGACGAGGGGCTGACCGTCTTCATCCTTCTTGGCGAAGATGTGGCTGGAGATTTCGATCAGGAAGCTGTCTAGCTCGCCCTTGTTCCACTCTGTAAAGACGGCGGCGAGCTCGTCGGCGGTGAGGCCGAGGCCGCGATGGAGCAGGTCGTATGCTTCGCAGATGAGCTGCATGTCGCCGTACTCGATGCCGTTGTGGACCATTTTGACGTAGTGGCCTGCGCCGTCTTCGCCGACCCAGTCGCAGCATGGGGTTCCGTCTTCGACCTTGGCGGCGATGGACTGGAAGATGTCTTTGACGTGCGGCCATGCAGCGGGATTGCCGCCGGGCATGATGGAGGGGCCGAAGCGTGCGCCTTCTTCGCCGCCGGAGACGCCGGTGCCGATGAAGAGGATGCCTTTTTCGGCGAGGGCCTTGGTGCGGCGGTTGGAGTCAGTGAAGAGCGAGTTGCCGCCGTCGATGACGATGTCGCCGGGCTCGAGGTAGGGCAGGACGTGGTCGATGGTCTGGTCGACGGAGTCGCCGGCTTTGACCATGAGCATGACGCGGCGGGGGCGCTTGAGGAGGGAAGCTAGCTCTTGCGCGGAGTGAGCGCCGACAACGTTGGTGCCCTTGGCTTCGTCGGCGAGGAAGTCGTCGACTTTGGAGGTGGTGCGGTTGAATACGGCCACTTTGAAGCCGTGGTCGTTCATGTTGAGGACAAGGTTTTGTCCCATGACGGCAAGTCCGATGAGGCCGATATCACACGAAGCGTCTGGCATAAGCTCTCCCAAAGCACACTGATATTATCACTGCGAACGGCTGCTATTAGTTGATTGTAGCGGAGTGGTCTGACCTCTTAAAAGCAGGGATCAGGGTTCAGGGGTCAGAGATCAGGTACGTGGACAGCGGGGAATCTGCCGGAATGTGGGACTGGGATGGAACCGTTGCAACGCAGCATTCATCTAAATTTGTAACCGCGGCTGAAATGGGGCGTGTAGAACTGATTCATAGCTTTTTGAATGGGGCTGTCTAACTCCTCTTCCCCAAGAATGCAGGAGAGATAACAGACGCGATGAGAAATGGGAGGCGCAATGCAATTAGGACTGATTGGCCTGGGCAAGATGGGCGGCAACATGGCGGAACGGCTGCGACTGGCCGGACACCAGGTGGTGGGCTTCGACTTTAACGCCGAAGCGGTGGCAAAACTGACGGCCTCCGGCAATGTGGGCGCTTCGACGCTGGAGGAGATGGCTGGGAAGCTCCAGGGACGAAAGGCGATCTGGATTATGGTGCCGCAGGGCAAGCCTGTGGACGAGACGATTGCGAAGCTGGAGCCGCTGATGAACCCCGGCGATATTCTCATTGATGGCGGGAACTCGAATTACAAGGACACGATGCGGCGGCATGACGAGATTGCCGTTAAGCACTTCAATTTTGTGGATTGCGGCACGTCGGGCGGGGTGTGGGGGCTGAAAGAGGGCTACAGCATGATGATCGGCGGCGACAAGGAGCCGGTTGAATATCTGCGGCCGATCTTTGAGGCACTGGCTCCGGCGAAGGACAAGGGCTGGGGACATGTGGGACCGGGTGGGGCGGGCCATTTCGTAAAGATGATTCATAACGGGATTGAGTACGGGATGATGCAGGCCTACGCCGAGGGTTTCACGATTATGGAGACCAAGAAGGAACTGGGCCTTGACCTGCCGCAGATATCGCAGATTTGGCGGTACGGGAGCGTGGTGCGGAGCTGGCTGCTGGATTTGACGGCGGACGCGCTGTGCAAGAATCCCAAGCTGGATGGGCTGGAAGCGTTTGTGGAGGACTCCGGTGAGGGACGCTGGACGGTGATTGAGGCGATTGACCTGAATGTTTCCGCGCCGATCATTACTGAGGCGCTGATGCGGCGAATCCGGTCGCGCGAGGAGAACAACTTTACGGACCGGATGCTGGCGGTGATGCGAAATGAGTTTGGCGGGCATGCGGTGGTGAAGAGCTAGATGACAGATGACAGATGACAAATGACAGTTCTGCTGTTCCGATAGGGGCTTTTAACTGTTGTCCATCATCTGCAACCTGTAACCTGAAAAACCAAATGAAGGATTACAGATGATCGAAAGAGCCAGATGACAGTTTTTGTCGCGGTGAAGCGGGGCTTTGACTGTCATCTGTAACCTGTCATCTGGCAACCGGAGGTTGCAATGGCGACGATAACGGCTAGTGTGCGTGCGGAGGACCTGTCGCAGGTTACTCCAGGCAAGGAGCGGATTCCTGAGGCGGGGATCCTGGTGATCTTTGGCGCGTCTGGTGATTTGACCAAGAGGAAGCTGCTGCCGGCGCTGTTTCATCTGCGGCAGAACAAGCTGCTGCCGAAGGAATTTGCGATTGTGGGCGTGGCGCGGCGGCCGCTGGGCGACGAGTTTGCGGCGGATATGCGAGCGGGGATTGTGCAGTTTGGCGGCGTGGATGCGAGTGATCCGACGCTGGACGAGTTTGTGAAGCACATCAGCTATTTTCCGCTGAAGTTCGACGATCCGAGTGACTATGCGGGGTTGAAGACGGAACTGGACCGGATTGCGAAGGACAACGGCATTGGCGGGAACCGGCTTTTCTACCTGGCCACTGCGCCGGAGTTTTTCGCGGGCATTGTGGAGAACCTGGGAGCGCAGGGAATGGCGCAGCCTGAACAGGGAAAAGTGGGAGTGGTGATTGAAAAGCCATTCGGCCATGATCTGGAGTCGGCGAAGGAACTAAACAGCCAGGTGAACTCGGTGTTTCACGAGTACCAGGTGTTCCGCATCGACCACTACCTGGGCAAGGAGACGGTGCAGAACATATTGGTGTTCCGGTTTGCGAACGGAATCTTTGAGCCGATATGGAACCGGAATTACATCGATCATGTGCAGATTACGGCAGCGGAGACGTTGGGCGTGGAGGGTCGCGGACCGTTCTACGAGAAGGCCGGGGCGCTGCGCGACGTGGTGCAAAACCACGTGATGGAGCTGCTGAGCTTTGTGACGATGGAGCCGCCTTCGAGCTTTGAGGCGGAGAGTGTGCGGCAGGAGAAGCTGAAGGTCTGGAAATCGATTCCGCCGATTCCGATATTGAATGCCGTGCGCGGGCAGTATGGGCCGGGGTTGGTGAAGGGCGAGCACGTGGTGGGTTACCGCGACGAGGAGCGGGTGAGTCCGGAGAGTGGCACGGAGACTTACGCGGGGATCAAGCTGGGGATTGAGAACTGGCGGTGGGCCGGGGTCCCGTTTTATCTGCGGGCCGGGAAGCGCTTGCGGAAACAGGCGACGGAGATCAGCATTCAGTTCAAGCAGCCACCGCTGTTGATCTTCAACCGGATGCAAGGGTCAGGGCCCTGCCAGGAGATTCAGCCGAATTTGCTGACCATTCGAATTCAGCCAGATGAGGGGATTGCGCTGCGGTTTGGGGCGAAGGTGCCGAGCACTGGAAATATGGATGTGTGCCCGGTGAACATGGACTTTGACTATGCGGCGGCGTTTGGGAAGTCGAGCGCGAACGGGTATGAGCGGCTGCTGCTGGATGCGATGCTGGGCGACCAGACGCTGTTTTCGCACCGCGATGGCGTGGAGACAACCTGGGCGCTGTACACGCCGATTCTGCAGGCATGGGCGGCGAAAAAGCCGGAGGTGTTTCCGAATTACTTTGCGGGGTCGTGGGGACCGGAGTGCAGTGACCGGCTGCTGGAGCGGGGCGGGCACGTCTGGCGGAATGATTTGGGGAGAAAGGCATAAGAACAGGGACTAAGGGACTAGGGAAATGGGACTAGAAACCTGCTGGAGCTGTCTGGCGGTGACGGAGAAATCTGCGTGACGAAAGATCAGGCTTGGGGGTTGGCGGAGGAATGGGTTGCGGCGTGGAATGCGCATGACCTGGACCGGATTGTTGCGCACTATGAAGATGTGGTCGAGCTGACCTCGCCTGTGGCGGCAAGGCTTTTGAGTGCGGCGGATGGGAAGGTTGTGGGCAAGGAGAACTTGCGGGCTTACTTTCAGCGAGGGCTCGCCGCTTATCCGCAGCTGCGCTTCAAGCTGGAAGACGTGCTGTGGGGACTGAATTCGGTGGTGCTGTATTACACCAATCAAAACGGAAATCGTACGGCGGAGTTCATGGAGCTTTCCGCTGGCGGCAAGGTGGCGAGGGTTGTGGCGCATTACAACGGGTAGCTGCGGTCGGGTTGCATCCGTTGGGACGAATTCGGTTGCATCCGCAAGGGTTGGCGGGCATCTCATGGACTGATGAGCGATCGTCTGTTTTCTCCGTTTCAATTGCGTTCAGTTGTGTTTCCGAACCGCATCGGGGTTTCTCCGATGTGCGAGTACTCGTCTGAGGACGGGTTTGCGAATGATTGGCACCTGGTTCATTTGGGGAGCCGTGCGGTGGGCGGGGCGGGACTGGTGTCGACCGAGGCTGCCGCGGTGTTGCCGGAGGGACGGATTTCGCCGGGAGACCTGGGCATCTGGAAGGATGCGCACATTCCGATGCTGGCGCGGATCGTGGAGTTTATCCATGGACAAGGGGCGCGGGTGGGGATTCAACTGGCGCACGCGGGGCGCAAGGGCAGCATGTCTGTGCCGTTTGCCGGGGAGAATCTGGTGTTGCCCGGCGATGGAGGCTGGGAGCCGGTTGCGCCGAGCGGGGTGGCGTTCTCAGATAAATACGCGGTGCCGCGGGCGCTGGACCAAGCGGGGATCGATTCTGTTGTTGAGGGATTTCGGCAGGCGACGCTGCGGGCGGTGGCGGCGGGGTTCGATTTTGTGGAGATTCATGCAGCGCATGGGTATTTGCTGCACGAGTTTTTGTCGCCGCTGGCAAACAAGCGAACAGACAACTATGGCGGGGACCTGCTGAACCGGGCGCGGCTGACATTGGAAGTGGTGGATGCGGTGCGAGGCGCGTGGCCGGGGCATTTGCCGCTGTTTGTGCGCATTTCGGCGACCGACTGGGCGGAGGATGGCTGGACGGTGGATGAGTCTGTTGAGCTGGCGGGGCTGCTGCGCGAACATGGCGTGGACCTGGTGGATGTTTCTTCGGGCGGGATGTCGCCGCAACAGCAGATTCCGGTGGGTCCGGGTTACCAGGTGGGCTTTGCGGCGCGAATCAAGCGGGAGGCGGGGATTGCGACGGCTGCGGTGGGGATGATCACCGATGCAGCACAGGCGAATGCGATTGTGGCGGCGGGGGAAGCGGACCTGGTGCTGCTGGCGCGGGAGTTTCTGCGCGATCCTTATTGGCCGGTGCACGCTGCGACGGCGTTGGGTGAGGTGGCGAGTTGGCCGGCGCAATACCTGCGGGCCGCACCGCACGACTCAGGAGCGCGGACAGCGGTGAAGCGGCCTGAGGGCGCGTGACAGATGAAGGATTACAGATGACAGTCAGGAGCCCGAGTTGCTCCTGTGGATGGAATCAGTAACTTTCTGAGAACAGCATCAGCTATTTCCTTGATTTCGGTTCACGAGTAGGGCAAAGGGTGGCCTATACTGCGTGTAGATGGCGGAATCTGTCGTTTTCGTGGTGGATACCGCTCAGACTGCCCATGGCTACGCAACTTTCCCAGAAGCGCGCCCACGACTCGGCTCCGATTCCGGACCGCCTCTATTTCAAGATTGGCGATGTGGCGCGGATTTGCGAGGTGGAAACGTATGTGCTGCGATTCTGGGAGTCACAGTTTCCGCAACTGAAACCCAACAAGAGCGGGACGGGACAGCGGCTCTACCGGCGGCGCGACGTTGAAGTTGCGCTGGAGATCCGAGACCTGGTTCACGGGCAAGGTTACACGCTTTCCGGTGCGCGCCAGGCACTGGATCAGGCGAAGCGGCCGAGGTCGAATTCACAAAAGGCACTTTACAAGGAGCCTTCGCGCGATTCTCAGTCGCGCCTGCCGCTGGCGGGGAGCGAGGCTACAGGCCGGCTGGATGCGGTGGCCCGAGCGGTGGGGCATGCCCGCGCCGAGTTGCGTGAGATTGTAGCGTTGCTGACCGCACCGGATCCGCGTGTTTCTCGGCGCAGACCGCGGCACAGCGGAATACAGGATCGCGAAGACACGCTTTTCCCGGCCTAACCACCTGGTACCTGCGGTGGGAAGGGCGCTGGCCATTCGCTCGCACTGGCGCTATCGGGTTCCTTCCGGTTGCGGGAGCTTTATTGGATCCAATCCCAAGTGCCTGGATGACCCAGCCGGGATTCCTTCTCTGCTTTACCAGAACCCCACAATGAGGAGCACGGCGAAGAGAGACGAGAGAGCCAGTGCGCGTTGACCCACCTTCTTCAAAGGGAGTTGGAGGTTTTCGGCATTGCGCTGGGAACGAAGATCGAACGAATAGCCCATTACGGGCGTGAGCAGAGCGAGCGCGATCCAGGTATGTCCAAGGACAGCGGTCGCTGCCGCGGCGCAGGCCAGAGAGGCGAGTGAGACTTGGGCCGCGTGGCGGAATCGAGCGGATTTTCCAGGGGCAGAAGCCGGCTGCCGCAGGGCGATACGCGCGTCGAGACGCGCATGCACCACGAGGATTCCGGCGGTAGCCTGCATGGCCATGAGGAGCCACAAGATCCAGCACCAGCGTGCGATGCCACCGGTTGCGGAAAGTGAAGTGGCCAATGAACTGGATGTAAGCGCTGCCGCACTGGCAATTTGAAAGAGCGTGGAGCGCTGGCGGTTAGTGACATTTACCGCGATGGCCAGGGCGGTGAAGGCGGCGACGCCGAGACCCATTGTCACGACTGCTATGAAGGGCCATGTGATCAGCAGCACGCTTCCGCTGAGGAAAAGAACGGCGCCCCAACCAGCGAACCACTTCGCGGCGACGGCGGTTTCAGGATGCCGTTGTTTCCACACGAAGCGCTGGCGCGCCAGGATGACCAGGGGGTCTTTGGCAGCGAGAGCAGCGAATGCGGCGGTCAGCGTGGCAAGCTCGCTCCAGCGCCATTGGCGGGCAAGGATCGCCGCACAGACGATGGGGATCATCAGCATGGCGGTGGCTCCGTGCTCGCGGGGAAGGAACCACACTTTGGATGCAAGTTGTTTCGGTCTGGTGGTGGTTGCCTGTTCGCTCGACATGGATTGACCTCTCGTTCGAAGCTGCGGATGCCACTTCAAGAATCGGTGTTCTATTCCACGTTTATCGAACTCACGGCATAAGTGCTGTGACTTAAGTCATACGGCGGAACGCCGGCGATGGTTATCGTAGGGTTCAGAAGGTTCCCCATGTTGACGGCTTCCGCATCTCCCAGCAACGTCTCTACGCCAATCAAGCAGAAGAAGTTTCTGGTGCGTAGAGTGTTGCGCGACCGCTCCCAACAGGTTCGGAGGGCGGTGCAGTTCGGATTTGTTGTGCTGAACGCGTGGATCGGAATTCAGTTCGTTTTCTGGGTTCGATTTTATGAGAGCCAGGGCAGTTCCCTTTATGTGGCACGGCCTGCGGGAGTGGACGGCTGGCTGCCAATTGCCGGACTGATGAACCTGAGATATTCGGTTGCCACCGGGGACATCCCGCGGATTCATCCCTCTGCGATGGTGCTTTTCTGCGCCTTTCTGGTAGCGAGCCTGCTTATCAAGAAATCGTTCTGCTCGTGGCTGTGCCCTATCGGCACGGTGTCAGAATACCTTTGGAAGATTGGCCGGAAGCTGACGGGACGCAGTCTGACGCTGCCGCGATGGCTGGATTGGGTGCTGCGCAGTTTGAAGTATTTGCTGCTGGCGTTCTTTGTGTTCATCGTGTTCACGATGTCGACCGAGGACCTAGGCGGCTTTCTGGGATCGCCGTTTGGCATTGTGGCCGACGTGAAGATGCTGAACTTCTTCCGGCATATTGGCGGTGTGGGAATTGGGGTGGTCGCGATTCTGGTTGCACTGTCCTTCTTTATTCAGAATGCCTGGTGCCGCTATCTGTGTCCTTACGGAGCGCTGATGGGATTGGTGTCAACGCTGAGCCCGGTGAAGATTCGGCGCGATGAGCAGGCATGCATCGATTGCGGCAAATGCAACAAGGTCTGCCCTTCGCATTTGCCCGTCGACAAGCTGGTGCAGATTCGGTCAGTGGAGTGCACGGGATGCATGGAGTGCGTTGCAGTTTGTCCGGCGGAACATGCGCTGCAGATGGCGCTGCCGCCGTGGCCGCAGAGCGTGGTGGATCGCAAACTGCCGCAGGCTACGCAGTTTCGCTGGCAACGGCGGGCATTGAAGCCGCAGATGGTGGCGGTGGTGCTGGCAGTTGTCTTCTTTGGGTTGATCGGCGCGGCGCGGGCTACCGGACATTGGCAGACCAATATTTCACGTGAGACTTATATGGATCTGGTGCCTAATGCGGATCGGTATGATCACTGAGCGTTTGAAGGCAGGGGTGGTGATTTACGTGACCTAATCGCTGCACGTCAGTTTCCGGGTGGCGCCGAGGTCACCCTCTGCGGATTGAAAGTCTAAGACGTTGACGAGCCGCTTAATTCTCGTTCTCTCGCTGTGATAAGGTTGGCGCTGAAATAACCGTACGATCCGCCATCCTTGTCCACGATGGTTGAAGCAGATGTGCTGTGTCGGTTCCAAGGGCTATCCGTCGAGTATTTTGAGCCGAAGTTTCCATATTGATTCCAGATGCTGTCGCTCTGATATTTCCTTCCGTGTTCCTCGTAGGCATTACAAACCGACCCAGCATCGTACTCAGAGCAATTTAGGCATCCAAGAGATGTTTTATGGCTGTCTGCTCCAAAGAGGCAGCGCCCTGGTCTGCTGAGCGTTGGCGGCAATCATGTTGAAACTCACTTGGGTACGCCATCAGCAAAAGTTCCAGGAGTGTTTTAGTTGTCAGTCTACGGTCAGATTTCGGCTCGAGTTTTTCCGGATATGAAGGCGTAAAGAGCTTTGGTTTCCGGTGATGGCGCTACTCCGATCTCTGCTGCGAGGGTCTTGCGACAGCGTTCGTAGGTCCTGACAGCATCGGCTCCGCGACCTAGCCTTTGGTAACAGGCCATTAGTTGACGGTAGAAGTCCTCCGCCAGATGATCCACATCAAGCGTGTTTTCGCACAAGGTGGCTGCCTTCTCATCATTGCCATGTTTCTCCAAGTGGTGTGCCAGCGCGTGCGCGACTGAGAGATGCCTGCCCCGGAGATGCTCACGCATCGGCACAGTCCATGGTTGCTCGCTATCGGAGGGGAGAAGCGCGCCCTTGTAGAACGAGAGGGCCTTCTCCAATGCCGCGACGTGCAAATCTATGTCCTCAGCCCGGTCGTCTGCTTTGCGGGCAGTGCGCTCAAAGGCCCATGCGTCCACCCAACAGAGGTATGGATCGAGCATGAGTCGTCCATCGTGAAAGCGGACCGCATCGTTAATACCGATTAGCTTGCGCAGACGCGAGAGAGCCATCTTGAACGCCGCATGCGCTGCGTCTCCATCCAGGTTTGGCCAGAGCAAATCCTTGATTTGTTCTTCCGACACGCTCTTTTCGCCAAATGCGATGATGGCTTTGAGAATGGCCAGAGGTTTTCTCTGAAGTTTTCCAGAGAATATAGCGGGATTTCCGTCTTTTTCGATTCGGAAATCTCCGAGTACAAAGATTTTCAATGGCCAAGGCCAGGTTTCAACATGAACTGGCGGCTCCGGGGGCACTAGTCTACGGCGACGAATGAGTTCTTGCACGTGCTCGACTTCAATGCGGTTTTCAAGCGCTATCACCGCAAGTCTGGCCATCGCTGATGGAAGCAACGAAGAATAAACACCGTAAATTTGATGCTTCTTTCCAATTCGCAAGCCTTCCTGCAGATAGCAGAGCATCTCCTTTTCATGTCCTCGGTCCACGCAGAATTTTGCTTTGAAAAGGCAATATTCGTACTGACTGAGAATGCTTCCGGTTTCAAGACCGATGCTGCGTGCCTGTTCAAGAAGTTCGTCGGCTTTCTCGTGTTCGCCGAGCTCAGCGAGAATGACGGCGTTCAGGTGACGTGCCCAGATCCTGCTGAAGGGAACCCCCACTGCATCATGGCCCTGGACGGCGAGTTCAACGCGCATCTTCGCCTGCTGCAGGTCTCCCCGGGAGTACGCTTGCTGGCTCAGCAGAAACTGGTAGAAAGCTCGGTCCCACGGTGGCAGATGTTCTGACACCAGACTCATCTTGTGAATCGATGAGCTAGCGGAGGCGATGTCGCTGCGATTGAAAGAAACTACGGCGTCGTTGGCCCAGAACAATAAATCGGCAATATGTATCCCGCTTTTCTCAGCGATCTCAAGTCCTTCCTGAGCAGCGTGGACGCAATATCCACATATGTCTTGCGCGGCATGTTCGATTACTTTCATCCAAATCAGCCCGAACGGCGTAGCATCTCCGCTTTCGACGAGTTGACGAAGATCGTTCATGACAAATTGGAATTCGGCGACGTAGCCCCGTGAGGCGTAGTGCCAAGCCAATTGAGCCAGTGTTTGAGTCCTTGAGTTCACATCCGTGTCGAGGCATGCGCGTTTTCGCCACGATTCAAAATCGGGATGCAGAGGCATCCTGAAAACCAAACCTCTGACTACCACCGCCGCCGTACGCGCCTCGATTTCCGCCGATGGGAAACCTTCCCATTCCTGCAGCAGACTAGAAAGGGTGATTATCCATCCATCGAGTTGATGGAAATCCTCAAAGGCGTACTGAATAGATTCGAGAACTCCGCAGATCGAGAGAAACAACCCAACTGCATCTTTGCACGCGCGGAATTGTTGGAATGCCTCTTCAAAGCGACTCTGGCTTTCTCGTGGAGAGAAGAGCAAACTGCAGATCCCTTTCCAGTAAAGCAGCCAGCCGCTTCCCTCGATAGTGTCACGCGGAAGAGCATTGAGCCAATGCCTGATAGTGATGTATCTGCCCTGTTCGACCAGCGCCGGCGCAGCGGATATAACTATTTCCTTGACTTTGTCCCAGTCCTGAATCTCGATAAAGAGTAGGGCGGCATCCTCTGTCTGTCCGTCGCTCAGCAGCACATTCGCCGTGTTCTTCTTAAAGAGAGAGCGTTGTTCCGCAGAGAAGGCAGTCTTCGCCTGATGCTGAAGAAAATCCTTGAACAAAGGGTGAAACTGGTACGTCGGTTCCTTCCCCGTGTGTTTGGTTGTGAAGTAATGCTCAGAGGAGAACTCTTCCAGGATTCGACCCGCATTCTCGATACCGGTCAGATTGCGGGCAATGCATACGGACAGCACGGGCGAGAACGAGCTCTTAAGCAGAAAGGTGCGCACTTCTTCACTTGCTTCCGCAAGCAGCTCGCTGGCGAAGTAATCGAAGACCCCACTGGTCGCGCTCTCTCCTTCCCATGCCGCATCGAAACCGTCCGTGAGAATGGTGTGGAGCATGAGCACAATTCCTGCAATCCAGCCATCGCTTTTTGCATGAAGTCTCTCCAGCGTGGCGGCGTCCATATCCAGCAACGTCCCTGATAGTTTTCGACTAACGACTTCCTTGAGTTCTGCCAACGTGAACCGAATTTGGTCCCAACCCATCAGATCCATCTGGCTATTGGCCCTAAAACGAATGAAGTGGGGACCCGGCTCGCCACGACTGATGACAATCACATTCACGTTCTCGGGAAGCACTGAGAATCCAGCAGCCATGACCTGATGCAGAGGAGAGTCGACCGGCACAGTCTGATAGTTGTCGAATATCAGGACTGAATGCCTTTTCAAATGGCTACAGGCTTCCTCGAAGTAGTCCTTTGCAAAGGCGGGAATCCCCAGATGGTATTCGGGGGTGAGAACCGGCAGTGGCTTCTGCATGGTTGGGCAGGCGTTCTTAACTGCCTCACCCAGGGCGGTAAAGAACGAAGCTATGTCTCGATCACGTTCGTCGAGTTGATACCAGACACATGGCAATTTGGCAGCGTGGACATAACTGGAAACCAAAGTGGTTTTGCCGGAACCGGCGGGCCCGCAGAGCCAGAGGACTGGGCGCTGCCGCCGGCATATGTTGATCGCGTGAAAAAGCCGTTCCCGAAGCACAATTCCAGAGACTTTGGGGCGGGTAATCTTAACCATCGCCACACGCTCTTTTCCGGGGAAGCCGCCGAATTCAACGGATAAGGAATGTTAGCGCGATTCTACCTTGTTTCCCATGAAATCCGTTACCGATCCGTTACCGCAGCTGTGATAGGTATGCTTCGGCAGATTTTATCGGTTCATCTTGATGGGCAAAGTGCGTTCCCGCGCAATACGACTTTGGTCGATGTGGCTGCGGAATGCGTCCCAGAGGCGCCCGATTTTGAATCCCTTTTGTCCTGGTTTATCGGTCTCTCGCAAGGTTCCTTAGAACGCCTGGGCTCAGTACCAGCACTGGCGGAGCCCGATCGCGAAGGCGTTTGCGACCGGGATGGGCAAAAGCCCGCAGGCCGTCTTCAGCAATGACGACCTGCGGTAGTGATTCCCGGTTGTAATCCGGAGAAAGGTCTGGTTATGGTAATCCCTCGCCCAGTTTCTCGTAAAACCCTATGTCTGTTGCTGTTCCTCATCGCTTCGGGGATGACGAGTGCGGCGCAGACAAGCTCTTTGGCTTGTCAATCCCTGGCGGTCTCCCGCGTCACCACCGACATTGACGACAGCGCGCGTGCGACCCTTCATGGCAACCTACATAGCTTGGCGCTACCCAAGTATGACCAAGGCCAAGTGGACGATAGCCTGCTTATGGAGCACATGATTCTGATGTTGAAGCGTACTCCTGAACAGGAGCAGGCACTGACGACTCGCATTGACCAGATGCACAACGCCAGCGCGCCTCTCTATCACCAGTGGCTCCGCGCCGCAGATGTGGGCAATTGCTACGGCGTAGCGGACGCAGACATCGCGGCGGTGACGGGCTGGTTGGAACAGCACGGCTTTCAGGTTGACGACGTACCCGCCGGCAAGATGCTGATTATGTTCACCGGAACGGCGGGGAACGTGCGTGAGGCATTCCAGACAGAAATTCACAATTTGAACGTAAACGGCGAGCAGCACATCGCGAACATGAGTGAGCCAACCATCCCAACAGCGTTGGCGCCGGTGATCGCAGGTTTTCGTGCGCTTCACAACTTTTTCCCGAAAAGTCTGACTCATGTCGACGGTCCTGTTCAGCGCGATCCGGAGACCGGGAAATGGAAGCTGGTTCAAGCCGGTCCCAAGCCAGAAATTACATATCCGACACAGACATCGACTGATGTTTACCTCGTGGGACCGCAAGATCTCTATACCATTTACAACGAGAATCCACTGCTGACAGCGACAACTCCGATCAACGGAGCCGGTCAGACGTTGGCGATCATACAAGACTCCGATGTCGTTCCGGCCGATGTAACGGCTTTCCGCTCTCAATTCGGCCTGCCAGCGTATCCTGCTACTCCGAGCGCCACACAAGGAGGAGTTAATTACACTTTCGGCATCAAAGCCGGCAACTACTGCGGCGATCCTGGCCTGGTACCCCAAGGCGGCGAAACCGAAGCCGACATTGACGTGGAATGGATCGGCGCGACCGCGCCTGCCGCCACCATCGACTTTGTATCGTGCGCTGATACCGCAACCACATTTGGGGGCGATCTGTCGGGGCCCTATATCGTCAACAATCTTGACAGTACGGTTTCGGCTCTTAGTTTGAGTTTCGGCTGGTGCGAGTCCGGCGTGCAGTCTGTGAGTGGTGAACCCAATTCCTTCTATGTGAACCTTTGGAAGCAGGCTGTGGCGGAGGGCCAAACGCCGGTTGTTGCCGCTGGCGACTCGGGCGACAATACCTGTGATCGCAGTAACGGCCTGGGACCGGATGGTAACGCTGTGAGCGTCAGCGGGCTGTCCGTGAGTGGCATGTCATCCACACCGTACAACATCTCCACGGGTGGCACCATGTTTACCGACGGTTATCAAAACGGCACAGCAACGGCATCTCCTTACTGGAACACCAACGAAACCTCGCCCTACGGGTCTGCCCTCTCTTACATTCCGGAGACAGCGTGGAACGATGATTGCGGCAACCCGCTGGTAGGTTATGCACTCATGGCCTGGGACGGAGTGCCAGCGAGTGATATCAGCCCGGAGTATGTTTGCAACCACATAGCCTTAAATGGAAAATTCGTGTTCACCGATATGAACGGAGGTTCCGGAGGCATCAGTACCGTATCTGCTCTGCCGACATGGCAGAGCGCGTATGGTGTGGGGTTGAGCAGCAACTATACCTCGACCACGATGCGCAATCAGCCTGACGTCTCGCTGTTCGCAGCAGACGTCAACGGACCAGACGGCCAAGCCCCTTTCTGGTTGCGCGGCCTGGCGTTTTGCCAGTCGGATGTCGCCCCATGCACCTTTTCGAAGGCTGGCGATGGGTACGCGCTGGCAGGGGGAGGAACCTCTTTTGTAGCTCCCATGGTCACTGGCATCATTGGGCTAATCAACCAGGCTTCGTCGTCGGGCAATCCTGCGCAACCCACGCGTCAGGGCCAAGCCAACTATACGCTTTACGCGCTTGCCACCGAGGAGTACGGAACGCCGGCCAATGAGAATACTTCAACCACCGGCCCTAGCAACTACACCTGTGAAGGTTCCAACGTCAACGCCATCAGCACGTACGGGAGCATTTTCCCGAATTGCACGTTTTACAGTATCAATCGTACGAGCCAGGTGTCATACAACACCTGCCTCGGTTCAAACAATGCCAACTGTATCGTGGGCGGCAACGATATGCCTTGCGAAACAGGCTCGACGAACTGCTATACGGCCACGAAGGGCGACCCGGATGGGTTGCTCTCCCTTTCGACAACCACGTTCGAGCCCGGCTATCCCAACAGCGCCGGCTTTAACGACGCGACGGGTCTGGGCAGCTTCAACATAGCGAACCTGGTCACCAACTGGACCAAGGTCACGCCGCAATTCGCCAGCGCCACCGCTGCGACAGCAAATCCAACTTCACTTACTTCAGGCACGGGTACCACCACCTTGACTGCCACTGTTGTGGCCACCGGCCGAGGCGGCATTGCACCGCCTCTGGGAACCGTCAGTTTCTATAAAGGAACTGCCTGCACGGGAACTGCCCTCGGAACCGCCAACTTGGTCCCGGATACGACCTGCAATTCGAAAACCTGTGGCTCCAACTCCGTGGCTACGCTGTCAAGCATTACCGGCAATCAGTTGGGCAACGGCACGGACAGCGTGGTGGCCTGCTTCAGCGGCGATGGCGCGAATGACGCGCCTTCGACCTCGCCTGCGGTTACGATTACGGTAGCAGGTGCAACTATCTCTACAACCACCGGGCTAACACTCTCAACGAGCGCGATAGGAGTAGGCTCCACTACGCCAATAACGTTAACGGCTACAGTGACGCCGTCTTCCGGCAGCGGGACACCGACGGGCACGATTACCTTCTGGCAGGGGACGAGCCAACTCGGTCAGCCGGTGACACTCAGCAGCGGCTCGGCGACTTACAGCTATAACGCGAGTTCGCTGGCGAAAGGCAGTTACCCCTTCAGTGCCATCTACAGTGGAGATACAAATTACAGCGGCTCAACTTCGTCGCCGGTCAACTTGACGGTGGCGGCTCTTGCCTCCACCACAACCGCGCTAACCCTCTCACCTACCAGCGTAGTCGCAGGCTCCAGCAGCCCAGTCACGCTAAGCGCAACCGTAGCGCCGGCGTCTGGCAGCGGAACACCCACCGGCACCGTGACCTTCTTCAACGGGACCACTCAACTCAACCAGGCCACGCTTGCCAGCGGTGCGGCGACCTACAGCTACAACGCGAGTTCCCTGGCAGTGGGCTCTTACCCGATCACCGCGACTTACAGTGGAGACACAACATACGCTGGGTCCACTGCAGCACCGGTCAACTTAACGGTGGCAGCTCTTGCTTCCACCACAACGGCGCTCACCGTTACACCCAACTCTATAACCGCAGGTTCCAGCAGCGCCGTCGCTCTGGCTGCAAAAGTGACACAAACCTCGGGCAGCGGAACACCCACCGGCACTGTAACATTCTTCAATGGAACCACGCAGCTTAACCAGGCCACGCTTGCCAGCGGTACGGCGACATACAGCTACAACGCGAGTTCCCTGGCATCGGGCTCTTACTCCATCACCGCGACATATGGCGGAGACACTGCGAACGCTGGCTCAACCTCAGCACCGGCGACTTTAACGGTGACGCCTGTTGTCGTTACTCCCGGTTTCACGGTTACCGGTTCGACCGTCGCCCTGAATCCCGGCGCAACCACCGCCAACATTTCAACCATCACAGTTACCCCGAGCGGCGGATTCACCGGCAACGTGACGCTCACCGCATCAATCGCCACCAGCCCCTCAGGTGCACAAGACTCACCTACCTTGAGCTTCGGCACAACTAACCCGGTAGATATCACCAGTGCGAGCGCAGGAACTGCGACGCTTACCATCTCCACAACCGCAGCCACAAGCAGTGGACTGGTCCATCCCAAACGGCCCGGAATTCCTTGGTATGCGGCAGGTGGAGCAACCCTGGCCTGCATCCTGTTCATCGGCATACCCGCGCGTCGACGCAACTGGCTAACTATGTTCGGCGCGTTGCTCGTGCTACTGGTATCTTTTGGCGGCATTCTTGCTTGTGGCGGCGGAAGTGGTGGCGGGAATGGTGGCGGTGGCGGAGGGACCGGCAACTCTGGTACGACCGCCGGCACCTACACGCTGACCATCACGGGTACATCAGGGACAATCACCAATACTGGAACAGTAACTCTCACCGTGCAATAACGAGCGGCCTCACCTTGAACAAGGGGCCGCACACTGTCTACAGTGTGCGGCCGCCGTCCTCTCAGGTTGAAGAATCCGTCAGCCGACCGGCACAAACCTTGCAAGACGGCTGAGTCTAACATTCTTATGGTGGCGAATTCCCTGAGCCTGTGCGCGATGGCGGAGATGCTGAATTCCGCATCGGCTGATACGCCTTCTGCGCACTTCTGGGCAGTGACCGTCAGCGCAATTCTCGCCTGCTCCCCTTCCGCCAGCACAGCCCGCTCTTCTGACTGATCCACCCCCTGCACATGGCGGAACATGAACATCCGCCCCCAACCGCCGGATTGGCCCGTTGAGCGGAGGTCTCACGCCGGCCTTGAAGCTTTTGCCTACAAACCCATATGGACGCCGCCGGACCGGCGCAATCCGGCTCATTCAGAGTGAGCGCAGGACTCGAGTCGGTTCACTGTTCAATTACTCTCCAAACCCCACAATCAATGAGTCCGGGCGATTTGCTGTATCAGGTTTCCCTTAGAATCCAGCAGGTCGACAATAATCGCCATGGACCCAACTGTGTGCGTTGCACAGCTCAAACATGGGTCAAACGAGCGGATCAAGCCTTCCATCCGGTTCAGCATGCCTTCGGTTACCTCATGCCCGGACAGGTACCTGTCGGCGACCTGCTTGAGGCCTCGATTCATCGCCAGGGTGTTATGCGCGGTGGCGACGATGAGATTTGCGCCGGTCATCATGCCGTTGCGGTCAACCTTGTAGTGGTGAATAAGGGTACCGCGCGGCGCTTCAATGACGCCGACGCCCTCCGGTTCATTTGCTTTTGCTTCGGCACGGATGTCGCTGTCAAGAATGTCGGGCTCCAGGAGGATCTGTTCCATGCGTTCGAGAGCAAAGAGTATCTCAATCAGACGCGCGTAATGATTGTGGAATGAACTATTGGAGATTTCTCCGTATACTCCGCGGAAGTCATTGAGTGCCTCATCGGCCAGTGATGTCCCGCATTGACGGGCCATGTTGAGCCGGGCGGCCGGCCCAACACGATAGATTCCGTCGGGAAATCCCAGGGGCTTGTAGTAAGGCGCCTTCATGTAGCTGCTGGAATCCACGCCTTCGCCGATGTAATCCTGGTAGTCTCTCGGGTGGATATTGTCGGCGACGATGTTTCCGTCCGCGTCGGCAAAGCGCAGCCAGCCCTCGTGGCGTCTGCGGGAGCCGTAGAGGCAGAGGTTGCCGTCTTTGCGGGCGATGGACATGAACAGGGTGGGAAAGTTGGCAAAGACGTCGACCTCATCAGACAGCTTTTCCATCCTGTGCTTGAAGAACTCCAGGGTGCGCTTTGCTATGGCGAGAGCTTCCGGAATCCCGCCCAGGATTTCGTCTCGTACGGGGACCGTGAGCGGTGAGGCTACGCCGCCGGGGACGATCCAGGGAGTGTGAATCCGCTTGCCGCCCAGCAATTCGATGACGTGCTGTCCCCACTTCCTCAGGTGCACGCCGCTGAGTGCCAGGTCGGGATGCGTTTGAGCGAGGCCGAGAATGTTTCGCGCGGAATGATCGGCGTCCCAACCTGCCAGAAAGTCGGGGGAAGAAAGGTAGAAGAAGCTAAGCGCATGCGACTGGACGATCTGCGCGAGATGCACAACGCGGCGCAGCATCTCAGCCGCTTCTGGGATGCGCAGGCCCATGATGGCATCGCAGGCCTTGGCGCCTGCGAGCAAATGACTGATGGGGCAGATGCCGCAGATGCGTGAGGTGAGGGAGGGCATTTCATAGAACGGCCGGCCCTCGCAGAACTTCTCGAAACCGCGGAACTGAAGCACATGCAGGTGCGCGTCCTGCACTGTTCCCCGATCATCCACCTGGATGGTTATCCTGCCGTGCCCCTCAACCCTTGTAACTCCATCAACCCGAATGGTCTGCATGCGCCCGCTCCTAGTTACCAAAGCGACCTCTTGTGGCTAGGTCGGGTACTCGTCCCGCGAGCACCTCGCTGAGTACGAAATCGATCAGATCCGCGGGGGGCGGACATCCTGGCACGAACACATCTACGGTTACCGACTCATGCAAAGGGATCACCTTGGGTTCCAGCTCCGGGACCTCGTGGTCAGGCGCTCCCTGGTTGGCGGTTGCATTTTCGGTGTAGCCGCGTCTCAGCACATCTTCAAGAACAAAGTTGTTGCGCATGGCGGGAACACCGCCGGTTACTGCGCAATCGCCCAGCGCAACCAGCAGCCTGGTTTTGCAGCGAATCCGTCTGATCGTCTCCACGTCTTCCTTGCTGGCGATGGCGCCCTCGACCAGCGTGAGATCGACGTTGTCCGGGAACTCCTTAGCGTCGACGAGCGGGCTCGAGACCAACTCGATCTTGCCGGCAATCTCCAGCAGGCGTTCATCGATGTCAAGGAGCGACATGTGGCAGCCTGAGCATCCGTCGAGCCAGACCGTTGCAATGCGCGGTTTCGCCATCATTGAGCCTCCCCGCGCATCTGGAGAAGATAAGGCAAGAAGTTTGGCCTGGTCATCTCCGACACAGCCTTACCCTTTTCGACGAGTGCGCCAACGGGACAGACGCTGATGCATTTGCCGCAACTGGTGCAGGTTTCCGAACCGCCCCAAGGGTCTCCCAGATCGGTGATCATGCGGGAGTTAATTCCCCGGCCGGTGATGTCCCAGGTGTGAGCTCCTTCTACTTCATCGCACACACGCATGCAACGAGCGCAAAGGACGCATCGATTATGATCGGCAACGAAGCGACGGTGAGATCCATCCGTTGCACACTTGATATGCAGGTAGGGCAGGGTCACATGATTCACTCCGAGCTTCTGCGCCAGAGCCTGTAACTCGCAGTGGCCGGAGGATACGCAGACCGCGCAAACGTGGTTGCGCTCGGTAAAGAGCAACTCGACGATCAATTTGCGAAATTCGAGCAACTGCGGTGAATGCGCCGTAATCTCCATCCCTTCCTGCGCCTGTGTGACGCAGGCGGGCAGAAGTTTATTGCTTCCCTTGACTTCGACCACACACAACCGGCATGCGCCAATTCCTTTGAGGCCGTCGAAATGGCAGAGGGTTGGAATATCGATGCCGTTCTCGCGAGCCACCTCGAGAATGGTTTGATGTTCTGCTGAGCAAACTTCCTTGCCGTCGATTGTGAGCGTCTTAACCTGGTAGTGACTTCGCTCTGGCATCTATCGGCCCTCCTCACCTCTGCGCCATTGCTGCCGGCACTCGGGAACAAGCGCACCTGCCTTGCGCACAGGTCTTGTTCTGGATGTGCTCAATGTATTCATTTCGGAAGTATCGCAGCGTGCTGCTGACGGGATTCGGCGCAGTCTGGCCCAGGCCGCATAGAGCGGTGCGCTTGACCATGACTCCGAGGCGCTCCAACGTGTTCAAGTCCTCCATCCGTCCCTGGCCGTTACAGATTCGTTCCAGCAGTCCGTGCAGATGCGTTGTGCCAATGCGGCAGGGAATGCATTTGCCGCAGGACTCGTCGCGCGTGAAGTCCATAAAGAACTTCGCCACGTCGACCATACATGCGGTCTCATCCATGACAATCATGCCGCCGGAACCCATAATGGAGCCCACGGACGTGAGGGACTCATAGTCGACGCTCATATCGAGAAACTGCTCGGGGATACATCCACCCGACGGACCTCCCGTTTGAACCGCTTTGAATTTGCGATTGCCAGGGATGCCTCCGCCCAGTCTAAAGACGAGATCGCGCAACTTGATGCCCATCGGTACTTCGAGCAGCCCGGTGTTGATCACATCGCCGACGAGCGCGAATACCTTGGTGCCTTTGCTCTTTTCGGTGCCGATGGAGGCGAACCAATCGGCGCCTTTCTGCAGGATGGGAGGGATGTTGGCGAACGTCTCGACATTATTGAGCAGCGTAGGGCACTGGTTCAGTCCCGAATAGGCCGGAAATGGGGGCCGGGGAATGGGTACGCCGCGATTGCCCTCGACCGAAGCAATCAGCGCGGTCTCTTCGCCGCACACAAAGGCACCCGCACCGAGGCGAATCTCTATTTCGAAGCCAAAGTCAGACTCTCCGATCCTCTTGCCGAGAAGTCCCAATCTCTCTGCCTGCCGGATGGCAACCTTCAACCGCTTCACCGCAAGAGGGTATTCTGCCCGACAGTAGATGTATCCCTTGCTTGCTCCAACCGCATAGGCGGCAATGGTCATGCCCTCCAGTACCCGGTGCGGGTCGCTTTCGAGGACCGACCGATCCATGAACGCCCCCGGATCGCCTTCATCCGCATTACAGATGACATATTTCTGTTCGCCGGGAGCCTTGGCGACCATGGACCATTTCAAGCCCGTTGGATAACCGGCGCCGCCTCGTCCGCGCAGACCGCTGTGGGTGATTTCCTGCACGACGTCATCACGCGACCGGTTCGAGATACACGTGAGCAAGGCCTCGTAGCCTCCCGCACCAATGCAATCCTCGATCCTTTCAGGGTCAATTTCTCCGAAGTTCTCCAGTACGACCCTCTTTTGCTCTGCAAAGAACGGTATGTCTGGAGAAAGTGCAAATTCGGGAACCGGTTTTCCATCGAGATTGTCGATGACCGCGCTGAGGACTTCGGGATTCTCCGGGGACAGGCCTCGATAGTACGTATGCTGCGGTTCGGTTCGGATCAGAGGACCGGCCGCGCACAATCCCATGCAGCCGACCGCCTTGACCTTGCAACTGCCTGTGAGGCCGTGCCTCGCAACTTCCGATTGAAGGATATCGAACACTCGATCACTGTGCAGAGACAAGCAACCGGCAGCGACGGAGACATTGATTTGGCACGAGATTCTCTTCTGCTCTTCTCTTTCCTTCTGGGCGATCTCCTGGAGTTCATCCAGCGTCATGGTCTAACCACCTCCGAAGTTGGTCCCTGACGGCGTCCGGCTGCGCCTTCGGAATTACCTCTCCATCAAAAACCACCGCGGGAGCCAGGCTGCAGGAACCAATGCACCGTGCTGCAACGACCGAAACTTTGCCGTCGGATGTTGTCTCGCCGGCTTTCACACTGGCAATTTCTTCAATCACTTTCATCAGGTTCTCTGCGCCTTTGACATAACAACCCGTCCCCATGCAAATTACGCAGGTATGTTCGCCGGGCGGTTTCAGGCTGAAGTAGTGATAAAAGGTCGCGACTCCATAGACCCGGCTCAAGGGAAGACGCAAGGAAGAGGCGACGAAGCGCAACGATACCTCGTCAAGAAAGCCGAACGATTCCTGAACTGTATGGAGAACTTCTATCAGCGCCGCGGCCTTGTGGCCATGCCGACGTATTGTGCCCTCCACGAGTTTCCAACGTTTGTCACTGGAGGGGGGTGGAACGGAGGACGGATAAGCCTGCATGCCCCTGCTCCTTTCTCATACAGCCAGTTTCAAGTTGCTCGGCCAAGCGAAATAGCTCCTGCTTGATCCCAGTTGGAGTCTGAATTCCGAGGTTGATACCGCTCCATGGCGCGACCCAGCTTCAACAGGTTCGACCGTCAGAAGTATGGAAATTCCTCAGCTGGATGCGGCGCCTGGAAGAAGAATTGAGAGTTATGCAGCTCGATGTAGTTCAACGGTGGCCTTCAACTCCCGGTGGTGGTTGGCGCAACCAGAGACCTTTGCCGAATTTCCGTTCGCCGAACCCCACAAGACAAACTCGATTGGCCTTTCCATGTCAGCCGGAACATGGCCCGCGTAAGGACTCACACGCACATTCAAATAAATCTCCGGCCCGTCTGTTGTATACGAACCGACGTACGTGTGGGCGGGATCGCCCCCCAGAATCTCTCCGTCGCGCAGCACTGCCATCCCATCGCCCTGCGCCTCTCCTGCGGTGAAATGCATATACCAGAGGCCATCGACTTTCATTTCTTCACACCTCCTCTTTCGAAGAGAGCTCTTCTGGCGAAACAGCCTACCCCATATCCAAGAGAAGTTGGCTGTATCGACCATCACATCACATTTTTGAGATGAGGTTTATATCACCGGCATGAAAGCGGTGGCCCTTCTCGTGGCTGCGCCGTGCTCTCTGCTACTGGGAGGGCTGTGTCAGATTCTCGTCGCACGGGTCTGCTCTGCCAGGACGAAAGGGACCCTGGCCCTGCTCTCTTGTCTTCCAGCAGTGATTGCCGTGGCCGCGACAATGTCTCTGGTCAGGGAAGGACGAGCGGTTGAACTCAATCTTCTGCAATGGGACGGCCCGCTAAGGCTGGTGCTGCATGTGGACGCTCTGAGTCTGCTTTTCGCTTTCATGGGGGTGTTTCTGGGCGCCCTGGTGCTGCTCTATTCCATCGATTACATGGCGCACGACCAGTCAGCAACGCGCTTCTATTGCACCATGCTGATCTTCATAGGAGGGTTCATAGGGCTGGTTTATAGTGCCAATCTGTTTTTCTTCTACTTGTGCTGGGAAGTGATCGGGTTGTGTTCGTTTAGCCTGGTGGGATTCTGGTACACCAATCGGGAGGCTGTTGCAGGTGCGCGCAAAGTTCTGCTGATGACTCACATCGCCGGCTACGGTTTGCTGGCGGCGATTCTCGTCCTTTATCACCGCACGGGAAGCGCTCTTTGGACCGATCCGGCCGTTGCGCGTAACTTTACGGGCGGCGTCTTTCTGCTGATGCTCGCCGCGCTGGTCGCCAAGTCCGTGCAGGTGCCATTGCATACATGGATTCCGGAGGCCATGGAAGCGCCCACACCCGTGAGCGCCTTGCTTCACGCCGCATGCTATGTAACTGCCGGTGTGTATTTGGCCGCGCGCATGCACAGTTTCGGAGTGTGGCCACAGCCCTGGGGTGCAACCCTGGTCTGGATCGGGACAATCACTATGGCGCTGGGCGTGATGTATGCCATGGTGCAAACCGATTTGAAGCGCATGCTGGCCTTCTCCACCGTGAGCCAGATCGGCTACATGATGATGGGCATTGGAATCGGCACGCCACTGGCAATCACTGCCGGGCTGCTGCATTGCCTCAATCACGGTTTCTTCAAGGGCGGCCTGTTCCTAAATGCCGGCGCGGTGCAGCATGCCGCGGGCACGCGCGACATGAACCAGCTTGGGGGATTGGTGCAGCGAATGCCGCGCACGACGCTTTGGTGGCTGATCGGCGTCGGCGGCATGATGGGCATCCCGCTGATGAGCGGCTTTGTGAGCAAATGGATGCTCTACGCGGCGGCACTGCAGGCGGGGTGGGTGGTTCCCGCCATGGTTGCCTGGGCGGTGAGCCTGGGTACTGTATTCCTGTGCGCAAAGGCGACCAGTGCTGTGTTCCTCGGCCCGTTGACGGATGCGACAAGAGAAGCCGGAGAAGCTCCGCCGACGATGCAATGGGGAATGGCGCTCATGGCCGTGGGCGGCATCGTTCTCGGCATCGCGCCTCAATTGGCGGTGAACTACTTAATCAATCCAATTCTCGGCGCGCTTTCGCTCGGAGAGGGCATCCGGGTAACGTGGTTCGGACTGTTTGCCGACGCAGGAAGTTTCTCGACAACAGGCGGTCTGGTCCTGGCTCTCGTCTCGCTGGTTTTGGGAGGCGCAATCTACGCGTTTACACGCGCTGCACGGCCGGCATCCACTGTTGCCACGATCGCTGCGGGGTCGACATTGATTGTGGCTGGTGGCGGTGCAGGAGGCGGAATCTTTACGGGAGGAGAGCCGTTGTCGGACCAGGGAAGGCTCACTGCCGCGGACTTTTCCGAGATATTTAAACAGAACTGGCGCTCCTTCTTCCGCTGGTCAAACGTGGATCGCGCTTACCTGGAAATCTGGGGTGGGTTGCAAACGCTCTCGCGCTGGCTGGGAGTAGCAATCGGTGTATTGGAGCGCAAGGCCGCGATTCTCGTTATTGCTTTCGCCGCGCTTGTCTTTGTGTTCGTTCGATGGATAGCGCCAGCCCCTCCGGGTGCCTACACGGGCGGTCCTATGCCAACGCCGTCCGTACTGATCGCGGCGATTGGAGTAGCGGCGGCTGGATTGCTCATCGTCTCGCTGGTCAGTGGCGCAAAGGGCAAGATCCCTCTCTGGCCCTGCATGTTGATCGTCGGTGGACTTTCGGTCTGTGGCCTGATTGCGGCCAATTCTTGGCTGCGTCTCGGCCTGCTGGAATCTGCCGCACTTCTCACGGTCGTCCGAGTCTGGCTGATGGCGCGCACAAAATCAGCTAAGCTCACCTACCTCGCCGTGGTACTTATCTCCGTACTCTGCGCTGTAAGTAGCGACGCGCTCATCCACACGCAGTTATCGACCCTTTTCGATGGAAAGCAATGGGCTTGGTCGCGAGCGCTGCTTATCACGGGTATTATCGTCAAGCTGGCTGCTGTGCCAATGCTTTTCTGGCTGCTCTCGCTGGCCGATGAACTTCCATCCCTGGTCATTGGCCTCATCATCGCAGTCGTCGACATGGCTGCTTACGGTGAATTCATGAGCAGCTCGGCGAGCATCTTCAGCACGATGTTCCCTGGCAACCTTTGGCTTTGGCTAGCCGCTCTCACATCCGTTCTTGCATCCTTGCTGATGCTTACCCAAAAGAGCCTCAAACGACTGCTTGTTCTTTCGACGATTGAGGATGTAGGATTCCTGTTCCTTGGCATCCCTTTCATGACGAGTGCGCATGGGTTTGAATCAAGCTTTATGCTGCTGAATGGCGCGTTCTTTGCCGCCGCAACCCATGCGCTTGCCAAGGCGCTTCTGTTCATCTGTCTCAGCCAACCTGAGGTAGATGGCGCTTTGGAGAGTGGGCACACCGGCTTGGCCACACGCTATCCCGTCAGCGCATTTGGGTTTCTTGTCGGCATGTTGGCCATGTTGGGCGTGCCGCCTACGCTTGGATACATTGGCCGCTGGCGGCTATACGAGACCGCGTATCAAATCAGCCCCGTTCTGTTGACTGCGTTCATTTTCTCCTCAGTATTTGCACTGATTGCTTATGTGCTGGCTTTAACGCGCGTTTGGTGGGGACCGGCATGTGAGGTGGAAGAAAAACCCTCAACCGCGTCATCCTCAATTCCGAATAGGAGCGAACCGCTCCTGATACAGACCACGATTATCGCGCTCGTGGTAATCCTGCTGGCTGCTGGGTTGTGGCCACTTGGATTCCAGATACTGGCGGGAGGTGGCCGATGAACCTCTGGAATCGATTGACGTGCTATTGCCGTCGCCGCAGCCCGTGGCTCTTTCATATGAACTCCGGCAGTTGCAACGGGTGCGACATCGAATTGGTCGCGAGCCTGACTCCACGCTACGACGCGGAGCAGTTGGGAGTGCGGCTTGAAGGTAGTCCCCGCCATGCGGACATCCTTTGCATCACAGGGCCTGTAACCCGCAACTCGGTGCATGCCATCAAGACGGTATACGAGCAGGTGGGCTCACCCAAAGCAGTGGTGGCCATCGGCTCCTGTCCAGCGTCAACCAATGTGTTCATTGACAGCCGCGTGCTCGATGGTCCGCTTAACCGCCATATTCCAGTAGATGTTTTTGTACCAGGCTGTCCACCGCGACCTGACGCAATCTTGCTTGGCGTGGCGCAGGCTGCGCAGATACTTGCGAAGCGCGACGCGGAGGGATCTGGGCAGACTGTGGCAGCCGCGAATGCCCGCGTGGAGATGCAGCCATGAATCTGACCGTCGCACTGGCCCGAATGCTCATCTTTCCCGGACTTCTGTTCGCTGTGCCGGCGGCGTGGTTGTTCCTGTGGATCGAACGCAAGGCGGTGGCCTTAATGCAGCAGCGAATCGGTCCCCCGTTCATGCAGCCATTCTTCGATTTCATCAAACTGCTGGGCAAGACCACCCCTGCGCGCAGTGGAATGAGCGGCCTTTTGATGAAGGCGTGGCCCCTGATTGCCGTATCTGCTGCGGCAGGAGCCGTTGGGTTGCTGCCGGTGCTGCCAACATCGGGCGGCTTTCAGGGCGACCTCATCCTGCTCCTGGCGCTGATGGAAGTTCCTTCGATCTGTGTTATCGCCGCGGGCTTCTCTTCGCGCTCGATCTTCGCGGAGATTGGTTCCGCACGTGAAGCTGTTTTAACCGTCTCCTATAACGTCGTCTTTCTTCTTGCGATCGTTTCGATCGCTGCCGCACAGCATACGTTCCGTCTCGAAGCTCTCGCTGAACTTCCATCTACTCCTCTGCGCTGGCTTGGCGTCATCGCCATTATTGTCTGCCTTCCCGCCAAGCTGCATATTAATCCCTTCTCGCTCCCCAATGCAGAACAGGAGATTTACTCCGGTCCCATGATTGAATACGCCGGCCCGGAACTGGCGATGTGGGAGTTATCGCACGGCCTCGAGTGGGTTGCAGCGACTGGCTTGGTGGCCACACTGGCCGTTCCCCATTTCCCGGCCTGGTGGCTCGATGCACTGCTATTTATCGCATGCTCTTTTGGAGTCGTTTTGCTGTTGTCTGTGCTTGCCGCCGCCACCGCGCGATTGGCCGTCGACACAACAGCTCGCTTCTATTGGCAATGCACACTGCTATTCGCGGTCCTGGCTATTTCATCCACGCTGCTGATGAGGCTCCGATCATGAATATCCTCGCCATGCTGTGGAGTAATCTGAGGCGCGGCGCCGCGACGATTCGATTTCCTGAGCGCCCGCTCGTCAGCGAGGGATACCGTGGACTCGTGTGCTTCAATCCCGAGCTTTGCACGGGATGTGCCATCTGCAGATTCCGCTGTACCGCACGAGCCATCACCTTTACGAGCGCCGGGAAAGAATTCACATGGAGCTATGACCCCGGTCAATGCACCTTTTGCGGTCGATGCGTGGAAGGCTGCAAGGCGCACGCGCTCATCCAGGACCGCGCATGCCCGCCCGTGTACTTGAACATCGGCGAGTTGAAGCATGTCTACACCATGAAGCGTAAGGTACCCGCGTCCAAATCGACTGTAGCCACGCCAATTCCGGCTGCGGTGGACTCGGCCAGCGCTCCAGACGAAGGTTCAAAATGACCATGATCGAATGCATTCCGCAGATGTTAGGAACGACGGAGGCCTGGGTAGATAAAGGCGGCGTCCATTGGCTCGCAACCAGAGGGCTGAATGTGCGGCAGGTTGCAGCGATGATGAACTCAATCCATGCCCGATTTGTGACCATCACCGCGGTTGAGTTATCAGGCGGGCAGGGGATTCGCCTTGAGTATCACTGGGACCTCGACGGAGAGTTGCTCGGATTTTCTTTTCAGGTTTCGGGTCATTCAATTGAGAGCATCTACGATCTTTGCGAGGCCGTGGATTGGATTGAGCGCGAAGTACACGAAGGCTTCGCCGTAGACTTTCTGGGACGCGAGTACGAGCCGCTTCTGTTGCGTGCAGGAGACAAGCTGGGAGTAAACCTGCATGAGGTGGTCCAATGAGCTACAAAATCCCAATGGGCCCCTATCATCCCGCATTGGAAGAGCCTTACAAACTGGACATGTTCTGTGATGGAGAGACCGTTTCCGACGCCAAGCTCCATATCGGTTTCAACTTTCGCGGCATAGAACATCTGGCAGAAACGCGCAATTACATTCAGGTAATCGCGCTGATGGAGCGTGTCTGCGGCATCTGCTCCAACATCCACACGCTCACTCTTTGCCAGGCGATGGAGAAGTTAACCGGTCTCACTCCGCCTCCGCGAGCGCTCTATATTCGTGTCGTCATGGCGGAGTTGGAGCGGCTGCACTCACACGTGCTTTGGGCCGGCATCGCCGCCAAGCTCATGGGGTTCAAGACCATGTTCATGAGCTGTTTTGCGCTGCGTGAGAAAGTCATGGAGGTGCTCCAGGACATCTCGGGAAATCGCGTCAACTATTCAATGAACTGTATCGGCGGGGTCAATCGCGACATCACCGATCCTCAGGCAATCCTGACCGCGGTAGAGCAGCTGGAACGCGAAATGGTCCGAACCATCATTCCAATATTTACGACCAGCACAACAGCCCGATCGCGTTGCGCAGGCATAGGGATTCTTTCCCATGAAAAGGCGGTCTCGTGTGGAGTGGTGGGCCCAACAGCAAGAGCTTCAGGCGTTTCTCAGGATCTTCGCCGCGCCGCCCCTTACGCCGCTTACTCCGATTTCGAATTCAACGTGCCGGTCGAGACGGCTGGAGACGTTCGAGCAAGGCTGCTGGTGCGAGCGCTTGAGATCATGGAGAGCTGCCGTATTCTTCGACAGGCCCTGACCAAAATGCCGCCGGGAGATTGGCGCGGCGGAGACAGAAAGGTAGTCTTTGCCACCGGAACGGCGCTCAGCCGCGTAGAAGCACCGCGCGGAGAAGTTGTGTACAGCGTCTCCTGGAAGGAGAACTCCAGAAATCCCGCCAGGGTCCATGTGCGCACGCCGACATTTCAAAACATGCCGGCCATCCGCTGGATGGTCATGGGAGCGCGGCTTGCCGACACCCCCCTCATCCAGGCGTCCATCGACCCATGCTACTCGTGCACCGACAGGTAGACCATGGCTGCCGCAACATCCGTGGCTTATTGAAAGTCAGAGATAAAGGCGTAAACTGTTGATTTTAATTGTCTTGACGGCCAGATTTGAACTGCCGAAGGCTCGACTTCGCCTCGCCCTCGCAGGCCTGACGGGTGCGCTTCCGCTACGCTGCAGCGCCGGTTGGGGTGCTTCGTGGGTCGGCAGTTTGAATACAGTGCTGCCTCGAAGGGCGGAAGGCGAGACGGAAAATTAATGGTCGGGACGGGCAGATTTGAACTGCCGACCCCTCGCACCCCAAGCGAGTGCTCTACCAGGCTGAGCCACGTCCCGACACAATGGAGCCGGTTCGCTGAGGGGCGAACCGGCTTTTTGGGGTCTTGATTAGTCTACACCAGTTGGACCGTGTCGCAGTCGAGGACGGGGTCTTTGTCGGGGCGGCGGGAAAACGGGTACACTGGCGGCCACATGCGAATTAACGCCGAAACAACCACGCTCAGATTCAGGTATTGGCCGGTTAGGCGCCGGGCCTTGGCTGTCTCCTTCTTCACGCTAACGTTGTGCTGGATGGTGCTGGTGGCGATAGTGCCGACGGGGTGGGCGCAGGGCCCGGGACTGACCGCAGGGCAACAGCACTTATTGATCTACGCGATTGATGTGGAGGGAGGGCAGTCTACGCTGCTGGTTTCGCCTTCGGGCGCGTCGCTGCTGGTGGATACGGGCTGGCCGGGCAACGATGGAAGAGACGCCGAACGCATCCAGGCAGCCATGAAGGACGCGGGGATTACGCGGATTGATCACGTGCTGATTACGCACTTTCACACGGACCACGTAGGCGGTGTTCCGGAGCTGGTGAAGCATGTGCAGGTGGGGGAGTTTCTGGATCACGGGGTGAACCGCGAGGACTCCGACATTACGCGCCATGATTATGCGGCGTATCTGAAGGCCATTGAGGGCAAGCCGCGACGGATTGTGCATCCGGGAGACACGATCACGATTCCAGGCCTCGAAACGATTGTGATTACGGCGGATGGGGAGCACATTGCGAAGGTGCCGGGGGTGAAGCCGGAGGCCAATCCGTACTGCGCGAGCGAGCCGAAATGGGATCTGGATACGACGGAGAATCCGCGATCGACGGGGATCCTGGTGCGGTTTGGGAAGTTTCGCTTTCTGGATTTTGGGGATTTGACGAAGGCGAAGGAGATTCCACTGGTGTGCCCGGAGAATTTGATTGGGAGGGTGGATTTGTACTTGGTGGACCACCACGGGTTCAACCTGTCGAATGCGAAGGCGTTTGTGGATGCGATTCGGCCAAGAGTGGCGATTATGGACAACGGCGCGCATAAGGCGGGGAGCCCGGAGGCGTGGCAGACGGTGCATGAGAGCCCGGGTCTGGAGGACTTGTGGATGCTGCATATGGCGGAAGATTCGGACGCGGCGCATAACAGTGCGGAGGCTCGGATTGCGAATGTGAAGGGCGGGACGGACGGGGCTTATTTGAAGGTGGTGGCGGAGGCGGATGGGGGATTTTCGGTGACGAATTCCAGGACGGGGGAGACGAAAGAATATCGCCACTAAACCGACGCCTGCAGAGTTCAACCTGACGTCCAACCGTAAAAAGGGGCGCGATATCTGATGAAGGCTCTTATTCGGGTTATTTGGCTTGTGTCGGTTTTCCTTTTCGGTGTATGCAGGCTAGAGGCGCAGGCGGGGCCCCCGTTCCAGACGGACGACCCGACGCCGGTGGACCTTGGACATTATGAGTTTTATGTCTTCGGTACGGCGGATGGAACCCCGGTGGAATATGACTCGACGGGGCCGGCATTCGAGTTTAACTGGGGAGCCATTCCGAATATCCAGCTTCATGCCATTCTGCCTTTTGGCGCGGCGGCGCCAACGAACAACCCTGTGTACGCTCCGAACGGAACCGGCGCGAGCGCCTTTGGACTGACCGATATGGAACTGGGCGTGAAATACGGCTTTATCAAGCAGACGCCGCACCGCCCGCAGATTGGCAGTTTCACCATGTTCGAGATGCCCACGGGGAACTTCAACAAGGGGCTGGGTGTGGGGAAGGTCTGGTACAAGCTGCCGCTTTGGGCTGAAAAGGAGCTTGGTTCGTGGAGCCTGGTTGGCGGGCTTGGATACGCGGTGGTGCCGCAAACGGGATATCGCGATTTTCTCTATGGCGGGTACCTGATGAAGAAGACTGTCAATGAGCGGCTGGAGCTTTCGGCGGAGGTTTTTTCGCACGCGAAAGAGGGGATTGCGACAGCGCAGACGCAAGCATCGACGCTGATTGATGCAGGCGGGTATTACCACTTCAAAACGCCGGGGCTGCAATTGCTGTTTGCTTACGGACACTCGGTGGCGGGACAGACAGAGAACTACGGGTACCTGGGACTTTATAAGACATGGGGAAAAGACAAGGACGCGGATAAGAAGAGTGCGGGGGATGCGATGATGTCCGCCCGATCGCCGCGCAGCGGATACGAGTGAATTTGAGCGTTGAACGCATGTGGGATCGCGGACGGCTGAAACGTGGAGAGCCTGACTGACTCTGGAATTTGTGATCAGAGGAAAGGAAAATGCGATGGAGATTACAGCTCGCGGCCTGTGGACTTTGATTCATGGAATGGGCTTCGGTGCGCTGTATCTGCTGGCGTGTTCCGGAGCGCTGATGGAGCTGTTCCGCATTACCGCGCCTTCAGCACCGTCGAACTTGACGCGCGGACAGGAGCAGTTTCTGAAGGGCTACCTGGTGGCGATGGCTGTGCTTGCCTGGAGCGCTGTGCTCACCGGAGCGTATGTCATTTACCCGTGGTACCGGGCAATACCGCGGGCAGGAGTGACGGATCTCTCCGGGTTTCCGCAGCGACTGTTGCTTGCGAATTCCGGCACCGCTGGATGGCACTCAATTGGAATGGAGTGGAAGGAGCACATCGCATGGTTCGCACCCATTTCGATCACCATGGTCGCTTATGTGTTTATCCGGTATGGTCGAGAGCTCAGCAACCATAAGCGACTTCGAACCGCGGTGTTGAGCTTTGCTGCGTCGTCGTTCCTTGCTGCGGGTGTCGCCGGATTCTTCGGGGCCATGATCAATAAATACGCGCCCGTGCAGGGCGGGGGCACGATTCACTTGAGTGCGGGAGCGGAGAAATGAGCGGTGATCCCTCAGCGAAGACTCCAAGCCTGACGAATGGCCCCGGTGCAGCGGCAATTCTGGCGGCGGGGATTGGCTCACTGACTCTTGCGGTGCTGGCCATAGCCGCAGATAGGTTTCCAGCAGTGAAGAGCATGCTTGTTTTCTACAAGCCGACCGGGGCTCTCTCTGGCGTAACGACGGTCGCCATTGTGATTTGGCTGGCGGCGTGGGGAGGGTTGGAGATTCGTTGGAGAAACCGGACCGTTGCCCTGGGGTTGGTCAACTGGCTGGCGCTGGGGATGCTGGTGTTGAGCATTCTGCTGACGTTTCCGCCGATCGCGGATCTCTTTTGATAGCGGCGTTGGTAGATGGCGGCGTGAAGAATGGTTAGCGGGTTTTGCCGTAGAGCTGTTCGAGGGCGTCGCAGGCGGCTTTTACGCCGTCTTCCTGATCTAAGCGGCGCGCTACCATTTCGGCACGGCGGGCGAAGAGAGGCTCGGCCAACATGGCTTTGAGCTTGCGGGCTACGCGGACCGGGGTGTAGTTACCGCGCTGGATGACGCGCGCGACTTTCAGGCGGCGCATGCGACGGCCATTGTCTGGCTGGTCATGGGAAAAGGGCATGATGAGCATGGGCTTGCCGGCGCGCAAACACTGAGCAGTGGTGCCAACGCCTCCCTGGTGGACGACCATTTCGGCGCGCGAAAAGAGTTTGGAGTAGGGCGCGTATTCGGCGACGCAGATGGAGTCGGGGAGTGGCTGGCGAAGCTGGTTGCGCTTGTCGGTTCCAATGAGCAGGACGGCGCGGATGCCGAGACGGATGGCGGCGCGGGCGGAGAACTCGTAAAAACGGCCGGCGGCGAGGACGGCCGCGGAGCCGAGGGTGAAGACCACAGGGGGCGGGCCGGCATCAAGGAATGCCGCGAGGTTGGCGGGCAAGGCGGAGTTTCCGGCGTCAGAATCGTAAAAGCAGAAGCCGGTGATGAGAGTGTTTTCAGGCCAGTCCTTTTGGGCGACGCCGAGGACGCGCGAGAAGAGCGCGAGGACCAGAAAAGGCGAGTGCTTGGCGTCGAAGAGCGGGTTTTCGCCTTTGGGCAGGCCGAGTTCGTGGCGCAGATCGTAGATGGGCTGGGACCATTTACGGCTGACGAGACGGGCAAGGCGCTTGATGGCGCGGCCCATGCCGGGGATGGTTTTGTCGGCGCGGGCGAGGCGGGGATACATGGGCAGGACGGGCGGGTCGAATGCGGAGAAGAAAGAGAGCGGGGCAAGAACGTAGCTGGCCCAGGGAATGCCGGTGATTTCTGCAACGAGGGGCCCGGCGTAGTTGAGCTCGCCGAGGAGCAGGAGGTCGGCGCGGGCGGGGCGGATAGCGGCGTCAAGCAGGTCGTCGTACGTCTGGCGGAGAGCGGGGAAAAGGAATTCGCGGAGGCCGCGCTCGGTGCCTTTGCGCACGTCATAGATCATTTCGGCCATGAGCGTGTTTTCGGGATCGATGTCGGGGCGGACGGCGTGGAATTCGAGGCCAAGGGGCAGGATTTTGGGACCAAAGACCGCAGGGACAGCCATGACCGGGACGTGGCCGCGGCGTTGGAGTTCAAGGGCGATGGCAATGAGGGGATTGATGTCGCCGAAGGTGCCGATGTTCGAGAGAACAATGCGCAAGGTGGAGTTTCCTGGGCCTTGGATGGCTGCTTATGAGGGTAATGCATCAGGGTGGCGGTGAATCGGGATGCAAGGGGAAGGTTTACTGCGCGGATGCGGCGCAGGCAGGCGGCAGGTTGAGGATGCTGGGTTCGATTTGCGGCCAGTAGGGACTGGTTTTGAGCTGGGCGCAGAAGCTGGAGAGGTATTTATCCTTGCCTGGGCGCTGGGGGGCAGGCTTGTTCAACCAGTTTCCAGGCGAGATCCGAATTGCCCGTGTAAATAAGATTCACCATGTTCTTCGATAACTCTGAGCCGTGGCCGTCCTCGAAGTTGCCTGGTTCACCCAAGTCATTTCCGGCATCGCGCACAGCCTTTTTCCACTCAGCCGGGGTGGGCTGGGGTTGCTGCATCTTATCCATGGCCAGGCGGTAGCTGGGGCCTTTGGGGTCATCAACGAACCGGAGAATCACCGCGGGCGCAGACGACCCCGCAAAGGCCGGGTACGAGAACGTCCAATCGTTTCCAACATAGTAGTAGTGCTTGTTTCCATCGAGGTCGGCAAAATGGGCGCCGTCCCCGTCGCCGTCGTCAATTCTTGCCAATAGCCACAACGCTGGATCGACCTCGAAGACATAGTGGACGAAACAGCAGCGGGCGCCGTCGGTCCAGTTAGTGACGATCATGTTGGCCCGGCTGCGGCCGGTAATATCGTCGCCGTTTTCGATTTTGGGAATGTCGTGCGTGGGGTCTTTCGGCTGGCCAAGGCTGAACTCTCCCATGCCATCGAGGGTGCTGCGGAAGACGACTTTGGGAATGAATCTGCCGATCATTTTCCCGCCGCGATGGGATTCCACAACCTCGAGGCATCCGTTTCCGGTGACCGTGTTTCTATAGGCCTTGAAGAGATAGGGGCCGACGGCCGCGGTTTGGATGAGATCGCGGCTGGAGCAGTTATCCGAAGCAGGCGCGATAGGGCCCTGCGCAGCAAGGCGGAGCGAGGGGGCGAACAGTAGAATGCCTGCGATGGCCGAGGGGACGGCGACCGATCGCTTATAACATGGCCCATTTGTGGGCGCGACATTGCTTATGACCAAGGGCGAACCTCCGTGAGGGGAGCATTGCTTCAGCTTGATTTAACCTTTTGCAAGGATAATGGTGGTTGGGGAGAAATTACATAAAAATGCGGGTTCTGCTTGTAGAAGATGAAGTTCGGCTGGCGGACAACCTGGCGGCTGCGTTGCGGGACGGGCCTGGATTTGCAGTGGACTGGGCGGAAGACGGCATGGTGGGGGATGACATGGCTCGCCAAGTGAGTTACGACCTGATTGTACTGGACCTGATGTTGCCGAAGCTGGACGGACTTGGAGTGCTGAAACGGCTGCGAGCGCGCCAGGACAGAGCCCCGGTGCTGATTCTCACGGCGAAGGAAGGCGCGGACTCGATTATCGAGATGTTGAACGCGGGCGCCGACGACTACCTGGCGAAACCGTTCGACCTGGGGGAGCTGATTGCGCGGGCCAAGGCGCTGATCCGGCGGGGGAAGGGCGCGGCTCACCCGACGCTGCGTGCGCTGGGCCTGGAGATCAACACGCTGGAGCAGACGGTGCGCAGGGAGGGTGTGCTGGTGGATTTGTCGCCGACGGAGTACCGCATCCTTGAGTACCTGGTGCACCGGCCACGCGTGATTGTGAGCAAGCGGGAGTTACTGGAGCACCTTTACGACTACAACTGGGAGCACCACTCGAACGTGATTGAGGCGCATGTGTCGAACCTGCGGAGGAAACTGTACGCGGCGCTGGGCGGGGATGGCGCGGAGGCGGCTCCGGTGATTGAGACAATGCGCGGGCGCGGCTACCGAATGGCGCCTGACGGCCCGGGAGAGACGAGTACCCATTTGACCCACGAACAGAGGGCGGAAGCGGACCGGCGGCGATGAGGATGCTGCTGAAGCCGCGCTCGATCGCATTCCGGCTGATTGTGGCCGTGCTTGCGGTGGAGCTGGTTTCAGCTGTGGTAGTAGTGTTTCTTTCATTCGGGTACGAGCGGCACGCGCACTTTAAATCCTTTGACACATTGATTCACGGGCGCGCGGATGAGGTAATGGCTGCAATCGGGGACGCGGACGATGTGCAGAATGACGTGATGCTGGACCAGAGCGTGCTGCACTTTCCGCCCGATGAGGTTTACGAAGCTTTTGACGACACGGGGCAGTTGCTGGGGCGTTCGCCGAACTGGCAAGGTGCGGGTGCGGCGGTACCGCCGGGGTCGAAAGACGGCTTTGTGCAATTGGATGTGAATGGCCGGAAGTTCCGAGCCATGCACGTCCATGGTGAGCGGTTTGCGGGCGAGAGGGTGCGGGGCAGCGGCAAACTGCACAGAGTTTCTGTGCTCTACGGCGGAAGTACGGACCGTGTGTGGAGAGCGATTGACGGCGCGGTGGAGTTTTATGCGGCGGGAAGTCTTCTTCTGCTCCTGGTGACGGGGCCGCTGATTGCGTGGCTGCTTCATCGGGGACTGCTGCCGGTTCGGCAATTGGCGACGCTGGCGGCTGATGTTTCCGCGGACTCGTGGCACTTTGATCCGCCGGCGAGCGCGCGGATGACGCCGGAATTGGCTCCGCTGACGGAGGCGATGGAGAGCGTGCTGAAGCGGCTGGAGAGGTCGTTTCTGCAACAGAAGACGTTTTTGAGCGATGCCGCGCACGAGCTGAAGACGGCGGTGGCGGTGGTGAAGTCGAGCCTGCAACTGCTGAACATGAAACGGCGTACGGGCGCCGAATACAAAGCCGGTCTGGAGCGGTGCCTTGGCGATTGCCAGCGGCTGGAAGAGATTGTGGCGAAGATGCTGACGCTGGCACGGGAAGAGAACTCGCGAAACGCGATCGGGGATGTGCGAGCCGCAGATCTGGTGGGCTGCGCACGCGAGTCTGTGAGCCGACTGGAGACAATGGCCGCGCTGCGCGGAGTGCAGGTGAGACTGGCGGAACCGGATGCTGGGGTGGGAACGGCGCAGGTTGCCCTGGCGGCGGAGCACTGCTTGTTACTGGTTGAAAATCTGCTGACTAATGCGGTGCAACACAGCGCGCCGGGGTCCGCGGTGGAACTGAGGATGACGGTGGAGGGGCGGGAGATGGTTCTGGAGATTGAGGACCGTGGCGACGGAATCGACCCCCAGGCGCTGCCGCATGTATTTGATCGGTTTTACCGGGGCGACCCATCGCGGACACGCAATACCGGGGGGACGGGGCTGGGACTGGCGATCTGCAAGGCGATTGTCGACAAGGCAGGTGGGTCGATTGTGCTGACGAGCCAACGCAGCCTGGGGACGACCGCTACGGTGCGGCTGCCGGTGGTGGGACGCGTGGAACAGGTGGTGAGGCAATGAAGATCGTTCTTGGCATCGTGATCCTGGTGGTGATTGGCGCGTCAGTGTTTGCGGACTATAAATGGCGGGCATGGATGGCCGCCCGCAAACGGGAACGGGAATGACGCGGGCACTCGCGAATCTGCCGTTACAATGGGGTTCAGGGAGCTGTCCAACGATTATGCATTGCTTTGTTCGTCCTGTGCTTTCCGTCCCGTTTCGCTTTCGCTGGTCAGGCCTCGGCCTGGCTCTAGCCGCAATGGCTCTCACGATGACGATGAGCCTGCATGCGCAATTCGGCGCACCGCCGGCTGGAACGCAGGTTCATGACCCTTCGGCGCTACGTCCACCTGCGGGAGCGCGCGTGGCGATTGTTGAATTCGAAGACCTGGAATGCCCGGATTGCGCCCGCGCAAATCCCGTGCTGAAGCAGGCCGCGGCCACTTACCACATCCCGTGGATACGGCATGATTTCCCGCTTCCCTTCCACGCATGGAGCATGAACGCAGCAATAAACGCGCGCTGGTTCGATCTGAAAGGGAAGGCGCTGGGTGACGAGTATCGCGATGCGGTATTTGCGAATCAGCCGTCGATCACAAGCCCCGATCAATTGGCGCAATTTACGGAGAAGTTCGCCAAGGACCATGGGATTGCATTGCCGTTTGCGATTGATCCGCAGGGCAAGTTGATTGCGGAGGTGAAGAGCGATTACGCGCTGGGACAGCGGATAGGGATTGAGCATACGCCGACGATCTGGGTGGTGACGGCCAACAGCAAGGGCGCTCCGTTTGTGGAGGTTGTGGACCGGTCGAAGCTGTACCAGTTGATCGACCAGGCGATAGCTGACACTAGGTAGAAATAGCCTGGACAGCAAGGGCGATTGATCTTTCCTGCACGATTGGACAAAACCAAGTCGCACCTTCCGTCGTCCAAGTGGAATGTTGAGAATGTTTCGTATGGTTCATTTTGTTTTGGTTCGCGGCAACGGCGCGCGCCTGTTGGCCTCGATCGCCTGCACGGCGGTTTTTGCGGCGGCTGCCTTCGTTTCGCAGTGTGGCGCTCAAACCCAGGTACACGATGCTTCCGCGCTGCATCCGCCCGGAAGTGCGTGCGTGGCGATTGTGGAGTTTGACGATTTGGAATGCCCGGCCTGCGCGGCCGCGAATGCCTCGCTGAAAGCGGCCGCGGCCAAGTATCAGATTCCGTGGATCCATCATGAACTGCTGATTCCGTCGCATGCCTGGAGTCCGGCGGCGACAGTGAACGCGCACTGGTTCGAGGCGAAAAGCAAGGCGCTTGGCGACGAGTATCGCGATGCCGTGTTTGCCAACCAGGGATCGATCTACAACACCGGAATGCTGGCGCAGTTCACCGAGGATTTTGCCAAGGCGCACGGGATTGCCCTGCCCTTTGCTTTGGACCCACAGGGGAAGCTCGCGGCACAGGTGCAGCAAGACAATGAACTGGCCAAGCGGACCGGGATCACGAAGACGCCAACCATATTTATTGTGACCCAGAACAGCAAGGGCGCTCCGTTCATCGAGGTGGAGAACCCGCAGACGCAGCTTTATACGGATATTGACCGGGCGATTGCTGACACCAGGCAGGCATCGGCGCGATAGCGGGCAAACGGACACCAGGATTTCCGGCAAGAAGAAATCGGCGCACCCGGTTGGTATCGACCGGATGCGCCGTAGACATCCGCCTGTTGCGCCGTTTTCTGCGCTTCAGCCGGAATCCCGGTTTGCGATTGCGATCAGAATGCGAAGGAGCAACTCGGAACGCTGCCGCTCGCAGTCCAAGTGCCGTCCGACACGTCCGTGCCCGATGGATCGAGACCGTTCACGTTGTCCAGGTACGTGTTGAAGTACTGGTCGCCGCTCTGCGTATTGCTGTCGAGATCGATGTTGCCGAGGTAAATCTGCCCGATGTAGCTCGAGCTATACCCAGCGAAGGTTTCGTACGAGCCGGACACTGAATTCTCCGACTTTACGCCGTTGACGATGATTTCCTGGAACTGCGGATTGCCCGAGGTCCCGCTGCAGCTTCCGTAGTTTGCGTTCACAATGATGAGGTGTTTTGCGTACCGGATGCAGGTGTTCTCGTAGGTGACCTGCTTTACCAATCCGCCGCAATCATGGTCGGTCTTGATATTGATGGCGTTGGCGTCGGTGGACGCTGTACCGGCGGAATCCTTGCCATACACGTAGTTGTTCTCAAAAAGAACGTTGGTCACGCCGTCGAAGGTCTGGCTGCCGATCGACAGTCCATGCGTGCCGTAGACGTTCGTGTTCTTCACAGTGACGTTCGAGGCGGCAGACGCATTGGTTTTGATGGCGATGCCGTCGTCGCCTGCGGTGATGTTGGAATTGGCCACCGTAACGTCGCTGATGCTGTCGATGTCGATGCCGTCGGCGTTGGCCTGGTTGGGCGAGGTGTTGATGGTGACGTTCCACACCGTTGCGCCGCTGCCGCCTTGGATGTAGAGGTTGGGGTGTGCCGCATTCTGCAGCGTGATGTTGGCGATGTTGAAGTTGCTGGCGCCATTGGTCTGCACGAGGCGCGGCGTACTGCTGAACGTGTGCACGTTGGCGCGCCCGTCAATCGTGCCCGACCCGAAGATTCCCGTATTGCTGTTGGTAACATCGATCAACTCGGACTCGCTGTTATAGCTGTTGTTACCGTAGAGGGTGACGCCGGAATCGATGACCAGGCTTTCGTCGGTCTCGATGGTCAGCTTGCCGCTCAGGAAGGCGTTGTCAGAACCGTTGCTATGCAGGACTACAGCCTTGCCGCTGTTCTCGCAGGAGTTGAGCGCGGCCTGGATGCGGGAGGTGTCGTCGCTGGTCGGCGGGGTTCCCACGTCGACCTGCGAAGAAGTGAATTGCGCGTCAAGCGTCTCGCAAGCCCCGGGCGTGCTGGGCTCGGAGGGGTTGCGGGGGTCGCCGGTTGCATAGGTTTGTGCGCCGGCCGATGCTGCGAAAAACAGGATAGCCGTGGCTGTGACGTGGATGCGACTTACACGAACATTACTCATGGGAAAAACCTCCTGTGGGGAATTGCATTTTCGGGGATAGGATCTAAAGTGGTCAGACCACTCCAGCCGGTGAGTCTATTCACTCTGATCTTGGATTGTCAATCGATAAACGCAAAATATTGAAATTTATGGGCGAAGTGTATTTATATGTCAGACATCCAACATATAGAGGTACGACCTCTATCGCATATTTGGGGCATCTGGCTTGGTGCGAGGATTCCAGATTGCAACATCCAGGCTCGCGCCCATGCGCCCCATTCCCACGCCTGAATCGACGCGGCCGCCCGGCTCCAACGCTGCTCAAAAGGATGGAAATCATTCTTGACTTGATTTCTTCGCTATTGTTGAATTAATGTAGTGAATCAATGACGGACCGAAGTTACCTGGGCGAATTCGAATTGATGATTTTGCTCGCTGTGATTCATCTTGGCGAGGAAGCGTATGGTGTGCCGATTTCGCGGGAGCTGGAAGCGCAGCGCGAGCGGGACGTGTCAGTGGGCAGCGTGTATGCGGCGCTGGAGCGGATGGAAGGCAAGGGGCTGGTCTGGTCGAGCCTGGGCGATCCGACGCCGGAACGCGGCGGGAAGGCAAAGCGATTCTTCAGGGTTACGAAGGAAGGCCTGCGGCAGGTGCATGAGACGCGCCGGGTGCTGACGCGGCTATGGCGGAGCTTACCGGAACTGAAAGGTGAGAGCTCATGAATGCTATGGGCGCAATGGTGGCAGGCCCTGAGTTGCTGGAACGTTTAACCGGCGGCGGACCGCGCGATCTTCAAAACGACGGCATGCGGTGTCTAAGGTAGGAGAGCTTCCCCAGGCTCAAATCAGGAGCGCAGATGAGACGTAGAGAACCACCCTCGCTGGCAACGTGGATGCTGGAGCACCTGACTCCGGCTGGCCGCGACGAGGCGCTGGGCGGCGATTTGCTGGAGGAGTTTCGGCGCGGCCGCTCCGAGGGCTGGTACTGGTGGCAGGTGCTTTCAGCGTGCTCGGTTGCATGGTTGAACAGCTTGCGGGCGCGCGGATCGCTGCTGGTGTTCGCGCTTCTGTGGTCGATGTTTGCACCGGCATGGAATGTGCTGTGCGATCGGATTGAGGATAGCCCGATCATCAGCCGCATGTGGGAGATTGCCGGAGGTTTTTGGGTATTCCCTGCGCTCGCGGGCTGGATTGCACTCCACACTGCGTTTGTTTGGGGCGGAATGCTCATTTTCATCGCGGCACAGGGCAGCTTTCGAAAGAGGCTTGACGGAGGAGAGCTGCGCCGTGGCTTCCTGTTGGCGCCGCTGACCTTTACGCCTCTTTACGGCGTGATGTTCCTGCTGGTGACTTTGTATTGGTACTCCGCGTTCCAGCAAGCGAGCCTGGCGACGACGACGGTTGGCCAGATTGCGGATGTGAGGTTGCTTGCGGATGTGCTGCGGATCCCTTACCTTGTTGCGCTGTTGGCAGCGCTGTGGGAAGCGATTCCGCGGTCACAAGGCAGTTCGAAGGCCATTGCGGACGATTCGATGCAACTTGGAGCCGAGGCGCATTCCGATACGCTGGCGCTTCTGCAGACGGTGGAGCCGATTGCGCTGAACCGGTTCTTCGGTTTCATGGTTGCGGCAGGGCTGATGAATGCAATGATCGGGGGATTCCTACTCTGCCGGCTGCCGGAATCGCATGCTCCCAGCATTGGCTCACTGCTGATTCGGGCCGCCTGCTATGTTGCGGTGGGTGTGGTTGGCGGTGTGGCTGGGACGTGGCTTTATTGGCGAAGTCCGGCTAGTCCGCTACGCGATAGTGCTCCGCTGCCTTTCACGCTGTTTGCGCTGGTGTGCGCCGCGGGATGGGTCTGGGTTCCCGCGATGGCGATTCTCTCGGAACAGATTTCGCCTGTGACGGCACTTGTTGCGATGGTCGGAGCATTTGTGCTGGCCACCGGTCTGCGCGGCGCCACTTATTATGTCTTTGCTCCGGCGCAAGAGGTTGCTGCGCCGATTGGCATGGATGAGGGCGACCTGTTTGCGGAATCGCTGTATCGGCCACCACTTGAAGTGCATGGTTACGTGATTGCGGTTTCACTTTATGCGGCGGGTGCGGCGCTGGTGACGCACTCGCCTTATTCGGCAGCAGTGTTGCTTGCGCTGAGCGCGGCTATGTTCGCGTGGAAGCGAACTGTCCCGCTGCGCCGGCTTGCGGGGGATAGCCGGGAGGTGCGACGGGCTGCGATTCGGCTGGCTTGCGTTGTTCTTCCGGCCGTGCTGGTGACGGCGTGGGCACTGCTGGATGGCGTGGCTCATCGGAATGAGCGAGGGCAGGGGAGCGCGGTGCATGCCGCGAGTAGGAACTGCGCTGCGGAACAGGGAAATCGAAAGCCAGGACGCAATGTCTCAGCAAATCCAGTGAATGGGTACGAGAGCATCATCCTGTGGCCGGTGCCGGAGAAGAAGCAGATTGCTGCACCGATTCCGGCGTCGTTGGACTTACTGGCACCGGGAAGCAAGAAGCCGCTTGTGATCCGGTTTGACGGGCCGTACTGGTATTTTCAGCCGCCGGAGAAAGCGCCAGGCAAGGAAGCGCACGAGGCTCAGGGAAGCCCGCTGGCGATTAATGTTCAATCGGAGAACTTTATTTCCCTCACGATGGAAGCTCATCAGAGCCTGAGGAGTTCGATTCCGCTGGCGCGGTGCCGGGAGATTGAGTTGGAGGTGTTGAACCGAGACAACCGGCGTGGGGGCGTGGCTGTGGGTGTGCTGGTGACGGATTCAAAGACGCGGGGAAGGCCGACGATTTACCTGGGGCAGCAATATGTGTTGTCGAGCGAGCCGGAGCACTTTGTTTTCAAGACTTCCCCAGTGAGCGAGGTGGTGCGGTTTGCTGTGCCGCCGTCGGGAAAGGTGCGGCGATTCGACGAGATCAATGTGATGTTTTTTCCGGATGGGGCGAATTTCGGGAAGGGTCCGAAGATGGCGATTGGACAGTTTGAGCTGATGCCGCGGTGACGCGGGGATTGGGACGGGATCAGTCGCCGGTGTGGATGTTGACGAGTACGTCCGCGCCTTGGCTGTTGGGGGAGATGGTGGTGGTTTGCGGGGCGCGCCAGTGGTCGATGTGGCTGATTCTATGGACGCAGCCGATGGTGCAGTTGGGGGCGCAGCTTTTGGCGGTGAGGAATTCGCGCTCGATGTCGGCGGTGGTGTAGTCGGCGAGGGGAATGCCGGGGTAGCCGCGCTGCTGGCTGCAGTAGTGGACGAGGCCGTCTTCGCAAATATAGAGATAGCGCGAGCCGGCGCGGCAGCGCCAGTCGTTGGGGCGGCCTTGGGCGATGGCTTCCTGGAACTTGTCGAACTGCGCGTAGTTGGTCTTCTTCCGGTTGGTTATGGCGAAGTAGACTTTGGACTCATCTTCCTGAAGGGGCTTGAGTTGGCCGCTGCCATCGTGGATGATGCCGATGGTGGATTCAAAGCCTAATTCCAACGCACGTTTGCTGATGGCGAGGGCGTCATTAGGATCCTTGAAACCTCCTCCGACGACTGAGTTTATGTTGACGTGGAACTCGGCGTGGTCGGCTAGCATTTGGAGCTTTTTGTCGAGGACTTTGAGGCTCTTTTTGGAGACTTCGTCAGGGACCAGGTTGTCGATGCTGATCTGCATGTGGTCGAGGCCGGCGGCGTTAAGTCGTTCAATACGTTCGACATTGAGGAGATAGCCGTTGGTGATCATGCCGGCGATGGCGCCGGTATGACGCATGCGGCGGATGATGTCGTCGAGGCGGGGATGGGTGAGGGGCTCGCCGCCGGAGATGCCGATCATGGCGGTGCCGAGACGGCCGAGGTGGTCGATGCGGCGGAGCATTTCGTCGAGGGGAACGGGCTCGGAAACCTTGTCGTACTCGTTGCAGTAGCCGCAGCTTAAGTTGCAGAAACGAGAGGGGATAATCTGGGCGAGGACGGGATGGCTGGTGGAGGCGAGAGCGCGGACAACCATGGCATACTCGCGGGCCTTGCGGACTGCGGCGATGCGGCGGCCACGCAGCGTCGATCTCCGGGGAGTTGCCATTACTACTATTGAAACACAGAAAGGCAGGGGTCAGAGATCAGGGATCAGGGGTCAGTTGCCCGCAGTCAGTTCGTGGGTGCGAAATGGCTGCTTAAAGGGTTGGACTACATAGCTGAAAAGGTTGCTCAAGTGGTTACAAAACATGCGAAAAGGCTGCTTAAGTGGTTGTCTTTCGCGTCGACATGCACCTTGCGGGCAGCCTTTTCGATGTGTTTCGGTTGCAGAGAATTGAACTAAATGAAGGAAAGGATTGCTCAGAATTGAACGCATTTTTGAAAAATGCGCGTTTTTGCGCCGGGATTTCGCGATAAGCTGCTTGTTTGGTTATGGTTGCGCGTGATTTTTTTGTGCGTTGTTGACTGTGTGCGTGCGGCGATTTGGAGGCGGGCGATGAGGGGTTGCTGGGAGTGATGTTTGCGACTGCGGCAGCGGCGGCGGTGATGGCCCGACGGGCTGCCAAATGGTGGCTGAGTCGCGGAAGACGTGAGCGGGATGCCGAGATCGAACCTGCCCCGATGGCGAAGCACCTTGCTGACTCGCCCGGTGGACTGTCCCTAGACCTCTAGGCTAGAAAAGCAGAGGATTCTGTGAAAACTCCTGAAAACGATATGTCCCGGCTTTGAGATACTCTTCGACGGCCTCGCCCGCTATCCAGCGCCGATCAAGCTGTTCGGCAACTGCGCCCGCAGTAAGTGATCCTGCGAAGGGGTCGAGAACCAAATCGCTCGGATCGGTGAGGAGTTTGATAAAGAACTTAGGCAAGAGAGCGGGGAAGCGTGCTGGGTGAATCTTTGCGCCTTCCTCTTTGCACTTCTTTGTGTACATATCGTTGGCGGAGTTATTGCCCATCTTCATCATGCTCTCGGGGATTTCGAATTGGGATTCTGTCACATTTGACGGTATTGCCCCTCCGGCGGCGATTTTGTCGAAAGACTCGCGGATGACATGGCCGGATGGTCGTGTGGTACCGCGCACGCCATTCTTATTCAGGCGAATCATGTCTTCGCTATACTCTTTGAGGACATTCAGATTTGATGCTTTCGGGTGCGGAGTCTTAGAAAACCACCACACATATTCGACGGAATCACGGACGCGTATCCGCCGAACTGTCACCCATTCAGCAGGGACCGGCATCTTTGCGGGGTTATACCAAAAGCACTCCTGCGCGAGATGAAAGCCGATCTCCTCGACTAACGCTACAAGCAGCTTGAAATGGTAAATCGACCGCGTTGGAGTGCCTTGGTTATAGCTGCCTCCGATGTTTAGGACAAAACTTCCGTCCTCCTTCAGAATGCGTTGAATCTCTTTTGCAAACGGCAGAAACCAGTTTACGTACCTGTCCTTGTGCTCGTTGCCGTATGCTTTCTTAAAATGCAATGCGTACGGAGGCGAGGTCACAACTAGGTTGACGCTCCCGGTTGGGAGCGCTCTCAGCATTTCCAACGAGTCCCCACAGTACGCCGCTCCAAGTCGCGAAGTGAAAAAAGGGATGTTGAACAGCAGCCGAGATGGGTGGTCCAGGGAGAGCTCGCTTGGGGAAGGCGCGGGACCAGCTGGGAGCGGGACCCCCTCATTATCGTAGACGCTTTGCGGTTTGGTCGACACGGTTGTTGTCATAATACGGTGTTGCTGCTGAGAAAGGTAGTCGAAATCGGTTTACATTGTCAACCTATTTCCAGAACGGGAATGACTGGGTTTCACAAGCGGAAGCCGCTCGCATCCGTGGGGTATCCCGGCAAGCCATCTATCGACTGGTCAAGAAAGGTAGGCTCCGGGTTTTCGAGATTGGTGGCAAGACCCTCGTAAATCGTTTGGAAATCGAAACATTTGTACCCGATCAGCCAGGACGGCCCGCGAATGAGCGAATCTCTCGAAGCAATTAGCAGACTCATTGATCAATGTTCTGAAGAGGACCGCAGAGCGCTAAAGCTCTACCTCCAAAAGCTCCTTCCGCACCCGCTAGAAAAACAGTGGGGTATTGAGTCGGATACCATTTTGAGTGCAATCAGCAGATCTTCTGATCTAACAAAGCGCGGCGTTCGAGGCATCATCGCAGAGGCCGTTTTCGTAAATGAGATAATTCCCACCGTCGCGCGGTCTGGCTGGATCTCTGACGACTTCAGCGGCGACCAACCTTTCGATGCCCTAGTCAAGAAGGGCGCAATCTCCGCCCGCATTCAGGTGAAACTGCAACGTCTTGAGGAGGGCAAGCCGAAGCTTTATTACCCAAAGCACTACGAAAGCGGTTCCTTGTTTGTTGTGGAGGTACAGAAAACGCGGACAGGAGAAAAGACCGCGATCAACAGGCTCCCGGGAACCACATCTACGATAACGACAACTCAATCCCTAACAATCAAAACGAGGCCCTATAGCTTCGGCGATTTCGACATTCTTGCTGTGAATATGCATCCGTCCTCCGGAAGTTGGAGAGATTTTCGTTATACTGTGGCGTCGTGGCTCCTTCCGCGACCGGCAAATACGAATCTCATCGAGATTTTTCAGCCAGTTGCCGCTATTCCAAACGATGTGTGGTCCGAAAACCTAGGCACATGCCTCGCGTGGTACGAAGAGGCGAAACAATTCCGCGTGCTAACCGAATTGCTTCATTTGAGGGGGAAGAAGTAAGCTACCGAGCCGGATATCCACTTCCTTGAATGACGAACCGTTATGATTTCCGCCTCAACAATGCATTCAATTATTACTGCATATGCAGTAATTTCATTTTCCGCCGCCGGAGCGCAGTTCGGCTTCCATCAGGTTGGTGAGGATGTCGTTGATGCGGGTTAGATGGCCTTCGCCTTTGGCGCGGAGCCAATCGAGGACCTGGGGGTCGAGACGGACGATGACGGGGACTTTGCGCCTTACTTCTCGTAGACGGACCATGCGCGCAAGCTGCTCTGTTGTGAGCTGCGGAATGTGTTCGTATTCCGCTTCGGGCAAATCAAGCCCCGCCGTACGCGCCTCGCTCGCCTTGCGAATGGCTTCAATCTCGGATTCAGTCCACTGCCTGTTTCTGATGCCGCTCGAGTTCATTTTTGTCAGCCCGCCGGGCTGAGATGATCCTGATGATTTGCTCGCCATGGTTGACTTAGGATGACAGATATTTGTAAGGAACCACCAGACAATAAATGGCCATAGGAAGCAGATCCTTCGACTCCCCGTTCGCTTTGCTCAGGGTCGCTCCTGATGAACGGGCTTATTGAGCTTTGTACTTTCCCGCCTTTGCGACAGAAAAAAGTCGCAAAAACGGGGCACAGCGCTTCTTTGGATGGTCCGGCGCGGGTTCGTTCCAGCCTAACTTGCCAAAGCGAGTCAAGCTGCTTGGATGACAGATATTTTTAAGAGACGATAAGAAGCTATAGATAGGTGGAGCTATCCCACTCATCGCCATAAGGCTGCGATGAATGGGGCACATCGCTTGCCCGGATACAAGGATGACAGGTATCTGTAAAGAACCATTAGGCAATAAACGGCCATAAGAAGCAGGTCCTTCGACTCCCCGTTCGCTTTGCTCGGGGTCGCTCAAGATGACAGATATTTTTAAGGGGCGATAAGAAGCTATAGATAGGTGGAGCTATCCCACCCCTTCGACTTCGCTCAGGGCAGGCTTTAACCGCGATAATGCCGCGGCGAAGGTGGGGCACCCTCGGTGTTTGGACAGCTGGCAGGAGAAGCCCGTGGCTGAAGCCAATCGAATAGCAGCGCGGACTTCAGCGGCCTGAAAGGCCGCTGCTCCCTCCGTCCGTATCGCCGCTGGCACAGCCTGCGAGCCGCTGAGAGATTTCGCATTCCATCAACACTTATGAAAACAAGCTGGCGAATTTCAGGAAACTGGTGAACGTTTTCCCGGTTGCTTGCTCTTTACTAGTAGTAATGCCAAACGCGATGTTGGTCGCGAGGTGGGGAAAACCTGTGCCGGATGCAGTGGGCAAAGGCGCGGGTGGGACAGGCTCGTTTCAAGTTGCAGGCTCGTTTCAAGCATTTGTGGAACGGCACTCGCATTTTGTTTATCGCATTGCTCTGGCGGTGGCGCGGAACCGGCACGACGCTGAGGACGTGGTGCAGGAGACGTTCCTGGAGCTTTATCGCGGCGAGCGATGGAAGCAAGTTGAAGACGAGCGCGGGTACCTGGCGCGGGTTGCGTGGCGGCTGGCGGTGAGGCGGCGCAAGCCTGGGAGCTTGGAGCAGGAACTTCAGCCGGATGTGCAGTCGCAGGCGGCAAGCCCGGAGGACGCGGCGATTGATGCGGAACAGGAAGGCTGGCTGCATGCACGGATTGACGCGTTGCCGGAAAAACTGAGGCAGCCGCTGGCGCTGGCGGCGCTGGGGGAATTGAAGCTGGTGGAGATTGCGAAGATTATGGGGCTTCCGGAGGGAACGGTTCGGAGACGGATTCATACAGCGCGGCAAAAGCTGAAGCAGGAACTGGCGGAAAGGAGGGGGACATGAACGATGGAAACGATGGAATGGGCGTTGGGGACGGCACGGGCCTGGACGGTGATGACTTGGACAGACTGGACGAGGATGGGCTAATTGAGCAGTCGCTGCGCAGCTACACTCCGCGTGAGCCGCGGGCTGGTCTGGAGTCGCGCGTTTTGTCCCACGTTGCCGCGGCGGAGGCTGAACGGAGCTGGCGTGGATGGGGTTGGAAGTTGGCGCTGGCGGCAGCGATGGCGTTACTGGCTGTGGTGTTGGCGCCGGTGGGATACAGGCTGATGCGGCAGGATACGGCGGTGGTGCAGAGTCCTGAGGTGCGGCTACCTGCGGTTGGCGAGGCACGGCAGATTGCGCAGGCGGCTCCGTTGTTGGCGCGGACTGATCGGCACACTATGCAGCACCGCTTCACTCGCCCTTTTCCGGCTCGGGGAGGCGTTGCCGGCGCGGAATCTGTGGGGATGAAGATTGCAGCGAATAGGATCCCAAGGGCTATGGAGCGAGCGACCGTTGCACCTATTGACGACAAGGGACCGGCGGACGAACTGGCTACGCTGAAGCCGATTACGCTGAAGCCGATCACGATTGCTCCAATACAGATTGGCGCTTTGAACTAGGAGAACCAGATGGTTATGGAACGAATGATGCTGATTGGGATGCTGATGGTTTCGCCGCTGTTGAACGCACAGGGAGCGGGGACGCACGCTGCCGTAGCTCAACAGGCGGAGACCGGCGCACAGCCCACACACGCTCAGCATGAGGTGCATGCGAAGAAAGGGTTGGAAGCGGACGCTGATCCGCTGCAGATCACGATCAGCTTTGCAAAGCAGCGGCACGGGAAGGTGACGATAGAACGAACCTACACGGTGACGGCAACAACCGATATGGCCGATCCGCAGATCAGAGATGACACCCGCGTCCCCTATCAGTCCCTTGGAAACAAGCAAGCAGGTACGGCCACAACTGCAACGGCAGAGAAGGCAGATAGCGGGGCGCGCGGCGAAACCCAATACGTGAACTACAACACGGACGTGGACATTCAGAACGTACGGATGTGGAAGGGCCTGGTTGAGCTGACGCTGCGGATCTCGATAGATGGGACTGCGGACGATGTGACGGTGCCGCCGATCCTGCGTTCGCACCGGTATGTTATCTCTCCCACGCTGCCGATTGGGAAGCAGGCCACCGTTTACTCGGAAGACGATGTTCTGCACGAAACGAAGGTGGAGATCCAGGTGCTGATTGAGCCGCTCAAGGTGCAATAGCTGGCTGGATTACAGAAGACGATTTCGGGATGGAATTTTGAAATGGGATTCTGCCTGGGTCCCGCTCATGAACGAGATGGACAGGCCCATCCATTCATCAACTCATTCACTACGGGAGGATTTATATGAACCTGCTGAAGAGAAAAAAGGTGCTGTTTGCGGCCGCAATAATGTTGTTGCTGGCTACGAGCCTGGTTCAAGTTTCACGCGCGCAACAGACGCCTTATGTGGTTGGCAGTACGGTGACGGGACACGTGTACTGCGCCGACAGCAATGCTCCTGCCCGCTTTGCGAAGGTGTTGCTGAAATCGACTTCGGGCGGCAACAGTGGCGACGACTTTATGAAGCGGCTGCAAGAGAACATGGCGAAGATGGCCGACAAGGCCGGCGCGACGGCAGAGCCTACGAAGCCGATGACCGATGACAAAAAGAGCGCGCTGGCCGCCGCTTCAAAAGGGGTGAGCCAGGCGCTGGATATGATGAACGCGTCGACCGTTGGCCTGAATGGGGAGTTTACGTTTGCCGGTGTGAAGCCGGGGACGTACTATGTTCACGCGATCTACGCCGGGTACATCGACCCATTCGACCAATTCTCGGACGAGGACTTTGCGAGCACCGATCCGGCGATGCGCGCGCGGATTGCGCAGATTCCTACGGTGACGGTGACGGGGAGCGATGCCGCACATGCGGAGCTTCGTCTTGAACGCGGGGCGGCGATCAGCGGCACGATCCTGTTTGACGATGGCAGTCCTGCTGCGGGGTGGATTGTTTCGGTGATCAAGCCGGGCACGCCGGAGACCGGGGCGGACGCAACTGCTGCCACGATGAGCCAGGCGCTGGCGATGAGCGGGGCGGTGCAGCTTGCCAAGAGCGACGACCTGGGGCGGTTTCGGATCACGGGTCTGGCGGCTGGAGATTACGCCTTGCGCGCGTCGCTGACCGCGATGCCGATTGGCGTGACGGGGAACAACATCGGCGATGGAGGGAGCGGCATCAGCCTGGTAGTGTATTCGGGCAGTACCTTCAGCCGAGCTGACGCGAAGGCGGTGTCAGTGAGCGCGGGTGAGGAGTCTGCCGGCGCGGACATGACTGTGAATGCGCATGCGCTGCACAATATAACGGGCCATGTTGTTGCGAAGGCAGATGCGCACACGGTGAATGTGGGCAGTGTGGCTTTGACGAGCAAGAGCAATCCGGCACTGCATATGACGGCGGCGATTCGCGATGACGGCAGCTTCCACTTTGAATATCTTCCGAAAGGCGCGACTTACACGCTGACCGTAGCGGATGCGGCGGATGGGAAGAATACACCTGGCAGCGGTTCTGGATTTATGGGAATGAATCTTCCTCATCCGGAGATTCTGCGGAAATACGGGAGCGACACGACGGATGTGTTGCTGGGGGATTCCGATGTTGACACTGTGCAACTTTCAGTGGCGCAGACAGACTGGAAGCCGAGTGCGAAAAAGCCCGGAGCTGCGGATGCCAACATTGGCGACCTTCTTAACGGCATCATGGGCGCTGCATCGAGCGATAAGCAGTGAAGTGGGGTTTGATACTCATGGAGAACGTTGAGCGACTCGCCGCGCCGCAGGGCGCTCGTTGGGGAAATCGACGCCAGAAGATGATGCGGACGGTCGACATGGCCGGCGCGGAATTCTGCAGGATGCCGTGCATGTTGGCCTCTGCACCCGACCTGCAGGAGTGCCGGCCGGAATCGGCCCTGGAATCGGGGAAGGATACCTGCGACCCACCGCACAATGTGGGCGCAGATTGTGGGTAAGGTGCGCATGACGTTTACGCCGCGCGCTGTGGTGGATTTCTACAAGGAAGTGCCGGGACCGTGAGGTCGTAACCTAGAGCACTTTCGTTTGTTGGCTCATCCCACGGGCGCTCTATGTGTGACAATTCAATGGCAATTGACAGGCCAGGGAGCGGGTATACTCGCGTCATTGCGATCCCCTGCGAGGTGCTAGTCCATGAGAAAGATGGCCTTCCTGCTGCTTGCCGTCCCGCTTGCTGTTTGCGCCCAGAATACGCCTGCGCCGTCAACCACACTACGTGGCGTGCTGCTGGAGCAACTGCACCAATCACACCATGAAGAAGACTGGTATGTGCCGGCGAAGATTGCTGTGCAAGGGCTGACGGCGGAACAGGCGCAGTGGAGTCCTGGAAAGGGCAGCCACTCGGTGGGGCAGCTGGCTTACCACTTGTGGTACTGGGATACCCGCTCGCTGCAGCGCTTCAAAGGCGAGAAGCAAGAGCCTTTCGACGGCAATAACAACGAGACTTTCGACAAGTTCAACGCGGCGCAATGGGACGATCTTCAAAAGAAACTGGACAAGGTGATGACCGAGTGGGAGAAGGCTGTGGAGACAGCTGACGATAAGAAGCTGGCGGAGAATGCGTCGCTGATTGCGCACGTGGGAGCGCACAACGCCTACCACATTGGACAGATACTGTACGTGCGCAAGCTTGAGGGCGCGTGGGATCCGGCGAAGGGCGTGAAATAGGCACCAAGTATTTGTAAGAAGCCATAAGAAGCTATAGACAGGTGGGGCAGCCGCATTCGTTCCTGCAAAGTCTTATGGGGCACACTGGGGCACCTGCGGTGCGGCGGACGCTCGCACGGGCTTCATGCTTCCCACCTTCGCGACAGAAAAAAGTCGCGAAAACGGGGCACGGGGCTCCTTTGGGCACCGAGCAAGGGGGTGAAGTAACTTCCTGCGGTGGGGCAGTGAGCTACGGGTTGAGGAGGCGATGGGCGGCGAGGAGTTCGGGGACGGAGATGCCGTCGATGGTCATGCCTTCCATGAGGCTGCGGACGATGGATGCGCCGCGGAGGTCGGCGGAGTCAATTGTGAGGCTGTTGAGGTTGGCGTTGTGAATGGTGCCGTGAGAGAAGTTGGCGTTTTCAATGACGGCGCCGGCCAGGTTCACGTCTTTGAACTGCGTGCCGGAGAGGTTGACATCAGTGAATTCCGACCGGGAGAGATCGGCATCGTTGGCTTCAATGCGGCGGGTGGTTGCTTGCAGTTGAACGACTAGTTCCGTTTCCATCGTGACCCTCCCCTGCGAGCAGTCTACTGCAACGCGGGGATTTGAAACAGGACTGAGGGGAAAAGTGGCACGGCGGGTACATGCCGTTTTTATCGGATCGAATGACATCTTCGCCACGGCTTCATCGCGGTTAAGGTGGGATAGCTCCACCTACCTATAGCCTATAGCCTCTGATAGTTCTTTCTATAGATCTTTATGGCCTTTCCCCTACAAACCCATGGGGCACCCGGCCGCTCACCGCTCCGGTTTTAGTAGGGGGCGACCTGGCGGTCCGGGGACTGGAGGTCCTTCTGGAGCTGGTCCAGCTTCTTTTGGAGGTCTTCCATTTGTTCCGGGGTGAACTGTAAGTCGCTTCCATTGAACTCTTTGCTGAACTGCTCCATCTGCTTCTGGAGTTCCTGCGCCTGGTCCGGGTCGAAGGTGAATTGTTGCAGGTTGAACTGGTGCTGAAAGTTTTCGATCTGTTTGCGTAGCTGCTCGGCGTCAAGCGGCGTGATTTGTAATTGGCTGAGGATGGCGGCCTGGTCGCGGAGTGTCTGGGCTGCGGCTTCTGCAGCGCCCGGATTTTGCGGGCTGAAGAGCTGCATTACGTCGGGGTCGATTTCGGCGACGGTGGGGCACCCGTCAGAGGCGCAGAGAACCTGTGGCTGAAGGAAGCCGGACTTGTGGTGGGAATCGACCTGGAGGGTGAGGATCATCTGCTTTCTGTCGCGCAGAATAGTGACCTGGACGGGCTTGCCCTGGTTGGCGTGGAGGGCGCGATCCCAGCTGGATAGGTCGGTGACAGCGTCGGAGCCGACCTTGAGGATAACGTCGTGGGGCTTGAAGCCGGCGGCGGCCGCCTCGCTTTTACGGACGACCTGCTTGACCATGAGGCCAGAGGGGATGCCAAGGTACTCCGCTGTTTGAGAGGCGAGGGGCTCGACGAGAGCGCCGACGTTGAGGGAGCTGCCGAAGACGTTCAGGCGCAGAGCACCGGGGACACCAGGATCGCCAGATCCGTTAAGGATGCCCATGCCGCCGGAAGACTGTGCGAAGGTGTCCTCGTTCTTGCCGAGCCTGTTCCAGATGTCACGCTCCATGACGTGGCGGTCGACAAGTTGGACGGCCAGAGTTTGGATGTTGCCATCGCGGCTGATTTCGAGACTGACCTTGCGGCCTGCGGGGATTTCGCGCAACATGCGGTGCAGTTGCTCGGCGCCCTCGACGTCCTGGCCGTTGAACTGGATGACGACATCGTTGACGTGGAGGCCGATTTGTCCGGCGGGCGCGTCGTGATCGATGAGGGTAATAATGGCGCCGCGGACTTCCTTGAGCTTGAGGGCCTGGGCCTTGTCCTGGTCGACGTCGGCGAGGTCGACGCCGAGGTAGCCCTGAGAGGTTGATGAGTGGAGGATGAGCGGACTGGGATCGTGGAACAGAATCATGATTCCGCTGCCCTGCGCGTGTGCGCCGGGCGATGCGACGGCAAGGGCCAGGGCGCCGACGAGGGCAACGCTGGTCACTGCAAGGGGTCCCAGAATACGGATGGTGCGATACGGCCTCAAAAAGTGCTTCATTTTTGCGTCTCCCGCAGTCTTTTTTCCTCCTGGTTCCCCATTCTTAAGACGGGGTAGCAACCAGAAGGGTTGTGCAGATTTACTGAATCTCCGAAACGCGGCTCAGTACCTGTCTCGAGACGGTTCGGATTTGGGGGTTATTGTCAGAAGTCGCGACAGAATGCAATACCTGGCGCACGCTGGCGTCGGCTTCAACGGGCTCAAGGATGTTGATGGCGGTGGTACGGATGCGCGGATCAGTATCGTTGAGCAGAGCTTCAAGGACGGAATCGCGGACGCGGACATCCTGGGCAACGTAGGGCTCAAGGCCCTGGAGAGCTTTTTCGCGGACGCCTTCGTTGCGGTCGTAGCGTAGGGCGACCATGAGGGCATCGCGGATGCCGGCGGCCTTGCAACCGTGACCGGCGCGGCACTCGGCTGCCATGAGACCGACGGAGTCGTCGCGGACGCCGGCGGAGGCGGAGTTTTCAGACGCCAGCATGAGGAGATCGCTGATGGCCGGATCGTCGATGGAGCCTTCTACCTGGCGGGGCACGACCTGGTTGTAGTGGACTTCAACGATGTCGCTGTTGGGCTGGCGGACGATGCTGGAGATGTTGGCGATTTCAGCGGGACCTGCCGGGGCGGATGCGGGCTGCCCGGCCTTGTTCTCCGCAGTGATGGCGGAGGCGGCGCGAGCGGCGCGGTTCTGGGCGAACTCGTATCCGCCGAGGGTGCCGGCGCCGGCCCCGGCGACGAGCAGAAGGCAGGCGGCTACAGGAGCGGCCTGGAGGCTGGCGAAGTTGTTGAGCATGCGCTGGCCGAGCCATTCATACCAGCGCTTGGGAGGGAGGGCATCGAGCGCCTCTTCAAGCCGTTGACGGGAACGGGCGACGAGGTTGGCAGGCGGCTCGACCATGGGATGCGCGGCGGCCAGCAGCTTGAGGGCCAGCAATTCTTCGCGCTCCGTATGGCATTCCGGGCAGCCAGTCATATGGCGCTCCAGTTCATGGATCTGCTCGTCGGACAGCTCTCCGTATGCCGCCGTAACGATTCGTTCGTGGGCAATTTCGCAATTCATGTTTACGTCCTTCCAGCCTCAAAAAAGTGATGCATGCGGCCCCTGAAATCAGCATCCCGTTATGGGATTGCAAAGAGCCTTTATCTCAACTCCGCTAACTGGGTTCTCAACTTCTTGGTTGCGCGGAAGAGCGTGTTCTTGGCGGTCTCCTCCGTGGTGTTCAACATTTCTCCGATGGTGCGCAGGCGGAGACCCTGGTAGTGCTTGAGCTCAAAAACCATTCTTTCGCGCGGGGTGAGCTTGTCGAGGGCGACCTGAATTTTCTGGCCGAGGAATTTGCGGTCGAGTTCCTTGGCGGGATTGGAAAAGGAGCGGTCGTCAGAAACGGAGGCCAGCACGTCGATTTCGTCGCCGGAGTGATCCATGACCACGGCGTGGTCTTCACGGCGGGTTTTTTTGCGGCGGAGCTGGTCGAGACAGAGGTTGGTGACGATGCGGTAGATCCAGGTGTAGAAGGAGCACTCGAAGCGGAAGTTGCCGATGTAGCGGTAGGCCTTGAGGAAGGCTTCCTGGTAGATGTCTTCCGCATCGTGCTCAGAACCGGTGAGATGGAGGGCGAGACGGAGGACCTGGTGCTCGTATTGGCGAACCAGGGCGTCAAAGGCGGCGCGAGAGCCGGACTGCGCTTCACGGATCAGCTCCATCTCCGGGGCGCGGGCCTGGGCGCGATCCTGAGCGCTTTTCGGGGAATCGATAGCGGTGGATACAGCCATACCTGGAAAGGATTGTACCTTTTCCATGAGTGGACGGGCTACGCCCGTGGGGGCTGGCCAGGCCACGAGGGCCGAAACCGCGATCGAGGAGGTGGGGTAGATCACCGCATCCGCTGCCATCGAGTCGTTCTCCCGAAGGTTGAGTTTGTCCGCATTGGAGAGACGGTTGGGAGGGGGTTTGGTGAGCGGTTTTTGGGGTTTGGGTGAGCGGATTGGCGGGTTGGGGAGTCGGGGGGGCTAGGCGTTGCGGGTGGTGGCGTGGTTTCGGGATTCGCGATAATCCAGGCGCGATTTATTCATCGTCCGCGCGGACCGTGCCGATCACCGAGGGTTTGGGTCGTTTGCCGATTGCTGTGGGCTACTCGCTTTTGATTTCGGCAGGGACATTCAATGTGCGAGTGTTTGGGAAGTGCTTATCGAAAACGGTGTTGTTTCCGACCTGAACGATAATGATGATCGCCAACCCGAGCAGAGCTAAACTGGCACTCTTCAGCAGTGATCGCCAACCAAGCGATACGTCCCTGAACCACGCAAGCGAGGCACATCCTGCGAAGAACAAAACAAGGAAAGCAAGATCAAGGGAGTGACCTGATGGGCTTGCTCCCAATGCTGTCTGCGCTTCTTGCCACTCTGTAGCGTCGTGTCCGCGCCCCTCTAGCAGGAAGCGAAGTGTATACACTCCTGGGATTATGAGACAACCGGCAAGTGTTGCCGCGCTGGTCACGCTGCTCCTGAAGGCATACCACAAAAGAGAGCCGGAGATGACGATAACGCTGGCGAGCACGCCGCCTAGCGAAATCCAGGTCCTCTGGTGCCAATCGACCTGCGGTTGCAGGATGTATTCCTTGGCCAGAGTCGGCAAGACAGGGATGCCTTGAAACCAGCCAAAGACGGCATGTCCAATCTCGTGAAAGAACATGCTAGCAATGCAGGCCGTCAGAAAGACCAACGTGAACCTGATCTGACTCTTCATACTCCCTTGAGAAAGTGGTCAAAGTATAACAGCCTGAACTGGTACGGTGACCCTCGGCTCTTCGAGCAGTGGATCTCAGCGGAGTTCCGGTCAGATGGTCGGCAATCCGAAAGCTGGCCTGTCTGATCGCGGACATTCCCGAGAAGCAACCGCAGTTCCTTCGACTCACCACCCCCAAACTGAAAGACGTTTGGGGACCCTTTCGCTCAGGATGACAGCCTTTATTGGGGAGGGGTGAGGTTGTTTTGGATGGTCGGATATCTGGAAATTGGACTGCTACGGTTAGGTGAGGGTGGGTGCTGGAAGGTGCGGAGACGGTAGACTGGGAAGCGATGACTGGAAACCTTTTTGACGATGGAAATGCGGGCGGCGCCGGTGGGGCCCCGGAGTGGTTCACGGCACATTGCGATGGGGGATCGCGGGGGAATCCCGGGCCTTCAGGGTATGGGGCGGTGATTGAGGATGCGCAGGGGCGGACAGTGGCGCGGCTGAGCGAGTTTGTGGGGCGGCAGACGAATAACTATGCCGAGTACTCCGGACTGCTGGCGGTGCTGAAGTGGGCGCTGGAAAATGGGGCGAAGCGGCTGCGGGTGGTATCGGATTCGGAACTGATGGTGAAGCAGATGAAGGGGCAGTACAAGGTGGCGAGCCCGGTGCTGCGGCCGTTGTGGGAGGAAGCGAAACGGCTGGCAGGTCGGCTGGAACGGTTCGAGATGCGGCATACGCTAAGGGGCGGGAATAAGGAAGCTGACCGGCTGGCGAATGAGGCTATGGATCGGGGGATGGGAAAAGGCAGGGAACAGGGAACAGGGATCAGGGATCAGGAAAGGCGGGCGGAAGCTGCCGCGCCGGGGAAGCGGGTGGTGCTGGAGGGGTATGTGAAGGGCGGGGTGGTGCATTTGCTGGAGGGGGAGTTGCCTGATGGGGTGTTTGTTAAGGTGATTCGGGAGGGGTAGCGAGGATAGGTATTTATAAAGAGCCATAAGGAAATAAAGAGAGACGGAGAAGCAGGTCCTTCGACTCGCTGCGCTCCCTCAGGATGATAGAAATCTTTAAGAGACCACAAAAGGCGCTTTTAAGAAATCATAAAAAGTTATAGGTATGTGGAGCTATCCCACCTTAACCGCGATAGCGCCGCGGCGAAGATGGAGCGCCCGTTTTAGTGCCGACACAAGCGAGTCTTATTGACACGAGTTTAAACTTCCATCGCTTCAAGCCGGTTCCTTCAACTCGTTCGAGGTTAGGACGTTTACTGCTTCTTTAAGACGGCGGTGCCTTTTTCGTCGCTGAGGATGGAGCTTTCGAGATGACGGAAGGCGGCGGCTTTGTCGGCGGGGAGCTGGACTTGGCGGACTACTAACTCGCGCTCGTAGTGGAGCTGGTTGCCCTTGGCGGTGACGGTGGAGTGATAGGTGGCGAAATCGGTATCGACGTTGACGGGGTCGGGGGTTTCATCGACTACGTAGCCCGGAGGGAGGGTGATGTCGAACGAGTCGCGCCAGCGGCCAGTGGCGTTGAGGTCGATAGGGACGGTGCGCGGCTTGTCATTGAAGGGCAGCATGTCTGATCCGACGACGCGGGGACGGACGAGCAGGAGAGAGCCGGCGGAGTGGGCGTACTGGGCGGCGGTGAGCTGGTAGTGGATTTCAAGGGGCTTGTCAAGAGCCGGCGGCTGGATGAACTGGAATGAGTTGAGGACGACGCCGGGGACATCGCGCGCGATCTTATTTTCCCAGTACTCGCGGCGCTCCTTTTCATCGGAATATTTGAGGAACATGCGCAGGTCTGCGCCTTCGGGGCCGGAGTGGGAGGCTTCGACGGAGCCGGCGAGGGTGCCGTCAGGAGCGAGGGTGAAGGTTCCCTTGCGGTCGTTGCCGTTGGCGTCAGGAGGAAGGACGGGCAGGGCGATGACCTGGCTGGATGCGCCGGCGGCGAGGGTGCCGTAGCTGCCTTGCTCGTAAGAGGGTAGGTTGCCGACGGGGGTGCGCTCGTTGGTGGGGTCGAAGATGAGGTAGCGCTTGCCGTCCTTGGCTTTGACGATGGCCTGGAGGCGAGGGTCCTGGACGTCGGCGGGGACTTCGATGGCGGTGATCATGTGGTTGCCGTAAAGGGATGGGTCGTCGGGGTCGACGATGCCACGGCGGTCGTCGACGGGCACGAAGTAGGCATGGATGCCGGCGACCTGAAGCATGGAGATGAGCAGGGTGGTTTTGTCTTTGCAGTCACCGTATTTATTGCGATAGATGTCCGCTGCCGTATTGGCTCTCCAACCGCCGATGCCGCGCTCAACGATGAAGTAGCGGATGTTTTTCTGGATGAAGTCAGTGATGCGGGAGAGCTTGGTGTAGAAGTCGGACGCGCCGGCGATGAGGGTTTGCGTCTGGGCGGTGATTTCAGGGGATGGATCGGGGCGGTTGGCTTCGAGGGTGGTGACCCACTGGCCGATGGCGCGCCACTGGTTGTCAGTTCCTTCGACCGCGGCATCGCCCCATTGGACGGACATGCGGGCGGCGAGGGCTCCCCATTCCGGCCTGGAAGGAATGTCGCGAAGAATGAGGGCGGGCATGTCCTTGACTTCCCAGCGCCAGTGGTTGGGAGCGATCTCGACGGGCTGGACGGGCTTGAAGTTGTGCCACGACTGGCTGTGTGGGCGGCCGGCGGGGAGATCGACTTCGAGGGCCTGGAAGACGATGGGCAGATGGCCTTGAATATGCCAGATGTTCTCTTGCATATAAGGCCTCATGAGCTCCTCCGACTCACAGATGACAGTTGAGTCAACGTCGACGGCGGGGGGGTGGGCAATGCGCGTCTTCCAGGTGGAGAGCATGACGGGGACGCCGGTGTCGCCTTCCTCTGTGAAGTCGGTTTCCTGGGCCTGGTATTGCTTTTCGTCGGAGGCGATGGTCCAGACGCGGAAGTAATTGATTTTTTCGTCTTCGCCGTAGGAGACGGCGCAGGTGACCTCAGAGCGGCCTTGAGGTTTGAGGACGCGCATGGCGTACCGCTCACGCTCGACGGCGCGGCCCTGGGCGTCGACGGTTTCAAGGTACTCGTCATAGAGGATGACGGCGGCGGCGTCTTTGGCGTAGTCGGGGGTGTGGGTTTTGTAGGCGTCGAGGCCCCATTGGGGGATGGGTTGGGAGTGGCCGAACATGCCGGCGTGGGCGAGGCGGCAGGCGCAGAGAACGAACGCAATGGCGAGCAGGCGGAAGGGGAGAGAGCGCGATGGGAAGAGGCGGGATGGATAGGTGGTTAGCACTCAATCTCCTTGGACGATCAATTGGCGCCGGAAGCTGTGGCGGTTGTGGTGCGGGTTAGGACGAGCTGCTGTTGATCGGCGGCGGCTACTTTCTGGTAGAAGTCGTGGAGGTTTTTGTATTCGTCGGTGGTGGCGAAGGTGAAGGCACGCGCGAAGGTGCGAGTGATCGTAACCTGGCCTGGGTCGGATTTGGACTTGACGAGCAAGACTGCCCGGCCCTCCCAGGGAATTTTGCTGGATTGCGGGGCGCTCTCGACTTGAAGATCAGCGGGAAGGCGGTAAATGACCTGATCGGTAACTTGTTCGCCGAAATGCATATCTACCGGGGCCTGGCGTTTGTCCTGATCGACGAAGGGATGGCTGCCGCGCGCTTCAAAGAAGAAGCCGGGGACCAGGACTCGCTTTGAAGTGGCTGCGCCCGCATCGCCTTTGGCCTGTACGAGGGCCACGAGTTTTGAGTCAGGATCGTCGAGTGCGATGAAGTGATCGACGTGAGCCTCGACGCCATCGGGGACCATTGTTTTGATCCATTCATCGAATTGTTTTTTTACTTCGGCTTCGTCATTTTCAAGGGCGTTTTGACGCCAGTAGAGTGCCTCCTGCCCATTCATGACGAAGCGGATATTTCCGTCAACGGAACCTTGATCATCCAGAGCGAATTCAGCGATTCGGTCGATGGTGTTTGCGGTGTAAGACTGTTGAGGCGAGGTTGCGATCGCGCTGCCGGTTGCGTTCTGGCGAATGCCGCCGGCATTGGAGTGTTTCCAATGCACGGTCTGGAAGGGGCACATTTTTTCACCGGGATCAAGCACGATTTCCTTGCCGCCGGTGCTGAGGATGACGATGGTGTCGTCCAGTTGGTCGTAGTCGAGGTCGGCGGGCATGAAGAGTCGCTGGCTGCGATCGACGACGCGCATGGCATATGCGGTGAGGCCAACGGCGCGAAGCATCGACAGATAGAGAAGAGCGACCTCTGTGCGGGTTCCGCTTTTTTCGGTCCAAACATCCTCGGCGCGCTCGATATCTTTGATCTTGAGTTGCTTGCGTTCGGATTCGGACTTCTCCCGAGAGAAGTCGGTGTTGTCCACGGTCTGCACAGCTTTATAGAGCTTCTTCGCTTTATCGATGTCGCTGTCGCCTGGCGCAATCAGTCCATTCATCGACTCACGAAAAGCTTTCGAAGGCTCGGTGAAGATCTTGGCGCTTTCAGACCATTCATTGCCCATGTTTTTCCAGAAATCGTCGCTGCTTCGCGCGCTGCTTGTATAGAACACGACCTTGTAGAGCATGGTTTCCATGGGTGGCATCCACTCTTCACTTGGGGAGGGTGGAACATCGGTCAGGTCAAGGGTCAAGTGGCCGAGGTGATCTTTGGATGTGGCCGCGCCGGCGGGGAGAACCGACAGATAGCTCAGGTTGTTGCAACTCAAACATTGATAGTGTGCCTTGCGCACCAGGTAAGTATGTTGGATCTCCCAATACGGAATGGGGATGTACTCCGAGGTGTAGCGAAGCTCGAAATAGTATTCGAGGATGCTGCCGACTTCGACGCTGGGCAGGGTGAAAACTTTTCGTCCGGACTGGTAGCCTTTGCCCTTGGCTTTGAGCAGATCGGAGGGCTTGCCGGTAAGCGGGACAACGGTTCCGTCGGGTTGAATGGTACGCCCCTTGATGTCCGCGACGTTATACATGTGTTTTCGATATGGGAGCTCGACGGTTGCAAGCTCCTTGCCCTTGTCGGTGAGCACCTTGATGCGCGCGTAGAAGCGATGGTACTTGAGATCGAGGTCCGAAATCTCACTGACGTTGAGATAAACCGCCGCCGCGCCGGGGGCTTTGGGGTCGGCGGTCATTTTCAGTTCGTCGTCTGTGGGCTGCTGGAATTGGGCGCGAAGGAGGGTCGGCGCGAGAAGGACAAGGAACAACAGCGGAAGCATACAGACTGATTTAGGAAGCCAGATGGGTCTGGCCTTTGCTTGCTGCGCGATGTGCGGGCCGAGGGTGGGCACTGCGGTCTGGCTCCTTTGGAATCAGTTTCCGGCGGTTGGAGTTGCGGTGCGGGTGAGGACTAGCTGCTGCTGATCGGCGGCGGCTACTTTCTGGTAAAAGTCACGGAGGCCCTGGTACTGGTCGGCCTTGAGGACGGTGAACGCGCGGGTCAACTGACGGGCGATGGTGATTTGACCGGCGGTGGCGGCTGACTTTGTGATGAAGACCGCTTGGTTGGGGAAAGAGATTTTTGCGTCTTGCGGGGGACCCTCGATGGTGAGGCTGGGCGGAAAATGGAATGTTATCTGATCTGTGACTTGGTCGGGATAGTGCATGTCAATGGGCTCGAGGCGCTGGGCCTGATCGACGAACGGATGGCTACCCCGGGTTTCAAAAAAGAAGCCGGGAATCAGGAGCCGCTTCGTGGTTGGCGTACCGAGCGTTCCGCTGACCTTGACGATGGCCATGAGATTTACATTGGGATCGTCTAGGCCGAGGAAGTGATCGATGTTGGCGTCGACGCCTTCAGGGACGATGTCATGGAGCCAGGGGTCAAAGCGCTTCTTTACCTCATCGAGATCGTTTTCGACGGCTGTCTGACGCCAGCGGATGGCTTCCTGACCGCTCATGACGAGACGGAGCTGGCCGGAGATGTTGCCCCTTTCATCGAGGGTGAGATCGCCTGAGCGCAGGAGAGTGTTGGCAGTGTAGATCTGGTACGGGGAGGTGCTGACGGCAGGGACTCCATCAGCCTGGGTAACGCCGGTGGCGCCGGAATGCCGCCAGTGGACGGAGCGGAAGGGGCACATTTTTTCGCCCGGATCGAGGACGATGTCTTTCCCGCCTGAGATGAGAACGATGATGTCGTCGTCGAGCTGGCCGAATTCGAGATAGCCGGGGGTGAAGACGCCCTGGTCGCGATTGACGACTTTCATGTCGAAGGCTTTGAGGCCGGCTGCACGGAGCATGGCCAGGTAGAGCAGGGCGATGTCCTCGCGAGAGCCGCTTTTCTGTACCCAGGTATCTTCAGCGCGCTTGGCGACGTGGAGGCCGAGTTGCTTGAGTTCGGCCTGGTCTTTCTTTCGCGAGTAATTGGTATTGTCGAGAGCCTGGACGGCAGTGTAGAGTTTTTTGGCTTTGTCGAGTTCGGAGTCTCCGGGAGCAACGAGGGTGGAGACGGCGTCGCGGATGGTCGTAGTTGGTTCTGCGAAACGGTCCACTTCCTTTGACCATCGTTTGGCTTCCGAGAGCCAGAAGTCCTTAGCGTCGAATGCGCTTTTGTAATAGAAGAGGAGGTGATAGAGAAGACTCCCGATGGGCGGCATCCACTCTTCCTGAGGGGCGGGAGGGATGTCTGTGACGTCGAGTATGAAGCGGCCGGTGGCATCGGGTTTAACCTGGACGCCGGGTGGGAGCAGCGGCCACCAGATAAGGGTTTTGACGGCATTCCCGTGTTCGTCAGTGAGGTACGAACTGGTCTGGTTTTGACTGCCTGAGAGGAAAGCCTTGAAGGGCGTAAAGGCGTAGTGGGCCTTGCGGACGAAAAAGGGATGCTGGATCTCCCAGTAGGGCGAGGAGAAGTGGTTGTCGTCGTAGCGAATCTGATAGCGATATTCGAGGATGCTGCCGACCTCAACGCTGGGGAGGGTGAAGACTTTGCGGCTGAACTGGTTAGTCTTGTCTTTTGAGATGAGAATGTCTTCCGGTTTACCTTCGAGCGGAACGATGGTTCCGTCGGCATGGATGGTGCGGGCCTTGATGTCAGTGACTTTGTTATTCGTGCTGTAGTACGGGATTTCGACGGTGGCGAGCTCTTTACCCTTTTCCTGAAGGACCTTGATTCGGGCGTAGAAGCTGTGGAAGTGGAGGGGATCGTCGGTTACCTCGTCGATGTTGAGATAGACTGCGGCGGCGCCGGGGGCTTTGGGGTCGGCGGTCATGCTGAGCTCTTCAGGGGTGGGTGCCTGGAACTGGGCGTGGAGGAGGATTGGGGCGGAGATGGCGAGAAGGAATGAGAGACTGCACGCAAAGCTTCGAATGCGCATGATATGGGCCTTTGCTTCGAGGATGGTTGGCAGCTTGGGGGTCCGCGGGATCATCAGTTTCCATTCTGCGTTGAAGTCGCGGTGAGGACCAGTTGTTGATGATCAGCGGCGGCTACTTTCTGGTAGAAGTCGTGGAGGGCCGGGTATTCCTCGGGTTTGGTGACGGTGAAGGCACGGGCGAATGAGCGGGCAACGGTGATCTGGCCGGGCGCCGACTCGGTTCTGGTGACGAGAACCGCGTGCTCGGGCCAGGATAACTTCGTGTCCTGTGGCGCGGGTTCGGCAGCGAAACCGGGAGGCAGATGATAGACAAGCCGATCTGTGATCTGTTCGCAATAATGCATGTCCACTGGTTCAAATCGCTGTTCCCGATCGACAAAGGAAGCATGACTGTGAGCATCGAAAAGGGAGGCAGGGATGAGGATCTGTTTGGATGCGGCGGTGTCGAGGGAGCCTTGTATGTTGACGACAGCCATCAGGTTGATATCGGGATTATCGAGAGCCAGGAAATGATCGAGGTGGGCTTTGACGCTTTCCGGAATCATGGACTCAAGCCAACTGTCGAATTTCACCTTGACTTCGCGGAGGTCGTTTTCGAGTGCGGCTTGCCGCCAGCGGAGGGCTTCAGGGCCGGTCATCACGAAGCGAATGGTTCCTTCCACTTTTCCGTCGGCGTGGATATCGAGTTCTCCGATACGTTGTAGCCCGGCGTCTCGATATGTGTTGGAGGGAGTGGTTCCGAAGATAGCTCCTTTGTCGGAGAGACGGAATCCGGAGGCGAGGCTGTGCCGCCAGTGCAGGCTGCCGAAGGGGCACATCTTCTGGCCTGGGTCGAGGAACACCTCTTTGCTACCCAGTTCGACGATAGCAACATAATCGTTCAACTGGTCGATGCTCATGAAGCGGACATCGAAGTTGGCGCGGTCCCGATCGGCCACCTGCATCGGCCACACCTTCAATCCCGCGGCGCGCGCGAGGGCGCTGTAGAGCAGCGCGACCTCATTGGCCGATCCGCTTTGTTGCTTCCAGACTTCTTCCGCATTACGGATGGCTTCCTGCTTCTCGGCTGCAGGAGCGACATCGGTTTTTTTTCGGTTGAAATCGGTATTGTTCAGCTTCATGACCGCTGCATAGATTTTGCGGGCCTTCTGTTCGTCAGTGTCGGCAGGAGAAACGATTTGCGTGACGGCAGTTTTGAGCAGGGCAGTGGGATTCGTGAACTGGTCGGTATCCTTTGCCCACTGTTGTTGCTCCGTGTCCCAGAATTCAACTCCGGAATGGGCGTAGGTGTAGTAGAACTGGACTCGCGAACGGAGCGTGTCGATAGGCGGCATCCAGTCATCGTTGGGGATTGGAGCAATATCGGCGAGATCGAGGGAGTAGTCGCCCTTGTTGCCGTGAACGACCTTCTCTGCAGGAACCGCGGTGACGGCGTACATAAGCTGATCGAGGTTTTCGCCGCGCTCGTTCTTGAGGCCATACCATTGCATCCGCGATTCGCGGGTGGTGGAGCTGTACCGATTCCCGCTTGATGTGAGCCGCGAAGGAAGCCACTCCTTGGATCCAGCCATGGTCGGATTGAAAAAGTAGTGTGCCTTGTGGACAAAGAGGGGCTGTTGGATTTCCCAGGTGGGCGAGGAAACCAAGTTCTCGTCGTAGGTGAGTTTGAGCCGGTATTCGAGGATGCTACCCACTTCGACACTGGGTAGGGTGAAGACGATGGTTCTGGTCTGGGCACCCTCATTCTTGACGTCCATCAGGTCGGCCGGTTTGACGGTCAGGGGGATGACGGTTCCATCGGCGTGGATGGTGCGGCCCTTGATTTCAGTTACCTTGAAGCTTCCCCGCTCGAACGGAATGTGGATGGTTGCCTGTTCCCTGCCCTTCTCGGTGAGGACCTTGATGCGCTCGTAGTAGCTGTGGGAGTGGAGCGCATCGTCTATTGTTTCTTCGCGATAGAGATAAACGGCGGCGGCGCCGGGGGCCTTGGGGTCGGCGGTCATCTTGAGCTCATCGTCGGTGGGCTGTTGGAACTGGGCGCGGAGGAGGATTGGGGCGGCAAGGACGAAGAGCAGGAGGGTCGAACGCAAGAAGGCGTTTGTCGGCATGATTTTCTTTTTCCGAAAGTTAGTGGAAGTGTAACTCGAAAAGGGGGTAGCGGGAATGCGTCTTTCGTCGCATCGGTCTGGAGGGAGCGCGGTGGGGTCGGGAATGGGCTGGCGTAGACTGGTTCGGGCTGGGAAAGCGTTTCCAAAGGGAGTCTTACGATGAGACGGACGATTTTGCTCAAGTTTTTTGGGTGGCTGGGCGTGGTGGCGTTGGTTGCTCCGGCGGGGATGGGGCAGTGGAATCAGCCGAATCCGGTGGTGGATTTCAAGAAGACGGACAAAGGGCTTGAGGTGACGCAGAAGGATGGGGTGCTGCGGCTGGAAGTGGATGCCGACGACCTGGTGCATGTGACGTATGCGCCGGCGGGAGCGGCTGCTCCGGAGCGGGCATGGGACTGGGTGGTGGTGAAGAAGGATTGGCCGGCGGCGGAGTTCGAGGTGAACTCGGATGACCGGGCTGTTTTTCTATCGACCGCGAAGTTGCGCGTGATGGTGGAGCGCGGAAACGGGGCGGTGCACTACATTGCGCCGGAGGGTGAGACTGGGGCTGGCGCGACAGGGCCGGGGTCGACGGGGCGCGGGATGCGCGGAAAGATGCTGACGACGGACGGGTACCGGAGTTTGCGGCCGGTGGAGGTGAATGGAGAGAAGACGTTCCATGCGGAAGTGTCGTTCCCGATTTATGGGAGTCACGAAGGGTTCTATGGGCTGGGACAGCACCAGGCGGGGGTGTGGAATTATCGCGGGGAGACGGTGGACCTGTCGCAGGAGAACACGAACATTGCGATTCCGCTACTGGTGTCGACGAATGGGTATGGGATTTTTTGGAATAATCCGTCGCGGAGCGTGGTGAACAACCGGTTTGTGCATGCGCTTTATATGAGCGCGGAGGTCGCGGACCGGGTGGATTACTACTTCATCTATGGGCCGGAGGCGGACCAGATTATTGCGCGGTATCGGGAGCTGACGGGCGAGGTGCCGCTGTTTGGGAAGTGGGCTTATGGGTTCTGGCAATGCAAGAACAAGTACGAGTCGCAGGCGGAGATTGAGGGAGTGGCGGCGAAGTATCGGGCGTTGCATATCCCGGTGGACAACATTGTGCAGGACTGGTTCTGGTGGATCACGATGGGCGAGATGAAGTGGAACGAACACTATCCCGACCCGCAGGGGATGATTGACACGCTGCACAAGGAGAACTTTCATTTGATGGTCTCGATCTGGCCTTACTTCCGGCCGGGTAGCGCGACTTACGACGAATTTGATAAGAACGGTTGGTTTATTGCGAAGACGGTGCAGCCGAGTTTTCATCCGGTAGGGCAGGCGCTGTATGACCCGACGAACGAGGCGGCGCGGACCCAGTATTGGGAGAACGCGAATACTGCGTTATTCCAAAAAGGTGTGGATGCGTGGTGGCTGGATACGGATGAGCCGGAGACTGAGGGACGGGAAGACAACATTCTTGTGACGAATAAGATGGCGATTGGATCGGGGGCGCGGTACGCGAATGTCTATCCGCTGTTTCATGTGGGCGGGGTGAGCGAGGGACAGCAGAAGGCTGCTGAGGCTGGGAAACCAGGACTGGACAAGCGGGTGTTTATTCTTTCGCGGAGTGCTTATGCGGGGGCGCAGCGGTTTGGGGTTACGGCATGGTCGGGAGATGTGCTGAGCGACTGGGTTACGTTTGCGAGGCAGATTCCGGCGGGGCTGAATTATTCCATTTCAGGAATGCCGTATTGGACTACGGATATTGGCGGGTTTATTTCTGGCGGGAATTTGAACGATCCGAAGTTCAGGGAGCTGTTTATCCGGTGGTTTCAGTTTGGGGCGTTTTCGCCGATATTCCGGGTGCATGGGACGCGGAATCCGAGCGAGAACGAGTTATGGAGTTATGGGCCGGACGCGCAGAAGATCCTGGTGGAATATGACAACTTGAGATACAGGCTGATGCCGTATATCTACTCGGAAGCGTGGCAAGTGACGAGCAACCACGGGACTCTGATGCGGCCGCTGGTGATGGATTGGCGGGAGGATGTGGAGGCGCAGAATACCGGCGATGAGTATTTGTTTGGGCCGGCGATTCTGGTGGCTCCGGTGACGACGGAGGGGGCGACTTCGCGGACGGTTTATTTGCCGGAGGCGAAGTGGTACGACTTTTGGACCGGGGCGGTGGTGCAGGGCGGGAAGAGGGTCCAGGCGGATGCGCCGGTGTACAAGCTGCCACTGTTTGTGAGGGCGGGATCGATTGTGCCGATGGGGCCGGTGGTGGAGTGGGCGACGCAGAAGGTGGAGGCTCCGATTGAGTTGCGGGTTTATCCGGGAGCGGATGGGGACTTCACGCTGTATCAGGATGAGAACGATGGGTACGCATACGAGAAGGGTGCGCATGCGACGATTCCAATCCATTGGGACGATACGAAGAAGACACTGACTATTGGACCGGTGGAGGGTAGCTATCCGGGGATGCCGAAGGGGTGGGTTTTCCGCGTGGTGGTGGCGGGACCAGGGCATGGCGTGGGGATTGAGGCGAGCAGTAAGGCGGAGGCAGAGGCGGATGTTAAGTTTAGCGGTGGGAAGATTGCGGTGAGGCCGTAGGGAGCAAGATTACAGATGACAGTTAGAGGCCTTCGAGGAGTGTGGTGACTAAGGCAATGGGGAGGCCGACTACGTTGGAGTAGTCGCCGGTGATGCGGGGGATCCAGCGGGCGGCGCGGCCCTGGATGGCGTAGGCGCCGGCTTTGTCCATGGGCTCGCCGGTGGCGATGTAGGCTTCGATTTCCTTGTCGGAGAGGGTGAGGAAGGTGACGCCGGTGACTTCGGCGGCTACTTCGGTGCGGGTGGCGGTGACGACAGCGACGCCGGTGATTACGCGGTGGGTGCGGCCGGAAAGAAGACGGAGCATGCGGGCGGCGTCGGCGGCGTTTTCGGGTTTGCCGAGGACCACCTGCGGTGGGGCAGAGGCTCGCGGGATGCTCGCACAGACGTCTTCGGCGGGGTTGGCGAGGCTGAGGCCATCGAGTACGACGGTGGTGTCTGCGCCGAGGACCACCTGCGGTGGGGCAGACGCTCGCGGGAGGCTCGCAGGAGTTTTTGCGATTTCGGCGAAGACGGCTTCGGCTTTTTCGCGGGCGAGACGGACTACGTAGGCTATGGGGTCTTCGTTGGGGCGCGGGTCTTCGGGGATGTGGGCGGGATGGACTTGGAAGGTAAAGCCGGCTTGGGTTAGTAGTTCGCGGCGGCGGGGGGATGCTGAGGCCAGGACGAGCATATTGGGATTATTGCAAGAACAGCGCCAAGCATCGAAGAACACGTCGGCTGGGCCTGTTCATTCGAATTGCTGTCGCAGAAAGGCGAGCCGTTCTCGGACAGTAGCCCAATCTGTGTTTGGCCGCCTGTCCCTTAAGGTCTGAATCGCTGCGCTACGAATCCTTTGTTCCTTGATGAGGAGGGGTACATCCAGAGAACAATCCTTTCCGGGCCACCCGTTCTGATCGATGGAGTTGACGCGAACCTGCATTTGTTCGATAACGCTATCCAAAAACGCATAACAGCTTGAAGTGAATGAATTGATGTCCAGGCTGCACTCTCCCTCGGGCAGGAGCCAGACAGATTCTCCTTCCTCGCGCGAGTCCCAGCGCATCGTGATCCGGTCTTCGACACACCAGACTTGAAATGATGGTCCGTGTACGAGGTAGGCGGTGTCAAAGCTGCGTGCCCACCACCATTCCAATGCGTCATACCACGTGTCAGAAAGTTCTGAATCCTCGGGAAGACTTTCATGCCAAGCTTCGCCTTTGGCATACCAATCAGGGTTGGATACAATTTCGGCAATATCCGGTGGTACCGGCTCAAGAGCGTATGGAAGGACCTCCTGGACGTTCTCGAAAATCTGGGCTACTTGGTAATCGACATACGGAGAATCGCAACCCCACTGTCGCCTGACTTCCTCCGTGTAGCGTAAAGCGTCGCCGATCGGAGTAGAAATCCAATAATGCCCGTCAGTAAGGCCGAACCAGTGAAGATGGCGGTCCTGTCCAGTGCACCAAGGCGAGACCTCATCTATTTTGCGCAATTCGAATTGGACTCTGATGGCTTCTGACATGTTCTTGCCACTTGTTTCAGACAGACAGGCCGGTTTGGAGGCCGCTGGGGGTGGCTAGGCCCCAGGCCATGGCGGGGGTGTTGTGGGCTAATCCGAAGCGGCCGTCGGGGCCGAGGAGGATGATGCCGCCGTGGCCGCCGAGACGGTTGTAGAGATATGAGATGGCTTCGCGGGCGGCGATTTCAGGGGCAGAGCCGGCGGCTACGCGGTCGGTGGCCCACTTACCTAAAACCAATTTCATGATGGGCTCGCCCCAGCCGGTGAGAGAGACGGCGGCGGCTAGGTTGTCGGCGTAGCAGCCGCAACCGATCAGAGAAGAGTCGCCAACGCGGCCGGGAGTTTTGTTGAGGGTGCCTCCGGTGGAGGTGGCGGCGGCGAGGTTGCCGTGACCATCGAGGGCTACGGCCCCTACGGTGTCGTGAGACCACTTCGTGGGGTCTTCGGACGGATTCGAGGGTTTTTTGTCTTCCCACCAATTCTGGCCCGGATCTTCTGCGGGCTTGATATTTGGGGCGATATTTGGAAGTTGGGTTGAGGAGGACGCGGTGGTGAACGCTGTCTCGGGGTCCTTGTCGTCATGGAGGTGCTGGCCGGAGAAGGTTTCGTCGGCTAGTCCTGCTGCGTGGCGGGCCTGCGCGGCGGCGAGGCGCTCACGTTCACGGGGAAGAACGAGCTCGGAGTTGGGAATGAGGAGCATGCCGTGGGATGCGGCGAACTGCTCCGCGCCGGGACCAACAAAGTAGACATGCGGGCTCTTCTCGAGGACGAGACGGGCGGCCTGGATGGGGTTGCGCAGGCGCTCGACACAGGCGACGCCGCCGGCTTTCATGCGGCCTCCGTCCATGAGGAGGGCGTCGAGTTGGACGCGGCCGTCGGAGGTGAGGAAGCTGCCGCGGCCGGCGTCGAAGGTGGGGTCGTCTTCAAGGACGGAGACGGCGGCTTCGACGGCGTCGAGGGCGGAGCCGCCGAGGGCCAGGATTTTGTAGCCGGTTTCGAGAGCTTCGCGGACGCCGGACTGGTGAGCTGCCGCCGCGTCGGCGGGGATGGCCCAGGCGCCGCCGTGGACGATGAGGATGGGGTCGTGGATGGGGGCGGAAGTCACTTGAAACAGATTACAGGTTACAGATTACAGATGACAGTGGGCGGTTCTTAGTTCTCAGTTTGCAGTTCGCAGTTGGTAGTTCTCAGTGGTCATTGGTCAGGACTCAGGACTCCGAACTAAGAACTCCGAACTCAGAACTAAAGGGGCTCATCGACCCGGAATAGACGATGCATGGATAGTTGTCAAAGTCTTTGGGTGGGGTTGACCGTATAAGTTGTTGAGAATACATAAGCGAAATGCGATTTTTTGATTGCAGAGAATTAGGGTGCGATTCGTTAGGCTAAGAACAACGCGGGCGCAATGAGTGGAGAGATTGAGGGATTTCTTCCCGGATCTCTGCTGAGTGATTGCGCGGGGCGGGCAAATTGGGATGTTTGGAAGGGGCGATTCCGCTGAGGAATTGTCCCTTTTGTTTTGTGCACTTGAAATCGGGAAGGGTTGAGACACGAATGAAGCTCACATGGGAAGTTTGGTTCGGCGCGGGACGGCGGTTGGGAGTTGGACTGGTATTGGCGCTGGGTTTGCTGCAGATTCTGATGGCGGGAGTTGCGCGGGCGCAGGCGGTGACCACGACGACGGTTCAAGGGACGGTGTACCTGGCCAGCGGGCAGGTGGGCGCCGGAACGGTGAACGTGAGCTGGCCGACATTCACGACGGCGAATGGGCTGTCCATTGCGGCGGGGCACATGATGGTGACGATTGCGCCGGATGGGTATCTGAGCGTGAATCTTGCGCCGAACCTGGGAGCGACGCCGGCGGGACTGTATTACACCGCGGTATACCAGATGAGCGACGGGACGACGAGCACGCAGTACTGGGTAGTGCCGGCGGCGGCGCAGGCAACGCTGGCGCAAGTGCAGAGCCAACTGATGCCGGCGGCGCAGGCGGTGCAGGCGGTAAGCAAGGCGTACGTGGACCAGGCGATTGCGGAGTTGACGGGAAGCCTGCTGACGGCGTCGGGTGGAACGCTGACGGGGAATCTGTATTTGAATGGCGATCCGACGGTGCCGTTGCAGGCTTCGGACAAGCATTATGTGGATTCGACTTTCAGTTTGGAGCTTCCGATTTCGGGCGGAAGCATGACGGGACCGCTGATGCTGAGCGGCGATCCGACGGTGCCGTTGCAGGCTTCGGACAAAAATTATGTCGATACGCAGGTGAGCTCCGCACTTCCGATAATTGGTGGAACGGTGAGCGGGGAGCTGACAGCCAAGCAGATTGGCGCGGTTTACCAGGTGGACCAGTTTCCGGGTGCGGACTTTGGGGCGAAGTTACAGTCTTGTCTAAGTTCGTTAAGTTCGAGTTATGGCGGGACGTGCGATGCGCGTAACTTTGCCGGGACGCTGGCGATGGGATCGAATTTGACGATCGCAACCGCCAACGCGACGATGCTGCTGCCTTGCGGAACGATTGCGACGACCAACCAGGTGATTGTGACGGCGGGGACGCGGAACGTGACACTGCGTGGCTGCGCGCTGCGGGGAGCGAGCACGGCAAGTGGAAGCCAGGGCGGAACGGTGTTTCTGTATTCGGGCACATCTGCGATGGTGCAGGTGGGCGACCCGACGTATGCGGTGGATACGATGGGGTTCCACATCGACGATGTGGTGATTAACACCACGGCATCGACGAATGCGAGCGCGCAGGGGCTGGTGGCTTTCCGTACGCAGGAGATGGATGTGCAGAGCTTGTACCTGCTGGGGAACGCGAACCAAACGGGCATGACGCTGGATGGGACAGGGAACTACACGGGAGGAAGTTTTTATAGCGACCAGTTTGTAGGGTTCCAGACGGCGGTGAACGCGATTGGGCACCAGGCGGCGAATCCGGCGACGACGGACTGGATGAATGCGAGCACGCTTGTGAGGCTTCATATCGACTGCCCTACGAGCGGGGGAAATCCGATCAGCGGTACGGTCGGGATTAACTTGCAGCAGGGAGATGGAAACACGTTCACGGGCGGAGACGTGGAGAACTGCGGGACGGCGCTGCATTTGGGGCCGAACGCGCAGGGCAATACGATAGTTGGCTTGCGGAACGAGAACTCGACGAACCAGGTGGTGGCGGATGCGGGCAGCTCGTACAACAACTGGATGACGGGCGGCACGATGTTTACCGGCAAGCTGACGGATAACGGTACGCGCAACAGCTTCCTGGATACGTTCCATCGCACGTTCAACGGGATGAACGGGGACTGGTATGGGAGCCAGCAGGATGCGACAGTGACCAACCACTGGCGACTGGGAATCGGCACCGGGAACGAGCGCGGGTTGCTGAACGAGATTCAAACAGACTATGGATATCGCTGGGTGGACGGATACACCGACGCGACGGCGGGTGAGCAGTACTACCAGGTGCAGGATCTGTTCAACAACGTTCCCCGCTTATCGATTGGGCAGTATAACAACGGGCAATCGAGCACAAATAACCAATCGGTTTTGAACGCTGCGGGAACGGGCGCCGTGGTGCTGAACGGATCGAACAATGCGGGAACCGGTGGCGTGGTGTTTGGGTCAGGCGGCCCAAGCGAGACGACGGTGGCGACGGTGGATAAGGCGGGAAATGCGCAGTTCAACGGAACGCTGCAGGTGGCCGGCGTATCGACGTTGATCGGTACACCGACGGTGAAGAACCAACTCGATGCGGAGATTGACGCGGTACTTTGGGCGGGATTGACGCAGAGCCAGAAGGAATCGCTGATTTACAAGGACTGGAACGGGAACAGCCAGTGGTATGCGGAGAAGGACCAGTACAACAACTGGATGCTGAACTCGGCGGTCGGGGGGCTGGACAGCTTCAAGGCTTACCAGAGCACGAACAGCGGGGACACGTATGTGAATGCTTCGAATGGTTCAGGCGCGGTTCGGGTTAACTACGAGACGGGCGCGGGAACGGCATTCAAGGTGTACGGAGGCAGCAGCAGTTCGTTGTACGCGAGCTTCACGGGGCCGACATCGATTGCATTCCCGGGCCTGGCGGCGAGCAGCGGACACAACTGCGTGCAGATTGATAACTCGGGGTATATCACGAGTACGGGCGTGGCTTGCGGGTCGGGGAGCGGCACGGTGGGTTCGGCCAACTCGGGGCAAATTGCGTATTACACCGGCAATGGCACATCGATTGGCGGCTTGAGCACGGTTCCGGTGAGCGCGGGAGGAACGGGGGCGGCAACCGCGGCGGCGGCGCTTGCGGGTCTGGCCGGAGTTCCAAACACAACGACGGTGAATGGTCACGCGTTGAGCGGGAACGTGACGGTATCGGCGTCGGATGTGACGACGGGAACACTGCCTCACGCACAGTTGCCGTCGCTGGTGAGCGGCGACATACCAAACAATGCTGCCAACACTACTGGCACTGCTTCGAATGTGACGGGGATGGTGGCTCTGGCCAACGGGGGTACCGGAGCGACGACGGCAGCGGCGGCACTGGCAAATCTGTTTGGAGTTACAAATACAACCGCGGTGAACGGTCACGCGTTGAACGGGAATGTGACGGTATCGGCGTCCGATCTGACGACGGGAACGCTGCCTCACGCACAATTGCCGTCGCTGGTGAGCGGCGACATTCCGAATAACGCTGCCAACACTAGCGGTACTGCTTCGAATGTGACGGGAATGGTGGCCCTAGGCAATGGGGGCACGGGTGCTGCGACGGCGGCTGGGGCACTGGCAAATCTGGCGGGAGTTGCAAACACAACGACGGTGAATGGTCACGCGTTGAGCGGGAATGTGACGGTATCGGCGTCCGATGTGACTACGGGAACGCTGCCTCACGCACAGTTGCCGGGGTTGCTGAGCGGCGACATACCGAACAACGGGGCCAACACTACGGGAACTGCTGCGAATGTGACGGGAATGGTGGCTCTGGGCAATGGGGGCACGGGAGCGACGACGGCCGCGGCGGCTGCGGCGAACATCGTCAACGGAAATCCGATTGCGCCGAGCAGCATTAACAGCAGCGGAACTGTTCAAGGCGCCGTGGTGTCTGCTCCCAATGTGACAGGTGGCATCAATGGAGGCCTTGCCACGTCGCAGAGCAGCCTGAAGCAGGACGCGCGGCTCTGCACGGACATCAACATTTCAACCAGCGCCGGTACCACAACGCTCACATCTTCGACTGGGTGTGCAAACTTCACAAGTGCCGACAATTCACGCATCGCATTACTCTACCCCTCCAACGCCATTAACGCACTGGCACTCAATGCCGCTGGCACGGGATGGAATCAAAACGACAGGTTCACCATCGCAGGCGGTACGGGTGGCATAGGTATCGTGACGGCGGTGAATGCTTCGAACGTGCCCACCGCAATACAACTTGAGAATTCAGGAACTGGTTTCGCGATCGCAACAGGTTCGGCCACTTCCGCGATCTCTCCCTCGACGGGTACCGGACTCACAGTCAACATCACGAGTCTTGGTGGATCGGGGCGCAGCTACGCAGGTGGTCTCACCTTTGTTTCATCGACGCAGGCGACTTTGAACTCGACGTACTCAGGCGTAAATGCAACAGGCGCGACGATGATCCTGGGTACAGACGATGGCCAAGCATTCAACACGATGATCACTTCGCAGATTGCAGCGAACTCCGTGAAGGGCGAGCTGTCACTAGGCTGCAAGCCGATAATCACGACACAGACATTACTCATTGCCGGAGGTCGTGGCATTGAAGTGAAAGGCTGTGGGCTTGCTTCGGGGATCAACGCCAATGGCACCGCAGGAAGTGCAAGCGGGACGACGATCATTTCAGCAATTCCGGCTCATCCTGTCACGTTGGCTGTAAGCGGCACCACAGTCACGCTGACAGACTCGCTAGGTCATGGTTATACCAACACATATTGCACCAAGACCGGCGCTCAATGCCTGGTCAACGTGCAAGGTACATCACAGTCTGCTCTCAGCAACACCTTCCTGATTAACGCAGGCAGTATAACTTCGACGACGTTGACATTTACTGTGGCAACGAGCGGACTTAGCTCGGACTCAGGTTACATGCCCTTCAACGACGTGGTGAAGGTCCAGAACTGTTACGGATGTTCTGTTCATGATCTGAACATCATGGGCAGCGACCAGCCCAGCACGAAACCACGGGCGCTGATTGACACAAACGACCTGAGCACAGGACCTTTTCCGAACTCACTCAATACCTTCTATAACCTGTATCTCGGCAATATGACGGGGTTCGGGGCCCTTCCTGGATCGATGTATATGTCTGATTCGACGGCAATGTATGCAATCCTTGCCGACCCGGCGATGATTCAGGATGATCGCAACCAGGTAAGGAACGTTCATGTTATGAACGCAGACGTATGCTTCGGAGCCGAGCAGTCGCAACCGGTGGACTGGACGTTTTCCGGGACCATTGGCTGCTATTTCTCGGGCGCTGCCTTTGCGCTGCTTGACGATACATGGTGGCACGTCTCCGGGACGATGGAGAATCTGCAAAATGGCTTGGACTTCCTGCTTGCGAACAATTCGCATCTGGATATTGCCAAGCACAACGAGGAGACGGATGGCGCGGCCCGCGTTTACTCCCCGATTATAGGTGGGCCCGGGGATACAACTCCCGGCACCTCGATGCTCCTTGAAGCCTTCGCGAGCACGTGCTGTGGGATGCCGGGTGGGACGCTGTCTATCGACCACGGCGAATACCCACCGAGCGGCCACCTCCCCGTGAATGGAGATATGATCTGGCACAACGGGAGCGGGATTGACGTAAGATTGAATGACTTCACATTTGGGTCGACCGGAAATTTGTCAGAGCCAGTTCTAGTGCCCCTTGTGGACCTCAGTGCCAATCCGGGTAACAGGGCAGTCTTCTTATGCAAAGGCTGCACGGGACTGACAGGGCAAAACTTCAAACTTCCCACCCCCGGTGCGACCGCCGCAAGCCACTTTGTGGTGGTGGAGAATGACGCTGCGAACGGGAACCAGAACGGTGTTCCCTCTCACGGCATCAACATCCTGGCAGGGAATGACAGCACGATATTTGACGATTTCCGGCAGGACATCCCGGCGAAGATGCGTATTATGGGCGGGTACCTGAATGTACCACAGGTACTGTCGCCCTCCTACGTCTATAACATCATCCCTGCTGTTCCGGCATCCACGACTTATTACTACAAGGTCACATCGGTAAGCGGGAGCAATGAGGCTCTGCCCATCGGCGAGTACTCCTTCACGAATGGCCCCGCCGCTATTAGCGGCTCCAGTACCGTGACCGGCACCTTTTATCCGGTCGTCGGGGCGGACAGTTACAAAATCTACCGGACCGCAGCGGGCGGCGCATCGGGTAGCGAGGGTTACTCGATGACCGTTCCAGCTAATCAGTTCACAGGACAGATCGTTCCGCGCGGAGGTACACCCAACTCTTTCACGGACTCTACACCTGATGGTTCGCTTGGCGCGGCTCCCCCGTCCACCAACTCTACAGGGAAGATCAACGCAGGAGGCGGCTATCAGGTGAACGGCTCGCCGCTGGCCACGGGAAATCTATCGGATTGGACTGACAGCGGCGTTGCAAGCGGCTCTGTTCCGGTATGGAACTCGAGCACGGGCAAGTGGACCCCCGGAACGCCGACAAATCTTCTGCCAGCTGCTCCATCAACGGCGGGCGATGTTGTATGCGCGGAGGCTGCCGATCCGACAATTGGTGCTCAGGTTGTCTCGGCAGTGAGTAGCACGTCAACCACTCTGACATTCACGATCGCGAATGCCGAATCCTATTTCCTGCAAAACCAAAAGGTGCAATCGCAAAATAACACCACAACAGGGTACAACAATGGAGGATCGAACCCGGCATTTTGGATTGTGTCGAGTGTTACCGGTACGGCTGTGACGGTAACCAGCACGGCTAACCCTGGTGCGGGTACGGCGGGCGGTACGCTGTCTCTCTATTGCTCGAATCAATCGCTGGATGGGAGTCTAAATTACATCGCGTTCAACACGACTTACACCTTTCCTGCGAACACGCTTGGTTCCACTATTCTGTCGGTCAAAGCACGGCCACAGTTTGGAGTGTTCTCTTCTGCGAGCGCAGCTTCGGTTGCAACTTTCGCGTGGAGTATGAATAGCACCAACATCTGGAAAAGTGGATCGCTGACAAACCTGGCACCTGCCAACAGTCTTGCAAACGGGGCAGGGACCTATCCGGTCGACCTGACATTCCTTCCGGGTTATTCATCGGCTACGTATACGACGGTGTCTCCATTTACTTTGGGTGGGCTGACGCCGTTGACGGATACCGAAGGATTAACGGGAACGGGGCTTCCGCCGCTTGCGATCAGCACCGGTATTTCGCAGGTGTTGTCGTTGCAGATGAAGTACAAGGCGACGGGTGTGGCTTCCGGGACCTATACGATCGGCGGCACGATCACCGGCACGACAGGACAGACGTGCACGTTGGCCAGCTTTAACGATTCGTCGACCGCAACGGCCACGGTGGCGCTGACCGGAACGAACACGATCGCATCGAGCACGGCGCTCACGATGACGGCGAGAGGCGGTGGCGCGACGGCGGCTCCTACATCGGCGACGCTTGGAAACGGAACGGCGACCTGCAGCGGGACGGCGACGATTTCTACCGTGCTGGGCGGGTCTCCCGGAAACGCGCTGCTTCTGTACGGCCTGGTTCTAACGCCCTAGGTGGAAGCAGGAGAAATGCCGGGCAGATGGGGCGGCCGGCAGGTTAGAAATGAGACGGGAGAGCGATGAGCGGAGGGGTTGAAGCGGCAGCGCAGGAGTTGGAACTGCACGCGGGAGAGCTGGGGCGGCGGGAGCTGGCCGGGTTCGGGAAGATTCTGGACTACAGACCAGTCTCGCTCGAGGGACGGACGGTGGGGATGGCGCTGGCGGAGCGGCTTTTGCTGGTGAGGACGAAGGAGGGGTGGACGGCCCCGTTGAAGGCGAATGCGGCGCAGCGGGCATTCGAAAAGCGGCGAGGGCAGCGGAACATTGTGCTGAAGGCACGGCAAATGGGGCTGACGACCTGGGCGGCGGCGCGTTTTTTTCTAAAGACGATTACTAACCCCGGAACTCTGACACTTGAGGTGGCGCATACGCAGGAGGCGGCGGAGGAGATCTTCCGGATTGTTTACCGGTTTCTGGATTGGCTGCCGGAAGAACTGCGCGAGGGACCGCTCAAGACTTCGCGGGCAAATGTGCGGCAACTGGTGTTTCCGGAGATGGACGCGCAGTACCGGGTTGTGTCGGCGGGAGACCGGAACGCGGGGCGGGGACTGACGGTGCAGAACCTGCACTGCTCGGAGCTGGCGCGCTGGCCGGGCAACCCAGCGGAGACGCTGGCCGGGTTGCGGGCGTCGCTTGCGCCGGGCGGTGAACTGATTGTGGAGTCGACGCCGGAGGGTGTGGGGGGATGCTTCCACGAGGAGTGGCTGCGGGCGGGTGAGACCGGGATGGTGCGGCATTTCTTCCCGTGGTGGATGGAGCCGCGCTACCGGGCGAAAGCTGTGGATGAGTCGACGCTGACCGAGGAAGAGCGGGAGCTGAGGAAGCGAAATCGGCTGGACCTGGAGCAAATCGCCTATCGGCGGCAGATTCGGGCGGATTTTCGCGGGCTTGCCGCCCAGGAGTTTGCCGAGGATGAGGAGAGCTGCTTCCTGGCCAGTGGGGAGTCAGCATTTGAGCTGGATGTGATTGAGGAACGGCTGAAGACGGCCCCGGAGCCGGTGGAGCGGCGGAGGAATGGCGAGCTCGAGGTGTGGCTGCCGCCAGTGAAAGGGAAGAAATATCTGGTCGCTGTGGACCCTTCCGGAGGAGGGAGTCTTGGAGATTATTCTGCGGCGGAAGTACTGGAGATGGAAACCGGGCTGCAGTGCGCGGAGTTTGCGGGACACGTGGGAGGACTGGAGCTGGCGCGGTTGATCACCGGTTTGGCGGCGGAGTACAACGGGGCGTGGCTGGTTGTGGAGCGAAACAACCACGGGAGCGGGGTGCTGGCGCTGGCGGAGACGAACTGCGGCTATAAGCGGATTTACGGGCAGGGGGGACAGGCGGGGTGGCTGACCACGTCGGTGAGCCGGCCTGCGGTGCTGGGCAGGCTGGGCGCGGCGCTGGTGGAGGAACCGGGGTTGTTTCAGAGCAGAAAGCTGCTTGGAGAATGCAGGAGCTTTGTGCGGCTGGCGAACGGCGGGACGGGAGCGCGTGCGGGGACCCACGATGACCGGGTGATGGCGATGGCTATCGGTTTGGCGGCGCGGGCGGAGCTGGCGGGGAGACGCAGGGACTAGCCCGCAGCTCTCAGTCTCCAGCTGCGACGAGCCATTTTTGTGCTGGGACGTTGATTGGAAAGCTGGAGAGGCTTGATTGTGGACATGTCGACCGGCAGCTAAAGGCTGAAGGCTGAAAGCTAAGAGCTGCACTGCGGGGCAGAGCGCTTAGAATTCTAGGAGAATTAAGAAAAGGCGGGAGTGGCTTGGCGGTTCTGGCGGTGCAGCATATCCGGCGGATGCGGGGCGGTGCGCAGGGCCAGCTGATGCTGGGCGCCGACGGCCATGTGTACGTGGTGAAGTTCCAGAACAACCCGCAGCACATTCGAGTGCTGGCCAACGAGTTTCTGGCGACGCGTCTGGCGGCGGCGGCGGGGCTGACGTCGCCTGAGGTTCAGTTAATCGAGGTTTCAAGCTGGCTGGTGGAGAATACCCCCGAACTGGAGATAGACCTGGGGCGGACGCGGGAGAAGTGCAGGCCGGGATTGCATTTTGGGTCACGCTTTGTGGGCGGGCTGATGCCGGGGCAGGTAATGGACTTTCTGCCGGAGGAGCAAATGTTGGAGGTAAGGAACCTAGAGGAGTTTGCCGGGATCCTGGCGCTGGACAAATGGACGGGCAACGCCAATGGGCGGCAGGCGGTTTTCGCGCGCAAGCAGCGAGAGCGGCGATACCGGGCGGTCTTTATCGATTACGGATACTGTTTTCATGCCGGGGAGTGGCGGTTTGAGGATGCTCCGCTGCGGGGCGTCTATTACCGCAACGATGTCTACCGGCAGATCAGCGGATGGGAGTCGTTTGAACCCTGGCTGACGCGTCTGGAGGCGATGTCCGCGGATACGGTGTGGGACGCTGCCAACGAGGTGCCTCCAGAGTGGTATGGCGGTGATTTGAGTGAGATGGAAGCGCTGGTGGAGAAGCTTCTGGCGCGAAGAAGCCGGATCCGGGAGCTGATTGAAGGATTCGGGAGCTCGGACCGGGAGCCATTTCCAAAATGGGGAGGGATGGGAAAAAAGGGAGAAGAGGACTGGAAGAAGGGGAGATGGGGGTCTAGCATTGCGGGGAGAGTGAATTGAGAGGGAAGTTTTTAGCTTTCAGCTTTCAGTTTGAGGTTGCCGGTTCTCAGTTGCCCTCGAGTCCGAGGGGCGTTTCTGAAGGCTGGGAGCTGAAGCTGAGAGCTCACATCAGTGAGTGGCGGCGAGTGCGGGGCATGAAATGAGTATTGGAGACCAGCGGCGGGCGTGCGAGTTCCAGCTGCTCCGGTATGTTCCGGACGCGGTAAGGAATGAGTACGTGCATATCGGGGTGATCCTGCGGGAGCAAGGCAGCACTGAGGCGGCCGAGGTGCGTTTTACACGAGACTGGCGCCGGGTGCGGTGCCTGGACCCCGATGCCGATACGGCATTGTTGGAGGGGATGGAGAGCGAGCTCAAGAGGCGTTTCCAGGCCGAGCCGGATGGGGGCCTGATGCGGCTGCTGACCGAAGCGCTCTCGCTGAGTGTGCAGATGACGGAACCCAAGGCTTACCTGGCGGAGAGCATACCCGCGGGTGTGGAGGAGCTGATGCGGCTCTACGTGGAGCCACCGCCGAGAGAGCGGCTGCCGCGGCTGAGCGGGCGGGCGGCGATTCAGGCGCGCATGAGGACGGAATTTGAACGGACCGGTGTCTGGGAGCTGATGCGGAAGCGGATCGCGGCTTCGGAGTACACGCGGCTTGGCGACCCGCTGCGAATTGACGTGGGATATAGGCCGAATGGACTGATTCGCATGTTTCATGCGGTGAGCCTGGAGCCGGGTGTGGAGATGGCGAAGGTGCTTGCTTTCTCGGCGGCGAGTTTGCGGGCCGGGGTGGAACGGGTGGAGAAGGCGCAATTGGAGCTGACGGCGGTGATTGAGCCGGCGGCCAGGCTGGGGGCGACGGATGCGGAGCCGGAGCGGCTGGAGATGTACCGGTTCGGTGTGGAGACGATGGAAGAACACCAGATCCGGGTGTTGACGACATCGGACCTGGGCCGGGTGGCGGAGACGGCACGGCGGGAGCTGCGAATCTGAGGACAGGTTAAAGATGAAAGGTTGCAGATTACAGTTTTGCAGACTTCAGTTATTGATCCAAAGATATTTTGTTCGAGTTTGCAGATAGTTATTCGCTTTTGTTGTAGGATGGGTTTTGTGAGTTAGAAACTTGTTACTCGGCACTGGTAACTTGCGGTTGATTGTCGAGAACGTAAAAACGGATCTTGTGAGTTAGAAGATTGCAGCCGGTAGCTGGCGGTTGAAACCTGAAAGTTGATGACCGAAGGTGCTTGCGGATGAGAGTTAGCTATTCAAGGTTAACTTTCATCTGCAATCTATAACTTGCAATCTGTTAGCTGAAGACGAGGCATGGCCCTTTCCGGGGTCGTGCCTTTTTATTTTGGGCGGAAAAGGTGAGGTGCGCGTGAGGGTAGGCGAACAGTTGCGGGAGATCTGGAGGCAGGCGACCGGCAACGGCCGGGGAACGGAGAAGATTGCATGCGGGTTGGAGGCGGAAGCTGAACGCAAGACGCTGGCGATGCCCTCGATTCTGAGTCCGGTGCAATTTCCGGGACAGCATTTGCCCAAGCCGACACCGGTGAACTTGCGCCGGTTTGCTGAGACGCCGGTGGTGCGGAGGGCGATCAACGTGATCAAGGACCGGGTGGCGGCGATGGACTGGCAGGTGCGGGTCCGTCGTGGAGTGCGTGCGGGGGACGTTGCGTTTACAGAGCGGAAGCTGAGGGCGTTGCGGCACATGCTGGAAGAGCCGAACGCGGTGGACAACTTTCGCACACTCATCGAACAGGTGATTGAGGATGCGTTGACGGGCGGGTTCGGGGCGGTGGAAATGGAGCCCACAGGCGACCCGGAGCGGCCGGCGATGTTCTGGGCCGTAGATGGGGCGTCGATCCGGATCAACGCGCGCTGGGATGGCGACCCGGATTCGCCCAGGTACGCGCAGGCGCTTCCGGGTCAACTGGAATCGAGTGCGGTGGAGCTGCGCGACGACCAGTTGATGTATGTCCGGATGAATCCGCGGAGCTTTACGCCGTTCGGGCTGGGGCCGCTGGAAGTGGCCTTCGAAACCGTAAACCAGTTTCTGAGCGCGCACCGGTTTGCGGGCAAGCTGGCGGCCAATAGCGTGGCGCAGTATGCGCTGTGGTTGAACGAGGCGACGCCCGCGCAGCACGACCGATTGATTCGCTGGTGGCAGGACGAGATTGAGGGAACGGGGCGGGTGCCGCTGATTTCAAGCGAACAGAAGCCGGAGGTGCTGCGGTTTGCACAGGGGACGGACGCAGACATGCGGCTGGCCTGGCAGGAGTTCTTGATTCGGATGGTGGCCAACGCTTTTGGTTTGCCGCCGCTGATGCTGGGACTGGAGGCGGACGTGAACCAGTCGACGGCCGCGGAGATGACGGATGAGGCATTTCGCGGAGCGATTTCGCCGCTGGCGATGCTTCTGGCAGGGCATATTACGCGAGACCTGTTCGGCAAGTGCGTGGGATGGCGGGAGTTCGAGTTTGTCTTCAACGAGCTGAACGCGCGGGATGAGGAGACGGAGCTGGCGGTGCAGGTGCAACTGCTGCAGGCCGGAGTGCTGACGGTGAACGAGGTTCGTGCAATGCGGGGACTGGGACCGCTGGGACAGCAACCTGGCGAATCGGCGGGTGAGCAAGTCAGCGAGTTGGTAAGTTAGCGAGTTAGCGACGTGGCGCGGCAGGCGCAGAGGGCGAAAGCGGATGCGATTGGAAGCGATGGCGGTGAAGTTTCCTCATGTGGACGGGCACCCAAACCGGGTTCCGTTCGAGGGGGTATTGACGGTAGTGGACGCGGCCAGCGACAAAGCTCCGACGGGAGCGCGCGGACACCGGGTGATGTTAACAAAGGACGCAGCGGAGGCTGCATTACCGTCGCTTCTGGGGATGGCGGTAGACTATCGGCCTGGCTGGGATGGCCATGACGCGCGGCGCAAGATCGGGCTGCTGACGGAGGCGGACCTGATCGGGCGGCGGCTGGTGGTGCGGGGATACTTGTACGCGCGGGACTTTCCCGAAGTGGCGACGGCGATCCAGGCGCAGTCGCCGGAAGCTTTGGGGATGAGCTACGAACTGGCCGATGCGCGGGTAGAAGATATGCGGGCCGAGGTATGGAAGCTGACCCGCGTGACCTTTACAGGAGCGGCGATCCTGCTGAGGGAGAAGGCGGCCTACCGGGGCACCAGCTTCCGCATGGCGAGCTAGTAATAAAGCGAGTCAGCAAGTCAGCGAGTTAGCAAAGAAGCTCCGCATCACTGCGGAGCTTCTTTTGTTAGCGAGTTAGCGGAGTCAGGGTGCCCGCGCGAGATCAACGAATAAAACCAGGAAAGGACGGTCATGGAGACGAACGCAATCGAGATGGATAAACGGCTTGAAACCGCGACAACGTTGTTGGAGAAGACGCTGAACTGGCTGGAAGAACGGCAGAGCGTTTTGACTGGCGAGGTGGAAAGAATTTCGGCAACCGTGGATCAGAGCCGACGGGAAGCGGAGCTGACGGAGAAGCTGGCGAAGGTCGAACGGGAACTGGGCGACTTGAAAGCCGCGGGCGCAGCTACGATCGCGAATCCACTGCGGAGAACAGTGCCGGCCGCAACATCAGAGATGCTGGCCAAGCACGGTATCAGCGAGGGTCCAGTGGATGTGCGAACGCTGGACGCGGCGCTTTCAGGTCTGAGCCTGGAACAGCGCATCGCGGTAAAGACGCAATTGCTGCGGGCGGGAGCAATCGCCTAAGAGCAGCCAGTAGCTGAGAGCTAACAGCAGTCAGTCAGCAGCCGAAGTCTGTCTGCTAATAGTTAGCGGCCAACAACGATAACTGACAAATGAAAACTGACGACTAAAGCTGACGACTGTCAGCTGCTAGTTGTCAGCTGTACGGCCCCATGGAGGGGGCGGAAAGAGCCTATGAACGCAACCTTTGCAGACATTCACGCAGCAGCAGATTACATTGGGCCGGGCGCGATCGAAGTTCCGCTTTATCAGACCGAGATTTTCGATATTTGCCGGCGTTCGAGCCCCTTCGGGCAGCGCATCAAACAGGTTCCGGCGACGGGTCATCCTTCGCGCTTCTTCGAGGAGACGGCGCTTCCGAGTCCGGGCACGGCGGGATTTGTAAACCCGCGCAGTATTGTGCCCCCGGTGGTGAGCCCGACCCGTGTGGAACGGAGCGTGCCGCTGAAGGCGCTTGTTTCGCAGATCAATTACAACTTGTTCGATATCGAACTGGGCGACCAGCAGAAACAGTTCGCCTATTTGCAGGCCAAGGACCTGGTGGACACGGTGAGCGGCGTGATGGTTGCGCACGATGTGGCGTTGTGGAACGGAAACGACACCAGCCTGTCGACGCCGACGACCACGCAGTACATGGGCGTGATTCCGCAGATCGTGGCCGGCGGACTGACAACAACGATCGGCACGACTGCTTCGATCGTGGACGGTCTCAAGTCGGCTGTTGCACAGATGGTGGCCAACAATGGCTTCTATGTGCGGCCAACGGCGATCTACGCCAACCCGGTGCTGTTAGACCTGATTGACCGCGAGATGAAGACCGAGTTCAACGTGGTTTTGAATACCGATAACATCACGGGCGGCATCCGGGTGAAGATGCTCTCGACACAGGCGGGGGATCTGCCTCTGATTCCGGACTGGAGCCTGAGTTACACGGGCACACCGGGATCGGGTTCTGCGGTGCTTCCGGCTTACATCGTGACCGAGGACCTGATCGAGTATCACTGGCTGGGCGATCCGACTCCGCGGATCTTCCAGTTGGGGTTACCAAACTCGATGACTTACCAGTATGTCGCGGTAAAGTTTGGCGCCCCGGTGGTAAAGGGCGCGAACTACGCACATTACCAGGTGCTGGTGGACCGGTAAGCAAAAGCAGTGATCAGTGAACAGTGGTCAGTGAACAGTAATAACTGACCGCTGTTCGCTGGCGGCGCAATTTCATTGACCACTGAAAGAAGGAGTCTCATGGCATATCTGCAGCCAGCGGATTACCCGAATTATGGATTGCCGGCTGGAACAACGGCGGATTGGATTACGGCCGCCACGGCATTGATCAACAGCTACTGCAGGCGGCCAGACCTGAACGTTATCCAGTACACGGAGCGGTTGCGGCTGACCAGCGGAGCGCAGACGGTGTTGCTGAGTTATCTCCCATTGTCGCCGCTGGCAACGGCTACGAGTCCGTTGGTGAGCATCGAGGGCCGGTATGCTCGGCCGCGGCGCGGAGAGGCTTCGAGCGATCCTCTGTCTGCGATCGCGCGGGCATTTTCGCTGCCCGGGCAGTGGGCAGCGATCGATCCAGGCTCGGTGGACTTTGACCCCAATACCGGAGAGTTGACGCTGCCGTGGAATCTGCTGGGTCTCCAGTACAACGAAGTTTCGGTGACATATACGGCAGGACTCGCGATCATTGGCGACGATGTGAAGACGGCGTGTGCGCAGATTGTGCGGAACGCGCAGTCGACGCCGGCATTGAATGCAAGCGCGACCAAGATGGACACGATGCAGATGCAGTATTTTTCAAGTTCGCTTGTGGACGAAACGGTGCAGGCATGGCTGCGTCCTTACATCGCGAACAGGCTGGGGTGAGCGATGAGCGATACAGCGCCGCGTAACCCGGTGGGAGCGCCGCAGATGTTGGCCGATGCCCTGCTGCGAAGCATGACAGGAACGACGGCCCTTCTGCGGGTGACGGGTACGAATACGGACACGAACATGTCCGAATTGGGTCTGGTGGCAACGACCTTTGCCGACGTCGTGGTGAGTCCAGTGGTGATGCGGAAGCTGCGGCCGTCGTGGCAAGAAGGCGGGCAGTCGAAGTGGGAACTGTTTGTCTCGGCGACCGGCGTGCAGCAGCAAGTGAGCGCGCTGGACCTCGTTTCCGCGCAGGCGCTGTTTGCGATGACGCTGACGGTGACCGTGGGCGGGCAAGACTACTTGATTGAATCGATCGCTTCGAACGAGGCTTTTGGGCAGGTTTATCTGTACAGGCTACTGTTGCGGGAAGCGCGGCAGCAAGCGGTGTAAAGACAGTGTTCAGTTGTCAGTGGTTGGTGAGTTGGGAGAATTGCTCCATGCAGAATGCGAAAGACTCGTTTTATATGGCGCTGCGCTCGCGGCTGACCACGATTAACCCGGAGCGAACGATTTTGCTGCGCGGCGCGGTGCGGCCGGGGATCGTGGTGGAAGAAGCGGAAGCACCGTTCAACCAGCTTCCCAACGATGTATATGTACTGCGTTGGCTGGGCGTGGGCGTGGATGTGGACCTGGCATCGACGATGGCGGCCGAGCAGTGCGAGATTCTGTACCAAACATGCGGGACGCGGAGTTTCGGTGGGCTGGACAGGGGCCGGTTGATGAGCCAGATGGACGAAGAAGTAACGACGATGCTTCAGCCTTTTCACACGCCGAAGCTCAACTTTACGGCGACGCCTCCGGCGGCAATGCTGACGCAGGTCTTCTGGGACGAGCCGGCGTTTGGTCCGTTGGCGATTCAGCGGGACCGGCTTAGCCGTTCCGCGAGCGTGATGGTTTACAGCTACCAGGAGCAGGGGGAGTAGATGGCGGTGAATTGGTTTTCGGCTCCCGCACCGGTGGCGCGGCGGGTGCGAGGGTATTTTGCGCCGGTGAATCGGGTAACGCAGACACCGGTGCTGTTCGATCCGGCGGAGCAGGGCGGGTTCAGCCTGGATGCACCTCCGGCGCCATGGATCAGTCTGGGATGGGTACAGGCATTTGCTCGCAAATCCGGCAGCAAGAGTACGGCTGTGCTCGCGGGGATTCCTGCGGGAACGCTGGAACAGGTGCGGGAGACTCTTGCGGCGCAGGTGAGCCTGGAATTCCTGAGCTGGACCAAGTTGACGATGGCGCTGGCCACCGGATCGCAACACATGAATCTGCTGGCTGCGCCGAGCGGGGCTGTTGCCGCCGCGGACGGTGCGCAGGAATCTTCCGCAGTGATTCCGCAGAGTGGCTCGACGGCCACATCGATTGTGCTGGCTTCGGCGGATGCGGCGAAGTTTTCGGTCGGATCGATGATTGCCGTGGATGTTGATTACACGGGCCAGACCGGTTACGTGGGCGCACCGGTTTCAGGCGCATATGTGCGGCAGGCGCTGACGGATGTGGACTATGTGCGCCGGGTGACTTTCAACGTCGGTTTGGTTTCGCAGGTTAGCTCGACGAGCTTGACGCTTGCAGAACCGCTGCCGGGAGGCGTTCCCGCGGCGGGCGCGAAGTTGCAGGCAGTGACTGGATTTGTGGACCGCGAAGGCGGGAGTTTCTATCAGGAGTGGTCGGCACTGTTTGTCATGGAAGGCAGCCAGGGGGAAAGGGTCTTCTTTCACTATCCGCGGCTGCAGACGACGGCTGGCGCGGAGGAGATGGTGATTCCGCTTACCGCCAAACGCCAGGGCAGCATGCCTTCGAGCGGGCATCAGCGGGTGCTGCTGAAGGGGCAGTACATGGCGCTCCCGGTGACCGATTCGCTGGATGGGGAACATGTGGTTTGTTACCGGAGCTTTTTGCCGGCGGCGATGGCGTTGGTGTAAAGACGTGAAGGAGCAAGCGGGTAAGCAATGAAGATCTTGATCCAGGGGCAGGACTATACGGCCGCGCTCGACGCGACGGGGCCGCTGACAATCGAGCGCAAACTCAATGAGCCATCGGCCTGCCAGCTTTGGCTGAGTTTGCCAACCAATGGCAGCCTGGCGACACCATCGCGAAACCAGTATGTGACAGTTATAGGCGATGACGGGACCGTCTACTTTACGGGTTACATCGCGGTGAGCCCGCTTCACGAGTATGCAGGGCTGGCTCTGGAAGGGCCGCGCTACCGGGTCGCGATTGAGGCGTTGAGCGACGAGGTGCTGTTGGACCAGATGCTGATGCCACCGGGCATGGGTGCGTCGGGAGAGACGGCTGGGGCGCTAATAACCTCGCTGGTGACTCATAGTGGGTCTTCGGCGCTTTCGACGCAAGGGCTCTCTCTGAACACGGTGGTGAGCAACTTTGTTCCCGATCGGGGCGCGCCGTGGAGCAAGAGTGCCGGTCTGGTGGCCAGCCTTGCGCGGGCGGCATATCGGGCGGTGAATGGGACGCTGACGCTCCAGAGCGTGCCCGGCACGGTGCATGCGTTGAACGAGGCCGATGGCAGCCTCAACCTGGCCGGGCTTGTATTCAACAGCAGCGTGAAGCGCGCGCTGGCGAATGATGTGACGGTTTGCGGCGAGCATGAGCCGGTGGCTTATGTGACGGAGTATTTTCAGGGGGACGGTATCACGACGACGTTCTTCCTGGCAGCTGACCCATTCTTTCCGGCCGCTTCGAAGTCCACCTTGATCAGCGAGCAGTTCAATGAGAGCGCGATCAACCAGCAGGTGTGGGGGAATCCCGGCGGAGAAGGGTACTTGAAGCTTGGCGCCGGCGGCCTTGTGATGGATGGGGGAAGCGGATTCGACGGACAGGCGGTGCTGAGCTGGCTGGACCCGGTGGAGATGGGCGGAACGCTTTTGTTGGAGGTTGTTGGGGTGACGTTGTCGCCGGGCAGCACGGGGGTTATGGCGGGTTTCTTTACCGGGATGCTGACGCAGAGTGGATGCGTCGCAGGGTTTCAGGCGACGGCTCAGCAAGGGACCGGAGCGGTGAGCCTGCAACCTATGATTGGCGGTACTGTGGCGGGCACAAGCTATGCCGTAAATCCGGCCAATCAATACACGCTCCGCACACGGGTGCATTGCGCGGAGTCGGAGCGAGCGTTGGCTATTTACCGGTCATTTGGAGATGGCGGAGCGATTACCTGTGGTGGGCAGACGAACCAGTGCCCGGGCAAAATCCAACTCGAGATTCAAGAGTTTGTGAACGGGGTGGGCGGGATGCCGGTGACGCTCTACGATGGCGCGATTGCCAGTCTGCCGGCAGCCTGTACGGTAGCGGCCGCGAGCAGCATCAACTTGATTGGGACGATGCGGGCCATCAACCTGACGAATCTGGGATCGGGCTGGGTGGTGAGCGTGCCGCCGAGTGGAAGCCCCTATACAAGGCGGGTTGGCACTATAGCGGAAGCGGCAGAGTGCCACGTGGAGCGCACAGGGAAGGTGATGTTTTATGCCGGATCGACTCCGGTCGCCGGCGAGCAAATTGCGGTGAACTATCGGACGATTGGCAGAGCGGTGGGGCGCGCCGCGAACGCCACCAGCCAGCAGGCGTTGGCGCAAGCGGGAACACCGGCAGTCGCCGCGTGGATTGGCTCGGTGACCAATCCTCCGGCGCGCAGTTCAGCGGATTGCGTGAATGCGGCGACCGCGATAGAGCTGGCATCGGCCGGGGCGAGCGCACTTTGGAGCGGCTCGTATCGCGGCAATCGGTCGAGCTTTGCCAGCGATGTTTGGCCGGGAGATGCGCTGCTTTTGAATGCACCTTCGGCCAACCTGAATACGCAGGTTGTGGTACGGACAGTGAAGGTGAGTTATCGCGCGAGCTATCCGGACCTGGTGGAATATGCGATTGCGTTCGCCAACGACTGGGCGGACGACCTGGCGATGAAGACCAGCGCAACGGTGCCTGCCGATACATGGCTGCCTGCGGCGATTGCGCCGACTTATCTTGCCAATTTGACCGGGCTAACAGTGACCACGCTCAACGGAAGCACAGTAGGGATCGGCACGGGTGTGACGCCGCCGAGCGGAGGTGGATTTGAAATACGGCGACGGGATTTTGCCTTTATGGCGGGGGAGGATCCTGGACTGGTCGCAAGGGCGACTTTGCCGAACATGACGTTCTCGCGGGAGACCGCCAATGACAGGTTTTATATCCGGATGTTTGATGGCTCGACCCCACCAAACTATTCGGAGTTCTCAACTGCTTTGTTTATCAACCTACCGCTGAGCAGCTGACAGGGGTCAATGGTCAGTGCCGGACGCGATCTTTTCCGACCGCCGTCGACCGAGCCCCGGCCACTGAAAGAACGATGGAGTCCGGTGAATGCGGATGATGAATGAATTCGAAGCACAGGTGCTGAGCGATTTGAGCGTCCTGAAGACGCAGATGACGAATCTGACGGGAGATGGCACTGGCGGGCGGATTGCGGAACTGGAACACCGGCTTGAACGGCACGAGCAGAACTGGCAGCGGGCGAAAGGTTTTCTGGCTGCCATGAGCGTGCTATTCGCGGTGATTGAAGTGGCCGTGGATGCCTGGCATCGGCATTAAGAACGCGGGGGTTTTGATTGTTGGGACGATCCGTGGGCTTCGGGTTGCAGCCTGGTCCCTCGTATAATCAGGCCCATGAGCGAACAGCCGCTGGTGGGCGTTGTGATGGGCAGCAAGAGCGACTATGAGACGCTCTCGGCGGCCGTGGAGATTTTGCAGGCGCTGGGAATTACGCATGAAGCACGGGTAGTAAGTGCACATCGCACGCCGGATTTGCTTTTCAATTACGCAGAAACGGCACGTGGGCGCGGGTTGCGAGTGATTATTGCAGGAGCGGGCGGAGCCGCACATTTACCGGGAATGCTGGCGGCGAAGACACTGGTTCCGGTGCTCGGTGTTCCGGTTGCGGCCACGCAATTGAACGGGCTGGATGCCCTGCTTTCAATCGTGCAAATGCCGAAGGGGATTCCCGTGGGGACTCTTGCAATTGGAAAGGCGGGCGCGGCCAATGCGGCGTTGCTGGCGGCGGAGATGCTGGCTACGACCGACGCAGCGCTCTTCGACCGTCTGGCAGCGTGGCGCGTGGCGCGCACGGCGGAAGTGTTGGAGCAGACCCTTGAATCGGAGTTGCCAGGGTGACTTATGTCCAAGAATTTCTAGAGAAGAGAGAAGCTTCGATTGTCCGGCCCGACGCGCTAATCGCGATACTGGGTGGCGGGCAACTGGGGCGCATGACGGCGATGGCTGCGCGGACGATGGGCTATCGCGTGAGAGTGATGGACCCCGAGGCGGAGTGCCCTGCAAGCTTTGTGGCAGATGAAACCATCGTGGGATGCTGGGATGATACGGCCGCGGCGCAGCGGCTGGCGACAGGCGCGAATGTTGTGACTTTGGAGATCGAGCAGATCGGAGTGGAGGCTCTTTCCGAGGTTGCGCGGATCGCTCCCCTTCGGCCGGGTGTCGAGCCAATCCGCATTATCCAAGACAAGACAATTCAAAAAAAGTGGCTCGCTGATGCGGGCTTTCCTGTGGGCGCTTTTCGCGTTGTGCAGAGCGAGGCTGAACTGCATGAAGCGGTTCGAGCGTTGGGCGGTCGAGTGTTTCTGAAGATCGGGCGTGGCGGATACGACGGCCGCGGGCAGGCGCGAATCGGCCTCGATGGGCCGTCTACAGAACAATTGATTCAGGATATCTGGTTGAGCCTTGGTGGACGGCCGTGCGTTGCCGAGCAGGCGCTTGATCTGGACTTCGAGATCAGCGTGATGGCGGCGCGAAATCCGTCGGGCGAAGTCCGCAGTTTCCCCGCTGCGCGCAATCATCATGAGAGCCAGATTCTTGCGTGGAGCGTATTACCGGCCGGCGTGTCTGCGGAAATTGAAGCGCGCGCTGAGTCACTTGCTGCGCAAATTATCGCGCGGCTTGGATTGGGAGGCTTGCTATGCGTGGAGATGTTTATTACCAGGCAGGGAAAGCTGCTAGTGAACGAACTGGCGCCGCGGCCGCATAACAGCTATCACCAAAGTGAGCGGGGCTGCGTGACCAGCCAGTTTGAACAACATGTGCGGGCGGTTTGCAATCTTCCGTTGGGCGAAACATCGCTGACAACTCCATGCGCGATTGTGAACCTGCTGGGCGAGGTTTGGCTTGATGCTCCCAATGGTTCGCCCGACTTTGCCGCCGCACTGCAAGTGCCCGGCGTTCGCCTGCACCTCTACGAAAAACACACGCCGCGCCGTGGTCGCAAAATGGGCCACCTCTCGAGCGTCGGCGCAACTGCAGAGGAAGCTCTCGAGCGGGCGCTGGAAGCGAAGTTGCGGCTGGGCTGAATCAAGGCGAGCGGACCAGTGAACTGCTGCTCCGCCTTCGACGTATCCTTCTCCTGGGTGAACTTCAGGACGGGGAGGTTTCTGTGCAAAGCACACCGCTCGCATCATCGGTTAGTCCTCCGCGCGCCGCATCTGCGCGTCCATGGCTGCTTGGCTCGGGGGTTGCCGTGCTCATTCTTGCCCTGGTCAAAATCGCGGTGCACCTCTATACCGGCCGCCGCTACGGCTTCTTCGTTGATGAGCTTTATTACATGGATTGCGCGCGTCATCTTGCCTGGGGTTACGTCGATCAGCCGCCTCTGGTGGCCGGTTTGGCCTGGTTTGAGCGCGCTTCCTTCGGCGATTCCCTGCTTGCGCTACGCGGCCTTACGATCCTCGCCGGCGCAGTGGAGATTCTATTCACCGCCCTCATCGCACGCGAGCTTGGCGGCGGCCGCTTTGCGCAGTTCCTCAGCGCTCTGTGCGTGCTTCTCGCGCCGGGCATCCTCGGCGCCGATCACTTCTTCAGCATGAACAGCTTCGAGCCACTCTTCTGGACGGGTTGTGCCTGGCTGCTCATCTGCATAGTCCGCACAGGCAGCGCGCGCCTTTGGATCTGGTTCGGCGTGGTTGCGGGACTGGGCCTCGAAAACAAATACTCCATGGGCCTCTTCGGCTTCGCGCTGCTTGCTGGCCTTCTCCTTTCGGGCCGGTATCGTCTCCTTGCCTCACGTTGGTTCTGGGCCGGTTGCGCTATCGCCTTGCTTATCTTCCTGCCCAACCTAGTCTGGAACATTGTCCACCACTTCCCGTTCCTAGAACTTCAGCAGAACATCAAGCGCAGCGGCCGCGATGTAGCTCTCTCCCCAATCCGCTTTCTGTTACAGGAGCAGTCAGCGATGTTGCCGCTGAGCCTGCCCATTTGGCTTGCCGGACTTTGGTTCTTTTTCTTCATTGCTGGTGGCCGCGCCTATCGTTTCCTGGGCTGGGCTTGGATCATCACCGCCGCGGTCATTATCGTTCTCAGCCCGCGGATTTACTATCTCTTTCCGGCCTTCCCTATTGTCTTCGCCGGCGGTGCAGTGCTTTGGGAGCAACTGCTTCGGCATCGCCGGTTCGTCATCCTCAAAGGAGCGTGGGTTACTGCCATGATCCTGATGGGCGCGGCGCTCGCACCCATTGTGATTCCCATACTCTCACCGGAAGACTACATCCAGTACGCAAAGGCGATACACCAGGAGCAGCCACGCATCGAGAACCACAAGCTCGGCCCTTTGCCGCAGCTCTTTGCCGACCAGTTCGGCTGGCCCGAGATGGCCGCAACCGTCGCTTCGGTCTACCAGAGCCTACCTGTGGATGTCAGACCCCGCACGGCGATCTTCGCGCAGAGCTACGGCCAGGCCGGCGCCATCGATTTCTACGGACCACGCCTGGGTCTGCCCGCTGCAATCAGCGGCCACCAGAGCTTGTATTTGTGGGGTCCGCGCGGCTACACGGGCGACAGCATGATCGTGCTCGGCGACCGTCGCGAGCGGCTTGAAAAGATATTCACTTCAGTTCGATGGATGGCCAAGATCTACCATCCCTATGCCATGCCCTACAACAACGTGGATGTGTATTACTGCCATGGATTGAAGGAGCCCCTCGCGGAGTTCTGGCCGCAAGTCAAGAAGTGGGATTGAGACACAGCGAACGCGCTCGGGAAGAGGGGCATTCGACGGCGATGGGCGATACTGCGGAAGAGGCGTTGGAGCGGGTGTCGGACTCGAAGAAAGAGCCCTAATCGAGAACAGGGAAGGACCGGGCAGGGGCTTTCGGGTCGACATGAATCCTTAACTCCATGTCTGCAGGATGGTGGCGCACAAAGGCATCGGCATAGTTGGGATAGATATAAGGCTTGTTTACCACGCCCTGAAAGCGTTCCCCGTCAACCTTGTATTTGTATTGGAGTACCACATAATCTCCGCCGAAAGTCTGCTTTTCAAAATGACAGCGTACAACCGTGCCGGCCACGGTGGGCCATTGGCGGCCATCGGCCTCACACCAAAGAATAATCATCCATCGCACAATGAAACCAATGTAGATGTCGATGACGAGGCCGGCCATTTGATAGACAGACTATCAAATGGCCGGTGGGTCTATTCGGCGCCCTTGTCCCACCGCTTTGGCCGACGATTGGCCTGGAGAATCTTCTTGCGCAGGCGAAGTGACTTCGGTGTTACCTCGACCATCTCATCCTCTGCAATGAACTCGATAGCCTGCTCAAGGTTCAAGGCCTTTACTGGCACCAGGCGGATGGCTTCATCGGCGCTGGATGCGCGCATGTTGGTCATCTTCTTTTCCCGAACAACATTCACATCCAGATCGTTGTCGCGAGAGTGTTCGCCAACGATCATGCCTTCATACACTTCAACACCCGCGCCCACAAACAGAATGCCGCGTTCCTGCAGTCCATTGAGCGAGTAAGTTGTAGTGATGCCCTGGCGATCGGAGATGAGCGCGCCGGTGGGCCGCTGCGGAATCTCGCCTTGATAGGGGATGTATCCATCGAAGAGCGCATTCATGACAATGGTGCCGCGAGTCTCGGTCAACATTTCGCTGCGCAGTCCTATCAGGCCGCGACTCGGCACGCGGAATTCCATGCGCACGCGACCCGAGCCGTGGTTGTGCATTTTGGTCATTTCGCCTTTGCGTGGACCAAGCTTTTCAATCACCACACCGGTGTGCGCTTCAGGCACGTCGACGGTAAGGTGCTCGACCGGTTCCATGCGCACACCATCCACCATTTTCGTGACGATCTCAGGGCGGCCGGCCATAAGTTCAAAGCTCTCGCGGCGCATCATCTCAATCAGGATGGCAAGCTGGAGTTCGCCGCGGCCGAGCACCTTGAAGCTGTCTGGAGAGCCCGTGTCTTCCACGCGAATGCTGACGTTTGTGAGCAGTTCCTTTTCGAGTCGCTCGCGCAAATTGCGGCTGGTGACGTACTGGCCTTCCCGTCCCGCAAAGGGCGAGTTGTTGACGCTGAACTGAATGGCGATGGTTGGCTCGTCAATGATGATCAGGGGCAGGGGATCGGGATTCTCGACGCTGGTGATGGTCTCCCCGATGGTGATCCCTTCCACCCCGGCAACGGCCACAATGTCGCCCATGGTTGTCTCGGTGGTTTCGATGCGCTTAAGTCCGCTGAAGGTGAAGAGCTTGGTGATACGCGTCTTCATCAGGCTGCCATCGCGCTTGGAGATGGTGACGTCGTCGCCGGCGTGCAAGGTGCCCTGAAATACGCGGCAGATGGCGATGCGGCCGAAGTATTCGGAATAGTCGAGGTTGGTGACCAGAATCTGCAGCGTCCCGGTTTCATTGCCAGTGGCCGGGGGAATGGTGGAGACAATCGACTCAAAGAGCGGCTGCAGGCTCACGCCGGGGATGGCGGGGTCGGTGGTCGCGGTGCCGGCTTTGGCTACGGTATAGAGAACCGGAAAGTCCAATTGAGACTCGTCCGCGTCCAGGTCGATGAAAAGGTCGTAAATTTCATTCAAGACCTCCTGCGGACGGGCGTCGGGACGGTCAATCTTGTTGATGACCACGATGGGCAGCAGCTTGGCCTCAAGCGCCTTGGCCAGCACATAGCGCGTCTGCGGCAGGGGGCCTTCGGCCGCGTCAACCAGCAGCATGACGCCGTCGACCATCTTGAGCGCACGCTCAACCTCGCCGCCAAAGTCAGCGTGGCCGGGGGTGTCGACAATATTGATCTTGCCGCCTTCGAAGACAATAGCCGTGTTCTTGGCGAGGATGGTGATGCCGCGTTCCCGCTCCAGTTCGTTGGAGTCCATTACGCGCTCAGCCACTTGCTCGTTGGCGCGGAAGGTGCCGGACTGCCGCAGCATGGCGTCTACCAGCGTGGTCTTTCCGTGGTCAACATGGGCAATGATGGCGATATTGCGTATCGTCTGGGTCACAGGGGAATTTTCCTTTTTTGTTCAGGCCGTTAAAGGCTATGGGTTGGGGCGCCACGGTGGCGAAATGCCACACGGTGCGGCAACTTCCATTCTACCAGCAACGTTGCGTGCGCCAGGCTCAACCCACCGATCAGCTAGGCTGCGGCGGTCTCTTCGGCGGGGAGCACAGGCTAATTGCGGATCATGAATCAGTGCGACGGTGGGACGAAATCTGAGGGCAGCGCGGAGCCTTCACCGAAGAAGAACTGCTCCATTTGCTCTATCAGAAACTGCTGCGCCTGCGGAGTCCAAGGCTGCAACCGGTACTCATTCAGGAGCATCTTCTGCCGGTCGACCCACTCCGCCCAGGCGGCCTTTGAAACGTTCTTGTATATCTTCTGGCCGAATTCCGAGTCGAAGGGCGGCTCGTCCAAGCCCTCCATCTCCTTCTTGTTGCGAACGCAAAATACGGTATGTGCCATTCTTCTTGCTCCCAAAACCCATTGTAACGGGATGAAGCGACGTCCGCGTTCGCGAGATAGAACCGGCATCATCCGCTCTCGATTTTTCCACATAGTGGCTCCGGCTCTCGAGATCCGGCGTGTCGGCGGGATGAAATCGCGCTTGACAATTCCGCGCATCCGGGTTTTCCTTATCTCGATCCCTCCTCTCGCTCAAGATGCGCCCGTATGCGCCGGATATCCCTTTTGGCATCCGAGAGTTTGAGGTTGGAATACCCGGTTACGCAGTCCAGCCTTAATCCCAAAGGAGCTACCGTGTCCGACCCTACTTCCTACCAGCCGCCTCCACCGCCTCCTCCGCAGTACCAGGCGCCCGCTCCTGCCGGCTCCGGCCTATCCGACGCTGCCACATGCGGACTAGCCTATATGACGTTCATTCCGGCGGTCATTTTCCTCGTCATGGCGCCATACAATCAAAGCCGCGAAGTGCGCTTCCATTCCTGGCAGTCGATCTTCCTGACCATCGGCGCTGTTTGCATCGACATTCTCTTCATGATTCTGCGCATGTTGCCGTTCATTGGCCTGCTGTTCGGTTTTTTGTTTGTCTTGGTGTGGGTCGGGCTCTTTATCTTGTGGCTCGTCGTGGTGATCAACGCCTTCAACGGCAAGCGTTTCAGCATTCCGTTCATCGGCGATCTGGCTGCGAAGCAGGCAGGCGCGTAGAGCCGATTCGAGAAGGAAATCGATTCCATGCGAGCGGCGCTTCGGGGCACTCAGCCTTTAGCGCCGTTTGCCTTTCCGGATGAATCGCTTCTTCTTCATTTTTGACGCTGGTGGCGCCGCGCCGCTTCGCCTGACTTTTTTCGTCTTCGTTGGTTTTGGCGGCTTCCTGCCCGTTAAAGCCAGGCCTTCCTCGACAGTGGAGAACTGCAGTCTGCGTTCCTGCAGCAGGATTCGGTCTAGAATCACCTGGACGCGGTCGCCGGCTCGGAAGCGGCGCCCATTGCGCTCACCGATAATCTCGTGGGTATTCTCGCGCCACGTGTAGCGGTCGTCGCGCAGAGAATCGATGGGCACCAGTCCTTCGACGAACAGGTCGGTCAGCTCTATAAAGAGGCCGTATTTGGCGGGGTTCAATACCAGCGCGGCAAACTCCTCGCCCACACGATCCTGCATGAAGCGAACCTTTTTCCATTCCACCAGTTCGCGCTCAGCCTCAGCGGCGCGGCGCTCGGTCTGGCTCGTCTCCTCGGCAATCTGGGCCAGTTCGGCTTCCGGGATCGGCGGTTCAATCAACGCACTGTCAAACTGTGTGAAGCCTGGCGCAGTCGACGAGCCGGCTTTTTCTCTTGGCATCCCGCCCTCGCTCGGATGCGTCCATGGCGAACTGTGACGGCCGTGCGCAATCTCCCCCTCGCCGCGCACGTCCTCCCTTAGCAGCGCCTTCGCAATGCGATGAACAATCAGGTCAGGGTAACGGCGGATGGGCGAAGTGAAATGGGTGTAACTTGGCGCGGCCAGGGCGAAGTGGCCCTCGTTAATCTCGGAGTAGCGCGCCTGCTTAAGCGAGCGCAGCATCAGGTAGCTCAGAATCCGCTCCTCTGGTTTGCCCTCGATCTTTGCAGCCAGCTTCTGATACATTCGCGGCGTAACAGGAATATCTTCGGGCACCTCGAGAGTGCGCACGTTGCGGCCGCTGCGCTGCGCATCGCGGCGATCCCCGCGGGTCTGGATGCGCTTTACCGGCAGAGCGCCCAGGCCAAGCGAGTAGCCGAAGGCCGCAGCCAGTTCCTCGAACTGGACCACGCGACGGGGTTCGGGCTTTTCATGGATGCGATAAAGCGACGGCACGCCGAGATCTTCCAGCCAGGTGGCTACGCACTCGTTGGCAGCCAGCATGAATTCCTCAATGAGTCGATTGGCCCACGTGCGCTCCGACTTGGTGACGCCGCGCATCTGGCCCTGTTCGTCAAACTCGATCACCGGCTCCGGCAAATCGAAGTCGATGCTTCCGCGTTCCTCGCGGCGTTTGTTCATCAGGCCGGCGAGCTTGCGCATCCGCTCGAAGTTCGGGACCAGCGCGGCATAACGCGCACGCGTTTCCGCATCGCCCTCGAGAATGGCATGAACCTCGGTGTAGGTCATGCGGGCGGCGGAGCGGATGACGCCCTCGACGATTTCATAGCTCTCGATGCGCCCATCGGAATCGAGCTGCATGATGCAGCTCAGTACCAGGCGGTCCTCACCTGGCCGCAGGCTGCAGATGTTGGTAGAAAGCTCCTGCGGCAGCATGGGAATGGCGCGGTCGGGAAAGTAGACGCTGGTTCCCCGCAGGCGAGCCTCAAGGTCAAGATCCGTTCCCGCACGCACGTATTCGGCCACGTCGGCAATGTGCACCTGGAGCTCATAGCCGCCGGCGCGTTCAGTCACCAGCACCGCATCGTCGAAGTCACGGGCGGTTTCGCCATCGATGGTCACAATCGGAAGCCCGCGGAAATCCCGACGGCTGTTCGCCTCTTCCTCATCCAGATGCGCAACCGCGCGAGCTTCGGCTAGCACCTTGTCTGGGAAGACCCGTGGTAGCTGATGCTTGCGGATCATCATCTCCACGTCGACACCGAAGTCGTCCGGATCGCCGAGCACTTCAACCACGCGACCAACCGGGGGGCGGGTGAGCGTGGGCCAGCTCGTGATTTCGACATCCACGACCAGGCCCTCAAGACTGCCGTGCACTTCGGCGGCAATGGCTTCGCTGCCGAGCACGCGGTGAGGCGTGGAGCTTTCCACGATTTCAGGAATCTCCTGCCCTGGCGGGATGAGAATGTGTTGCGTCATGCGCTCGTCAAAGGGCGCAACAGTGTGGCCCTGAGCCCGGTCAGACCGTTGATAGTGAAAAATGCCCACCACGGTTGGGTTGCGGCGCTCCAGCACCCGAACGATGCGACCCATCCTGCGTCCATCTGCCTTGGGCGGTTCCACTTCGACCAGCACCTGGTCGCCTTGCATGGCGCCGTTGATTTCATTCGGCGGAATAAATATGTCGTCTTGTCCGCTAGCCTGCCGCGCGTTGGGCCGCACAAACCCATAGCCGTCGCGATGCAGATCGAGACGCCCGGCAGAAAGGTTTTCGCGCGTGTCGGCCGCGTTCGTCTTCTTTGGAATGCTCCAGTGTTCTCGATCGAGCTTCACAAGTTCGCCGCGCGCCGTAAGGCGGGCAAGCTGCTCCAGCAGCAATCGGCGATGCATCCCGCCGCCCAGCGAAAGCTCGCGAACTAGTTGCTTGTATCCGGCTTTTTGACCGGCAGAGCGGGCAATCCGCGCAACCAGTTCACGATCGGTCATGACTCTAGATTAGGGTATTCCGCTCGTGCGGTCCTCGGCTGACTGGAGGATTTTGGCAGTTGCTTCTTCTTTGGCTTCTGAGCGATTTTCATTGGACCATATACCGTAATTGCGATCTGTGCGCCGATTTCGGCAGCAGCGCGAATCGCTTCGGAGCCGACCGCGGCCCAGTAATAGGTATCCCGCTTCGGCGCCTCAATGCCGATATCGAAACCTCTCGATTTGGCGGTATCCCACAGTGCACGTTCCTTCGGAGGAAGCTTTTGGATCAGCTTGCAATATCGAAGGACGCCAGTCTCGGGCGTTTTGGGTTGCGCCCCAGTCAGACAAAGATAGGCCTTATGCTTGCGGAATTCCATTCCCAGATAATGCACCATCACTCTGCTGCCGAGCGCGGCGACAAGTGGCCGTAAATCTGATCTCGAGAATATCTCGAGATCCACATTGAGAAAGCTGTTCTTGTCCAGATTGCTCATGTCCATAAACGCTATCATCGCCACGCCAAATCTGATCTTTCCTTGTTTAGAAGCGCCAGACCGAAACACCGACCCAACTGCGAATTAGCCCCTTGCGCTGTTGTCACAGTTGGCAACCGGTGAATTCGCGGAACCAGGAATTGGCCGATTTGGCCTTTTCGGTCTTAAAATAGCGAGGAAACAGTTTTTTGGCGGACCGCGAAGGCTTAGAATCGTATCGTTGGCCGCCGAAGGGGTCACCGCAGGCAAGTAGCCCAGCGGTCCATTTGTTAAGTTTTTTGGGCCCGCGGCATTTGGCCCCTGCCTTGGCAGCCCCCAGTCCCAGCAGGACAGAAAAGGAACCGCCTTGAGCGCTATGTGGAAACCAGCCCAATCAGGAACGACCACCCCAACCCCAACCCCTACACCGGAGCCAATTCGCCCTATGCCTACCGCTACGCCCGCGCCAGAACCAGTCCGTCCCGCCGCCCCGGTTTCCACCGGCGAACAAGCCACCGTCGGCAAGGGGCTCTTCATTAAGGGTGAGATCACCGGCTCCGAGTCCTTGTTCGTCGATGGCAAGGTCGAGGGGAGCATCAATCTTCCCGGCAACCGCGTAACCGTGGGCCGCAACGGCCAGGTAGCCGCCAACATCACTGCCCGCGAAATCGTTGTGCTGGGCAAGGTGCGCGGCAACGTCACAGCGACAGACCGTGTGGATATCCGCGCGGAAGGTTCGCTCAGCGGCGATGTAGCCGCAGCCCGGATCAGCATTGAGGATGGCGCTTTCTTCAAGGGTGGAATCGATATCCGCAAGCCCGATTCCAAGGTTGGCGCACCGGTTGCCGTTGAAACCACCAAAACGGCCTGATCTGGAAGCTGCAACCCAAAACAAACCGCAGGGCCCTTGCATTGGCAGGGGCTTTGCTTAGTTGGTTCTTCTGTAAATCGAGCCGAAAACCCCTAGCCCATGCCCAGCCGTTTCATCACCACTCTGGGAAGGGCCGATCCGGTCTTCTCCAGAATCAATTTGGTCATGAAAACCCAGAATGCCGATCCCGCCAGGAGCAACGCAACATCGACCCCGCGAATCCCGGCAGGATGCAACACACCCAGCAGACGACTGGAAAGAACTCCCAAGCTCCAGGTCAAGGTCCACACTCCTGCGCCGCTTGCCAACCCCGCGAGCAGGCAGCGGCCCAGCTCGCGGTAGTCCAGGCTGGCTAAAGAGACCATACGCTGCTGATGGAGCAGCAATGCGATGGTGACGGTTTGGAGCGTGATCCCCAAGTCCGACGCAATGGCCAAACCCATGGCGCCGTGAATGTGGTAGAGAGAGGAATAAATCGGCCAGGAGACTATGGTCACGACTGTACCCGCAGCCATCGGGACCAGCGTATTGCCCGCGGCATAAAATGCCCGTGCATAGATAGACTGCGCCGCCCAGAGAAACATCGTGACCGAGAAGACCGCGAAGAATCCAGCACATTCCCGCGCGTCTCTCGAGGAAAACCGCCCGCCTAGAAACAGCAACTCCACCAGGGGATCAGCCAGGGCGACCATGCCCGATGCTGCCAGTAGTCCCACCGCCGCTACGCGGGAAACCGAGTCGGCGACCTGGGTGGCAAACTCATAGTGGCGGTTCTTACTCCACAATGTGGCAAAAAACGGCATGGAGGCCGCGCCCGCGGCCTGCGCCAGAATGGCCATCGGTGCAGTGAAGAGTTGCTTGGCGTAGCTCATCAGCGAAACCGCGCCGCTGGTGTCCGAGGCAAAGTGGGCAATGAGCCAACTGTCGGCAGTCACCAGCGTAACTCCGACCATGAGCGGAAGCGAAAGGCGTACCCACTCGCGGAAGCCAGCATCCTGCCAATCGAGGATTGGACGAAAATGCGTCCCCGCGCGCCTGGCAAAGATGTAATTCAGCAGAAACGGGCCGAAGAAGGCTCCCGCAACTGTACCAATGGCTAGTGAAGAAACGCCCATGCTTTTCAGCACCACGCCCCCCACAATGGTGCCGAGGCCGTAAATGAGCGGCGTAACCGCTTGCACGCTGAATTGCTTGCGTACCAGCAGCACCGCACTAAACACTCCGCCGGCGAAGAAACACAACTGCGTCGGCAGCAGAATTCGCGTGAGATGCACGCAGAGTGCGGCTTTCTTAGCGTCAAAGCCATTGAACCACCAATGGATGTACCAGGGCGCACACACCTCGGCCACCACGATGGCCGCGCCCAGCACCAGGCACATGGTGGTGACGATGACCGAGAGCGAGCGCTGGCCTTCGGCTTCGCGTCCGGTTTCGCGGTAGCGGGTGAGGATGCTGACAAAGGTGATGGAAGCTGCCCCACCCACCAGAAAGTAGGAGATCATGTCCGGCAGCACGAAGGCGCCGATGAGCGCGTCGGCGCTGGTACCGCTGCCGAAGAGCCAGGCGATGTATTTCACGCGTACCAGGCCGATAATCCGCGACAGGAAGGCGGAGGCCATGAGCAGGACGGTGGCGCTGTAGGCGGTGTGTGGGTGCGAAGGGCGCAGCATTCCGACCAGGCGCGTCCACCGTGTGCGCGGTTGCGGAGAAATGGGGGTTGAGGATGGCCCTGGCACTGGAGTTGATTCTACCGGGAGCAGCCCGTTTCTATTTCCCGCACCCCGGCAGCAATGCACTCAGCAGGCAGGGCGCTGATGCGCAAATGCCCCATTCCCGCGTATTCTGTCCCCATGAGGCACAACGTTCTGCGGACTTTTAGATTGGCTTTCTTGTTCTTTGTAGGGGTCAATATGATTGCCCAGACCATTCACGGGCGGGATGGCATCACGCTTCCGCCACCGCCTTCGACGGAGGCCACGCCCGTTTCCGACGACTATTTCGGAACAAAGATTGTCGACAGCTATCGCTGGCTCGAAGACGCCAAAAGTCCTGAGACCCGGGCCTTCATCGATGCCCAGAACGCCTACACGGCGCGCTACCTGAAGCAGGCGCGCATCCGGCCCGATGTGGTAGACGACCTGGACGCAATGGAGAATGTTTCCGAGACCAGCGCTCCCATTCAGCGCGGAGACAGTTACTTTTTCAGCAGGCGCGTGGCTGGCGAACAGCAGGCTTCGATCTATGTACGTCATGGCTGGACCGGAAAGGACCAGCGCCTGCTCGATCCGGCAACAATCAGCCGCGATCCGAACACTTCGATTGGGCTCTTCGATGTTTCCCGCGATGGCACAATCCTGGCTTACTCCGTAAAGCAGGGCGGAGCGGACGAAACCAGCATCAAGCTCTTCAATGCGAAGACTGGCAAAACACTGGAGGACGAACTTCCCGCCGCCCGTTACTTCGGCTTGAGTTTCGCGCCGGACGGCGCCAGCTTCTACTACGCGCGCAACAACAAGCAAGGGACGCTGCTGTTCCAGCATGTCCTGGGTACACGGATCTCGCGCGACACGCTGATCTTCGGGCACGAGTTTCGCGGCGAGGAACTGACCGGCGCTGACTTGTTTTCCGGCGTCGTTACCGACGATGGGAAATACCTCGTCATCCAGATTGGCAGAGGTGTGCCGGCGAAGCGGGAGGACATTGTTTACCGGGATCTCACCAAGCCCGATTCCCCATTCGAAGTTCTGGTCTGGGGGCTGGACTCGCGCTTTGAAGCTGACCATGCAAAAGGCGCCTGGTACGTGAAGACCGACTACAAATCCCCTAAAGGAAGAATCCTGCAGGCTGATCCGGGAATCATGCCCGATGTGTGGAAGACCATCGTCCCCGAGGGGCCGGATGTCATCGATAGCTGGTCAATTGTGGGCGGAAAAATCTACGTGAACCGTCTGAAAGACGTAAAGACCGAAACGACTGTGTTCACTTTGGATGGAAAACCGGCTGGCACTATCGATTACGACGGCATCGGCTCAGCCTCCGGTGTTTTCGGGCGAACTACCGACCGCTACGGATACTACAGCTTCGAGTCGTTCATTTTGCCGCCAACCATCTACCGGCTCGATACAGTCACCGGCAAGCATGAAGTTTTCTTCAAGCCGAAGATTCCCTTCGATTCCAGTCAGTATGAGCTGAAGCAGGTGTTCTACAAATCGAAGGATGGGACACAGGTTCCCATGTTCATAGCCGGCAAGAAAGGACTGAAGCAAGACGGAACTGTTCGCCTGCTCATGACCGGATACGGAGGATTTGACGTCAGCGAAACTCCGAATTGGAGGCCCACCTACGCGTGGTGGCTCCAGCAGGGTGGCTGGTTCGCGGTACCCAACCTGCGCGGCGGAGGCGAGTACGGCGAAACCTGGCACGAACAGGGAATGTTTGAGAAGAAACAAAATGTCTTCGACGACTGGTTCGCAGCAGCCGAATACCTGATCGCGAATAAATACACCTCATCGGAGCACTTCGCTATCACCGGCCGATCCAACGGAGGGCTGCTGATGGGCGCCTCCATTACCCAGCACCCAGAGCTTTTTTCCGCGGTTTGGTGCGGCTATCCGTTGCTTGACATGCTGCGCTACCAGAATTTCCTGGTAGGCCGTTATTGGGTCACTGAATACGGCTCGTCAGAGAACGAAAAGCAGTTCCCTTACCTGCTCAAATACTCGCCCTACCAGAACGTGAAGCCAGACCGTGCCTATCCGGCAGTGATGTTCTTCACGGGAGACAGCGATACCCGCGTGGACCCGTTGCATGCGCGCAAGATGACGGCTCTTCTGCAAGCAGCCTCCACCAGCGGACGGCCGATCCTGCTTCACTACAGTCTCACCGGCGGCCACTCGGCTGGGGTGAGCGTCGATCAGCAGGTTCAGGACGATGCTGACCAGCTCACCTTCCTGTGGACCGAAACGGGACAGCCATCCGTCCGCAAATAGGACGCCGGCCCCGCGTGCACTGGCACACCGCTCCGGGCGTAACCTGATGCCCTCTCCATCCTTTCCGATAACAGAGATGTGTGCCTCCGCACATTTGCTGCCGGAAGAACGCCGTGCCAGGGCCTGCTATCAGGGACGATAGGTTGGAGCAAGATGCCACAAGCGCAATTGGAGACCGATCTCATCCATCGTCACCAGGAAGACGCGCGACAGGCCGCCCTCGCTTCGACGGGCATCCTGGATACCCCGCCGGAACCCGCCTACGACGCGATTACACGCCTGGCAGCGGAGTATTTCCGAACCGATACGGCGGCCATCTCCTTTGCGGATCACAGCCGAATCTGGGTCAAATCGAACTGGGGTCATCGCATTCGCGAGTTGCCGCGTGAGAACTCCATCTTTGAAATGGTGCTTGAGCGGGACGGACCGGTCGTGGTCCCGGATATCTCCACTCTCAGTCAGTCCACTAACCCCTTGCCGACCATCCGGCTCGAAGGCGCAAGGTTCTTCGCCAGCGTTCCCGTGCGATCGCCCGATGGGATCATTCTCGGGCTTTTGACCATTTTTGACGGCAGGCCTCGGCCGGTGTTGACGCCCGGCGAATTAAGGACGCTCGAGAGTCTTGCCGACATGGTCTCGAGCCAGTTGGAGTTGCGCAGACTGCGCAATACCGTTGCAAAGCATGCGTTGCTGTCGTCCAACGACGGTAACTGCCCGCCGGGAGATTGGCCATGCCGTGCCGACCTGCGCCGCGCCCTTGACCGGCGCGAGTTCGTTCTCTACTACCAGCCGGAGATCGATCTGGTAACTCGCAAAATTGTTGGCCTTGAAGCGCTCATCCGGTGGACTCATCCCGATCGCGGGCTTGTTTCTCCCTTGGACTTCATTCCCCAAGCGGAGGAAAATGGGCTAATCCTGCCTATCGGCGACTGGGGTCTTGCCGAGGCCTGCAAGCAGATTCAGATCTGGTGTAAGGAGGATCCGAGTCACGAGTCACTGCGTGTCTGTGTGAACCTTTCCGCACGTCAGTTTTCCCGGGAAGGCTTGGCGGATCATGTTGAGGCTCTCTTGCTCCAATCGGGAATATCCAGTCGCCAACTCGGCCTCGAGATGACCGAATCCAGCCTGATTCCCAACCTGCCTACGGCGATGGTGGTCTTGGCCAGCCTCCGCAAGCTGGGAGTCTCGCTGCTGATGGACGACTTCGGCACTGGGTACAGCTCCCTCAACCATCTGCACTCCTTTCCCTTCGATGTGCTCAAAATCGACGGCTCCTTCGTACGGCGGATGACCGAGGGCGACCAGGCTTTGCAGATTGTCCGAACCATCATAGAACTAGCCAGGGTGATGGGAATGGACGTGGTGGCGGAGGGCATCGAAACACGCGAACAGTATCGCCTGCTCCGGCTCTTGGGTTGCCGATTCGGTCAGGGATTTCTGTTCGCTCGCCCCATGAGTGCAGAAGGCGTGACCCAGTTGCTGCGCCTCCCCGGCCGGGTCCTTCCCGATCCCGAGAGGTTCAAGGTCTTTGCGCCGGATCGTGCTGAGTCCGAAGTGGAGGGTTAAGGAGAATGGTCTAGGAATTGCCGAGCGAAATTCCTGATTCGGGATTTGCCTTGACGAAGGATTGAGAATTGCCTCAGGTTCTCGGCCCATGGTCGGCGTATTCTCAAAGCCATGCAGCAACAGACTGGATATCCGCCCCCGCCGAAAGCCCCCAGCTTTGCCGGCTTGCTGGCTGCGCTGACCTCTCCTGAGACCAAGCGCGTTCCCGCCTGGGACGACGACCTTGAAGACGATGTGGCAACAATCAGCTATGAGAAAGCATTGCGCGCCCACGCGCGGTACAGCCCCGTCGACGCGGGCGTCCCGACGCCGAATGAGAATATCGATGCGGACTCAATCCGCATTCGCGAGGTAGCTCCGGAGCAAGTCGGCCAAAGCCGGGACGCGTTGGTCCCAGAAGCTGGGCAGACGACAAAGACAAGCGTCTCACCCAACCACATACCGTCTTCGCCCCGTGAGCGGAGTCTGAAGTGCGCGAGCATTACCATTCGGCTGAGTCAGACGGAATGCGCCCAGTTGCGCACCCGCGCCTCCGAAGCAGGGCTCTCAATCTCTGCTTATCTGCGTTCCTGCACGTTTGAGGCGGAAGCGCTTCGTGCTGAGGTGAAGCAAGCCCTCGCGCAACTGCGAACCGGCGAAAGCTCCGGGAAAGCGCAAGACCCTACGCCGGCCAGGCGTTCCTGGTTTCCTTGGCGAATGCGGACCCAGGGCTAACGGGCTCTAGATCGGATGCGGAGTCGTGTTACGGGCATGGTCAACGTTATCCGGCTGGTCCGTGAAGCTTTTCCCCGCCGCATAGGCGAATTTCTGGAACCGCGAGCCGACCTTGCGAATCGCATCCTGCGCGCCATCATCCCAGGTCACGCGCGCCTCGCCTTCCACGTAGACCCACTTCCCGTGTACGTCGCCGATCGATCGCTTCGCATCGCCGCTCTCCTCAAGCGTGATGTAAAAGTTGTTTCCATTCCCGTCGCCGCACTCCCATTTTCCCAGGAAACGGCCTCGCGATGGTGCATTGGGAGGTATGGTTCCGACAGCCCCGTTCGCTGACCCGGGAAACTCCACGCGCTCAATCTCGGACAGATTGAAGCTTTGCCGGTGGCCATCCTTGAAGACGATCACGAGGGTGCCAGGGGTGCCTTTAGCGGCAGGGGACGGCGCGGCAAACAATGCCGGAAGGGCGAGACAGAGGATTGGAATCACCGTGGCAACACGGGAAATCGTACGCATGCTTTTCTCCTTTGCACCATGGGGCAACAGGATCATGTCACCCAGCGGCGCCCCATTCCCGATTACGCAATCCGCGGGCGAATGGTTCCCGCAAGCCGTTTACTCAACTTCCAGAACCAGGCATTTCAGGTATTCGGTCTCCGGCAAATTCAGCACAACGGGATGATCGGGTGCGGCGCCGCGGCGCTCACGAAGCCGCACCCGTCGACCCGCGTCGGCCGCCGCTGCCGCCACTGCGCCTTCGAGATCAGCCCAACTCACATGATGCGAACAGGAACAAGTTACCAGCAGGCCGCCCTGCCGAACCATCTTGAGAGCCCGCAGGTTTAGCTCCTTGTAACCCCTTAGCGCCCCTTCCACGGCCCTAAGGCTCTTGGCAAAGGCGGGCGGATCGAGAACGATCGCATCGAATTTCTCTCCGGAATCGGACCAGTCGCGAAGGATCTGAAACGCGTCGGCCTCTACCCAGTCCACGTCCCCGGTCAAGCTGGTGCGGTTCGCATCAAGATTTCGCTCTGCTACTTCCAGGGAGGCGCGCGAGGCATCTACCCCCGTCACCTGGCGGCAGACCTGTGCCAGATGAAGCGCAAATCCGCCCTGGTAGCAGCAGACATCCAGCGCCCGGCCCGCTGCGCCCGGATTCACCATTGCCAGCATCCGTGTCCACTCCGCGGCTGCGGCATAGTTAGCTCGCTGGTCGAGGAATGCGCCCGTCTTCTGCCCCGAATTTGCGTCGTAGTAGAACAGTAGCCCATTGAGCCTGAATTGGGTGCTGACCCCTGCTACCGCGCCGGCTTCGGTCAAACCATCAGCCATATAGATCGGTTCAAGATTGGCCGCCGGCAACCCCTCCAGCTCGCGCAGGCGCGGGTCAGGGCGCTCCAAAATGGCGGTGGGCGTCAATTCTTCGCGCAGCACGCTCACGCAGGCGTCTCGTACACCATCCGAGAGCAGTCCTTGCGTCAACCGTTGCAGGATCACGAGATCGCCGTATTTGTCTGCAATCAGGCCCGGTAACTCATCGGCTTCGCTGAAGCAGAGCCGGCAGGCATCGTTCTGCTCATCGAGCATATTCCTGCGCCGTTGAATCGCCCGGCGCAGGCGCGAAGCCAGCAACGTCAACCACGCAGATTCGTCCAAAGCCTCTCGCGAAACAACCCGTAGCGCAATTTGCGAGGAAGTACTATAGAGCGCCGTCCCCAGCAGGATGCCTCTGGAATCAGCTACAGGCAGGAGTGAGGGTGGGTTGTTCGTAGACGAATCCGGAAGTTCAATGGTTTCAATGTCCGAGGCGTAGACCCACAGATAACCACTACGCAGCCGGTCCGCAGCGCGTCGGTTCACGATGGCGCCAATGCCTCCCTTCGGAGTATTCGATTGGGTTCGGTTCAAGCCGGCGCTCTTGTTTTTCGGCGAATCGCTCGCCTTCATGCCTTTTCCGGCCGACGATTTGACCGAGGCAGGATTCTCGCGGATGAGACCAAAGGGCGCCCGGGACACGTTCTTCCCGGGCGCCCTTTGGTTTTTTGCAGGCGGTGGAGTGCGCGGATTGCTCAAGTTGCTCCCTTGGGGCCCTTTTTTTGAGGTCCCAGGCCGGGAGCATTTGGGCCGCCGGCCCCTACTTCACCTGAATCGATTCCAGGTAGCGGCTCAAATTGCTGACCCTGAGCAGTCTGTCCTGGGGGTTAGACACATTCATCTTACCAAGGATGGGACCCCATACGGGCATCTCGGCCGAGCCGTGCGATGGCGCGTCCGCGCCAATCTCCAGCACGGAGACAATGTGCGTATCGGGGAATTTTCCATGGTTCAATTTGGTCAACAGGGTCAAGTCGACCGGCGCTGTCTTGAGCGCGGGGGCAACTGGGCCTCGGCCCCTGCCGTCTACGCCGTGGCACGGAGCGCAATAGTTGACATACATCTGCTTGCCATTCGAGGCAGCCGTCTTGTCGACCGGAATGGTCACTTTCACGGTAGATTGATCTGCATAGCACATGCCCGCCGCAACAACTGCGGTCATGGCTGTAACTAAGAGGCGTTTCAACATAAGTTCCTCGGTTCTGGACCTCTAGTCCGAAGCGGACTTTACTCCTTTCCCAGAGTACTTGGGATGTGATGGCCAGCACACTTGAGAGGGCCCTGCAACATCGATGGACTAACTAACAAAAGCCTAATATTTATGGGCATAAACCTTATGTTTCTATTGTTACAGCCATGTTTAACTTTCTAACATGAAGTATTAAAATACTCACGAAAATGTGCAGTTGCTCCGGCATGTTGCAATTCCGCACAATGTTATTCTTGCTTCTTAAAAGTTTTTTGGCACCGCGTCGATTCTCTTTCATCAGATAGTAGGGAAAATGCATCCGCACTTATAAGAATTGCCGCCCACTCTTAGTGAAATGTGTTACTAGGTTTTGGGGCGCTTAGTGCCGGGACAAGCCATCGCGCGGAACATACAATCTACCATCTGCAACCGCCCTTCATCCGGGCTGAACGCTCGCGGCCTATAATGAAGCATGGCGACTGTCCGGCAGGCCATTCCGGAGGATGCTCCCAATCCTTCCCCGTCTCCCGATGGGGAATTGAACCATGCTTCGCTCAATGTGGAGCCGCATCCCCTCGACCAGCGCTCCATCGACAAGCGTTTTGAATCGCTCCTCCAGCAGGTTCAGGCCAACCGGCCCAGCGAAGATGTCGAGTTGATTCGCAAAGCCTGGAAGTTCTGTGTCAAGCATCATGAGGGGCAGATGCGAGCCTCCGGCGAGCCGTACATCATCCATCCGCTGGAAGTGGCCGAAGTACTCGCGGAGATGAAGATGGACGCGACGGCCATCGCAGCCGGTCTGCTGCACGACTCGGTCGAGGATACGCCAGCCACCAATGAAGAAATTGCGGCCGGCTTCGGCGAGCAGGTGGCCCACATTGTTGAGGGCGTGACTAAAATCGACAAAATCCAATTTGCAAATCGCGAAGATCGCCAGGCCGAAAACGTGCGCAAGATGCTTCTGGCCATGGTTTCCGATGTGCGCGTCGTCCTCATCAAACTGGCAGACCGGCTGCACAATATGCGCACGCTTGAACATTTGAAACCTGATCGCCAGGAGGCCATCGCCCGCGAGACCCAGGACATCTACGCTCCGCTCGCCCACCGGCTGGGCATGGGCAAGGTGCGCGGGGAGCTGGAAGACCTGGCCTTCCGCTACACCGATCCGGTGAGCTACGAGCAGGTGGCTGCGGCTGTCGAGGCCCGGCGCATTGAAGGCGAGCAGTTTCTGCGCGGGGTCGAAGACACCCTGGTGGAACAGCTTCGCGAAAACAACATCGAGGCGCGCGTGGAGTGGCGCATCAAGCGCCTATATTCCATCTACCAGAAGATCGAGCGGTCCAAAGTCTCGTTCGACCAGGTCTACGATCTGCTCGCCGTCCGCGTAATTACCCAGGATGTGGCCGCCTGTTATGCCGTCTTCGGCCTGATCCACACCCTGTGGAGGCCTGTGCCGGGCCGCATCAAGGACTTCATCGCAATTCCCCGCGCCAACCGGTATCAGTCGCTGCACACCACCGTCATCGGCGAAGGCGGCCACCAGTTCGAAGTTCAGATTCGCACCGAAGAGATGCACCGGATTGCGGAAGAGGGAATCGCCGCTCACTGGAAGTACAAGGCTGGCGACGGTGCGGTCACCTCGCGCGACGAAGAGCGCCTGAATTGGATCCGTCAGCTCGTCGAGTGGCAAAAGGAGATGACCGACCCCAACGAATTCCTTTCCAGCCTGAAGATGGACCTCTATCCCGACGAAGTCTACACCTTCACGCCCAAGGGGAAGGTCGTGGTGGTCCCCGCCGATGCCACTCCAGTCGATTTTGCGTACACCATCCACACGGAAGTAGGCCACACCTGTGTCGGCGCCAAGGTCAACGGGCGCATGGTGCCCCTGCGCACCAAGCTGCGAACCGGCGACATCGTTGAGGTCGTTACACAGAAAGATCACAAGCCGAGCCGCGACTGGCTTACCTTCGTCAAAAGTCCGCGCGCCCGCAACAAGATCAAACACTGGCTCAACGAGGATCAACGCATCAGGGCAGTGGACATCGGTCGCAAGCTCTTGGAGCGCGAGGCAAGGAAGTTCAAGGTGCCCATGAGCCAGATTGCAGACCAGGACCTTGGACGTATCGCCAATGAGTATGGAGTGGCCACGGCAGCTGACCTGCTCGCGGCTCTCGGCCAGGGCAAGCACTCCGCGCACCAGGTTTTGAACAAGCTGGCCCCGGGGTCCACCCAGGGCGATGTCGCAGAGGTTCCGGAAACCAAGCCCGGCAGTGTGGAGTCGGCTATGTCCGACGCGGTGCGCAAGCTGCACCTCACTGGTTCTGATTCGCTGCAGGTCGAGGGGCAGAACGACCTTCTGGTTTACCGGGCGCGATGTTGCAATCCCATTCGCGGTGAAGAAATCATCGGCTACGTTACGCGCGGCAAGGGCGTTGCCGTTCATGCGCGCAGCTGCCCGAATGTGCAGAACCTGCTTTACGAGAGCGACCGCCGCATCGCGGTCGAGTGGTCCCGTGTCGGCGAAGAAAACACGGGCCGGCCGCAGCGATACCCGGTTAAAATCACGGTGTTCTGCGATGACCGCACCGGCATGTTGAAAGAAATGACAGCGGTGATCTCCGACGACAACACTAACATCCGCGGTGTCGAAATCAAGCGCGAAGAGACCGGCGAAGCCATCGTGGAGTTTGTGGTGGAAGCCGAAGACCTGCATCACCTGAACCGCATGGTGCTCGGGCTCCGGCGCGTAGCCGGCGTCCGTGCCGTACAGCGAACCCAGAAACTCTAATTGAATCTTCTCCGTACACGCGCCAGCATGGCGGGTGGTCTGAACAGCACAGAATCTTCCCCGAAGCAATGCCACGCTAAGCATTGCTCGTAAGGAGAATTTATGTCATTTGGACTTTACGCCGGCGGATTCGCGATCATGATCGCAGGACTCGCCTACGTCGCGCATCTCATGCGAATGCCCCCGCAGTGGATCATCGCGGGTGCGGTTGTGCTCATCGGCATTGGAATTCTGTCTGCAGTCAAGGCCACACGTCAGAGGGACTCCGCCAGCTAGTGCATAACCACATGGTTCTATAACCGAAAGGTAGCGCCGGTCTCTGAACCGGCTGTAGTACGGACGTCGACGTCCGTACTTGTTGTTCTAACGCGTGTGCTGCCGTGCGGTACGATTTCCTCATGGAAGCAAATGCACAGGACCGTGCTTCTATCCTCCGCGGCGTCCACGTCCTCGACGGAGGCATGGCCTCGGAGCTTGAGTACCAGGGCGCAAGTATCGATGGTCCCCTATGGTCCGCGCATGTTCTCGAGGACGCGCCGGAGAAGGTGATTGCCGTGCATCGCGCTTATATCCAGGCGGGTGCGGACTGCATTTTGACGGCGAGCTACCAGGTTTCACGCATGGGCTACGCGGAGGTAGGCCTGAACGCAGATCGCGCCGATGCAGCGCTGCTCAAATCTGTCGCACTGGCCCGCACGGCCGCAGCGGACTTCTCCGAGCGCCGAATCGTCGTGGCCGCCTCGCTCGGGCCGTACGGCGCAGCCCTCCACAACGGTGCCGAGTACCACGGCAACTACGAAGTTGGATTCAGCGATCTGGTCGCGTTCCACCGCGAGCGCATTGGCGTATTGGCCGCCGTCGCAGGCACGCAGGCACCCGACCTCCTCGCATTTGAAACCCTTCCATCACTCGAAGAAGCCGAGGCAATCGGCGAAGCACTCAGCCCGTGGCCGGAACTAGCGGCCTGGTTCAGCTTCAACTGTCGCGATGAAAAGCATGTGGCTCACGGCGAATTACTCAGCGAATGTGCAGCAGCCGTCGCTCGCTTTCCCCAGACCATCGCCATCGGCGTCAACTGCACCCAGCCCGCGCTCATCCCGGCGCTGATCGCCGAGCTGCGGCACGCATCAAACAAGCCCATTGTCGTTTATCCCAACTCAGGCGAAGGATGGGATGCAACAACCCGTCAATGGACAGGCAAGGGCGACCCAGAAAGCTACGGCGCACAAGCAGCGGAGTGGTTCAGAGCCGGTGCGCAAATCGTAGGCGGCTGCTGCCGCACGCGCCCCGAGCATATTCGCCTGGTCGCAGCGGCGCATGAAGCCTCGGCTGCTCCCATGCCTATTCGCATTTCCGATTCTTCCAACTGATCGACACGGCGATGTTCCGCTCGACCTTCATGTCTCGTCTTGCATTATTCAGCACGTGACTGAAGATCTGAACCGATACATTCTCGTAGTTGCGGTATGTAGTCATCCCGCCGCCATCCTCATCCGTTCGTTCAATCTCGTCTTTAGGACCCCTTTCAGCGTCCGGTGCAAGCTCATCGACAATATCGTTAAGGTCTTTGTCTGGAATGCCTCCATCGAGTTGGATCGCTTCCGGTGAATAGCGTCGTCGCTCAAGTCCGATCTCGCAAACCTGCCCATCCTTCGCGTAACTAGGCATCATGAAGATTCCCGGCCGAATCTCATAGGCCTCGACGGCCTTGTATTTCGCGAACTTGTCGCCCGGCGAATTCGCCAAAATTAGCGGAAGCAAAAAGCGTACAAACCAGACCAACAAACTTGAGCAATTCTTCCCTCCTGACAATCGGCCGCTAACCACTAATCACTGACCGCTGCTCTTTGCAATCGTCATCAACTGCATATTCGAAGTGCCCTCGTAAATCTTCCCCACCTTCGCATCTCGGTAATACTTCTCCGCCGGATAGTCCCGTACAAACCCATTCCCGCCAAACACCTCAACGCACTGGCTTGCCACACGCTCCGCAACCTGCGACGCAAACAGCTTGGTCATGGCTGCCTCCCGCACATACGGCCGTCCAGCATCCTTCAACCGTGCCGCGTTATAGACCATCAGCTTTACCGCCTCAATCTCAGTCGCCATCTGCGCCAGCGTAAACTGCACCGCCTGAAACTCAGCAATGGGCTTCCCAAACTGCCGCCGCTCCTTCGCATACTTCGCCGCGTGGCCCCACGCACCCTCGGCTAGGCCCAGCATCTGTGCACCAATACCGATCCGCCCCTCATTCAGCGTCTCAATCGCAATCTTGTAGCCCCTGCCTGGCTCGCCCAGTACGTTTACCTCCGGAACCTCGCACCCATCGAACACCAGTTCACACGTGCTGCTTGCCCGGATGCCGAGCTTGTCTTCTTTGCGCCCAACGGTGAACCCAGGCGTCCCCTTTTCAACCAGGAATGCTGTAATGCCCTTGTACCCCGCCCCGGGATCGAGCGTGGCGAAGACAATAAACAGCCCCGCTTCGTGCGCATTACTGATCCAAAGCTTGCGGCCGTTCAGCCGAAATCCGCCCGCCACAGCTTCTGCGCGGGTCTGCAACGCAAACGCGTCTGATCCCGAGCCAGCCTCGCTCAGCGCATAAGCCCCCACTGTATTCGCCGCCAGCCGCGCTAGCCAGCGCTTCTTCTGCTCCTCCGTCGCCCACCGTCGCAGCGCGTTAATCACCAGCGTATTGTGCACGTCCACCAGCACGGCCACAGCGGGATCCACCGTCGAGATGGCCTCGATCGCCAGCACCGCATCAAAGAAGCTTCCCCCCGCGCCGCCCAGCGCCTCGGGAACCTCAATGCCCATCAGGCCCAGTTCGAACAGCTGCTTCACCAGCCGATCGGCAAACTGCTGGTCGTCTTCCATTGCGCGCACCCGCGGAGCAATGGCCTCCTCGGCAAATCGCCGCACGGTGGAATAGAAAAGATTCTCATCTTCAGAAAGTTGCGTAAGCGGGGTTGGGGATGCGTGGGCCAAAGCGAAAATTGCCTCCGGCCTCGGAGTGTATCAAACCAGCTTCAGTGCCGCCGTTCCCTTGCGGGGCGGAACGTAGTTCCTCGAACGCGATGTAATGGCAAGCTTCTCCCGGCTCAGCAGCTTCCGAATCTGGCTCCTGGCATGTTCGGCCCACGGCCCACGGTTGTCCAGCTTCACATAGGCCAGCCAGTGCTTCAGCGCGGAACGGTCCTGTGCCTTGCGTTCGTAAGCCAGCGCCAGGTTGTAGTGGGCATCCGCGTAGCGGGGCGCAAGCGCGACAGCCCGACGGTATGCGGCAATGGATTCCTCCGACCTCTGCAACTCGTCCAGCACATTGCCCAGATCGAAGAAAGCCAGTACATAGCTGGGATCCACCACCGTGGCCTGCCGGTAGAGTTCCTCGGCACGGCCATACTGGCGCAAATGGAAATTAATGGTCCCTAGGTTGATGTAGGCCGCGGCATATTGCGGGTCAATCGCGAGGATCTCCTCGTAGAGAGCTACAGCACGCTGCTTTTCGCCCAACTCTTCGGCCTGCACCGCAGCCAAAAATCGGTCTTGAACACCCCGCGGCGCATGCGATCCGGGACGGCGCAGCGGAGACGGGCTGAAGCCGGTCGACTGCTCGCCCATCTGATTCATCCGGTCAATGCGCTCAAAGTCGAAGAGCAACTGCCGGCGGATCGGGTCCACCATCGCGCCATGGTGGCGGAAAGCCAGCCGCGTTCCCGTGCGAACCAGGCACGCCTCCAGCATCGGATTCGCCATCCCGGCCACGGCCTTCATGGCAAGAATGGAATGCCGGATCGACGCGGCAGACACATCCTCCTCGCGCAGTGCACGAACGGTCCTCAACTGACCCAGATCCTGGAATGTGTAAGTTTCGCGTTGAGGGATCAGCTCTGCTCGTTCCCAGGCCTGTAACTGGCGGGAACTGATCTGCAAGATGCGCAACACGTCCTGACGGCTATAGCTGGTCACTCTTGAGTACTCCCACAGGTGAATCGGTACGGCCTCGGGGTTGAACTCGTGTTCCGAACTTTGTCCTGTCTTTGCATTGCGAACCCAGGTTCTGGACGTAGCTCTTAGAACATTACGGAGGAACCGCTCTTGCTGCGATTATGCCAAGAGTATGCGTGGATAAGCAGACCGCATCTACCTCCAAAAGAAAAAAATCAGTGGATAACGGGTGTCTGACTTGGTTCGTTTCAGTATCTGGGAGTCACACTGGCTCTGGAAGACGGATATTCCACCGACAAATACCGATAGAGCCGCAGAAAAACCCGCAGATTCCCGAGTGCCGAATGGACCAGCCGAGCGCGGCTTCCAGAGGGTTCAATCCGGGACGCAGATGGTTTCCGCTATCCCTCTTCCAATTCCTGACGATGAATCAGGCAGACCACTGTCTCCGGGCCGTGCTGGGCTCCGGGCTTGAGGAAGTTCCATGGGAAAAAGTATTCTCGTCGTCGATGATTCGGTGACCATGCTGATGAGCCTCAAAGCCACTCTGTCGATGAGCGGTTTTGAGGTGGAGACGGCCAACAACGGCCAGGCCGCTCTGGACAAGCTGAACGCCGGAATCAAGCCCCATCTGATCCTCACCGACATCAATATGCCGGTGATGGGGGGCATGGAATTGATTGGGAAAGTGCGCGCCATGCCCGCGTTTCGCTTCGTCCCAATCTTGACTCTGACAACCGAGAGCGACGCCGCCAAGCGCGACCAGGGCAAGCGCCAGGGCGCCACTGGATGGATCGTCAAGCCGGTTTCGGGCAACGATCTGATTGCGGTCATCAAAAAGGTTCTACCCGGAGCCTGAGGAGACGCCCAATGCGCTGTTTGGCAATCGACCGCGTCTATCGATTCGAGGATTCGATCGAACTGTTCTGATCGAAGGAATGAAATAGGGAGGAGTCGTTCAACCTCAGGATTGAAGACATGGAGCCGAAAGTCGGACTTGAACCGACGACCTGCTGATTACGAATCAGCTGCTCTACCAACTGAGCTACTTCGGCCCGCTCTCCGATTGTATCGTTGCGCTCGTGGAAGGTAAAGTTGAACCGTGCAAGTTGTACTGTCGGCATTGAACTCTTCATGCCTCTCTTCAAAAGGAATCCAACATGGCACTGACAATTCAGCTCGCCTTCAGAATCGCAATCGTCTGGGTTGCGGGAATCCTGGTTGCAGTGGTGGTCCGCGCCCTGCTGCCAGGCGCGGCAGGGCTCACTTTCACCGGTGCACGGACCACTCTCTTTGTTCCGTATGACCGAATCGGCTTTTGGACCTGCATGCTGGCGGCGTTGACGGTAACTGGGCTCGTGGTCATTCGCGCCATGTTGCTCGATATAGGCTTGAACTCGATTCGATAGACGTGCGGAGTTCATCGGTGCCCACTCGCACTTTTTGAGGCCATTGCGCTTCCAAAGTGACCGTGCGAATTGGCTCCAAAAAACGGAAAGAGCCGCCCGGCAACAGGGCAGCTCTCTCCTCAGGGAGAATAGTTCCAACGGAGGCAAAGCCATCAGAACTTTCTGGCTGCATAGTAGGGGCGGCTGAAGGGAGTGTCAAGGAGAAATCATGGCCGAAATAAAGTCTTTATATTCAATTATATACAGATTGATTTCCAGAACAGGTCGGGCCGGCACTTTTGCCGCCTCTTCGCCTTTTTGATCCCGCTTACTTCTGTCTTTTCAGGGTGTTTCTTCGGGTTTGCGTCCTGTTTTCCACAGGATTTCCTCGCGCCTTCCGCGTACATACGCCACCTTGATGTGCCGAGGGAACAGGGCACCGTCAATCCCGCAAATGTAGGCTCGTGAACTCCGCTTCGAACATCGAAGAGGCGGGTTTGCCGCGGGCCACACGATAGAGCGCCCGGAAGCCTCCCAGAAAAACTCCCAGCAGCAAAGCGGCGCTGCCCCCAATGATGACCAGTGTGGCGATTCCCAGCAGCAGCTTGCTGGTCTTTGATACCTCGGACTCGGTCGGTTGAGGTATCGACATCAGGTCTGCGTCGTAGTGGACGATAGCCAGCAGCTTGTGGCTCTCGTCGGGAATGGCGTCCCCACTCACAATGGCCACCAATGGCCCGCTGCGTCGCACCTCCAGCGCTGCCTGGCCGGAATCCATTAGCGGCTTGGGCCACGGCGGATTTGCTTGGCTGCCCGCCTTCAGGTAGGCGCGGATTTTGGCTTCTTGCGCCATGGCGATCGGCGGCGTCGGGTAGTCAATAATGGTCAGGGTCGCAGGGCCCGAGGGCAGCGAATAATTTGCCGTAATTGCCTCCGCGTCCCGATCGAAGCCGACCAACTCCGGCGGCAGCACGCCCCCTGCGCCAGCATAGCCCGCCGGTCCAAGGGCATAGTGCGTGGTTTGGCCATCCAATGAGCCTTTGGGCAGATCGCTCAGCAATGGCGGCGCCAGCGCTTTTGTGCCCTCGGGAACAGGGATTTGGCCCGCCAGTTCCCGGAGTTCCGATCCGGACATAGGACCAATGTGAGAGAAGTTGGCGTCCACCACTGTGTTCCCAAGCCAGAACAGCACCCGGTTGTGATCGGAGGTGGCGCCAGTTCCGATTTCCTCCTTGGGCCAGCCATCATGGCGATAGAAAGAATAGGCGCCGTAGGCACCGCTGGCATCGTGGAAGCGCAGAGCGTGCAGGCTGAGCGTTTCGCCATCGCGTTTGTAGCTGGCAACGGCGGCGTCTGTAAACTCGTACTCCTTGAGGGCTGCGGCATTGTCCGGGTCAGCTTGCGTAGCGTCCACCAGCTTTTTCGGTGCCTCCGATGCGACCCACCCGGCGAAGGAGTCGGGAAGTAAAGGCTTTGGGATGGGCGGCAGCACCAGATGAGCGGGGCTTTGTGCGGCGGGACTCGTCGCACCGGCCGACGGCGGTGACGTTTTCGTCTGCGCGGGTGCCCACATTGCCAGCACAGCAGCACACAATGAACAACCAACAATGGAGGTACAACGCATCAGGAGCTCCGGTCTTCAGGGTACACTCTGCCACCCCACGGACAAAGACGCACTCAAACGAACCTGGCGATGCTCCATCTTCTGGATGCGAATGCGACCCCTACTCTTCTTGGACACTGGCCGCTCCGGAAAGGTTCCTGAGCAGCAAGTCACAGCTGCGAAGAACCCGAGTTGGATCAGCCATAAAAGCCCCGTGCCCCGTTCTCGCGACTCTTTACTGTCGCGAGGGCGGGAAGCAACAAAGGCCATGCGGACCTCCCGCGAGCGTCTGCCCACGGCAGGTGGCGAAAGGGTGGATTCGCGTTGCAGCGTTTCTCAGCGGATCCCGGAAGCGCCCTGAGCGGTTGGAACCGTCGGATACAGCACATCCCCAAGCAGGCGATAGCGTCCTCCGTAGAAAACCAGCGCATACTCGCGAACTCCCGTGCTCAAAGGCCCTCCAAGGCAAACGCTGGCCAGCAGGGTGAATCCGACCGCGACCAAGCCAAAGAAGACCTGGAGCAGAATCCCGGCCACTGCCGCGCCGCCGGTCGCATCGGCGAAGGCGGAGTGCAAGCCATATTCGAGCGCCGCAATCACGCCAACCACGGCGAGCCCCGGAATGGCCAGAACCATGAACACGCAGACCGATGCAATAAACGGCAGCACGACGCGCAGCACGGCGTACAGAATGAATTGCTTCTTCTCGGCCATCATGTGGTGCCAGACTTCAGACCATGCTTCCCCCGCAGTTGCATCTTCCAGCGCATAATGCGGCAACATCCAGTCCCGCAGGATCAGGTCCGACAAAACTCCGGCCAGTGCAATCAGGACAAGAATCGGAATCAGCGGCAGGATGAGGGAAAGCAGCAGTCCCCAGTCGAACTGTCCACCCGCATGCGTCTCTTGAGCCAGCTTCATAAACCCCGATATGAACGGAAGGGCAATAGCAATGACCACCACGAGAAACCCAAATCCGACACCCACGTTGAGCCAGAAAAAGCGCGCCGCCTGTTCGCGATGGAGCTCCCACCCCGGCCGAATCTCTTTGATGTTATGAACAAGACAGTGGAAGTAGGCGAAGCGCAGGCGGGTAATGAGGTAAAACACGAAGAACATCACGATCATCGCCAGCAGAACCGCCGCAATGGCGATCGCAATCATGTAGGGCTCAAAATGGAACGGCGAAGTCATATCGGGAGTATGGACGGATGGCTGGCTGTTGTCGCCGCCGGAGCCGTGGATGTTGCTTCCCAGGCCCTCCGTGATGATGGCCACCAGGCCCAGCTTCAGATAAGTTCCCCACGCGAACGGCCTGAAGAGGAAATCCCGAGTGCGTTGAACCGCAAGCGAAACAGAATCCACGGCAGAGATAGCACGCATATGAAACCTTTCCGGGAAGCCTTCCCGTAGCCTACATCTACGCAAGGTCTAAGTGTGAAGTTCCGCAGTCGCGTTCCCCGCAACGCTCCACCACGCGTCAAACGCCGCCAGAGCCCGCTCGCAAACCAGCCGATGTCGCTCCTTCTTGTCACGAATCTTTTTGCGCATCTCCTCCTCAAGCGGTTCCAGCAGGTCGAAGGTAATGTTCGCCGGTTGAAAATCCTTTGGATCGGCATGGGTGATGTAATGAACCAGCGAACCCAGGGCACTGGCACGTGGAGCTGCCGCGCATTCTTCACCACGGACCCATGCTGCTGCGTAGATTCCCGCCAGCAACCCAGTGGCGATGGATTCCGTGTAGCCTTCCACGCCGGAAAGCTGGCCTGCAAACCAAAGCCACGCTGCGGATTTCAATCGCAGGTTCTCATCCAAAAGCAACGGCGCCTGAATATAGGTGTTGCGATGAATCTGCCCATACCGTAGAAAGCGCGCATTCTCCAGCCCCGGAATCAGTCGCAGCACCTTTGCTTGTTCGCCGAATTTCAAATGATTCTGGAAGCCCACCAGGTTGTAACTATCCGCGCGCACGTTCTCCTTGCGAAGCTGTACAACGGCCCAGGGCGTCATTCCGGTTCGCGGATCGCGCAGCCCCACCGGCTTCATCGGTCCAAAGCGCAAAGTGTCGCGCCCTCGCCGGGCAAGCACCTCAATCGGCAGGCAGCCTTCGAAGTAGTCCAGTTTCTCCCATTCCTTTGCTTCGGTCGCCTCCGCTTCCAGCAACGCATTCAGAAAGCGCTCATACTCCTCGCGATTCATCGGGCAATTGATGTAATCGGCGGTCCCCTTATCCCATCGCGCGGCCATATACACGCGGTCCATATCGATGGACTCCGCATCCACAATCGGCGAAATCGAATCGTAAAACGCGAGGTGCCCCGAGCCAGTGATGCGCTCAATCTCCGCGCTCAGCCCATCGGAGGTCAACGGCCCCGTCGCCAAAATCGTTAACCCCTCGGCAGGTGAAAGCGCCGTCACCTCTTCGCGGATCACGCGAATCAGCGGCTCGGCCGCAATCGCCTCAGCAATGCGGCGCGAGAACTCAACGCGATCGACAGCCAGCGCATGCCCCGCAGGCACGGCGGTTTCATCGGCGATCCGCAGCAGGGCCGAGCCAGCGCGGCGCATTTCCTGTTTCAAAAGCCACGGTGCAGTGTTGGGCGACTCGCTTTTCAGCGAATTGGAGCAGACCAGTTCGCCGAATTCGGTTGTCTGGTGCGCCGGAGTCAGCCGCGGTTTTCCGTCGACCATGGCCCTCATCTCATAAAGGTCCACACGGCATCCCAGCCGCGCAGCAGTCAGTGCGGCCTCAGGGCCAGCCAGCCCGCCCCCAATCACGCGAACCACCTTCGCTCCATCATCGCGGCGTAGATTCACAGCTGCCGTCCATCCGAATCGGCAAGCCGTTCCAACGCTTTTCCGCTAATCCGAACATTGGTCCACTCGTCCATCAACTCGCCCCCCATTGCGCGGTAGAAGTCGATGGCCGGCGTATTCCAGTCCAGCACCGACCATTTCAGCCGCGCGCAGCCCTTCTCAACGGCAATCACCGCCACCCGCTTTAGCAGCGCCTTGCCGATTCCCAGCCCGCGAAGTTCGGGATAGACAAACAGGTCCTCCAGATAGATCCCTGGTCGTCCGATCCACGTCGAGTAATCGAAGAAGTAGAAGGCAAAACCGGCCGGTCGCCCGTCGTGCTCAGCTATCAAGCAGAAATAGAACGGGTTAGGGCCAAACCCGTCCCGCAGCAAATCTTCTTCTGTAGCAATCACGGCCTCGGGCGCACGCTCATACTCTGCGAGCCCTCGAATCAAGGCGAGAATCAGGGAAACGTCTGCCGCGGTCGCGGGACGAATGATGGTTGCCATGTATTCATTCTAGAGTGTGATACACGCCACAAACCCTTCCTTCCGCGCACACTACCATGAAGCGTTGAAGATCGACGGGCCTCCGGCTTTCAACTGCGTGCGCCGTGGCCATGCAGCCTGCAACTCGGCTTAACCGTCCATCCCTTGAGGTCTTGACGGAATCGTAAACACAGCGGGCATTGCGGAACCTCGCATCAGCCCTTGTGCTGAACAGTCGATTGGATTTAACTTTGGTCCTGCAAATGGGAACACTCCGCGCATTGTTGTTCACGCGGCTGCGGACTCATTCCAGAGATCGGATTTCAGTTGAAACACTTTTTTCAGCCCGCGGGCCGCTTGGTTCGCGCCGCTCCCAAGGAGAGAAATATGAAACGCACCATTCCACTTTGGCTGGGTCTGCTGGCTTTCTCCCTCTCGCCCACCCTCGCGCAATCGCCCTCCGCACCCACAGGCAAAATCCACGGCCACGTGACTAACCCCGTTGGAACCTCAACCACCAGCGGCACTGTGAGCCTCTCGAACGACGACGGCCACACCGACAAGTACAGCTTCCCTGTGGATGCAAACGGCGACTATAAGGGCGAGGCGAATCCCGGCACCTACATGGTGGTATATCGCGCCCCCGACACACCCAAGGACAAGATGGTCGATTCATTCCCCAACGTTAAAATCGTTGCCGGCCAGGATATCGTTCAAGACGTCGACATGTCCCGCAAGGAATACATTGACAAGCTCGATCCGGAACAGAAAAAGCAGTTGGAAGAGTTGAAGACGAAGAACGCCGCGGCAATGAAGGCGAACGAGGTCATCAAAACTCTGAATGCTGATATCAAGACCGCTGCCCAGGACTTCAAGGACGTCGACACCGCGGCCGCAACAGCAGCGCAGCAACTCGGCGCATCAGCGGCAAAGGCTGATCTTGATGCCAAAACCTTGGAGATTAAGACCGCAAAATATACCGAAGTCGAGACCATGATGCTGAAGGACACCGGTCTCAGACCCGCCGAGTCAGTCTTGTGGGCACAGCTTGGGCAGGCGCAAAAGGGGCTGAAGAAGTATGACGAAGCCACAGCGTCGTTCAAGAAGGTGCTTGACCTTGAGGCCGTTTCAAAGAAGCCCAATCTGCAGGTTCAGGGAGCCGCCGACGAAGGCCTGGGCGAGATCGCCGCTCGTCAGGGAAAGATCGATGAAGCTAATGAGGGCTACGATGCCGCCGCTAAGGCAAATCCGCCCCAGGCGCCCATGTACCTGAAAAACGAAGCGGTAATTTTCTTCCAGGCCGCCCAGACGAACGGGGATGCCAAGATCATTGGGGCGCAGGTCGCTTCGGCAGAGAAGGCAATCGCAGCGAGTCCGGATCCCAAGAACCCCAACCTCGCAATCCTCTACTATCTCAAAGGCCAGGGCTTGATCAGCGCCCCTGGAGGCGTCACGGAAGATCCCAAGACCCACAAACTGGTGCCCCCGGCGGGGGCTATTGAGGCTTTTCAGACGTATCTTCAGCTGGCGCCCACCGGCCAGTTTTCCAACGACGTCAAGGGCATTCTCGCGGGCTTCAACACAACCGTCGACGCCACCTACAACAACAAGTCCAAAAAGGGCAAGTAGACGCCCGCATTCCGGGCATAACAGGGGCGCTCCCACCAAGGGGCGCCCTAACTTTTTCCGTGTTCTCGGGTTATCGCTTTTTCCTGCTTTGAGTGACCGGGTCCTGGTTCTTCTACAATCCCTCCATGAGCGCTGCTCTGCCAAGTTACGAAGAAGCCGCGGTCATCGTCTCAGCGCATGCGACCGAGGCTCGCCGCCTGACTCCCCGCATCGAACGCATCGAACTCGGGCTGACCGTTGGACGCATCCTTGCCGAGCCGCTTCACACCGACCGCGACCAGCCGCCCTTCGCGCGCTCCACACGCGACGGTTTCGCCTGCAGAGCATCGGAAGCCTCGAAGCACAAATTTCTGAAACTTGCGGGCGCATCCCGCGCCGGCGATGCTCCAGCCGGACCGCTTCCCAAGGGACACGCTTGGGAGATTATGACCGGAGCGCCAGTCCCTCCAGGTGCCGACGCGGTCATGATGATTGAGCATATTGAGACTGGCAAAGGGAAAGTTCGGCTGTTGCCGCCCCGCACAGTCAAGCCCGGCGAGAACATCGTTGAGCAGGGAGCGCAGGCTCGCGAGGGAGACGAGTTGCTTCCGGTTGGAAGCGCAATTCACCCTGCGCAAATTGCGCTTGCCGCTACCTGCGGCTATGCAGCGCTCAATGTTTTTCGAAAGCCGCGCGTAGCCATTCTCACCACAGGCGACGAGCTTGTGCCCATCAGCACCTCTCCGGGCCCCGGCCAGATCCGCAACTCCAATGCGCCCATGCTGGCTGCTCTGATAGCGGCGGCCGGCGCAGAGCCGTGGGTGTTGCCCACAGCCGCCGACAATGCGGAGGCGCTCGACGCGTTACTCGCTGAGACTATCGCGGCAGATCTACTCCTCATATCCGGCGGCGTTTCGGCGGGCAAATTCGATCTGGTTGAGCCGGCCCTCGCCCGCATGGGTGCCCGCTTTCACTTCACCGGCGTCCGCATTCAGCCCGGCAAACCGCTCGTCTTCGGGGAACTCCCGCTCAGGAATGTGCGCGCCGTCCAGGCAAATAGCGGCGGGCAATACTTCTTCGGCCTTCCCGGCAATCCGATCTCTTCCGCGGTCACGTTCCTGCTGTTTGCAGCCCCAATCCTCGGTGCGCTATCCGGCAGCCGCGATTCCGGTCCGCGCTTCGTCCTGGCGCGCTTGCGGGCCGAGACCGGCAAGCACGGCAAATCGGATCTGACCCGCTTTCTCCCCGCGTCCTGCAGCTTCAGCGCAGCCGCCGGCAAGCTTCCAGAGGTCGAACCGATCCCGTGGGCTGGTTCGGGCGACCTCGCCGCACTGGCACGCTCCAACTGCTTCATGGTCGTGCCTGAAGGGGCCGTCCGCCTCGACGCCGGCAGTATCGTCCGTATTCTGCTTTCCTGAGGAGTCCCATGTCTGAACCCTCGCAGCTTTCGCATCCATGTCTTTCGCACTTTGACGCAACCGGCCAAGCCGCCATGGTCGATGTAAGCGCCAAGCAAGCCACTCGCCGTTCGGCAACAGCTTCGGCCTTTGTCGAGCTTTCTCAAACGGTGCTCTCAGCATTGCCGCACAATCCCAAGGGAAACCCTCTTGAGGTTGCGCGCTTCGCCGGCATCCAGGCAGCCAAGCGCACATCCAATCTCATTCCAATGTGCCATCCCTTGCCGCTCACGCACGTGGACGTCCAGGCTGAAATTGTATCGGGCGGCGTGCACATCACGGCGACGGTGGCCACCACGGGGCCCACCGGCGTGGAAATGGAAGCCCTCACAGCAGCCGCTGTCGCCGCCCTCACCGTCTACGACATGACCAAGGCGCTGGACAAGGGGATCGTCATCCGCAATATCCAGCTCGAAGCCAAATCCGGCGGCAAGAGCGGCGACTTCGCGAGGGTGTCCGGTGCCTGAATTCCGCCGCTTCTTACTTCGGCTGAGCCGGCGCCGTGCCCGCTGGCGGCGGAGGAGCCCCATGATCGTGATCATGGTCGTCTTGCGGAATCACGAAGGGCTCCGGCCCCAGGTGCCCGCGATGGCACGTGCCGCAAGTCACCGGCATATCTGAATTCGGGACCTTCGACACATAATTCATGTTGATGTCCTCGGTCATTTTGTACATGAGCCGAGCCGTCTGCTTCTCTTCCTTGGAGTCGTCCGCGTAGTTCAGCCGCGGTCGCCCATTCGGGCCAATATTGTTGGGGTCCGCCGCGTGGCACGTGCTGCACTTTACGCCCAGGGAACCCTCCCACTTTTCCATCAGCTCGTGCACCTGCTCTCCGGTCATGTCCTTGGGCAGTACTTTCAGGTTCGTCGGCGCGGGAAAAGTGCGCGGCGGGCGTTGTGAGCCGCCGGCGGGCTGCTGGGGAGAAGTAGCTTGCGGGGTCTGGGCAACCGTGCCAATGGCAAAGACGGCAATTGCAAGCAGGGAAGTGGCGACGGACAGGGAGATCGATGAAGTTTTCAAGCTGAGATTTTCCTCGCGGGGTGGAATGTCTAAGAGAACTGACGGAATTCTATCGAATAAGGATTCGACTTCCAGTTAAACTTCGTGGGCCTGAGAGACAGTTGTGCTCTGGAAGGGCGAAACGCAGCGGCAAGTCAACCGCATGCTTGATGCCAATGCGAGTCGTCACCAGCACTTCAGAGACAAGGTAGCCGTCCTCGCGGAGCTGGAGGCACGATCCAGCGTCGAGCAAGTCCAGGCCATTATGCGCCGCCCTCGTGATCCCCAGTGCCTGGCATAACCGGCTTGGCCCGGCTGTCAGTTCCCGAGCCGCCGCGCCGGGTGCGAGTCCCCGATTGCCGGCCATCGCCGCAAAGCTCGCCGTGTTCGGTCCAGCCAGCGGTTCCAGCGCGCGAACCAGCACGCACCCCGCCTGCCCGTCCTTCTCGCACGAAACATTCATGCAGAAGTACCGGCCGTAAATCGAGTAAACGTAGGCGTGTCCGGCCGGCCCAAACAGCACTTGGTTACGCGGAGTCGGACCGCGGTGGGAATGGGCAGCAGGGTCGGGCGGTTTGTTGTGCGGACCAAGATAGGCCTCAACCTCAACAATCCGGCCCGCCAGCGCTCCGATAGGCGAGAAATGCACCAGCACCTTCCCCAGCAGCCTTGGCGCCACCAGTTCCGGAGGCGCTTCAAAGAACGCCCGCGGCATCAGTGCCCCAAAGTGCTCCACGCCGCGGCCAGTCCGTTCTATTTGTGCGTCTTCTTCCATTCCTTGATCAGTTCCAGCACCGCCTCCGCGTGCCCCTCCGGCGTCACCTTGGGAAACACGTGCAGCAGCGTCTGGTCCGGCCCGATCACGAACGTCGTCCGCTCAATCCCCCACACTTTCTTCCCATACATGTTCTTTTCCTTCATCACGCCAAACTGATTGCAAACTTTCTCGTCTACATCAGCAAGGAGTGTGTAAGGAAGGTCGTACTTGGCGCGGAATTTCGCCTGGGCCTTGGGCGTGTCGCGGCTGATGCCAAGCACCACGGCGCCTGCCGCCTGCATCTTTTTAAAGGTGTCGCGGAAGCCGCAGGCCTCAATTGTGCAGCCAGGAGTGTCCGCTCTGGGATAAAAGAAGAGTACGACAGGCTTGCCGGCATAGTCCGACAGGCTCGCCGTTTTGTCCTCGTCGGTCTGCAGGGTAAAGTCGGCGACTTTCTCGTTGAGTTCCATGGGCATATTCCTCGTATCTTAAGATGGAGAGCCGAAGGTTGGCCATCAAGCTTGATTATTCCCGAGGTGGGCGGTAAATGTCATCGCGCAGGTTCAGCAACTTGTTGATTGGACGAACGGCGTTACGAATCCAAATGCTGGGCGGCCTGTCGCTGATCTCCGGCTTGGCCCTGATCTGCGCCCTCTCGGCAACCGCGCAGTATCCCGGCCAACTCAGCAAGACTGATAAAGACAAGCCGGAGCTGCGCTCGATCGCCGTCCTCGAGTGGACCGGAGATCCCGGCAAGCCCAAGGCTAGTCGTCTCGTTCCGGTCACGGTGCTCGACGGAGGAGAACTGCAGGATGGCGCCATCTACATGGCCCGTCCTCAGCCGCTGGCCCTTGCCGGCGAGGTGGAATACGAGTTGGAAAAGGACGGCAAACCCGTTGGCCTGTTCGACATCAAGAATGCCGGCCAGGAGCAGGGCTCATGGGTTGGCTATGGATCGTGGAAGTCGATGCCGAAGCCCAAACCCGCGCCCCCTCCGCGTCTCGAAAAGGTGGATGACGACTTCCAAAGCGACGTGCCCGTTCTGCATCGCAAGCATCACGCTGGCGATGCACCCGCTGGTGGTTCTGGCAATGGGGACAGTTCCAGCACAGCCGACGCTCCGGCTGCCGACCCGGATCGTCCCACGCTGCACAAAGCAGGCGGCGCTTCTGACAGTTCAAACACCACCGGCACAGCTTCAACGCCCTCTACCGATCCCGACCAGCCAACTCTGCACCGGCACACCGACAGCTCCTCAAGCGGAACCGGAAGCACAAGTGCATCGTCCGACGATCCTGATCGCCCCGTGCTGAAGAAGACGAAGAAGCAACCCGAGGACGTTGGCCACGTCGAATCCCTGCCAGACGTTACCGATCCTGATCGCCCCCGGCTTAAACGCGGCAAGTCCGATGACTATGTTCTCAACGTCGTTCCTAGCTTGCTTGGCCTTCCCCCGGACATGCAGCAAGCCGTGGCCGTCTCCGATGCTCAAAATCGTCCGGAACATCCCTGGGACTACACCTGGTCTAACCCAGACGACGAAGCAAAGATGAAGTCCGCCCTTGAGGACATTGCCCGCAACGCCCTCGGCTTGAACCCTCCACCACCCGCTCCCAAAAAGACTGCTACCAGGACAGCCACGCGCAAGACCACCAAGCCTGCTCCTCCGCCGCCTCCGCCAGCGCCGCTCCAGGGCGAGCAGTTTCGCGTCTTTGAGCTCTCGTACGGCTCCGGCGCAACCTTGGTTTTGCAGGCGCATACTGCAGGGCCACTGTCTCAGGAGAAGTTTGTCACTCTGGTTGCTCAGCCGGACCTCTATGGCAATGTGCTTGTCCTGCTGAAGAGCGTCACCGACGGCGCTCACCTGGATGACACACCCCGTATGCGCCTGGTGGACGCTGTGGACGCCATGGCGGACAATCGTGGAGAGCTGCTGTTTGAACTGCGTGGCGCCACGCAGCGCCAGTTCGCACTCTATCGCGTGCTTCGAGGACAGGCAGAGAAGCTCTTTGTCACCGGAGGCGGAGAATTCGGCGTAGAAACTTCAAACTAGACTCTGCTCTCGTCCAGCCTTAAATCTCTGGGTCCAAACGAGCGACCAAAGCACCGTGCCCCGTTCTTGCGCCTTACCGGGGTCCCCGCGGACAGGCCTTCGTCCGTGGAGTGGTCGGGTGCAAGGGCGGGAGAGCAGTACGCTCGTGCGGGCCTCCCGCGAGCGTCTGCCGCGTCGCAGGTGCCGCAAGGGCCGGAGACCACAACCTCAGCGGGTTCTCACCGACCGGCTCATCCTTGGCAGGTGAGCAATACCGCTCACTTTTGTGTGAATTCCCGCATGTTTCGCTGCGAAACTGCTTCTGCCGTCGCGTGTGCTAATGTCGCCTACTATACAATCAAACTAGAGTGGGCCTATTGCCACTCTCCGAGGAATTTCACTAAGTATGGCATCAATCGTAGCCGCTCCAACCCCTGAAAGCGTTATCGCTATCCCCGACCTCCCGCTCGTTGAGGCTCCCGTATCAACATCTGTTCACGTCGTTCCCGCACGGGAAGAAATTCGCATGGGCAAGGCCGCAACCCTCGGCGATGGAATCAATTGGCTCACGCTTTCAGTGGTTGCCGCCTTTCATGTAGGCGCGCTGGCTTCTCTGTTTTTCTTCAGTTGGCAACGGCTTGGAGTCATGTTGGTCATGTACGTGGTGGCCATCAATGTCGGCATCGGCATGTGCTACCACCGTCTGCTCACGCATCGCGGTTACCAGGTTCCCAAGTGGCTTGAATACCTGATGACCATCTGCGCCACCCTGGCCCTTGAGGGCGGACCCATGTTCTGGGTTTCCACGCACCGCGTGCATCACCAACTAAGCGACCACGAAGGAGACCCGCATACCCCGCGCGAGGGTGGATGGTGGGCCCACACCGGCTGGCTCCTTTTCGGCAACGCGCTGCACGCGCAAACTGAGGTTCTCAATCGTTACTCGCCTGACCTCGGCCGCGATCGCTTTCACGTCTGGCTCAGCAAATATCACTGGATTCCCCTCACTGCCAGTGGCCTTGTCCTCTTCGCCGCCGGCTGGCTTCTCGGAGGGCCCATCAACGCCGTCGGCTGGTTGCTCTGGGGAGTGTTCCTGCGCGTAACGCTCGGCCTGCACGCCACCTGGCTGGTCAACTCGGCCACGCATCTCTGGGGTTCGCGCCGCTTTGAAACCCGCGACGACTCGCGCAACAACTGGTGGGTCGCCCTGGTAAGCGGCGGCGAAGGCTGGCATAACAACCACCACGCACATCCAGTCTCCGCACGCCACGGCTTCCGCTGGTACGAGGTGGATCCCAACTACTACGGCATCTGGCTGCTCTCGAAGATCGGCCTCGCCAAAAAGATCAAACTGGCCAAATACGACCGTAAAGATCCCAAGCCAGCCTGAGCCTGAAAAACTTCACCGCCATCGCTGGCCAGTAGCAAGAGTGCAATACCCAAGCGGTCGTCCCCCAAGGGACCGGCCGCTTTTTTCCGCTCTTGTGACTCTGAACGCCCTGTGACAATGGTTTGACGGGATACCGTCTGGGTTGCGGTCGCGCGACAATAAGCCGGACAGGCTTTGTATCAGGGCACAACTCAAACAGCCATTGAAAACACGTAAGTTACTGATTCTGCATTATCCCAGATGTTCTAGATAGCCAAGAAATCCATATCGTTAGCGCAAATTAGCACAAAATTCCTGCACAGACCCGCTGCATGCAGGAGCCGAAACCTCCCAATTGGCGACAAACCGACCAGGGCAATACCCGAGCAGTTGTGTGACAGTTGCCGGAGTGTCACACACTAAGCAGATTGCAATCGGTAGCGCGCATACAATCACGGGCATGAAAGTCGATGAATATTGGGCAACGCTTAGGTATGCGAGGCTTCTCTTTCGCACTTTGATGATTGGTGAGGCGGCGTGCGTTTTGCTGTTTGCGACTCCAGGGCCCCTTGCTGGTCAGACTCCGACCTTTCACGTGCTGGTGCTGGATGCTTTGGATGGAAAGCCTCAAGTCAATGTGAAGATCGAACCATTGTGCGCAGGGCTTCCGCGCAATTTCTCGGAAGAAACGGCATTAACAAACGATAGAGGAATCGCGACAATTTCATATGCCTGCGGCGAAAAACAAAGGATCGAGATTGCAGTATTTCCGCCAAATAAGAAAGAGCAATGTGGCGGTGATGCGGGAATGACTTTCAATGATGTTGTATCAGGGGGTTTCCTAAGCGAACCGGACTCGGATGGCGGTATCTGGTGTCCTACGAAAGTAAGCAAAAAGCTCAAGCCTGTGCCGGGACAAGCGATTATCTTCGTCAAAAAGCCTACATGGTGGCAGTCTCACGTCGCAGGATGAAATAACGACTACAGTCATGACCGGACAAGGTGCGGCCTTTCGGGGCGAATCACCGGCAATGCGGAAGTTTCAGTTGCAGGAACGCGCATTCTCGGTCTATACGCTCGGGCGCAGCACGGAATTAGCACAATAATTTCATTGGCTTTTGTAAGCGCCTCATTCGTCTGAAGTTTTGGGCTTGCATTTGTATCAGGGCACGACTTCAGTCGTGCCGAAAAGGCCAATCAAAGAAGCTGAGCTTTAGCCCCTGCGGGGGACGTTTCCCTTGGGATACTGACGATTCCATTAGGCTCCCGAACCGCAATCTACCGCTGCACCTTCGCCCTGATCCACAGCACTCCAAAGTACGGCACCGCCACCATCAGCACCAGCACCCCCAACGGAAAACCCACATACAGATACGTATCCGCGTAATTCACCGTGTGATGCCCAATTTGATTCCACGCCAACAGCGCAAATATCGCAATGCACGTCGAAGCGAAGAACGTGAAAAACGCCGCCGCCACGGCCAGCAGCAGGCTCTGAAAAAATCCAAACCCCTCCAGCGGAAATCCCAGAACCTTTCCGCCGCCTGTACTTTGCCGCATCGCCGCTTCCTTCATCTCCATGCCCCCGTCGTCTAGAATACAAGTTCAATGAGTGCCGGCGCACAAATCGAACTTTGGCATGCTGAAAAGGTGGCCACGCAGACCCCCGTGGTCGAGGCGGCAAACGCCCTTCACTACGCCGCGTGGGGTGAGAACCGCATCTCCGACGCCGACCTGGAGCGCCTCGTGGGCGCCGTCCCCGCCACTCTCGCCGCCGCCCTCAACCGCCGCGCTTACTACTTCGTTCCCCTGGCCATCGCCGATACTGGTGAAGTCATGGTTGCCCCCTCGTACACCGTTGATCTGGGAGACCGCGCCGTCTGCCATCGCAACGCAGCCTTCGGCGCAACCGAGGCGGTCTTCATCTCCACCCGCCTCGTCGAGGACCGCTTCGGCCTCGCCTTCGAGTTATTCATCAACGTGGCCCATAACTTTGTCGAAGCGGCAGGCGTTCCAGAAAGCTTTTCCTCTCTCGTCTGGTCGCAGGCTGAGGCCCAGGTCCGCGGAGAAACCAGCCAGGATGCATGGGAGACCCGCCGCAAGGCGCAGGACAGCCGCAGCACTGACGGCCGTCCCGGCCAGAAGATCATCGACGAGCGCGCCCGCTCCAGCTACTTCGAATCCGCGTTCTCCGATGCATTGGCCGTCTATATGCTCTCCCTCGCCGTCGATTTCGACTACCACGATCTGCGCGAGCGCGAATACCCCCTACTCGCCGCCCCCGCTCTCGCCGAGCGCCTCCGCCACGTCGCAGCCCTCTTCCCCGCCAACTCCGGCTACGACTTCCAGATCCTCTACCGCCGCAAAGGCTAAGACAAGGGAATGACAACCGGAATGCTCCGCCGCCGGAGCCTCTTCCGATGAGCCGATCATTCGCCCGGAACACCTGATTTTGCCCCCAGACCGCGATTCCATACCCGGTGATTTGGCGTGAAGCCGGCCTGAATATCCCACTGATTACAGAATCGCAATACTTTCTCTTGCAAATTCACAACTTCTTGTATTAATGTTTCCCCCAACCTCGAAATGATCATTTTTGACACGTTCGATCATTGAAGTGATCATTATTCCCGTAGACGCGGTCTACATCCAACCCCGCTATCCGCCAGAGAAAGCATCCGCTTTCTATCACTTCACGCAACCTTCACCAAAAATCTCAGGAGGGCTGTATGACAGTCTTTGGCAAGCAACTGCGAGCGCAGTTCGCTTTTCTCCCTCGCAAAGCCGTCGTTTTGGCCGTCGTGCTGGTTGCCTTTTTCAGCGCAACCGCTTCCGCACAAATCTTTTTCAGTCCGTATAAAGACGTAACCGTCAGTGCGAACTGGAACACCGGTGAACAGCAGTCCGCCGTCACCGGCACCACCGAAGCGGTAACCAACGCCATGCCGATCGACAACTCGACATTGAGTTGGGCCTTCGCCACCGGCAACTGCGGTTCAGAGAACTGGGGCGGCATCACGCCCGCCCTCGAATCTTCGAATGCGCAGGATTTCGTCACCGCCGGCAAGTACTACGTCGTCAGCACCGGCGGCTCCGCGGGCACCTTTGACTGTCCCAGCAACTCGGGCATGCAAACGTTCATCAACACCTACTATTCAGCCAACATGCTGGGAGTCGACTACGACATCGAGCTTGGCCAGGATCAGGCGATCATCGACGACCTGATCAACTCCACCATTTACGCCGAAAAGCAATATCCCAACATGCGGTTCAGTTTTACCCTGCAGACGGAAGGCTCCGCCACCACCGGGTCGGATCTGAACAGCACCGGCGACACGGTAATGTCCGAGATCAGTCGGCTCGGCCTGGGTGGCAACTACTACGTCGACCTAATGGCGTTTGACTTCGGTTCGGTCAGCTCCGGCACCTGCGTCGTCTCCGGTTCGGTCTGCGACATGGCGCAATCCGCGATTGCCGCCGCCGAATCCCTGCACTCCAACTTCGGCACTCCGTACAGCCACATCGAACTCTGCCTCATGATCGGCCAAGCCGATGCCGGCGCGACTGAAACCCTGTCGCTCGCGAATGTGGATACCATCGTCGCCTGGGCCAAGAGCGTCGGCCTCGGCGGAATCCACTACTGGTCGTTCGATCGCGATGACCCCAGCTCGGCCAGCTCTTCCACCAGCGACGGCACGTCGAATCCAGCGCTTGCCTACAACAACGAATTCATCTCCGATCTGGGCAGCTGCACCGGCCCCGGCGGCTCATGCGGTGGGTCCACCGGCCAGCCGTCGTTCTCGTTGTCGGATGCGCCCAGCAGTCTGACCGTCGCGCAAGGCGCATCGGGCAAGAGCACCATCACCGTTTCCAGCAGCGACGACTTTGATTCAGCCGTATCGCTCAGCGTCTCCGGCCTGCCTTCCGGGGTCACCGCATCGCTCTCTTCCAGCTCGGTTACTCCTCCCGCCGACGGCAGCGCCACCTCAACGCTGACGCTCACGGCCAGCAGTTCTGCGGCAGCCGGCACGGCCACGGTCACCATCACCGGAACCGGCGGCGGCCTTACCAGGTCCACCACCGTCTCGCTCACCGTCAGCAGCCCCAACGGTTGCGCGCCCGCATGGAGTGCCACCCAGGTCTACACCGCCGGAATGACCGCCAGCGAGAGCGGAATCGACTACATCGCCAACTATTGGACCGAAGGCAACAATCCCGCCACCGACAACGGCGGCGCCGGCAGCGGAGCGCCATGGACCTCGCAAGGGGCCTGCGGCACCCAGGCGGCTTCCTTCACTCTGTCCGATTCACCCGGCAGCCTCTCCATCGCTCAAGGCGCATCGGGCGCCAGCACCATCACGGTCAATCCCGCCAATGGATTTACCGGAAGCGTAACCCTTGCAGCCAGCGGCCTGCCCAGTGGCGTAACCGCGTCCTTCGGCACCAATCCCACAACCGGCTCAAGCGTGTTAACGCTCACGGCCAGCAGCTCTGCAACGGCGGGCTCGTCAACGGTCACCATCACCGGCACCAGCGGCAGCCTCTCAGCCAGCACCACCCTGGCGCTCACCGTCACCAGCAGCGGCACCGCATCCTTCTCGCTGTCCGATTCGCCCAGCAGTCTCTCCATCGCGCAAAGCGCTTCGGGAGCCAGCACCATCACAGTTGCCAGCAGCGGCAACTTTGATTCGGCCGTCGCCCTCAGCGTCTCCGGTCTGCCTTCGGGAGTAACCGCATCGTTCTCTTCCAGCTCGGTAACGCCCCCGGCTGATGGCACCGCGACGTCAACTTTAACCCTGACGGCCAGCAGCTCGGCAGCCACCGGCACGGTAACGGTCACCATCAAGGGAACCAGCGGCAGCCTCTCCGCAACCACCACAATAGCGTTAACCGTAACAGCCGCCAGCAGCGGATCGGTCACGCTCACCCCGTCCAGCTATAACTTCGGCAGCGTGACGCCTGACACCGGCACCGCCTGGGTCACCTTCACGCTCACCAACAGCGGCAGCTCCGCCGAAAGCATCAGCAGCGTTGGCGTCAGCGGTCCGTTCGTTGTTTCCAGCAGTTGCGGATCGTCGGTCGCAGCCAAAAGCTCTTGCCCCATCTACGTGTACTTCTACCCCACCGCGGCAGGCTCGTTCACCGGCACGCTCACGGTAACCGACGGAAGCGGCACGCAAACCTCAGCACTAAGTGGTACCGGATCATAGTCGAAAGCTTGTCAGGGCATTCTGACAGAAAAGGCGCAGCAACAAGAAGAAGCAGCGCCCATCTTTGAGGAGGAGAAAACAATCTCCTCCTCATTTTTTGTCGCGGCTATTTTTGTTCGGGCTATTCGCCGCTTGCAATCTTCTTGCCGGCATAGTGGGCTATACAGCTGCGGAAAAGCTCATTTCAGACACGTTTTGTAACAAGGGCACGGCTTCAGCCGGGCCAATAAAGGCCAATAGGACGAGTCGGGCTTCAGCCCCTACCACGATTCGCCCAGCGATTTCGGGCTCGTGCCTTGAGTTTTTCCGCCGCCTCAGGATGAGAGAACAATCTCCTCCTCATTTTTTGTTCCTGCTATTGGCCGCCTGAATCTTCTTCCTGGCATACGGGGGTTAGTTAAGTGTCTCGGTTGAAGGGCGGTCCATTCAGCCGCTCATTGAGCAATCTGCTGTCCGTGGGAAATCTCCGTACGGCTTCGAGACTGTTTCCTGAAACATGGCTGCCGAGTTGCCGGCCATCCGCCCGCGACGGGATATCATGGGCGTCGACGATACCTGTAAGCTTATGGACGTGCAGAAAACGCGTCTCGCTAATGTAGCCATTGTCGCCGCGCTCCTTACCACTAGCTGCGACTGTACGCCATTAGTCGTGGGGCGGAGCGGCAATCACATATACATTGGCACCAATTCGGTAGACTCGGACGGCAACAGCCGGTGCAAGTTGCACTTTGGGCAGACCGCGGTAGTCATGTGGGCTACACAAGCGAGCAGCATGACGTTGAAATATAAAGATGGCCGTACAAAAAGTGTTGACTTCGAGGCCGCACTCAACAACCTGATCAGCGACGTCAATGAACCCATAGATGTCCTCAAGGAAGATTTGGTTCAAGACACTGAGAAGCGCATACGAGGTTTACTGGATTCCTACGAAAAGACAGACCTCGATAGAGTTGATCTCGCAAGCTTTCTCGCGAATGAGTACGTAATCGTTGGCAGGGGAAATAACGGCTTCTTAGGCGTGCGAGCCTTCACACTCTATGTTGCGGACCCGCTGAGTGTCACATTCGAAGTTAGCGATATTACCAGCAAGCTCCATAATGGCGAGGTCATCGACTACAGCACGGGGGAGGTCAACATTAGCAAAGCACATGGCCCGAAAGGTGTCCGCGCAGCGCTTTACGCACGGCTGCAAAGCCACGATAAGGTAGCGCAACGCTTGGGCAATAAAGCGTTCTCTCCCCCATACCTCGTAATGGATGTCACGCACTCGGGTCGTTCATACTTGTCCGATCCAGGGCCGTGCCGGTTTTAACGCCGATTCGTTCTGTTTAGGTGTAAGCGTCATGAGGCTTCTATTCCCTTATGAGATTATTCCGGCCAGCTTGCACCATACCGCCGGATGTCGCCTATCCGGCAGTCAGCCGTCAATCACCTTGCGCTGCCTGTTCAGAAGCGCATACCCCAACTCGCCGGCGTTCCAGTCGATGGCGGCGTGCAACACGATGGACGGCCACAACGACCCGGAAAAGTAAGCCAGCAGAGCAAGAACCAATCCCACAAGAAATGTCCGCGGCACCTGCGCCACACCGAGATAGACATGCCCCAATCCAAAGATCAGTGAGCTCAGCACGATTGCCGCCCACGGGCCCGTCCAGCCCGCAATGTACCAGGTAAGAAACCCACGGTAGAGCGTCTCCTCGCAAATGCCTGCCGTTGCTGAAACCACCCAGAACAGTCTTCGCTCTCCCAGAGTGTGCGGCAGCAGCGGCTCGGCGTAGTCGAGGCGCTTCTCCAACCGCTCCACCACCGCGGGCCGCGCAAGAATCCGCCGCCGCTGCCGCCAGAAAATCAGAAAGAAAAGCAACGCGTAGATCAGAAACAGCAGCGATTGCATTGGAGAAGTGTGGCCGACCAGCAAGCTGCTCCATGGCCTTCCGCTTCCGGCCCAGTTGGCGAGAAAGCCAAGCGTAAGCACCCACTCCCAGATGAGCAGGTTGCGGAAGTGGTGCAGACGTGCGCCGGGCTTTCCGTCAGCCAGTTTCTTCAGGTAGCGCGGCCAGCTCCATCGCGCCTCTGCCAGCGGTAAAACCAGCAGGACTCCAAACAAAATCGCGTTGAAGACTTCGGGGATGTGTTTCACCCGGACCTCCTTGCGGGCCGCTCCCGAGCCGCATCATTTACCGTGGTTGCGAAACAATAGAGCTGTCACCACTTCCGGCCGCGCCTTGATTTTCCCGAAGACGGAAACCGACTTGATGGCCGCCCGGGCCAGTTCAGGCGTCACGTCGTCGGCGATCTTCAGCACCCCCACCACGCGGATATCCACCGGTTTTTCGGAAGCCACGCGCCGTTCCAGATCCTCGCGGCTGAAGATGGCCACTCCCAGCGTCATGAATCGGTTCTCCACGGCTTGGCGCACGGTCGTTGCGTGGCTCTGCAGCAGGTTGCGAACTGAAGCCACCAGGAAATCGGTCCGGCTGGAATAGAATCCCTGCTCAATCAGCAGGTCCACCTGCCCCAAGTCGACTACGCTCATGTTGAACGAGACTTTTTCAATATCTGGCATCCGAGCATCCCCCTCTCATATTCTGCGCGGAATACAAAGGGATGTTAACCGGTAATCCTTTGATCGTCAAGCCCCACAGAGTTACGGTGTCTGCGCGTCTGCAAGACTTGGAGGATCAGATTGTTTTATGGCCGGATCACTAACACGGAACCCGGCGTATACTTCCGGGTTGCGAAGCATTTGGGGGGGCGGTGTGCCGAACGTTCACCGGTTTCTTGCAGTCCTTGCCTTCACCGTAGTTAGCCACGGCGCCGTGGGCCAGGTCTCCATGTCGATCCAGACAAACAAGCCGGAGGTGCCGGTCATTCGATTGCCGTTCAGCGCGGATCAGAAAGTCAGCACAGTGCGGCATTTGGCCGATGGGGCACTCCTCAAGTCAGAGGTTCAGGGGCACGTTTATCGGTCTGCTGCCGGTATCGAACGCTACGACGGCGTAATGCCTGCGACCCCCGATCATCCAGACCCAACCACGATGGTCTATATCATCGACCGGACAAAGCACTCAGCGGTCCTTTTAAACCTCAGGTCGAAAACCGCCACAGTCGAGCACTTACCAGCCGACGCTACCGTGATAGTCAAGTTCCTTCCTCTGCAACAACCTCGGGGTCAAGGCCAATTAGTCAAACCAGGCGATCTTGTCACCAAAGATCTTGGCAAGAGAACCCAGGGCTTGATTACCCTGGTCGGCAAACGGGTCACTGGTACTATCGCGGCAGGCAGCGTCGGCAACGATCAGCCGCTCTCTGTAATCACCGAAGTTTGGGTCTATCCTGAGTTGAAACTCGAAGTGAATGAAATTGAGCACAATCCTTTCTCGGGCGAACGCACGTTTGAACTCAGCAACATTCGTGGAGAAGAGCCCGATCCCGCGCTGTTTGAGATTCCCCAGAGCTATGCGGTAAAGGAAAGAGCCGCGCTGCCGAGCTCTCTGCCCGATCTTAAGCCATCTCCCGAGCAGACAGAAAAACAGATTCCAATCGCTCTAAGCAGCACCGATCCAAGTTTCAAGAATAGCGTTGCCTACGCGCTCGCCAATGAGAATAGCCACCTCACAGACGCCCAGACACTGGCCGTGGATGCGGTCAAATCGGTAGAACAGGAAACCGCCGCCGTTGCATTGAAGGGCAATAAGGACGATGACTACAAGCAATCGGTGATTCTCACCAGCTATTGGGACACCCTGGGCTGGGTCTACTACCGGCAAGGAAATCAGGAAAAAGCCGAAGCTTACATTCTCGCAGCGTGGAAGCTGAAACCAAACCCAGAGTATGCTCTTCATCTTGGCAGCATCTACGAAGCGCAACTCCGGCCAAAGGACGCTGTGACGATCTACCGAATGGCTCTCAGCGCAAAGAACTCCCCCATCTGGCAGGACGACTTCCAAACGCGCCTCGATAAGCTCGGCGAGGCCCACGCTGAACCAATTCCCATGGAAGTTACAACCTCCTTGCCATCATCCGTGCTTCCAATCGCCGCGGGAGCAACTGAAACTGTCGTAGAGATCCTTATTGCGGCGGCAGGTCCGGTCGTCGTCGCGTACCCCAATGGTGAACCCGCTCATGCGGAATCCTTAACGCATGCCATCCAGGATGCCGATGCCCGATTCCTTCCAGACAACGGGCCGGAGACTATCCTGCGCCGTGCTCGCATCACCTGCGCCGCGGAGCAGGCTTCTCATTGCGTACTCCATTTCCTCACCCCAGGGGTCACGCGGCCGTCTATGCCGCCGCCCTAGTACTACAGTTGTAACTAGATAGTAACTTTCCTGAACGCGTGGGAGGACCTAAGCTATAGGTGCTCATGGGGCTCCCGGCACAGCGATGATGGGGAAATCGATTCGAGGATGGCGGAAG
>Ga0187847_10000030_pt1 | contig 162653 bp, 139 predicted proteins | sample June2016WEW_4_10_FD_132458 | JGI IMG/M metagenome (GOLD analysis project Ga0187847, IMG submission 132458) | Peatland microbial communities from SPRUCE experiment site at the Marcell Experimental Forest, Minnesota, USA - June2016WEW_4_10 | ecosystem: Environmental > Terrestrial > Soil >...
GGGTTGGGATTACCCGCGCCACCCACTTCGTTGTTCTGCTGATTCACCAGCGCCTGAATGCCGGCCCAGGTGGGCGAAGACAGCGAAGTGCCGATCAGCCCCACGGCATAACCCTGCGAGCATTCTCCACCCGCATCGGCTTCGCACACCATGTAAGCCAGATTGTCTCCCGCCAGAAGCGAGACATCCGGTGTGTCGCGCGCTCCATCCGCTGGAACGCCAGGACCGGTCTGCCACGCGGGTTTGGTGAAGTTGATGGAGACACCTCCGCCGCCGGCGAGCGGCCTGCCATCTTCTGGATTCTCGTAGTCATTCCAGGTGGTCTCCGGGATGTAAGCCGTTGCGGTGTAGTTGGGCGGCGGAAAGTAAACGTTCGGGTCGGGCATGATGAACTCAGTGCCGCCCACGGAGACATTCCATGGCGAATCGCCGATGGCGTTTACACCGTAGCCTGCGCTCAGGCCGGAACCTCCGCATCCGTCACCGCCGTAGTCGCCCGCGGAAACAAAATGGCTGATGCCCTCGGCTGCGCCCTGCTCGTAGGCTGCTTTGTACAGTGCCACGGAGTTGGGCTCAAAGGTACTGATCAGAATCTCGCACCCTCCGTAGCTTAGCGAGGTGATAGGCGAGATGTCGTTATCGACCGCGTATGCCGTGGAAAGGTCGATGCCCTGGTTGAACTCGGTACTGGCTGTCACGATCACATTCAGCGTTGCAGCGGGCGCCAGTGCGCCGGCGTACTCCACGTCGGCAATGGCTTCTGTTTCTTCACCACCAAGCGCGCCTGGGTCAGAACCGTTGACAATCACGTTCACTGTGGCTGCGGGAAGCCCGGTGATCTTGCGAAAGTCGGTCACATCCTGGAGAACAATATTGCTCTCCTCGATCAGCGCGATCGACTGTCCCTGCCCCAGGGTGTTGGCTTTCGCGAGCGGCGTGGCATCGTAGATTGCGCTTAGATCGGCGGGGCCGGTGAGTGCCTGCTTCTGGATTTCGATCTGAGGATTCGCCGCTGTGTGGTACATGTGGTACTGAGGAGTGAACTGGGTGAATGAGTTCAGGCTCGCGACTCCGCTGACCGCAGGCGCCAGCGCACCGGGAATGCTGGCCGGTTTGGCGTTGGCAAAATGTGCCTTGCCATTCACGTGATAGCTATGCATCTCAGTCTGGAATGCTGACTCCACCTGGGCGCTTGTTCCGGTGAAGAGAATGAATTGGCGTCCGTTCGAAGGTGTTTCAACGGCGAAGCCCTGCGCTTGCAACCAGCCGGTGATCTTCGCAAGATCGTTCGCGCTAGGGCCAAAGCGCTCACCGAATTGTGTGGGCGTCAGCCACTGGTGATACTGCGGCGAACCCGGGTTCTGCTGTTGCTGAAGCAATTGATTAAGGTCTGCTTCCTGAGCGACGCTGCGCTGAGTGAGCAAAACCATGCGATGAAAGACCTGCGTGCCGGCCACCCTTCCCACGTCGTTTTGTTTCGTGGCCAGTGGATGCACGCCGTTGGTGACGGTGCGCTGTGCGGCGACAATCGGGGAGACCAGGCGGTCCGCAGTTTCGCTTTGCGAGAAACCAAGTACAGAGCAAAACAAAATGACGGCGGCCACAGAACAAATTCGATAATTGCTGAGCTGCATATTCGTCTCCAGCGAAACGGGGGGTGGATTTGTGGGTTGGCTGACGGTGCTATCGCGAGGTTTGCGTTTTAGCGTGATTCCGCAGGATCGGCCGCACTCTGGTTTTGAGGCACGGAATCCTGCAAAACCGCGCCTGACGCCGGCTTGCTTCGTGGACCCTGCGTCCTTCATTCCGTGGCCTCTATTTCTTGAACGGCCGAGTTTTGTTTGAATGCGGAAACGGCCCCATTCTACGTCCATGCCGCGGGTTCCTCAAATGCGGTACCCGTATTAAAGGGACGGGCTGCCCGAATCGGAACTGGAAGATCGTTTCTAACTCTACTATTCTGTTGGTTTTGGAGGCGGGTGGCCGATGTCTCAATCTCTGATTGAAATTGGGGACCCGCAGTTTTGGGAGGACGGGCCTGGGCCGCCAACAACAACTCACTACACCAAAGCAAAGATTCGGACCGGAGCGCGCCGCGATGATCTGCGGGATCACAGCCCTCAAAGCCGAGACCTGGGGCACCCGGCAGCTAACCTCGCAATCCAGACCCTGTTCTGTAAATTTTCTTTAGAACCGAGGAAGCGCGATGACGCAATAAGCGGTAGTGTTCAATAAGAAGGGGAGGCAACAATGCTCAACGAAGAACTCGAGGCCAGAATCAACAAGGCATTCCCGGTGTTTTCGTATGGCGATGCACACATGAATAGGGTACTCGGCTTGGATAGCGTCTGGATCGATCGAAATGAGATCAAACGTATGGAGGAAACGATCGATCTTCTATCGCGCAACCTGCTGCAATTCCTGAATATAGAGTTTCCACGTAAAGGGATGAGTAAAGGGATTGATTGGTGCCGGACTATTTGCGACCTCAAGATGAAATCGGTTCGAGAGGGACTTGAGCGAGTAAAAAAGATATGGAAGCCGTAGCAGAAGATAAACCGTTGGTCGAAACGAACCTCAGTCCTATGGCTCTCCTGTTTTGAATCCGATCACTCTCAGTTCAGTCTTGAAATTGTATTTCACTCCAGCGTGGTTTCTGCTCGCGGTCTCGTGAAGAACTTCGGAGAATACGCCGGATCCCGGTTTCTGCTTGCAACTGCCCCCAATTATTTCAATGGAGAAGTCCTTTGTCAGACCTGCCAGAATGGGGCCATCGCACATTAGCTGATCAAAATCCAGCATCTTTCCGGCGCTATCGTAAAAGACGACCACTACACCAACTTCGGAGACTGAGACCGGGAGCTTGTTGATAAGCCTGATTCTATAATCCCCAAGTCTGTAATAAGTTTCGTAGCGGAAGTCTGTCGCAATAACCCCATCTTCAGTCCTCGTTCCCAAGCCATCGAGTATGGACGGCGAGGCATTAGGACGCGGCGGAGCCGATTGGAGAGGTGCCAACGTTGCAGGGTGTGCCTCAAGCATCCGCTCCAAGTAGGCGGACGGCACAGCCAGATTCAGGTTTTGGCCTTCTTTGAAGGTCGCCACAGCGACGCCAATGACCTCTCCGGCTGCGTCTAGTACTGGCCCACCGCTGCTCCCAGGGGAGATCGGCGCAGTCATTTGAAGTAGGGAGTCTGTTCCATTCGCTCTGATCCCGCTGATTATGCCTTCTGAAAAGGTTCCCTCAAGGCCGAGAGGATTGCCGATTACAAAGACATTGTCCCCTACTGCTGGAGCAGGCCCACTTCCCAAAACCAGTGACGGAGCTTTTCCAGACACCTTCAATAGAGCCAAATCAGCATGAGCATCAACTGCAATGGTGCCCAAGATCTGAAACGTCTGTTTCTGCCCCACTAGTTTTGCAGACCCGCTTCCAGCGCCCTGAATGACGTGGGCGTTAGTGGCAACGACGTCGTCTGAAACGAAGAATCCGCTGCCAAGGCACAGCGGCTGACCATTTGAGTCGTTCATCGCCAGCAGAACAACCGACCTAAATCCCCTCTGCGCCAATTCCCGAGGAGATTCCGCAACACATACCGCCGCGAGCGCAAACAACGAAAGCGCCAGTCCGTGCAGCCTCAATCTAGCCACCTTAAGTCAAGGCTTCCGGTCTCCTCACAACTCACAGCCGCGCTCCGCAAGCGCGATCCCGGCCGCCAGAGCCGCAGCGTCGGATGCATCCCCCAGCACCTTATTCTCGCTGGGCTGGTAGACCACGCCGATCCCGTAGGGATAGGCCCCGGCAAACTCGCCCAATGCCTTAGAGATGCTGTCCGAATCGCCCTGAGCCCGTAAGAAGGCAGTCTGGGCGTTCTGGATTTCTCGCGCCGATATCTGCTGGGCGTTGCTAACGGGTTGGCTGTCCTGTCCTTTTGACATATTGTTTCCTCTCTGAATAGGGAAGTTAGTTTCCGGCTGACTCCGTCTTCATAATATTCCGAAAGAATGGGCCAAACGATGATCGAGCCAATCAAAGCATTCCAGCTCCAACATGTCCCGCAACTCAGCACCTCGCCGATGGGGTATCAGCCTGCATCCACTGTAATGCCAGAAACATCTGAGATCTTGTGCATAACAAGGACGAAAACGGTGGGTGGCCCAGATCTTAATTTTTCATTGAAATTAGGCGTCCGGAGACTACATGACCTTGTTTCTCAGGAGTGTCTGCCATTGTCGTGCCGCCGTCGGAAATCGGCGGGACCAGGCTCTTCATCCGCTTGAGCTTCAATCAAATCGGCCCGCTCCGACACTTCGGTTGGCTGTTGCATGATGATGTCAAGCGCGGCCAGGAAGCCGAAGATGACGGTGAAGAAGTCGATGGTCAACGCCGTGATGTAGGCTGCGGCGCTGGATGGGAGACCTGCCAAAATGTAGCCAAGCATTGCCAGGGTGACAGCGGAACCGAGCACAACGAAGACCGCGAATATTGGGAGCGGCGGTCCTTCGCCGGTCACCTTGCGGCGGCGGTACGGATAGGTGACCTGAAGAGACAGCATCGGAAGCCCGAAAAGAACGCTGGAGGCTCGCCAATTCCACGTTTCCGGAATGCCGTAGAGCGCCAATATCGCGGGCAACAGTGCGGCCGCCGTCAATACGAAGATGTACGTCATGACCGTTTTTGCAAGGTACCTGTCAAGCAGGGACAACCTCGCTCCGGCGGCCTGCCGGACAACGAACAAGAGCGCGGAGAACCCCGCGAAGGTGATCATGAGGCCAGCCAATGTGTACAGAAGGGTTGCACCTTTGACTTCCATGCTTTGCTCCAGCGAAGAACCAAGGTCGTTTTGGCGCGTCCTTGATCTTACGATAAATCCACCGGAAGACCATCGTTTTTTTGAAGCCTTGCGTAGCGGATGATGCGCCTCGCGCATAAGCCTATGAGCCAAACCGCGGCGGCGAGAAAAACCGTGGTACTGATGCGCATCCAAAGCAATCCACCGACCAGTGGCTTTGCTGTATACGCGCGAATGCCGTAGACCAGCGCGCCGCCCGCTGCCAGGCTCAGAGTATGCAGCGCGCTCCATCCGGCTTGTTGCGAAACCCACGCGACCAGAGCGAGGAAGAACGCGTCGATTGCCAGCATTGCACCCACCGCAGCCCAACCCCACTTCGGTTGTGTATGCATAGCGCCCGTGCCCAGCACGAACGCAACAGCTCCTGTAATCCATGGGCTCGGCACCCTGCCGCCGGCCATGCGCGATCCCCGCGCCGGAATCAGAAATGCACACACAATCAGCAACACGCTCAGCACTGCCGCACTGAGAAGCTGTGCATGGGATGCAACGAACTGGTTCTGCTTAAACCCGATGGCGAAGTTTGCGGCTGAACCAATCACGTACACCAGAGCGACGACCGAATCACCAACGCGTCCCAGCCACGGCGTTTCAGCCTCGGCAGGGAAAAGCGCCTCCACAAGTGCAATTGAAACGCCCATGCTCCAGAACGTGTGGAGGTTGAACATGAACAACGTCCACCAGCCTCCGATGCCTAACGCCGGAATATAGGCGGGGGCGAGCAGGTGCCAGTGCTTATTCATATAGTCAGGATTGAAGAGCGACTGCGACACCAGGCCTTCGCCGATTAACGCGAAGGCCGTGCCCAGCATCAGCATCGTCGGCCAGCCGCGACCCGTTCGCCGCGCTGTCTCGCGAATCAATACCGCAGCGCCGCCGTATGCCGGCGCCAATACGATAAGTGCCCCCAGCATCTTCAGAGGCAGATCTCCCAGCAGATATTCGGCCACCAGCGGGGCCACGAAGAACAGCGTAATTATTGCGCAGATATTTCTCCTGGGCGGGACCATCGTTCTCTCCTTGCTCAAGTGGAATGGGTCCGCGTTTCGCAGACCCATCTCCGCTACGACGCAATCACACGATATGCCGTGTGGTCCTTGCTGAACCTTATCTCGGTTTCGCCGAAGCCTGCACACCGCAGTCGTTCCGTCAACTCTTCCAGGTGAAATGGATAGTAGACGATTGGGTACGATCGGATGGATGCTTCTCCGCCAGCCTCGAAGACGAGAAGCACTTCAGTGATATGAGGGTCGTCGAAGCTTTCAGGAAAGGTCCATACGTAGATGGGAAGGCATCGCTGCCCGCCCCGTTCTCTCCATTGAAAGAGCGTGAATCTCGTTTTCTCTTTTCGAAGCTGCTCCCAGTCGCGTAATTCAATGACAAGCTTGCCATGCTCTTTGAGGACTTGCCGCATTCCCCGGAGAGATTGCACCATTTCTTCCTTGTCGCGGACGTGGCCAATTGAATTGCCGAGGCAGAAAATCAGGTCAAAGTTGTTGGTGAAATGGCCAGGCAGATTGGCCCATACGCAGCATTCCAGAGGAAGGTTGATGTTGACCTGCCGGGCAGCGAGGATCGCCCGATCGACCATTCCCTGGCTGCCATCGGAGCCGCTAACTTCATATCCGAGTTTGGCAAGCGCTATCGCGAATGTCCCGGTCCCACAAGAACAATCAAGGATGCTTGCTTTCGGATCAGTGAGTGCAAGAACATCGCCGTTGTCATCGAGCGCCATCCTACCGGATAACGTATGGTCTGAATAGAGCCAGTGGTAATCGGTGGAAAGCGTGTCGTATTGCTGGGCTGTTGTCATCGTGCGCTCCTGACTCTCGGAGCCGCCCACGGAATGGAGCGGCTCGCGGTAATCATCCGTGCCGCAGGCAGGCTTGAAGCGCCTGATTAAAGAAGGACCGATACTCAGGTTTGGGCCTGGTCGCCCTGAGCCTTGCGGCCTTCTCATCATCCGGCCAATGGCTCTCGTCGTTATGCAGCCGTTGGTAACCCTCGAGAATTTCCGGATCTCCCTGCGTGAACTCGTCGCCCAGTCGCATCCAGCGTGCGACGAGCGCCCGGCCTTCGGCACTGTCTGGCGGCACCTCGCGATCGAGCGCGCTCTGAATATCGGCGAACAAAGCCTTCCATCGCGCGCCGATCTCCGCGTATTGTTCAGGCGTCAAGGCTGCCCGCCGCTCCCGAAGCGCCTCAACGGCCTTCGGACTGTAGTACTTCTCTGTCCAGTCTGTGGCTTCTTGCATTTCAATCTCCTTCAAGATGGTCTGGTAGAGGAGCCACTCGGATTCCGCAGGGTCCTGTGCGCGCCGTTGTGCATGTTCAATGGCCCGCAGGATGCGATCGAGGCCGTCGCGCCGCTCACCGAGCGTGGACCGCTGCCGCGCAAGCGTGACCGTGAGCGGTTCTGCGCCACGGCCAGCTGGGGTGTTGAGCAGTGCGGCGATCTCGCGCAACGAAAGGCCCAGGTACCGCAGCACCAAAATCCGCTCGAGGCGGCCGAGATCCTGGTGGCAGTAGAGCCGATAGCCTGCCTCCGAACGATGCGCGGGCGACAGCAGCTTGAGCCGGTCGTAGTGATGCAATGCGCGTACAGTAACGCCGGCAAGTTTTGCGAACTCCTTGATGCGGAAGGTGCTCATGGGTCTCACCTAAGACATGTTTGACCATGACGTAAGGGCAGGGTCAAGCACCTTTCGAAGAAAGTATTGAAAAGCCGGATTTGCGACTGGAATTCTGTGGCCCTGCAGCCGGGCTGGAGGGGCTCTTAAAATGCGCTTCCGCTGCGGCGGACTGCGCCCTATTTGCCGGCTACCGAGCTTCGAGGTTGCTTTTGCGCCTGCGGTCCCTGTGCAATCATGCGGTCCCAGGTGGGCTGGAGCTGAAGTGGGTCGCGGATGCTGTTGAGAAACATGAGCCGGGTGTCTCCGGAAAGAGGAACGTTGGCGAACTGGTGGAAGTTCGCGGGCAACGGTGGACCGCCAGGAGTTCCGGCCGGAGGAATTGCGCCCGGGAGTTCAAAAGCATACATGCTGCCGCCTGCCAGAACCTCATGCGGAAAGCGCAGAAGCCATAGACAGTTGTGACTGTCCTCAATCATGTTGGCGGAGACAATGGCCCACTGGCCTCCATCTGCCGGCACAGCTTCCTGACAATTCCAGAATCGCCCTTGAGGGACATACACCGAAGGCTCAGAAAACCCATACTCGTCGATCAAAACGCGGGTCAAGCCACGTTGACGAACGAAATTCTCCACATCGAATAGGCCCTGGTTCCAGTCGAGATTGGAATCGCTCACCAAATCGTAGGCGGGATGGCCGCCGCTCAATGAGTTCAAGAATGGAAGGTAATAGGGATAGGCGCGCACGGCCGTTGCAACTGACGCCAGCGCCAATGCAACCGTGAGCCAGACACCGGCGCGGGCAGCAGGCCAACCGGAGCGTCGAAGCAAGTCCAGAGAGCGCGGAAGTGGCGCGAGCAAGAGCACCAGCAGTGCCAGGGGAACCGAGAAGTGGCGGATGCTGAACTGGAATCGGCTGAGGATACATGCGCCGCTGTAGATGACAAGGAAAACCCACACGGCTCGCCAATGCAACTCCATCCCTTCAGGAATGACGGCCAGGCGTGCGGGACGGAACTTTGCAATCAGGGCAACGATCAGCGCGAGAACGAGCAGCAGGAGAAATGCTAATGGGGACTTGAGCAGGAACAAGACCGGAAAGAAGAACCATACCCCATGCGGGTACCAGTGCCCCAGGATGAAAGAAGTTGGCTTCCCGGTAAAGACGAACATTGCCAGGCCGCGCAGGTAGATCCAGGGTGGCATAAGCAATCTGCGCAGGAGCAGGGCAGCCATGTTGTGTCCCAGAGGAGCCAGCGAGTCGGATGGCTCGTTCCAGGAGAGGACAAAGTAGACGGCATAAACGACCAGCGCAGCCAACACGATGCCCTTGGCGAGACTACGCAGGCGCAAACGACGCCATGCCCGAAGCTCCGCCTTGTCTGCAGGCTGTTCAGACGCCGGACGCCAGCGGAGGCTGAGAATGAATGCAGCGAAACAGAAGAACAGAAGTCCCGCGGAAAACTTGGAAAGGAGTGCCGCACCAAAGGCGAGGCCGAATCTCAGGATCGTCCCACGCGATGGAGAGCGCCACATGTCGGCAAATGTCCACAACGTGAGCAGGAAGAATAATGTGATTGCGATGTCGGTGAGGACTAAAGGACCAAACGCGAGCATGACGGGCATGGTGGCGTAAGCGCAAAGACAGAGCAATCCGCCCCACTGATCACCCAGGCGCGAGCCATAGAGAAAGAGAACGATCCCCACAAGAAGCGTCAAGAACAGCATGGGTATGCGAGCCCAGAAGACCGTCGCGATGGGGTCATTCCAGCGCGTGATGAGCCAGTGGCCGAAGACCCATTCGCCGAGCATCTGCTTGAACAGGCCACTGCCGCTGAACGTCCACGCTTCCCGGGAATAGTCGGCGCGGACGCCGCGAATGACGAGTGGCACCGCAGCCAGCGCCTTGGCCAGCGGAGGGTGTTCCTCGTTCATCCGCATGTCCAGCTTCTGCAGATAGCTGACACCCGCGCCGATGTGCGCCACTTCATCAATGGTGACGGATTCGCGTTGCGCAGCCCCACCCGCAAGCAGAGCCATAAGGGCAAGGAGCAGAATCACTCCGGCTGGAACAATGCTTGATGACAGTGTTTTCATGGCGTCCCTCCGATCACAGAATGATTGTTAAGAGAAGGATTCTAAACCAGCTTCGCTGAGACCCGATGTGACGTCAACCGATTCATGGGGTTTTATTCAACAGGCTTTAGACCCGGCTGTGGCCTAGGTTCCTTAGCTTTGGTATGAGCTACAGTCTCGACCATGGTCTGAATGGCCGAAACGATTGTTTCGGGCTGGTCGATGGGGACCATGTGAGAGCTGTTCCAGGCGACCACCTGACGGCTTCGGCGGGAAAGCGAGAGCAATTTAGCCTGCAATTCGGCATAACCTGGCGAATCGTTTTCAGTGCGAATCACGGTGAGCGGGATATCGCCGAATGGATACGGGTGACTTCCGGTTGCATGGTCGATTTGAGCGAAGCAGTCCGCAGCCATCGCTTGATTGGGGCGCACGGGATGCTGCGCAAGCGCCCACTTGTGCAACTCCTGATCTTGTTGCGGCAATTTGACGAAGTTCACGTCGTCTTCAAATCCAAACACGAGGGGAGTTTGAGCAAGGAGCACTGGTCCGCCAGCATTTTGAAGTGAAGTTGACGGACTTGCAGGATGTGCCCGGGGCGCCGTGTTATCGGGAAGAAACGCGTGATCCACAATCACGATGCCTGCAATTTCTTCAGGATAGCGCGCGGCATAAAGGCGTTCCCATAGAGCGCCGACGGAAAAGCCCACCAGGATATAAGGACGATCGACCGAAGCATGCGTAATGACGCGACGAATCTCGGCGACACGATCGTCGCACGTTGGCAACGATTGCGGAGAGACACTGGAATGGAGCACGTGCGCTGCGTTCTGGAAGGGATCGCTCCATGCGGTTCCTGAAGGATAGAAGGTGCAGACGCGGGTGAATTTCGAAACCGAGGACTGAACCAAATCCCAATCGAAGGAGAAGGCTGCGCCAACGATCATTACCGTTGGGCTTCCGCTGCCGGAGCAGCAGACATGAACACGATAACCGCCGATGTCGAGAAGAGTCCCGGGGGGTGGCGGGTGGGACGGAGTGGATTGTTGCGCGTGTGAGGTGGCGGCGATGCAGAGAAAGAAAGCCACGCAGAGAATTTTGCGCCACGCTGCAATGACACTGGCGGCGGGTTTGCTGATCGTGATGCGCCGAGGTTGCTTCGAAACAGGGATTCAAGCTGCGCATAGAATCTGCTGAAAACCGCTCTCGCTTTCCGGCCCGGTTAATGGGCAATATCGATTTCCGCGGATGCGTTGACCAAGAGCCTTTCGGCACCGTCGCTTGAAAGCACGATGTTGGAGAGCACCGTGCCGTCGCGAATGAGTATCGCCGCGGGAAAGACGTCGTTATGAAATTCGCTCAGGACTGAGTCCGGCACGATAAGGATCGACACCTTCTTTGGCAAGCTTCGCTGCCAAGAGCGCAGACCCTCAAGTACGGCGGTTGACCGAATATCTTCGCGCCCGGTATTTGCGTGCCAGCTGGTGATGGCATAGATGGACTGTTGCGGCATAAATCTTGCCAGATTGCCCGCGATTTCCGGCGTGCTTGGCGACCACAGAGTAAACGGAACCAACAATACCGTGCCGTGCCTTAGCGGAAGAAGCCTGGGGACGAGGGTGCTGGCCTGCAGCGCATAGCCATGCAACGATGGCAGAGGCGCACTCTTGCCCACCATCCGCTGGCGTTCGAGCGCGGCTTGCATCGGCGACCAATCCGCTGTGCCGTTCCAGTTTGGCTGCTGGAGGATGGCAGCAAGATCCGCCAGGCTGTTCGGATTGCTCGAGGTATCTGGAAGGGCTGCGCATCGCACTGCGTCAACAAAGAGTGTGGCAGAGGACACGGTGCCATTTTGGCCTTCAAGAGGCTTTCCGTTACGCAGCAGCGGAAGTGTTGCGGCATTTTGCGCAGCACAAAGCTTGAGAGCGAGAGAGTTCAGGTAGACGCTTGCGCCCTCCGTGTTGTCGATGACCTGGTCGACGGCCGCATGAATGGAAGCATCGTAGAGGTAATCGCGAAGCAGCGAGTCTACCTGGGCTTCGGCGGACTCGGGCTCTTTGAGGCCGAGGAATGCGCGAACAAGCAGCACGAGAGCCTGCTCTCTTTTGGGCGGTTGGGGAAGCGCAAGATAGTCGACCAAGGCTGCACGCGCGGGCTCAAACTGCTGGCCGAAGATGCAAAGCTGGCCCAGGGAGAACAGCTCTTTGGCGTCGGCGGCAAATGCTGAGAGGTTGGAAGAAAGCGCGAGGCAGTCGCGAGAGGCTTGAGCGATCCCGATGCCTAGGGCAAACTTGTCAGCATCGGTGAGGTCGTTTGCCTGGTTCCGTGTCTCGGTATACGGCGCAAGAGCCGCCTTGTAGGCTTCAGTTGGAGAGAGTTGTGTGGGGCTCTGTTGGCCGGAAAGGCGATGGACGCCGATTAGAAGGAAACAGCCGACGTACACAGCGAGATTTCGGATTGCCTTATTCCAATAAGGCCAGTTCCGGACCGGCGGCGTAAGCCTGCGATGAGTTTGCATTATTGAAGATAGACGATTTGGCGCTTCGACTGTAAGCACCACATGCAGTGGGGCAGACATTCGCGGTTCGCGCGCAAGGACTGTATTGCGGCAGATTCGAGCCGGTTTGGGCATACTGATGGAATGAGTTTTCGTTGCGTTGTTTCCCTTCTGTTTCTGGTCGTGGCTGGCGCTGCTGTCGCGGCGCAGGCGAATCCGCAGACTGATGCTGCAATCGACGAAGCCGAGCTGGTGCGGCGGACGCAGCAGATCTATGACGCGATTCCGCCGGGCGATCACGCGCCGGCGAGGTCCTATTACGCCGAAGACGCGATGGTGTACGACGAGAAGGGCCGCGCGATGAACAAGAAGGCCGTCCTGGACGATCTGCAGCCGATGCCGGCGGGGTATAGCGGCGTAATCAAAGTGGTGCATCCGCACACAACGTTTGCGCCGGGCGTGGCCGTGCTGGCCTACGACTGCGATGAGACGGAAACGATCTTCGGCCAGGAGTTGCGCGCACGGTACCACTCGGTGGATACGTGGCTTTACCGCGAGGGGAAGTGGCAGATTGCGGCAAGCCAGACGATGCGCTACTACGAGGACCCGGCGGTGGGCGCAACGGATGCCGCGCACCTGGACGACTTTACAGGCGTGTATGAGCTTGCCCCGGGGACTCGGCGGATTGTTGCGCGCGAGGGGAACGACATTTATGTGCAGCGCGGAACGGGAGCGAAGGTGAAGCTGGTCCCGGAGTCCGGCGACCTGTTCTTCCGTGCCGGGGTGGAGGGCCGCATGCTGTTTCACAGGAATGCGGCCGGTAAGGTGAATGCGCTGTACGACCGGCGCAACAACGAAGATGTAGTTTGGCGCAAGTTGCCTTAGGCTGGATCTTCGGCATTCTGATCGGGCGTTAAGTGCTCAAGGATGTAGGAGCGGACGTCAGGCGGCCAGGCTTCGATGCACTGATTCAGTCTGTCCAGATCTCGCCGGTAAAGTGCCCGGCAGGCTTCCTCAAACCCCGGAAAATTACCGGCCAGAACCGTCATGACACGACCCACGGCCTCAATCTGGGCGCGACTTGGCTGCTCGGAGTGGTTGATTTTGCGGGCCTCCTCGACCAGGCGCCGAACAGCGGCCGACGCGCCGTTTGGCTGACTCTCGAGCCACTGCCAATGGCGGGGCAGGAGCGTGATCTCGCGGGAGACGACGCCAAGCTTTGGCCGGCCGGGGCCCACGCGAACAGGGGTGGGGAGAGCCTTGCGGAGTACGTCTTCAATGGAACCGCGGAGATCGAAATCAACCTGCTGGCCCTGCTGATCGCAGAAGACGAGGATCGCGCCTGCATCGGCTGCTTCGGTCGGCGCATCGTGGAAACGCTTCACCTCGCGAAGGACAGACTCGAGGTTTCCTGTGATCAAGCGGGTGGTTCCGGAAAAGGCGGAGTACGTGAGATTGGTATCCATTCGATAATATTAGCCGGGTAAAATTGATTCGTCAATATTACCTGGGTAAAAATGCAGATTACAGATGACAGTTTAGAAACCCGAGGGCCGCAATCTGCGGGCTGTTATCTGCCCTGCCATCGGCTAACCTGAGACTACGTCATGTGTGATTGGATCTGTTCCCTGGGCTGCGCTGCGCGCTGTGACGGGGCGCGATGAAAGCACGCGTCTCCGATTTGACCGCGATTTTTTTTGCCGTCTTCGGCTTCACCTGCTGGGTGCTTGGGGATAGTTGCATCAAGTGGATTGGGCAGTTCGGGCTGCCACCGGAAGAGATTGTCGCCTTCATGGGTTTGTTCATGGCGCTCACGCTCACGGTGCAAGCAGCGGTGCGGCGCAACCTAGGCAATCTGAGGCCGCGGTCGGTTGCGCGGCAAGGGCTGCGCGCGCTACTGGATACGGCGAACAACCTCTGCGTGGTGATTGCGCTGCGGCATCTTTCGCTGACGATGTTCTATATTCTTGTGTTCACTTCGCCGCTGACGATCGCGCTGCTGTCGGCGATTTTTCTTGGCGAACGCATGACCACAAAGAAGGCTGTTGCGCTGGTGGCGGGATTCTGCGGCGTGGTGATTGCTGTGGCTCCGTGGAGCCATGCGCAGCGCGTGGACCTGATTGGGCTGGCTAGTTGCATGGTGTGCGTGGCGTGCTTTTCAGTGAACATGGTTTGGTCGCGCGTGCTGACGCGGACGGAACCGCCGGAGAGCCTTGCCTTTTGTTCGGGGCTGGTAACGGCGATGGCCGGATTGGCGCTGACCAGCTTTCATCCCAAGCCGCTGACGCCGACGTTGTGGCTGGCGCTGGGCATGATGGGGGTATTCTGCGCGGCGGGAACGCTGAGCTTCTACGTCGCGGTGAAGCATACGTCGGCGAGCAACGTGTCACAGTACCACTACACGCAGCTGCTGACGGGCGCGTTGATTTCTTACGTGGTTTGGCAAGATGTGCCGGGGATTTCGATCTGGGTAGGTGGGGCACTGATTATTGGGTCGGGGTTAATGATCGCGCTGGGGGCGCGGCAGGCGCAGCCGGTGGTGCTGCCGGATATCGCGATCCGATAAGCACCTGCGGTGCGGCAGACGCTCGCTGTTTCCTCGCACTGGCTTACTGCTTCCCGCCCGGCTGTGTTGCAGCGCCGCCGCTTGAAATAAGCTGTGGCGCTGCTCTATTCGTTGCTGCTGACTAGCGAGAAGGTGGCTCCCTGGGGGTCCTGGCCGGTGATGATCCAGCCACCGCCGGGTACCTGCATGGGGCCATTCAGCACTTTGCCGCCGCCTGATTCAACGCGCTTGACGGCTGCGCCAATGGAGTCGACACAGAAGTAGAAGTTCCAGGCTGCGACGGGCATTTGCGGCGGCTTGTTCATCATGCCGCCGTCGCCCATTTGCTTGTGGTCGCCTTCATCGAAGATGCGATAGACGCCCATGGGACCCATGTCCATATCGCTGAGTTTGGTCCAGCCGAAGAGCTTGCTGTAGAAGTCGAATCCGCCATCGATGTCGGTGGTGTAGAGCTCGTGCCAGCCGATGGTGCCGACAGCGGGTGGCTCCGGGCGCTGCGGAGAGGGCATGGCCGGGTTCGCCGTGAAGACCACGATGGCCGCACCCTGCGGATCAGACATGACGGCGAAGCGCAGCATGCCGGGCACGTCGGTGGCGGGACGCAGGAGTTTGCCGCCAGCTTCCACGATTTTTTCAATGTGGGCATCGACATCGTCGACCGAGATGTAGCCGACCCAGGCAACGTGTCCGGGGATGGTCAACATGCCGGCAATGCCAACACCACCGATGTTAAACGTGGTGTACGGAGGGCCATCACCGCCGGGCATCTCCTGGGTAGTCCAGCCTACTACGTCTGAGTAAAACTTGCCGGCTGCCTTGGTGTCACTGGTCATGAGCTCGTACCAGCTGAATTTTCCTTTGGGATTAAACATGGCGGTAAATCTCCTTGCCACCTGCGGTGGGGCAGACGCTCGCTATTCGCTCGCACGGGCTGTGTCGCTGTTCGCACCGGGCGGGCTTAGGTTACTTACTCTCCAGGGACCCTTGGGTACCCGGCGTTCGCGGGACTGGATTGTTTGATATCAACTTAATCCGAGGTATGTCAACGGGGAGATGGTTAATTTTTGGTTCAGGGGATTGGTGCGGGGATGGGGATTGCTAACCAGGCGGCCTCTTCGGGATTGAAGAGGCCGCTGCGGCGCCGCGCGGATGAATAGGCGCGGGTTGGTGGCGCGGGTTTAGTTTTCCGGCTCGCGGCCGCCGAAGCCGGTGTCGACTTCAGGGTCGGAAGGCTCATGCCATTTGGGCTGGGCTGCCAGCTCGTCCGCTCGCCAGTTGAGGAGTGGGCGGTGCGGTTTTTGCGGCGGCTGGTTGCACTGGGCTTTGGCCCCAGTGAGGTCGGCGATGAGACGGAGTCCGCTCATGTCGCCGAGTTTCGCCTTTTTAATTATGACCCTGACGATTTCGTCACAATCCAGAACGACGTGCCTGTTGATTGCGCCGAGGAGGCTGCTGGCGGCTTCGCCGGGCTTGGGCTCGGGCCGGTCTGCCGGAGTTGGTTGTTGTTGCTTGCTGTCGCAGTGCTTGCGGCCAACGCGCTTCCCTGTTGCCAGGGGCGCTCTGCGTTTGCTGGTGTTTTTTCTGGTTGCTGCTGTTGTGTTCTTTCTACTCGCTTTGGTGCATGGTTGCTGCTTTGCTGCGGCCATCTTTAACGTCATTTCCGGCCATTGCTACGCGCACGTTTGTGATCGCAGGCAGAAAGCGGGCGATCCCCCATCGGAATCGCCCGCCCGAAAATGCCTCTGTTTTCTATCAGGAATAATAGTCCAGTACCTTTTCGTCTCCCTGCGCACCAACGCCGCGGAGATGGCCTTTATAAGATAAGGAAGGCTGATCCCGCCTTCCGTTCTGCTTGCTTTTCGTTAGTCTGAAACCAGCTTAGCGCAGTTGGAAGTAATGTTATGTAAGGGGCGGGACGATGTGTGTCGCACGTCACACTGAAGGCCATCCCTGCGCTTTGATCTACACTTTTCGATGACACCATTTTGGCCCCGAGGTCTTAGTCCATTGAGAATTTCGCGTCTTCCTATGCTGGCTGTGTTCGCGCTTGTTTTCTCCACTGCGCTTGCGCTTCTGATGCCCTCGGTACTGCTTGCGCAGGGTGCTGCAGCCCCTGCTGCTGCGCAGGTTGAGGGAAATCGCAAAGAGTTGAACGCGATCTTCAAAGACTACTGGGAAGACCGGCTGAAGCACGATCCGGAGTTTGCTTCGACGCTGGGGGACAAGCGGTATAACGACCAGATCTCGGACTACTCGGTTAAGGCGTATAACGAGGGGCTTGAGCGCGAACAGAACCTGATGATGCGACTGGGCGCGGTGGACGTGAGCGGTCTGACCGAACAGGAAAAGATCAGCCGCGAGCTGCTGCTGCGGGAGTTTGCCGAGGATCAGGAGGCGGCGGACTTTAGAGAGTGGGAGATGCCGGTGAATCAGATGGGCGGCATTCATACAACGTATCCGCAACTGGTGGCGCGGTTGAGCTTTACCACGGTGAAGGATTATGACGACTGGATTGCGCGGCTGCATTTGATTCCGGCGGCGTTTGACCAGGTGACACAGAACATGTCGATTGGGATGGACGACCACCGGGTTCCACCGAAATTTCTGCTGGAGAAGGCGCTGGCGCAGGTGAAGGCCCTGGCGGCGCAGAAGCCGGAGGATAGTCCGCTGGCGCTGCCGCTGAAGAAGTTTCCTGCGGGGATAAAGCCGGCGGAACAGGAACGCATCAAGACGGAGATGCTGGACGCGATTGGCAAAGAGGTGCTGCCAGCTTATATGCGTTTTGCGCGATTTATGGAAGTGAGCTATGTGCCGGCGGGACGCGAGGCGCCGGGGATTGATGCGCTGCCGGATGGGGCGAAGTATTACGCGTTCCGGATCAAGCGGACGACAACGACAGATTTGACGGCGGACCAGATTCACCAGATCGGCCTGGACGAGGTGAAGAAAGACGAAGCCGAGATGCTGGCGATTGCAAAGAAGTTGGGGTTCGCGGACCTGTCGACATTTCGCGCGAGTTTGAAAACGAATCCGAAGCTGAAGGCGACGAGCGCGGCGGCGCTGCTGGATGCTTACCGTGGTTATTTGACGCCGATGCAGGCGCGGCTGCCGCAGCTTTTTGGGAGATTGCCGAAGGCGAAGTTCGAGGTGGTGGCGGTGCCGGATTATCTGGAGAAGACTTCGGCTCCGGCGTATTACGAACAGGGTGCGCCGGATGGGAGCAGGCCAGGACGGCTGTTTATCGACACGTATAACGCGACGGACAGGAACCTTTACAGCGTGGAGGATATTGCTTACCACGAGGGGATTCCGGGACATCACTTGCAGATTTCAATTGCGCAGGAGCTGGATGATATTCCGACGTTCCGGAAATATAAGCACTACACAGCTTACGCGGAGGGGTGGGGGTTGTACTCGGAACGGCTGGGGAAGGACGTGGGGCTGTACCAGGATCCTTACTCGGATTATGGGCGGCTGGAGGGAGATATCTGGCGGGCGATCCGGCTGGTGGTGGATACGGGCGTGCACTCGCAGCACTGGACGCGAGAGCAGATGGTGGCGTACTTCCATGACCACTCAAACATTGACGATGTAAATATTCAGTCGGAAGTGGACCGGTATATTGCGTGGCCGGGGCAAGCGCTGGCGTACAAGGTGGGGCAGTTGAAGATTCTGGAACTGCGGGACCGAGCGAAGACGGCGCTGGGAGAGAAGTTCGATCTGAAGGGATTTCACGACCAGGTTCTGGACGCGGGAGCGCTGCCGCTGGATGTGCTGAGCGACAGGATTGATGCGTGGATTGCGAAAAAACAGGGAACAGGGAATAGGGAATAGCCGTCTGAAAACGGTTTGGATTCGATTACGGTTTTATCCGTTACCTTAGCTCTCTCTGCGCACGCCCCGCAGAGATGGCCTATGTTCGATTTTGGAAGACCACCAAATGCCTTCCGGTTTGCTTCAATCGTTTATGGATTTATATGTTTTCCTCGAAAGTCACGTAGACGCTATTGAAGGCGCTGTTAATGCCGCCGGCGAAACTCCTCATCGCGCTGGTTGCGCCGAGCGATATGAGGGCGACAACCAGGGCGTACTCGATCATATCCTGACCTAGTTCGTTGTTCTTCAGGTCCTGGATCATAAGATAGACGCGCAGAAGCATCCTGTTCATGTCCGCTTTCTTCCTTTGGTCTTTCGAATTTAGTAGTTGAATTGAACGGTAACAAGAATGGATCGCCGGGGAAATACACCTAAAGTTAGCGTTACTGAAACGCATGTTCGCGCAAGTGTCCCTGGAGATGTGTCCATGTCGATGTCGAAGGCTGGACTCAGCAGTTACGCGGACTGGGTGCGCGTGTGCATGACACACGCCTGCGCGAGCAGGAGCGAAAAAGAGCAGGCCGACGAAGGCATGAGATTTTCGAATCGGGCGCGACGATAACCCCTCCGTGTGGCCGTGGTGTAACAGGCACGCAGAGGGGCGGGGGGATTGGATGTATTTCGTGTTGATCCCGAGCCGGGGTTCAGCGGAGGACTTTGTGACCAGGGATTAGATGTCGGTGGCAAGGGCTACGCTGACACTGTTGAAGGCCTTGTTGATGCCTCCGGCGAGACTCTTCATTCCCAAGGTTGCAGAGAGGGCGATAAGAGCAACGACCAAGGCATACTCGACCAGGTCCTGACCTTGTTCGCTCTTCAGCAGGTCCTGGGTTTTGAAATAGAGGCAGAGCAGCAACCGGTTCATGTCTTGTTTTCTCCCTTGATCTATTGGGGAATTACATCCCGTATTGGAAAATTAACAGAAGAAGTGCTTCCGGGAGAATCCCCCGAAAGGCTTAAGCGTGTGTTACATATGGGTAAGTTGCTTACCGGACATATGCGTTCCGGGGCGCAAAAGAAGAGTCCACGGAAATGAAACGCGAGGGATTGGACCCTTTTTGCTTCCCACCCTCGGTTTCCTGCTTTCCACCGGCGGTTCGGTTCCCATCCAGCCGCGCCGTGGAAGCGAGTATTCTAAGAAGTTGTACCTCCACACTCATTCGAAAGTCAAGGAAAGACATGTCTGATATCGCTGTTGAACCTACAGAGATTCCCGCGCAACTGCCCAACATCCGCGTCGCCGTTCTGGGAGCGGGAAAGATGGGAGGGATCCTGCTGCAGGCCTTCCTGAAGCAGAACCTTTTTGCCCTGGACCAGATTCACGCAACCGTGGGTCACATGGAAAAGGCCGTGGCCCTGAGCGTGCAGTGGGGCGTGGACGTGAGCACGGATAACCTGGCGGCGGCCAGCCAGGCGGACCTGATCCTGATTGGCGTAAAGCCGTTCCAGGTTCCGGACCTGATTGCGGAGATCAAGCCGGCGCTGACGACGGAAAAGACGCTGGTGTCGTTTGCGGCCTCGGTCAAGACCAGGGCGATTGAGGAGGCGGCTGGACTGGATATTGCGGTGATCCGCGCGATGCCGAATACGCCGTCGGCACTGGGAGCGGGAGCCGCGGGGCTGTGCAAGGGGCGGTTTGTTTCCGCCAAGCAGATGGAGCTTGCGCAGCGGATTTTCGAGACCGTAGGGCGCACCGTGGTGGTGGACGAGAAGCACATGGACGCGGTGACCGGGCTGTCGGCGTCCGGGCCAGCGTATATCTACATCGTGATTGAGGCGCTGGCGGAGGCGGGCGTGAAGGTGGGGCTGCCGCGCGATGTGGCGACACAACTGGCGGCGCAAACGGTTTTTGGCGCGGGGAAGATGGTGCTGGAGACGGGGTATCATCCAGCGCTGCTGAAGGATGCGGTGACCACGCCGGCGGGGTGCACAATTGACGGGATTCTGGAGTTGGAAGAGGGCGGGCTGCGGGTTACGCTGATCAAGGCCGTGATGCGGGCGACGGAGAGGGCGAAGCAGTTGGCGGCGGGATGAAGGCAGTGGTTAGTGGCCAGTGATTAGTGGTTAGTTTGGGTGCCTGGTAGTCGGCGGCGATCCGCTGGCGAAATTCAAGCTATGCTGAATTCTGGGTGAGCATGAGAGATCATGAAGATTGAGAATCCGCTCGTAATCGTCTTTGAAAACGATGGAAAGCTTCAAACGCACCTCTATCCAGGTAAGAGGAGCCACGCGCAGTACGGAATCCTGATCGCTGACATAGTGCGTCATGTCGCCAATGCCTACAACGTCCATGAAAACGACGTGTGGGAATGGGTTGACAAGGAGCGGTACAAACCTACAAGTCCGGTGACAGAACTCAAGCCAAACTAGCTTAGGTCCCAGGTCGCTCTTGATTTGCTAACGTCATAATCGGCTGACCTGCTAACCTGCTGTATTGCCTATCCAACGCCCATCCTGGCTGCCCTCTTACATCCCCGAACTGCAGGGACTACGCGGGATCGCGGTGCTGGCTGTGTTTTTCTATCACTGCCATCCGCGGCTTGAGGGGACCTGGGTTCACTACGCATCTCTGTGGGGATGGGCGGGGGTGAACCTGTTCTTTGTGCTCTCCGGGTTCCTCATCACATCCATCCTGCTGGAGGCGCGGGAAAAACCGCGCTACTTTAGAAACTTTTATGGGCGGCGCGCGCTGCGCATCTGGCCGGTGTACGTGCTGGTGCTGGTGGTGGTGTATCTGAATGCGCCGTGGTTCATTGGGCCGAGCATTACGGATGCAGTGAAGGCTGCGCCTTGGTGGGCCTATATTCTCTTTGTCCAGAACCTGTTTCACCTGGCGCTGCCGCCGGCCGTGGGGCCCACGTGGTCGCTGGCCATTGAGGAGCAGTACTACTTTGTGTGGGCGCCGGTGGTGCGGCTTATGCGCAGGCCATGGATGTTGTGCGCGTTGCTGGCGGCTATGCTGGTTGTTTCTCCCGTGATGCGTATGACTCACTTCGGATGGATTACGCCGACGCACACGTTGACGCATCTGGATGGGATTGCGTGGGGGAGTTTGCTGGCGATCGGGCTGCATACGCTCGGCATCAGCCGGCGGACGTGGCTCTGGATGGGGCTGGGGGCGATTCCGCTGGGGGTGGTGGTGGCCGGGACGATTGCGGGCGGGACGGCTTTTCTGGACTCGGCGCTTTCGGTGGCGTTTGCCGGCGCGTTGCTGGCGTCGATTGCGTCGACGGGCGCGCGGAATCCGCTGAATGCGGTGCTGCGGCGGGGGCCGCTGGCGTTTTATGGGCGCATCAGCTACGGGCTCTACATGACGCACATTTCGGTGTTCATCTTTTTGGGGTGGTTCGATGCGCGGATGGACCATTACGGGATGACGGGGAACCTGGCGGTGATCGCATTCCGGCTGGCAGCGTGCACGGGCGTGGCGACGGGGCTTTGGTATGGGTTTGAGTCGCAGATTTTGAAATTGAAGCGCTTTTTTTGATCCGGCATTGTTGCGCCTGGTGCAAGATGGAATGAACCGAAAGAGGAACGGGCATTTGCCGGGAGGGCTCTCCAAGATGCTTTCATTCCGATCCGTTAACGTCTTATTGCTTCCCGCGTTGCTGCTGCCGGCAGCATGCCTGGCCCAGGCAACCCCTGCGGCCACGGCGCAACAGGCGGCAGGTCAGGCATCGCAGAGCACGGCGACGGAAAAGCCGGAAACGGCGGCGAGTTCGACCGTGCTGCACACCAAGGCCGACCTTGTGCTGGTCGACGTAGTCGTGACCGATCGCGGCAACCCGATTCATGGTCTCAACAAGGATCTCTTCCATGTTCTCGAAGACGGACACGAGCAGACCATCACTTCCTTCGAAGAGCACCGGCCCACCCCGCTAACTGCGGGCGCCGCCGCATCCCCGGCCCCGCTCCCGGCCAACACCTGGACTAACGTCCCCGCGTACCCGGAGACGCAGACGGTAAATGTCCTGCTGCTGGACGGGCTGAACACACTGATGCCCGACCAGATGCGGGTGCGGCAGCAAATGCTCAAGTACATGGGCGGGATCCAGCCGGGAACTTCGTTGGCCATCTTCACCCTCTCGTCGCGGCTGCGCATGGTGAAGGGTTTTACCAGCGACCCTGGTGAATTGACGAGGGCTCTGGCAAGCCGCAAGGCAACGCCGCAAAGCTCGGTTATCCTGGACCCGGATACCAGCGCGGACCTGGATGCTGTGGCAGGCGAAATGGCCAGCATGGGCGCCGACAGCGATGCCGTCGCCAACATGCAGCAGTTCTTAGCCGACATGACCGCCTTTCAGACCGACCAGCGTGTGCGCATGACGCTGGATGCGATGCGGCAGCTGGCTCGCTATCTCGACGCGATTCCCGGCCGCAAAAACGTAATCTGGTTCTCTGGTTCCTTTCCCATTGCGCTCAATCCGGACGAAACCCTCCAGAACCCTTTTGAGGCCTCGCGTACATATTCAGAAGACGTCCGCGAGACCAGTGAACTGCTCGCAGCCGCACGGGTCGCGGTATATCCCGTGGATGCACGCGGTCTGATGACTCTGCCATCGACAGACGCATCCAAAGGCACCGCATCCACCAATCTGGTGAGCACCATGAGCAGCGGCGGCCGTGGAAGGACGCGGCAACCCACGACCACCAACAATCCGAGCTTTGGCCGCGACGACACCAAGTTTCTGCAGCAAACGATGGCCGAGCAGGCCAGCATGAAGCAGATTGCGGAACAGACCGGCGGGCAGGAATACATCAATACAAACGGTCTGAAGGAAGCCGTGGCCAAGGCTGTAGAAAACGGCGGAAGCTACTACACCATCGGCTATGTGCCGGCCACCAGGGCAAACGACGGCAAGTTCCACAAGATTCAGCTGCGGACTGAAAGCGGCGGTTTTAAGCTGGCCTACCGCCGCGGCTATTACGCCGACCCGCCCGACAAACCCACAGACCACACCCCGGTCAAACCCACCCCGGCAATAGCCGACATGCTGCCCGGTGCGCCGCCCGCTACGCAGATTTGGTTTACGGCTCGAGCGCTGCCGGTGACAGACCCGCTTTTCAAGGACCTCAAAACGCCTGATGGTCCCGCAGGCGACGGTGTGGCAACACTGAAGGGACCGCTCCACCGCTACATAGTTGACCTGAAAATCGACCCGCATCGGCTGAGCTTCGAGAACACACCCGACGCCGCCCACAAGGCCGCGGTCGAATTCGTGATGGTGGCGTACGACAACGAGTCCCGTCGGATCAACTACGTAGACAGGGGCTTCCAACTGAACATCAAGCCGAACGAATACGCCCGCGTCCTGTCATCAGGCATTCCCGCCCGGCTTGCCATCGATCTGCCCGCGGGCGAGTTCGCCCTGCGCATTGCCGTGCGGGATCTTTCGGCTGAGCACACGGGTTCGCTGGAGATTCCGGTAATGGTGGCGGGGAAATGAAGGCTATAGCATTTTCGGAATTGCTGTAGACCGAAAGCACGCACTCATGTGGCTTTTCCAACTCTCGATGCACTCAAAAAGGACCACATTAATTCCTAAAGTGCCCTAGTGGGGCCAGCGGCCTACGATCACCAGAATTGCCATAAGGAACAGGACCACGTTGGGGACGGCGGTTTCGTGGCGGCGGGCGTGATAGACGCTGACAACGATCATGAGCAGGGCGAGGGCGGCAGCCGCGAGACGGGGAACCACGTAGGGCGGCAGCAGATCGACGGGCAGGACCAGGCAGACAGCGCAGGCGATTTCAAGCAGCGCAATGACCGAGACGAACTCATAGCGCATGCCGGGAAGGTCGAAGCCGGGACTTTGGGGATGGACGACGGCCTGCGTGCGATGAGCAAAGATTTTGTTGAATCCAGAGACCAGAAACAAGCCTGCCATCAGAATCTGCGCAAACCAAAGGACGCTGCTCATGGATAGGATGCTATTCATGGATCCACCTCCTTGACCGTTCACCGCGTTCAAAACACTTTCCCGCATCAAAAAACATCGGCTGCAAAGGAAAAGCCGCGCGCTGCATCAACCGCCAGCACCCGAATGATGGATAAGATGCAAACGGTGTGAAACAGATACAACTTCAGAATGAATAAAATATAAGGATTAAATGATCTAAATGTAAAGACGAATTTAGATAGAGGGTCGGACGGGAGGCGGGTCGAACCCGATTCGGGAAGAATCTACAAGGCTTAACGGCTATTGAATCAGACCGGAGACAGGGGAGTGCGGCCAGCGGCCAACGATCACAAGAAGCGCCATGAGAAACAGCACCACATCCGGAACGGCCGATTCCTGGCGGCGAATGTGGTAGATGCTGCCGAAGATCATGAGCAAACCGAGGCACGCGGCCGCCGAGAGCAGAACCAGGTGCGGCGGGAACAGGTCCATGGGAAGAATGAGGCCGATGCCGCCTACAATCTCAAGCAGACCGACCTGTGCGGCCAGGCCGCGCGTCATTTCGATGGGCTTCCCCTTGGAGCGAGTTTCTACGACTTTTTTGAGTTGGTCATAGGCCAGCACTTTGCTGGCGCCGGTAAAAATAAAGACGCCCGCCATGATGAGTTGAACGATCCAGAGTACGGTGTTCATTGTCTTTCTTCCCTCGCGCAGATTGGTTGCGATCATTCGTGCCAGCCGCCGGAACCAGTAGCTGCAGCAGATGATTGAAATCCGAAACCAAAGTGGATGTCAAGATCGGAAATGCACATTAGACATCAAAGGTATGGGCGGATAATCAGAGCGGCGGCCGTTGTCCCACAAGGTGGGTTTTCGTCTTAGCGAAATGTGACTCGAGTCACCCATTCCTTTAACCTTCTGCTGCTAGGCTTTCCCTGACACGCAAGTTAATCCCATCGAGGTGCATCATGATCGAGGAAATTGAGACCGCAGTGAGCAGCGGCCCTCTCAGCCCGGAATTGCTGGCCAAAATGGACGCCTACTGGCGAGCGGCCAATTACCTTTCCGTAGGCCAGATTTATCTGAAGGACAACCCGCTGCTGGAGCGTCCGCTGACGCTGGACGATGTGAAGCCGCGGCTGCTGGGCCACTGGGGCACGACGCCGGGGCTCAACTTTCTATACGTTCATTGGAACCGGCTGATCCGAGAGCGCAATCTGAACATGATTTACCTGATTGGGCCGGGACACGGCGGGCCGGGGCTGGTGGCGAATACGTACCTGGAGGGGTCGTATTCCGAGGTTTATCCGCACATTGAGCAGAACAAGGACGGGATCAAGCGGCTGTTCCGGCAATTCAGTTGGCCCTATGGGATTCCGAGCCACGTTGCGCCGGAGACGCCGGGATCCATTCATGAAGGCGGGGAACTGGGCTACTCGCTGGTGCACGCGTATGGGGCGGCGTTCGATAATCCAAACCTGATTGTGGCGTGCGTGGTGGGCGATGGCGAAGCGGAAACGGGACCGCTGGCGACAAGCTGGCACTCAAACAAGTTTCTAAATCCGGCGACGGACGGGGCGGTTCTTCCGATTCTGCATTTGAACGGCTACAAGATTGCGAACCCGACGATCCTGGCGCGGATCCCGCATGCCGAGTTGGAAGACCTGATGCGCGGGTATGGGTATGAGCCGTTCACGCTGGAGGGCGACGATCCGGCGGTGATGCACCAGCAGGCGGCGGCGGTATTTGACACCATGCTGGACCGGATTGCGGCGATTCAGAAGGCGGCACGCGAAGGTGGCGAGACGGCGCGTCCGGCGTGGCCGATGCTGATCATGCGCACTCCGAAGGGCTGGACGGGGCCGAAGTTTGTGGATGGAAAGCCTGTCGAAAACACCTGGCGGGCGCACCAGGTGCCGCTGGATGGAATTCAGAAGAATCCGGAACATCTGCGGCAGTTGGAAGAGTGGATGCGGAGCTACAAGCCGGAGGAGCTGTTTAGCGAGAAGGGGCATTTCCGGGAGGATTTGGCGGAGATTGCGCCGAAGGGGCGGCTGCGGATGGGGATGAACGCGCATGCGAATGGCGGGCTGCTGCTGCAGCCATTGAAGCTGCCGAACTTCCGCGATTTTGCGGTGAAGATTGATGGGCGCGGGGCGCAGGATGTTGAGTCCACACGCTTGCTTGGGCAACTGCTGCACGGCGTAATGGGACTGAACGAGACGAGCAAAAACTTCAGGGTTTTTGGTCCGGATGAAACGGCGTCTAACCGGCTGCAGGATGTGATTACGGGAACGGGCAAGGCCTGGATGGCTGAGACCCTTCCGGTGGACGAAAACCTTTCCGAAACGGGCCGCGTAATGGAAGTGCTGAGTGAGCACCTGTGCGAGGGCTGGCTGGAGGGTTACCTGCTGACCGGACGGCACGGGTTCTTCAGTTGCTATGAGGCGTTCATCCACATTATTGACTCGATGGTGAACCAGCACGCGAAGTGGCTGAAGACGACGCGCGAGATTCCCTGGCGGAAGCCGATTGCGAGTTTGAACTACCTGCTGAGCTCGCTGGTGTGGCGGCAGGATCACAACGGGTTCAGCCACCAGGATCCGGGATTTATCGATCACCTGCTGAACAAGAAGGCCGACGTGGTGCGGATTTATCTGCCGCCGGATGCAAACACGCTGTTGTCCGTGGCGGACCATTGCCTGCGCAGCCGTCATTACATCAACCTGATTGTTGCCGGAAAACAGCCGGCGCCGCAGTGGCTGACGATGGACGAAGCGGTTGCACATTGCACCACCGGACTGGGCATTTGGAAGTGGGCTTCCAATGACGACGGAAATCCCGACGTAGTGGTGGCATGCTGCGGAGACGTGCCGACCATGGAAGCGCTGGCTGCGGTGATGCTGCTGCGGGAACGTGCGCCGGAGTTGCGCATTCGGGTTGTAAACGTGGTGGACCTGATGGCGCTGCAGCCGCAATCGGAGCATCCGCATGGGCTGCCGGACGAGGAGTTCGATCAATTGTTTCCCAAGGACGTGCCGGCGATTTTTGCATTCCACGGATACCCGTGGGTGATTCACAGACTGACTTACAGGCGGCATAACCACGACAACTTGCACGTGCGCGGATACAAGGAAGAGGGTACGACAACGACGCCCTTCGACATGTGCGTGCTGAACAACATTGACCGCTTCCAGCTGGTTTGGGATGTCTTCAAGCGTGTGCCTAAGCTGGCCGATCAACGGGATGCGGCGGAACAGTGGTACTCGGAGAATATCCAGCGCCACCGCCTGTATGTGGCGGAAAACGGCGAGGATTTGCCGGAGATTCGCAACTGGCGGTGGAGTAGCAATTGATTTGTCCACCACGTTGATCGAATAACTCGCTGACCCGCATTCCACGAGTGTGCGGGCAGCCACAACAGAAAGGTTTTCTTCGATGGCGTCTTTGCCCGTGCTGGTTTTGAACAGCGGTTCTTCTTCTATCAAGTTTTCAGTGTATGAGGCCAGCGACGGCGAACGGCGCAAGTTGCATGAGGGTGCGGTTGACGGCATTGGCACGGATCTGGGCAAGTTCTGGATCAAGGATGCCGACGGCAAGAAGCTGGTGGATGAAACGCCGGCGCTGCCCAATCGTGCGGTTGCGTTCAAGCTGGTAGCGGATGCGCTGCACTCCGGCGACTTCCCTGCCCCGGCGGCGATCGGTCATCGCATGGTGTGCGGCGGGCCTACGGTGCAGGAGAATCAGCTGATTACCCCAGAGCTGATTGATGAGATGGAGCGCTACACGGCGTTCGCGCCGCTGCATACGCCGATCGCGGTTTACATCATGCGCGAGTCTCTGCGGCTGTTTCCCGCAGTGAAGAACTTTGTTTGCCTGGACTCGTATTTTCATCGCACGATGCCGGAAGTGGCGAAGCATATGCCGATCCCGGAAGAGTATTCGGCGATGGGCGTGCGGCGCTATGGTGCGCATGGGATTTCATACGAATCGATTGTGTACCAGCTAGGGTCGGAGGTTCCGGAGAAGCTGATTGTGGCACACCTGGGCAATGGCGCTTCCATCTCGGCAATCCGCAACGGCGAGTGCCTTGATACATCGATGGGTTTGACGCCGACGGGCGGAATCATCAGCGGTACACGGACGGGGGACATCGATCCTGGAGTGCTGCTGTTCATCCTGCGCAAGATTTGCGAGACGGCGACAAGCGCAAGCGATGCGGCGGATAAGCTGGAGACTGTTGCCAGCAAGAAGTCGGGGCTGCTGGGCGTGAGCGAGCTGTCAAACGATATGCGGGATTTGCGCGATGCGATCAAGGAAGGTAACGCGAAAGCGCGACTGGCTGTGGACAAGTTCACGTGGACGATTGCACGGTGGATTGGAAGTTATGTTGCGGAGCTTGGAGGCCTGGACATGCTGGTGTTCACCGGCGGGATCGGCGAGAACGATATTGCATCGCGGGCGGAGATTTGCGCCGGGCTTGGTGCGCTGGGCATCGTGGTGGACGCGGAGCGGAATAATGTGCGCGGCGCGGCGGTGATCTCCGCTGAGAATTCGCCGGTGTCGGTGCGGGTGATTCCGCCGGCGGAAGATTTGATTATTGTGAACCACGTGGTGCGGCTGCTGGGGAAGTGAAGATCGAGAAGCGCTCCCGATGGAAGCCTGTATAGCCGCTTGTTCTACACTGGTGGGTTCTATACGGAGTCATCTTCATGTCTGTTACTTCCATTTCAGCGAAAACAAAAACCCTTCCTCCACCTGCGCTGCGCAAGTTTGCGTGGGGCGTGCTGGTTTACTTTGTCGCCGTGATTCTATGGGGCACGTTGGTGCGCGCAACGGGGTCGGGCGCGGGTTGCGGAAACCACTGGCCGCTGTGCAACGGAACGGTGATGCAGCACTCGGCCAGCGTGGAAACGATGATCGAGTTCACGCATCGCGTGACAAGCGGGCTCTCGTTCTTTTCCGTGGTGGCGCTGCTGTGGTGGACCATTGCGGAGACGGTACGCGGACACTTGGCGCGCTATGCGGCTGCGGCTTCAGTGGCGTTCACGCTGGTTGAGGCGATTCTGGGCGCGCTGCTGGTGAAGCTGGGCTTGACGGCGCAAAGCCAGTCGCCGATACGGCCGGCGTACCTTGGGCTGCATTTGGCGAATACGCTTCTGCTGCTGGCGGCGCTTACGTTGACAGCGCACCTGCTGGGCCGGCGCAAGGGGTACACGCGCAGCACGATCCGATTGACGGCGCCGTTTGGTGCGGTTGCCACGGTGGTTGTGGTTTTGATTGTGGGCGTAACAGGGTCGCTGGCGGCACTGGGCGATACGCTGTTCCCTGCTTCGTCACTGGGGAATGCGCTGGCACAGGATTTTTCCGCGACGAGCGGATGGCTGGTTAGATGGCGGTGGACGCATCCGACGGTGGCGCTGCTGGCGAGCGCGTTTCTGCTGTGGCTGCTGGTGAGGGCGAGCCGGCGCAGCGTGATTGGAAATGCCGGTGGGGACAATCGGAAGTTGGCGGCGCTGGTGCTGTTGCTGCTGGCGGTTGTGTATACGCTGGGCGTGCTGGACGTGGTGCTGCTTGCCCCGCTGTGGCTGCAGGTGGCGCACCTGTTGGCCGCGGATACGCTGTGGGTTGCGCTGGTGGTACTGACGGCGCGGCTGACGATGGAGCCGAACGAGGCTGCGTGAATGTCAGAGACGACCCTCGACTTTTACGAAGCTCTTGCCGACTATTACCACCTGATCTTCGAGGATTGGGACAGATCCATTGCGCGCCAGGCAAAAGCGCTGAACTCGATTCTTGCCACTGAGATATCACAGAGTTCTCTGAGGATATTGGATTGCGCGTGCGGGGTTGGCACCCAGGCAATCGGATTTGCAAAGGCCGGTCATCAAGTAGTGGCTTCCGACTTGAGCCGGGCCGCAGTGACTCGCGCAAAACGCGAGGCAGAGCAACGCAGTTTATCCATCAAGTTTTATATCTCCGATATGACGTCTTTGGCGGAAATTGAAGAGACCGGCTTCGATGTAGTGGCAGCGCTCGACAATGCACTGCCTCATCTCTCGGTTGACGAATTGAGGAGAGCCGTTAAAGCGATGGGTTCAAAGCTCAGGCCGGGCGGACTGTTTATCGCAAGCACGCGAGATTACGACCGACTCATAACCGAGAGACCAACCATGGGAAAGCCTGCGTTCTACGGCGCCGTAGGAGAGCGCAGAATCGTTCATCAGGTTTGGGAGTGGATCGATCATGCGCGTTATATTCTTCACTTTTACATCACAATGCAATCGGGGGAAAAGTGGACATCTCATCACTTCTCTTCAGAGTATCGATGCTTACTGCGTGACGAGTTGTCGAATGCGTTGGAAGGGGCTGGATTCAAATTGATAAGGTGGCTCATACCTGATGAGAGCGGATTTTACCAACCGCTTGTGCTGGCAAGAAAGAGTGCATGAACTCAACGCGCCCGAGCGCCAATGCAAAGCCCTTTTTCTTCGCATTGATTACTAAATGGCGGTGCCTGTTCTCGAATTCCTGCTTTACTTCACCAGCACGCCGGCGGCGGCGTAGGTGCTGCCATCCACTTTTGCTTCGATGGTCGGAAGTTCGGGAGTGGGCGTCAGGTTTTCGATGACTCCATCGTGCAACAGGACCGTGTCTTCCGTCTTGCCGCCTCGGATGCTGGGGTTCCAGGCGAAGGCCTGATTGTTGACCACGACTTCGGTGCCATCGGGCGTGGCGACCCATTCGCGCTCGCCATAACCGGTGGGACCGCCCTGATGATGGAAGCGCTCCTCGCCGGGGAAACCTTGAGCTGTGTATGCGGCCTGGGCGACTTTGAAAAGTTGAGCTGAGGTTGCGCCGACACGGGTTGCATTGAGCAGCGCGGCATTGACCTGGGCGGCGGCTTGAAAGCGTGACGCGAGTTCGGCGGGCAATTCGCCGAAATGGATGAAGCGCGTAATCGAGATGGCGAGGCCCCATTTGCGCGAGCAGAGATTGAGCATGCCGTATTGCTTGAGGCGCTTGCCGCGCGCGACAGCGTGCTTGTATTTCATGATGCGGTCGTCGACCGCGTAGAGATAGACCGAGGGCAGGATGCCGCGACGGAGCAACGCACCCGCGGTGATGGCTTCGAGGTCGTATTCGCTCAGGCCTGGCTCAACTTCGTTGAGCGCTTCGACGGTGGCTGCTGCGGTTTCCAGGCCGAGCCAGCGATATCGCGCGATCTCCGACTCGCTGAGGGCTTCGCGAAGAGGAACGAGGCTGACGGTGGTCGTGCCCGCTGTGGGCGTGTCAGAGCCTAATGAACCACCGGCAAGTTCGGCGGCGACGGCATCCGTTTCATTAGCCCACCAGGGAAAAAGGACGGGCGCAAAATCGAGGGCGCCGAACTCCTCGTCGTGAAGGCGCGGGGCTTCGTTCTCAGTGGTGAAGTAATAGCGCTTGCCTTCTGCGGTGACGAGGAGCGCGGCCACTCCGGTTTCGCACGGCGTGAGGACGCGGAGCTCGACTGCGCCGCCGGTTAGCCACGCTACGTTTTCATTGCGGCGAATGAGGACGCCGGCAAGGCCTTGCGCCTTCATCCATTCGACGAGCTTCTCGTGTTTCGCGTCGAGTTCGGCATTCCAGGCGGCTTGCGTGACGATGGTGTTGCCGCCGACGATCAGGCTTTTAGCGATTCGGGTGCTCATTGTTGTCCTTCGGGACAAGGACTTAGGGACTAGGGAATAGGGACTAACAAATCCGCGAATACTTAACCTGTTCGCGTTGCGCACTCCCTGGTCCCTATGTCCCTGGTCCCTGCGTTCTTAGTCTTCCAACTCAGGGTGGTAGTGGCTTTCCCAGCCGAGGTAGCGTGCGGCTTCGTGGATGGCTTTGGATACATCGCTGAAGTTGGCCGCAACGTGGTGCTCAAAGCCTTCACGGCAGATGTAACGGAGCAACTTCTGCAGGTGCGGAATCTCCGCTACGCCTGCGCCGCCGAAAGTCGTAAGCGGATCGTCGGTGAATCGGCCGGCACCGGTGTAACCGCGAATGACGCCGCGGCGATCGTCGGTGGAGTAGCGCGCGTAGCTCATCTGGCCAGCCTTGACGACGCCCTCGCAGGTGCCGAAGGTATTCTCCTTGCCCACTGTACCGGCAATGATCTGCTGGAAGTCCATCTTGACTTCCTTGAAGAAGTGCTTGGGCAGGTTGGAGCAGTGGAAGCAGACGCACTTGTTGGGATCGCTGCCATAGTTGTTGTTCCAATCGAGCAACGCCGAGGGAGTGCCCGAGGCGAGCGCCAGCATGTACATGCTGAGCGTGCCGGGGACGTCGACTTCACAGGCTGAAGGGATGAGATTGTTCGACATCATGCTCATGACCGTGCAGGGCACAACGCCGAAGAACTCCTCCATCGAAGTCCAACATTGGATGGCGCTGATGGTGGCGTTGGTCTGCTTCATCCAGCCATCGATGACCGCGCCCAGCTTGGCCATCTTGAGCAAGGCGGCTTCAGGAACACCTGCGGTGGTCACATAGCTCTTGATGGCGGCGAGCTTGGCCTGGGCCGCGTCGTCGTTATCCTTCAAGCGATTGATGCGGCCGAAGACCTCCGACAGATCAAGGGGCTCGATGGAGATGCCATTGGTCTCGAGGATGCGCTCGGAATAGCGGACGGTGTTGAAGGCCGCGGGACGCGCGCCGATGGCGCCAATCTTTAGATTCTTGAGACCCTTCACGATGCGGCAGACGGCGGAGAACCACTCGAGGTCGGCCTTGAACTCTGGCGACGTCAGGCTCTCTGTATGCAACGTGGTGAGCGAGTATGGAATGCCGTACTGCATCATGTTGTTGCAGGCGCTCATTTTGCCGCAGAAGCTGTCGCGACGGACGGCGATGGTCATGTTCTCGGACTGGTCGGGCGTGGCCTGCACCAGCACCGGCACCTTGAGACCGGAGAGACGGATGGCGTCGACGATGCCACGCTCTTCACCGAAGTTCGGCAGCGTGACAATGATGCCGTCAATCTCGTCGGCATGCTTCTTGAAGAGTTCGGCGCAGCGCTGCGATTCGGCATAGGTTTCTACCGCACCGTGTTTCGATTCTTCAGGGCCGAGGACGATGGCTTTTGCGCCGGCGGCATCAAGGACAGAGATGATTTCTTCACGGCCAGTCTTGGCCAGGTGATCAGGAAAAAAGCCGCGATTACCTACGACGATTCCGAATGTCATGGTGCGTTGTGCTGTCATTTCTTGCTTGCTCCTTGTGTACTGCAAAAATCATGAATTGGTGCGGCTGGGACGGAAACGAATCAGATAGAAGAGGCCGACGAGTAACATCAGGGCTCCCCACCAGACCGACGCGTGGTAGTTAGCGACAGCCATGGTTCCAGTGCCGAGCTCGTAGAGGCCATAGCCGAGAATCAGCGCGCCATAAACGGTAAGCAAAACGCCGATGAAGAACCAGATCGGGATGGCAGATGAGTGCATGAGTTCTCCTTACCAGAAGTAGATGTTGAGGGCGAGGAAGATAACGATGGCGATCACCGTCCAGAACCATTCGTTCTTGTAGAACGGGACGGGCTCTTCGGTGGGCAGCGGGGTGACGCCATAGACCACGCTAGTTAGCTCAGAGAGCGGCTTCGGCTTGGTAAACAGGCTGACAATCACGTTGACGCCGACCGCCGTGCTGACAGACCAGAGGGCGCGATACATGTTCTCAGCCATATCTTTGGCATCGGGTGAGATGGCCACATAGCGCAGCGCGGAGGGGTCCGCCTTGACCCAGGCCCAGAGGCCAATGGAGGTAAGAGTTCCGATGAGCAGACCCCAGAACCCGCCTTGCCTGGTGGCGCGCTTCCAGAACATGCCCAGCAGCACGACGCCGAGCAGAGGCGAGATAAAGAAGCTGAAGAGCGCTTGCACATAATCCATGATGCCGGCGGCATTCATGACGAGGTACGCTGCGCCAATGGAGATGACCACGCCGGCAATGGTCACGATGCGGCCGACAAGGACATAGTGTTCGTCCTTGGCATGCTTGACGATGTGCGGCTGGTAGATGTCGTAGGTGAAGATGGCGGTGAAGGCGCTGACGTTGCCGGCCATTCCGCTCATGAATCCGGCAATAAGTGCGGTGATGCCGAGGCCAAGCAAACCGGGTCCCAGGTAGCGAACCATCATCAGCGGCAGCACTTCGTTATAGCTATGCAGACCCGCGCCAGGGTTCGCCTTGACTACGTTCTCGCCAACCAGGTGCATAAGGCTGCCATCTGGGTTCTGCAGCACCACCAAGCCGAGCAGGCCGGGAAGGATCACGATGAACGGCACAGCCATCTTGAAGAACGAGCCGATTACCGGCGCCAAACGCGCCGAACGCAGCGAGTTGGCAGCGAGCACGCGCTGGACGACGAGGAAGTCCGTAGTCCAGTAGCCGAAGCTGATGGCGAAGCCGAGGCCGAAGACGATGCCGGTCCAGTGAATGCCCATGGGGTTGTCAGCAAAGTGCCCCATGCTGCGCCACATGTGGGTGTAGTCCCCTGGAGCAGTGGCACCGCTGGCAATGTTCTGCGCCAGCCGGGCCTTGAAGCCAGTCCAGCCACCGGTTTCGATGAGTCCGAGGATCGGTACCAACAGCGCGCCGCCCCAGATGAGGACGAATTGCAGCACTTCATTGAAGATGGCCGAGCGGAGTCCGCCGAGCGCGACATACGCGGCAACCGCAAGCGACGAAACGATGATGGAGAAGTTCAGATCCCAGCCAAGAACGATCTTCATCACCTCAGCCATGGCGAACATGTTCACACCGCTCATGAGTACTGTCATGAAGGCGAAGGAGACGGCAGCTACGAAGCTTGAGCCCTGACCGTAGCGGAGTTTCAAATAGCCGGGCACGGAATGGGTTTTGCAGACGTAGTAGAAGGGCATCATGACCATGCCGAGGAAGAGCATGGCGGGGATTGCGCCGACCCAGTACCAATGTGCGGCCAGGATGCCGTATTGGTAGGAGGAGCCGGCCCAGCCCATCAGTTCGAGCGATCCAAGGTTGGCGGAGACGAAGCTGAGACCCGCGATCCACGCGGTCATTTCGCGTCCGGCCATAAAGAATTCTTCGCTGGTATTGGCCTGGCCTTTGAGGTAAAAGCCGATCCAGATGACCATAACGAAGTAGATGGCGATGACGGCCAGATCGAGCAAGCTGAGATGCGCCAGTGATGAAGTACCGGCGACGAACGCCGCGGTCATAGATGGCAGACCTGCGGCAATGGAGGCGGGGACCAATTCGAACATTGAGTCACCTAAAAAAAGTTAATTCGTCCGTGGGCCGTGTGGACGTTCGCACCTAAGTAAATGGCTTTACTCAACCAGTTGTCAAGCGGGAAGCTGCAGCCTCTCCAAAATGCACGGAAGCGGTTGGCAAGCACCGAATGCCGAGACGCGAATCGCAAATATACGCGGATTCGCCGTGCATGTAAGCGTTTACCCGAAGAAGTTTAACACACTGAGATTGTGCAGACACTCAAGTAGTATCTTCGGTTCCCGAATAACCGGTATTCAAGATGGAAACACCTGATTCCACTATTTATTGCTGATCACTGACTTTCATGCCAATTTCGGAGTAGTATCCGGGCAAATGGCGGGCATAAGAACGGGTCAACGTTCACTCTGCCGTAGTCACTAAGTGCGTTTCGGAGGCATTCAAATGAGAGGTGTGGTGCAGAATGCGGATCGGCAGACCGCAAGGGGTTCGTTGACTTCAGCCCGACGAGTGTTTCTCTTGTTTTGTGCCGCCTTATTTCTTGGCGCAGTATGTCTATATTCGCAATGTCCAGATACAGGACAGACCAAAGTCTTTAAGGCAGGTCAAGGTACCGGCTACTACTTTTACAGGTTCCTTGGCGACAGCAGTTTTCGCTATTTCCTGGACGGCAAAACTTTCTCATTCAACGACAAAGACTATCCCGGAAGAACCATCGTCTTAATCGATGACATGGCCTACGAGTCAATTCTGGAGGAAAAAGCGGATTTCGCAAAATATATCAAAGGACCAAAGCCCATTGACATTCTTCGTGCTCAGGCAAAATATGAACAAGACTCCTACAAGAAACGCGTTCCCTCGGTCGTGATCACCGATATTGGACCACCTTCGAATCAGAATCCAGAAAGCAGCGACGAGCGCATGTTCTATCTCTGGAAAAAGGAGAATCCTCCAGGGATGGAAGTTGCAACACAATATTTGGTTTCGACGCTGATCAAAGATAGAGTGGTCCTTTTGTCGATCATGCTGGTGAAGCCCACCGCCACACAAGACGATGTATTTAGTCAGCTCGAGAAATATACGGCAAATTTCAGTCTGATATCGAGTGACCAATGCGCGAAAGCGCTCGCCATGCCGCTCACACACTAATCCATCATTTTGCTCAATGCTGCGACAACGCGGTTGCTATTCGGGACACCCAGGTTGATGACGGAGCACGTGTCTGTGGCGGCCTTCGAGGCGATGGCCTGATAGGGACGCACGTATTCAGGCGGAGCGCCGGCAACTGTTTCATGCCAGCCGGAGCTACGCCGCTTCACCTTCTACCAATTGCCGTTCAGCCATCAACGATTCGGCGCCCCAGGAATGCTCCTGTTCAACATGGAACCGGAACTGATCCGCGAACCATGCCAGGTTCTCGGCGGAGGAATTGATCCATCTCTGCCGGCGGGGCATCTCTTTGCCGCATGCGGAGCAGTTTGCCGTGGCGGGGTAATCGTTCATGTCGTGGACGACGGTGAGCTTCGGTGTCGTTTGGCTATGCGAGGGCTTTACCGATGATCTAAATATCAATTTCGTCGCCATGGTGTTTATCTCCAAGTCAAATCCCGCGGTCTCAAATCCCGCGCTCCGGCGGGGATTCCGTATTTTTCGTTCTGGTCGGGTTGGATGCGGTTCCCTTTCGATTTGTTTGTCCGGCTTCGAGATAACGGGTTTTGATATGAGCGATTTTGATTGAAGCGAAGCGTTTCTCGCCGGCCGGCCCTACGCGGGAACTGCGCCGCCACCGGCATTTCCCACTTGTCATCTCACCGCAACGAATGTACCTTGAGGTATGGGACACCTGTTTCCCCTTTCCGCCCATCCAAATTCCCCTTCCAACGCGGCGTACCCCCGCGGTTATCCGACCTTCGCCCAAAACCAATCTGCACCAAGGAGTCTTTCCTATGAATCCTTCTGTTGATCCGACTGGTTGTAGCGGCTTCTCGCGCCGCTCGTTCTTCCGCTTCGCTGCCGGAGCTTCCGCACTGGCTAGCCTGCCCATTCTGACCGAATCCCGCCTGGCGATGGCTGCACGTCCTAAATTCGCCGACCCCAACAAAGGAATTCATATTGACGCCAACGAGAATCCGCTGGGCCCCTCGCAGGCTGCGCGTCAGGCTATCGCCGACATTATTCCCAAGGGCGGCCGCTACGAGTTCACCATGGAAATGGACCTGGCCGAGACCTTCGCCAAGATTGAGGGGCTGAGTCCCGAGTCGGTAATGCCGTTTGCCGGTTCGAGCGATCCGCTGCACTACACGGTGCTTGCGTTTACTGACAAGAGCAAGCCGCTGGTGATCGCCGACCCTGGCTATGAAGCGCCCATGTGGGCTGCGCAGGTTTCAGGCGCGCCAATCATCAAGGTGCCGCTGGCCGACCCAACAGGCGCTGCCTCGCACGACATCAAGAAGATGATTTCCGCCGCATCGACTCCCGGCGTGATTTATATCTGCAATCCCAACAACCCCACGGGCACCTGCACGGCGCGCTCGGACATTGAATACGCGGTGGCGAACCAACCCAAGGGATCCGTCCTGCTGATTGACGAGGCGTACATTCACCTGTGCGATGAGCCGAACTCGCTGGACTTTGTGAAGGCAGGCAAGGACGTGATTGTTCTGCGCACCTTCTCCAAGCTCTATGGAATGGCGGGCATCCGCATGGGCTTCGCGGTCGGCCGTCCTGACCTGCTTGCCAAGTACCAGCAGTTCGGGCAGAACTCGCTGCCCATTACCGCGCTGGCCGCCGCCAAAGCTAGCCTCACCGATCCTGACCTGGTGCCCGCGCGCCGCAAGATCATTGGCGACATCCGCCGCGAGAACCTTGCCTGGCTCAAATCGCAGGGATATGCCTGCACGCCTTCAGAAAGCAACTGCTTCATGCTGGATGTGAAGCGGCCGGGCAAAGAAGTGCTGGCGGCCATGGCGGCGAAGGATATTTACATTGGCCGCATCTGGCCGGCGTGGCCCACGCAGGTTCGCATCACCGTGGGCACGGCGGACGAAATGGCAGCCTTCCGCAAGACATTCACGGAAGTGATGGCCAGCCCGACTGCTGGACTGAAAGCGCCCAAGCTGCCAGGACGGTTGGCGGAACGGCCGTTTACGCATTTGTCGTAAAGGCAGTGGTCAGTTGTCAGTGATCAGTTGTCATTATTGAACTGCCGGAGTCAGCTGAATCGGCTCCTTAAAGCATGAGAACCCCGTCCTCACGGCGGGGTTTTCTGTTGCATGCAAGTTGGGATCCGCACGGTAGCGTCTCAGTTTGAGCTTTGGGTTGATCACACCACGAGAATTCCTGTGAACCTTCCGAGTCGCCGACCGCTCAGGACATTTGGAAGAGCCTATTTGGCGAGTCTGCTATCTTTTGTGTGCAGGAGCGGCAAGTGGAAGCTGATGTCTGGTCGCGGGAATTCGATCATCAGGACAAATATTCTCTTCACCGTTTGGCAGATGGCCTGCTGTCTTGTAACAACGAGGCGAGAGACAGCTGCGTCAAGTTCATACTCACCGAGACGCGCGGTAGAGGGCACGGGCGAGCACGGGCAATGATGTGTCGTCGGCTAAAACACTGCGATGTGAGTCACGAACAACGCAACCAACTCGTTGACTGCATCATGAATCGCCTCGTGACCGGCAATTTTTCGGAACAGTTTCGCGATCAGCTTCGCCTCGCGATTCATCTCGAACCACAGAGAACATTCAAGCTGGCGCACAAGTGTCTTGCCAACGCGTCAAAGGTACACATTCGTCGGCTGGCGACATGGGTAATCGAACACGGAGAAACAAATGATGCGAGCGAATGACCGGTAAATCGGAACCTACGTCTCACCGGTCGAACAATGACGGATGATCGGCACCGCCATTCAATCCCCACAAGTTTCAAACTGTGACACTCCCTCTGCTTCCGCTTTCTGTCCTTCCCACCGTCCAAGATGATATGCTGCCTGCGCCGAGAAAAGCGATTTACGCAAGGGGTGAACGAGTATGCGGTTCCTGGGAATGGACGTGGGTACGGGCGGAACGCGCGCCGTGGTTGTGGATGAGACGGGCAAGCTGATCTCCGGGGCTTCCAGCGAACATGCGCCCTTCAAAACGGCTCATCCCGGCTGGGCGGAGCAGGACCCTGAAGATTGGTGGCGGGCCGCGCAGGAAGCGATTCGCGTCGCGCTGACCGCCGCGCCCGAGCCGCACCAGCCCATCTCCGCCATTGGACTTACCGGCCAAATGCATGGCGCCGTAATGCTTGACGAAAACGGTGCAGTGCTCCGCCCAGCGCTCATCTGGTGCGACACGCGCACGCAGCCCGAGTGCGACTGGCTGACGGAAAAAATCGGCTACGAACGCCTGATCGAACTCACCTGCAATCCCGCGCTGCCCAACTTCACCGTGACAAAAATTCTCTGGGTCAAAGAGCACCAACCGGAGATTTTCGCGAAGATCCGCCACATCATGTGTCCCAAGGATTACGTGCGCTACCGGCTCACCGGCGAGTTCGCCATCGACGTGCAGGAGGCCTCGGGGACGCTGCTGCTCGACGTGACGCATCGCCGCTGGTCAAAGGAAGTGGCCGAGGCTGCGGGGATCGCCGAAAGCTGGCTTCCCAAAGTCTACGAATCCCCCGAAGTGTGCGCGCGCATCAGCGAGACCGCAGCGGGCTTGACAGGGCTGCCGGCTGGGGCGCCCGTTGTTGCCGGAGCAGGCGATCAGGGCGCGGGCGCGGTCGGTATGGGCATCCTGCAGCCCGGCTCTGTATCCGCCACCATCGGCACCTCTGGCGTGGTGTTTGCGGCCACGGCAGCGCCTACCAAGGATCCCAAGGGACGGCTGCATACCTTCTGCCACGCAGTTCCAGGATTGTGGCACGTGATGGGCGTGACCCAGTCCGCGGGCCTCAGCTTCCGCTGGCTCAAAGAGACCTTCTTCGCCACACAAAACTACGACGAGCTGACCGCCGGGGCCGAGAGGATTCCGGCTGGAAGCGAGGGTCTGGAATGGGCGCCGTACTTACTCGGCGAGCGCACGCCCCATCTCGATCCAGAAGTGCGCGCGGCGTTTGCCGGCATCTCCACCATCCACACCAGCGCGCATTTCGTTCGCGCCGTGCTCGAGGGTGTTGCCTATTCGCTGAATGACACGTTCACCCTGTTTGCCGATCTGGGCATTCCAGTTAGCGGAATTCGCCTCGGCGGCGGCGGTGCGAAGGGACCGCTCTGGCGCAAGATTCAGGCGGGCGTTTATGGGCACGCAGTTGAGGTGCTCACTGCGGAAGAAGGCGGCGCGTTCGGCTCTGCGCTGATGGCCGGCGTGGGCGCAGGACACTGGGCCAATCTGGACGAGGCGTGTGCGCAGGCGATTGAAGTGGCGTCGCGGATTGAGCCGGACGAGGGCGATTTGGCAGCCTACAAGATCGGATACTCAAAGTGGCGGAAGCTGTATCCGGCACTGAAGAGCCTGGAATAGCCACCTGCGGTGGGGCAGACGCTCGCTATTCGCTCGCACAGGATTTGCAGCTGCACACCCTGGCAGTTCGGTCGGCGAGATGCGAGGCTACTGAAAATCGGCGAAGACGAATCCGTCCCGCTCCACCACTTCGCCCGCCCGCAAATTGATCGGAGCCTTGAACATGGGCCCGGCATACACGCAGGTGTGAAACTCGCCGCGCTCTGCACAGGGATCGGTGCCGGGCGGCAGATCGGCCAGAAACGCCTCGTCAAACTCGCGCCCCGCGAACGATAAGGGAAGCTTCTTCGGATCGACGCAGACAACGCGTGCCCTTAACCCGCCGGCGATCATCGTCCGCGCCAGCTCATCGGTGGGAATCTCCCATAAAGGGAACAGCGGTTCGAGGCCCGTTGGCTTGAGTTTTTCTTCGCGATAGGCGCGCACATCAGCCAGAAACAAGTCGCCAAACGCGATTGCATTCACGCCTTCATTCAGTGCCTGCTGGCAAGCCTCCGCCATGCGTGTTTCGTAAATCTCATTGGAGCAGGGCCAAGGCAGCGGAACAGCCCACAGGGGCAACCCGGCGGCTTCAGCCTGCGCCTCCAGCACAGAACGGCGCGTGCTATGCATGGCTACGCGATCGAATTCAGAGTTGACAGTGGTGAGCAGGCCGGCCACTTCGATCTCGGGTTGCTGCCGCAGGGCGTGCAGGGTCCACGCACTGTCTTTCCCGCTACTCCACGACAAGAGAACACGCTTCATCCTGCGATCATAACCTGCCAAGCGGACGGGAGGTCACCAGCTCCTGTTGGGCAGCGGGAAAGGCTCGCGATGCGAACCCTACTGAATCGTCAACTCCGCCGCCAGCGGCGTATTCTCACTCGAATCCCCAAGCCGGATCACAAACTTGCCTGGATCGATGGTCCACTTGTGCGCCGCCTCATCCCAATAGCTGAAGGCGCGCGCATCCAGGTTCAACGTGACGTGTTTTGTTTCGCCGGGAGCGAGCCGCACCTTCTCGAAGCCCTTCAGTTCCCTCTCCGGCCGCGCAGCCTTCGCCGAAGGGTCGGAGACATAAAGCTGGGCCACTTCCGCGCCTGCTACGCTGCCAGTGTTGGTTACGTCAAAGCTGACCGGGACGGTTGAACCCGAAGCGGCCGTCGCCGGCGCCTTCAGGTTAGAGAAGCTGAACGTCGTATAACTCAAGCCGAACCCGAACGGAAATAGCGGATGCTTGCCCGTCGTCGTCCAGTAACGGTAACCAACCATGAGCTTGTCGTCATACTTCACATGCGGGATGACGTAATCCACCGGCGGCTTGTTGGGTTCGGTCACGTGGAGCGAAGTGTCAGCGCCCTTCACGGGGTAGTAGTACGCGTAGGATGGGTCTTCGTCCCAACTGCGGTCGAAGCTCACCGGCAGCTTGCCCTCGGGGTTGTGCTTGCCGAAGATGACATCGGCAATCGCCGTGCCGCCTTCCTGGCCGGGATAGTACACCTGCAGCAGCGCAGGCACCTCGTCGAGCCAGCCTCGCGTATCCGTTCCCACGCCCCCGGTCAGGGTGACAATGGTGTGCGGATTGGCCGCAGCTACGGCTTCAATAAGCGCGTTCTGCCCCCACGGCAACTCGAAGGTTCTGTCGCGTCCTTCGCCCTCGGTGTCGGGCGCAAAGCCAACGGCAACCACCACCGCATCGGCCAGCCGCGCCAGCTCAGTGGCTTCTCCCATCACCAGCTCCGGCGCATACGCGATGCCAAGCCCAAACCGCGCTCCGTAGCCGGGCACATAGTCCGCCTGCAGATTCACAGTCTGGCCGGCACTCAGATCGAGGGTCCAGAATGGTGCAACCTGCCCTTCGGCATGCGGAGGCGTCTCCAGTTCCTTTCCATCGGCGGATACCTTGACGCTGGTACCCCAGCCCTGAACAGCCGTCAGAACCAGGTATTTGCCTGCTTTCCCGGCCTTGTAGCTTGCGCTGTAGCGGACAGCGTGCCCAGGAGTACTCATGCCTCCCTGCCCGCGTCTGCCCATGCCAGGATCGCCAAAGAATGGCGATGTGCTGTTCTCTGGAGTTGCGGTAAAGTCTTTGCCGGGATAGGTCGCAACGGTTACCGCGCCTGCCCAATGGGTGTTGCGCATAACATCGGTGATCTCCGGCAATCCGCGGCTGTAAAGTACATGCACATTGGGGCCGGCAAAGTTGGCGATTCCCGTGAGGGTGCTGACCGGCTCAAACGCCTGCGCTTCTGACGATCCGCCGCCGCCCGTCACGGCCGGCCAGGCATTGGGTCCGATCACGGCAATCGTCTTGATTTTGGCCGGATCCAGCGGCAGCACGCCACCTTCGTTCTTCAGCAGCGTAATGCTCTCCAGTGCGCCATCCAGCGCAATGGCGCTGTCGGCAACCGAGTACGTCGAGTCGTTCGGGTCAAACTGCGGACGATCCATGAAGCCATAGCGCAGCGCAGTCCGCAGCAGCCGCACCACCTTATCGTCGATGGTAGATTCCTTCACGGTCCCGTCCTTGACGGCGGCCACCAAGCCCGCTGCATTCATGAAGCGCGGGCTGGGCATTTCCAGATCGAGCCCATTGTTGGCCGCGCCCACCGAGTCGTAGGTGGCGTCCCAGTCCGACATGAGAATGCCCTGAAAGCCCCACTCGCCCTTGAGGACTTTCAGGTTCAGGAATTCGTTTTGCGTGGCATGGACCCCGTTGATCAGGTTGTAGGAGTTCATCACCGCATCCACGTGACCCTGCTTCACAGCGGCTTCAAACGCGGGCAGATAGATCTCGCGCATCGTCCGCTCATCCGCGTCCGAGTCGACGTTGTGCCGGTTGTACTCCTGACTGTTCAACGCATAGTGCTTGACCGTGGCAATCACGCCCTGCGACTGCACACCCTGGATGAACGGGACCACGATGGTGGAATTCAGGAAGGGATCCTCTGACAGGTATTCGAAGTTGCGTCCGGCAATGGGCGACCGGGCAATGTTTACGCCGGGACCAAGAAGAAAATTCACGTTCCGCGCGCGGGCATCCTTTCCCAGGCCTTCGCCGATTCTGCGCGCCAACTCGGGATCCCACGAGGCGGCCAGGCTTACGCCGCCTGCATAAGCCGTGGTCGGCCCCCATGTGCGCACTCCCACCGAGGCGTCCGACATTTTGAAGCGCGGCAGCCCAATGGCTGGAATCGCGTGCGTAAACATGCTGTCCACGCCGCCGATCAGTTCGATCTTCTGCTCCAGGCTGAGCTTCGCCACCATGGCGCGCGCCTTGGCCTCAATCTCGGGTGAATCGGGCGCGGGAGCCTGTGCCAGAGCAGCGACGGATGCTGCCAGAAAGCTCAGAACCAGGCCAGAAACACCAGTTCGCAAAATCGATTGAACAACGTTTTTCTTCAGGTTTCTCATGACCGGGAAAAGCGTAATCCATTCGGCTGGCAAATGTATAGCCGTCTGCTCCCGCCGATAAGGCTGCGCAAAGAATCGCTGGCTTGCGCCGCATGTGATTCGAATCACAATGGGGGGTGCATCGTGTCACTGATTGTCCTTTCAATGGGAGCGCAGACTCGGCACCAATAGGTAATTAAGGCGAATCGGTGCTGGGGCGCGCCGGGAGGCATGAATGAGCTTTGCAGCGGGAATGAAGACCATCGTGGTGGCGACGGACCTGGAGGGTCAGTCGGAAGCGGCGCTTGAGTATGCGCGCAAGCTGGCTGCCGGATATGGCGCGCGCATTGTGCTCGCTCACGGTGTTGACCCGGTTGCCTATGCGGCCGTCGACTCCATTCCGGGCCGCATTCTGAAGGGGCTCACGGAGCAGGCGAGGTCTGCGTTGGACCAACTCAGCGGCGAGCTTCTCCGCGAGGGGATACCTAGTAATTCCGAGATCCGGCAGGGCGCAGTGGCGCAAATGCTGGTGGATGTGGCAAGGCAATACAGCGCCGGCCTGATAGTGATGGGTACACGGGGCATGCACGGCGCCGGACCGGTGATTGTGGGCGCAATCGCGGAACACCTTGTGCGTCTGTCTCCATGTCCGGTGATGGCTGTTGCTGCCGATTGGAATGCGGGCGAGTTCCGTCCCACTCCGGGAGGACCGGTGTTGCTGGCTATGGAGCGTAACGAGGCAGCCGCAGCGGCGGTCGAGACAGCCTATTCGCTGGCGGAAACCTTTCATCGCACACTGCTGGTGCTGCACGCTCGCGGACCCGCCGAGGCTTCAGCGTTTCTGAATCCGGGCGCAACCAGGCTTGAGGAGTTTGGCATCAAGCCCAGCGGGCGTTTTCCGGTGCGCTTCATGGTCAAGGACGGCAACCCTGCCGACGCCATTGTGGAGGCGATTGCGCAATATCATCCGAGCCTGCTGGTGGCCGGCGTGAAACGCAGCAGCGAGACGCCGGGATTGCATGGGACGGCATTTCAATTGCTGGCCCGTTCGCGCGTGCCCGTCGTCTGCGTTCCGCCCGCGCTGGCGGTGGCCGCCGGCGGCGGGGAAGCTTGTTTCTCCGCTGAAACCAAATAGCGCAGGCGCGTCATTGGGTATCACCTTTTCTGTGGGAGTTGGGCAGCGGAAAACAAGCCGTCGGCCCCTTCAGTTTTGAATCGTTTCTCCGGTTTTGTTGCATTGGGTCGACTTCGCTGCAATTTTGGTGGTGGTTCTTGGCTAATCCGCATCGTTTAATGCACTTGTTCAACGGCGGCCGGGAGGTGGGCATGAGGGAGATTCACTACCGCACCGATTTCGAACGGGGCAAAGGGAGCTGGAACCGTGCAACCTGAGAAGACATCTGGGCGAATGGAGGGACCGATGGCACGTCCGCTTGCCGAGATACTGAACTGCCCTCCGGAGACCGGTCATGTGCTGAATGCCGCGGCTGCGTGCATCGACTACGAGCCCGGGGCGATTGTCTTTCGCCAGGGCGGTTCCTGCCGCGGACTCTACGTGGTGGTTTCAGGGCAATTCCTGCGCAAGGCGGAACGGCTGGAGAGCCGTCTGACTCTTGGGCCGGCGCGTCCCGGCGATCTGGTGGAACTTGGTGCCGCGCTCGGGGATGGGCGCCACACCTACACGCTAACCGCTCTGACTTCAGCTTCGTTGTTGATGCTGCCCATGGAAGCGCTCAATCAGGCCTTCTCCAGCTACCCTGCCATGCGGATGCAGTTGCTGGAGGAGTTGGCCCGGGAGGTCTCCCGGGGGTATTTTGCCAGTTGCCAGGCTCGCAACTCGCGGCTGCGCGGACGCGGCTCGGAGGCAACTCTTTCGTCCCCCTCTGGAGGTCCCTCGACATTTTCCTGAAATGGTGCGTTCCGCGAACCCGGAAGAAAAGTCGGTGAAAAGACCCTCCTGGCACCTTTGACAGGTCTTCCTGACCCCTTTGGTGCATTTTGCCCCACCGAGTTGCGCTATACTCGATCTTGATCCACGAAAAAAGTATGGCGTCATTCCACCCCCACCACCCGCCCGAAGATTGCATTAACTGTGAGCATCGCCATCTGCGAATGTTCTGCAATCTCACTCCCGAGGCGTTGCGGGATTACGACGGGATCGGCATCATGATGAGCCACGCGCGCGGCGCAAAGCTGTTTACCGAGGGCGACCAGGCGCGCAACGTTTTCGTGATTTGTTTTGGCCAGGTGAAAATCTCCTCCACCTCCCGCGACGGCAAAACCATGATTCTGAAAATCGCCGGCCCCGGGGATGTGATGGGTCTGAGTGCGGTGCTGGCCAACGTGCCTCACGAAGTGACTGCCGAGGCCATTGAACCGTGCCAGGTGAAGACTGTGCGCAAGCAGGAGTTTGTTGATTTCCTGAGCCGGCATGGCATTGCCAGCATGCACGCGGCGCAATCTCTCTCCGGCGAATATCTCACCGTGTTTCACGACGCCAAGCGTCTGGCGCTCTCCGGCTCGGCGGCGGGCCGTTTAGCCCGGCTGCTCCTTGACTGGGGACATTCGTCGGCAAACGGCAAGACGGAAATCCGCTTCACCATGGCCCTGACCCACGAAGAGATTGCCAACATGGCCGGCACCTCGCGCGAAACCGTCACCCGGCTGCTGAACCAGTTCCGGCGCGACCAGTGGATTACCATCAAGGGCGCCAGCATGACCATCGTCAAGCCCGACCAGCTGGAAAAGCTGACCGCTTAGTTTTTCCGACCTTTCGTCTCCTCAGATATCCCTCACTGGAGACTGCTCCTTTAAGTGCAGCTCAATGCGGCGCTTCTCGCCTAAAGTCGGCGCAGCCTTGTCTTCTCGCAGCGTGAGTACCGGGCAGCGGGCGTGCGCCAACACACGATAAATCGTTCGGTCGCGGGTCAGATTGGCAAAAACTGAGCGGTCCGTCGCTCCCAGAACAATCAGATCTGCGCGGTAATCGGCGGCCGCGGCCAGAATCTCGATGGCCGGGTTGCCGTGTACAACGTGCGGCACAATCGCGTGGCAGCATGGTCCGGTGGCCTGAGCGGTGGAAATCTCGCATGCCAGCCGGTGCAACTCATGCAGTGCGGTAGAATCCAGTCCGGCAGGCTGTCCGCTCTGGCCTGCCCTTCCGGGCGACCCATCAAAGCTCCCCCCACCCTGCAGCGCAGGCAGCACATGCAGCAGCAGCAAACGTGCGCCCTGTCTCGCGGCGATGCGGCAAGCCAGCTCTGCGCTCGTCCGCGAGCCCTCGTTGAGCGTTGTTGCGTGCAGAACCACGCGCTCGCCCCGCGCAGCCCTGGCCGGTTCGGAGACATGCGCCTCCGGACCAACGGTGATGACAGGCAGGTCAACCGAGCGGAGTACGTGCTCTGCCACCGAACCCAACAGCAGTTTGCCCAACCGGCTGCGGCTGTGGGTGCCAAGCAGTACACGGTCGGCCTGGAACTGGCGGATCACGGTGGCAATCTGATGCGCCGGATGTCCCTCGCGCACCAGCGCATCGCACCCGATGCCGCGCCGGCCCGCAAGCGCACACCAGGGTTCCAGCGTTTTGGTGGCGAACTCAATCGCGCTCGCCGGATTGTAGTAGGGCATGCCAACCGAATCAGTCGCCACGGCTACGCCGGTTGCCAGAACATGCAGCAGTAACAGCCGCGCGTCGGTTTCCGTCGCTTGTTCCAGAGCGAAAGGCATCAACCGGTCCAGGTCGCCCAAATCGGTCGCCACCAGGATCAGCGAAGGACTCGCGCCTGGGTCCAGGGCGGTCTCCGGAAGGGAATGGGGGGGGTCCGGCATGCAAAACCTCTTCAGCACAGGTTGACACTCTCCACTCGCGGGGGATGTGCGAGCGCACACCTGCTTGAGTGATTTGGCTCACTCTAAGAATCCTCCAATGACGATCGAAGACACTTCACCGCCTGTTCCATAAATGTTTTCTCACCGTGGGCCGATACATTCAGAAGAAACAGAGGATGCACAGCGATTCTCATGTGGGGTACCGTTCGTGGTCGCTCAAGTGGATGAAGCATGCGTGATGAAGGCGAACTCGCAATTCTGGGAACAGATGCTTGCCATGAACCTGGGTGCGCCGCTGCTTCCCGAGAACTCCTGCCTCGACGCCGGCCACCTTGCAGGCAGCGTGAATCTCAACGGCAATTGGAACGGCCGCATTGAGCTTCGCATGTCAAGCGAATTGGCTTACCTGGCGACTTCGGCCATGATGATGCAACCGCTGGAGACGGTGGCCGAAGCCGACACTCTGGATGCGGTGAGGGAGATCGTCAACATGATTGCCGGCGTCATCAAGTCGTCTCTGCCGCGCCCCTGTTCGATGACCGTGCCGGAGTCGGCCGTAGCCCCTGAAAACTGGTGCGGAGGGAGCCACACGGAAGACTCCCTGGTGGTGACATTCCGCCACGCAGCCGGTGACCTGATGGTGCGTGTCTGGGAGCAAAGCTGTGTTGCGCCGTAATTCGGGTGGGTGCGATCTGGCCTGATCCAACTGAATTCCTGACGGGCGATTTATTGGGTTCGGCTGCCCGATTCTGGCGTTAAAACTCAAAGTAATGCGATTCTTGCCGGTCTTCACGCCCACGCCGAATATTTATTTTGAATTTCCTTATGGCTTTTTGATGTGCTTGCTTTGTATCTTTACCTATGGAAGTACAACTGCACACTTTCCATCCTTGTAGACACCCAAAGAAAAAATAATCCCCTTGTGCGTTCATGGGCGCCCGCTCTTGTGCAATTATTTTTCATTTTCGCGGGGCGCTCGGAAGTACAACTCTACCTGCATCATCTGGAGGACAGGCGCAATGAAGACCGGACATACTCGACGTGTATCTACTGCCTTGCTGTTGGCGTTGGCGGTGATTTTTGCACTGCCGGCCACGAGCTTTGGCCAGACCTTTCGCGGCGGAATCAGCGGCACGGTCACCGATCAATCCGGAGCAGTGGTGCCCGGAGCGCAGGTAACCGCTACCGAGTCGGCTACGAATACTTCTTACAATGCGGTAAGTTCGAGCGCGGGCGAGTTCGCGTTTGCCAATTTGCCGTTGGGCAGCTACACGGTCGCTGTCACAGCCTCTGCATTCAAGAGCATCAAGGTGGATAAGGTGCCCGTAACGGCCGGCGCCACCTACACGCTTCCCGTAAAGCTGAGCGTGGCCTCGGCGGGCGAAACCGTGGAAGTGGTCGCGGATTCTCTCACCCTAGATACCGTCACTGACACGCAGGCCACCGCGCTTCCGGAAGAAGTGGTACAGAACCTGCCAAACAGCGGACGCGATTTTACGCAGATGCTCTCGCAGACTCCAGGATTCGCCGGTCTATCAACAGGCGGCGGAGCAGGCGTTGCCAGCGTCAATGGCACCCGCTCCAATTCTGTGAACTGGCAGATCGAGGGCACTGACAACAACGACCTTTGGTGGAACATCCCCGCCGTCAACCAGGGCGGCGTCTCGTCGATTGCCGGCGTTATTTTGCCCATCGATGCGATTGAGAACTTTTCATTCGTCACCGCTGGTTCCACAGAGCTCGGCCGCAACTCGGGCGGCACAGCCAACCTGACCATCAAGTCGGGAACCAACAGGCTGCACGGCTCGACCTACTACTATAACCACAACGAAGCCTTCCAGCATTCGAACCCGTTCACCGGAACCACCACCGAAACCCGCAATCAGCACATCGGCTTCTCCGTCGGCGGCCCCATCTGGAAGGACAAAACCTTCTTCTTCGTCGCCGGCGAACATCAGGGCTTCCTGATCGGTGCCGAGAGCAAAGCCACTGAGCCCTCGGCCGCATATCAGGCGGAAGCCTATGCCGTGCTCGACGCCTACGGCGTTCCGCACAATCAGGTCGCGATTAACCTGCTCAACGGCAACAGCACCTACAAGTCTCTGTGGCCTGCCGCGGCGCTAACAGGAGGCGCCGCAACCGATAACTACATTGCTACCGGCAATCTTACCGGCCACAGCTATAACAGCATTGTGAAGTTCGACGAGCAGTTGACCGCGAAGGATCACATTGCCGCCTCCTGGTTCGCCGGAGAAGGAACGCAGACAGCGCCAACCTCCTCCGCGCTCGCGCCTTACTTTGAGAATGCCCCCATTCACGTGGAGAACTACTCGCTCGTCTACAATCGTGTCCTCACAAACAGCATCACCAATCAGTTGTCCGCTGGTGTCAGTTACTTCAACCAGGTTTTCTCCGATGCGGAAACTGACTTCAATCCCGTCGGCCTTGGTCTGAACACCGGCGTCACGGATCCGGCTCTGGCGGGCTCGCCGCACCTCATCATCGGCCCCACGGCGGCAAGCGTCGGACTGACTGCCGGCGGCAGCGGCTTTGACCCGATCGGCGTTACGGCGCCTTCAGGCCGCAACGACATTACCGGCCATCTGGATGAGTCTTTGGCCTGGATCAAGGGTGCCCACCAATTCAAATTCGGCGGCGAAATCCGCCAGGCCCAGGTGGACGACTTCTACCAGACCGGCGAACGCGGCACCATCTACTTCGATGGATCGCAGGGACCGTGGGTCTCCACCACTTCAGCTTGCGCGGCCAAGGGGAACGGAACCGCACCGTACACCGCAGCCAACGCGCCTTCAGACCCCAACATACTTTTCCTCGCGGACTTCCTCGCCGGCTGCTTCGATTCCACCAACTCTGAAAACGTCGTCGGAGACCCCAAGCGCCAGGTCTTCGTCAACACATTCTCCTTGTCCGCCCAGGATAGCTGGCAGCTCAACAAGCGGCTCAGCGCCGACTATGGCATTCGGTACGACTACGAGGGACCGGTTCATTCCGCCTACCCCAATCTCTCCGTTTTCGATCCCTCGGTTCCCGGCGGATTGTCAGTCATTGGTGCGAACCAAGGGGTCTGGAGCAGGTTCTGGGGCGGCGTAAGCCCGCGCATTGGATTCTCCTGGCAGGTTGACGATTCGGGCAAAACCGTCCTCCGTGGCGGCTACGGTTTCTACTACGACTCCATTTACATGAAGTCCGTTCTGCAAAACAACGGCGCGCAGAACATCTCCGTCTTCGGCCCCGGCCTCAACCCGGCTGGTTCCGAGGAGGTCGCACAAGCCGGAGGCATCCCCAACACCGTCATCGAGCCCGGTACCCCGATCTTCCAGACCCTCGACCAGGCGCTTGCGGGTGCAGGTGTGGTTAAGATCTCCACCTTCGACAAGAACTTCCGCCCTTCCTACACCCAGTCGTTCGACCTGAATCTCGAACACAGCTTCACTCCGTCGGTGATTTGGCAGTTGGGCTATGTCGGAACCAAGGGAACCCACCTGCTGGGCCTGTTCGACATCAACCCGGAGACCCCCGGCTCGGCAAATCTGGCGAATCCAAACAGCACCCGCCCCTATTTCAACCAGTTCCCGAACTTCTCCGTAATCGACGAAGCTCGCAGCAACCTGGGCTCTATCTACAACTCCCTGCAGACAACTCTGCGCGTGCAGAATTACCACAACTTGTCCTCCCAGTTGGCCTACACATGGGGCCACGCTCTGGACTATGAAACCGGACTGCTTCCCTACGTCCCGCAGGATCCTACCAACGAGGCAGCGGAGTACGGCAACTCGGACTTCGATGTCCGCAATACCCTCACCGGCTATCTCGACTACCACATTCCAGCCTTCCCTGGGCCAGAGCGGCTGACCAAGGGCTGGGAAGTGAACACCGGCTTCTCCTTCCACGGTGGAACACCTTACACGGTGGTCTCCGCCAACAACCCCAGCGGCAATGGAGAAGGTGCTGACCGCGCCGTCCAGGTCATGTCGGAGCCGAATGATGTATCGCACGCAATTGTCAACGGAACTGTCCAGTGGTTCAACCCCAACGCATTTGTGGATTGCGGCACCGGCGGCACTTCCTGCATCTATTCACCCACCCGCCGCGGTCAGAACTACAATCCCGGCTACTCCGCCGTTGACCTCGCCCTCTTCAAAACCACGAAGATCAACGAACGCGCAAGCGCTCAATTCAGCGCGAACGTCTTCAACATCTTCGACCGTACCAATCTCGCACCGGTAGGCTTCCCGCAGGCCGGCGAGGGTGGCGTCATCGGATCTACACTCGGACCGTACCTCGGCAACCCGGGCATCGGACCCGGCGAGCCGCTCAATGCCGAGTTCGCTCTGAAGATCATCTTCTAAATGCAGATGACAGGTTACAGATGACAGTTAAGACCCGAAATCTGTCAGCCTTCTTCGAAGAGAAATCCATTCACCAACAAAAAACCCCGCCACAAGGCGGGGTTTTTGTTGGTGCTTGGTAGCCGTGCGAGGGCTCCTATCCAGGCTTAATGCGCCGCCTGCGCATCCACCAACTGCATCTCCACACGCCGGTTTAGCGCGCGCCCCGCTTCTGTCGCGTTGTCAGCCACCGGACGAGCCGCTCCGTACCCCTGCGGTGTCAGCCGGTTTGCCGCCACTCCATGCGCAACCAGCCACGCAATCACTGAGGCCGCACGCGCCTGCGACAGCTTCTGGTTCAAGTCCGCCGCACCCTGGTTGTCGGTGTGGCCGGAGATGATCCAGTGCGAAGCCGGCCGCTTCACAATCAGCGCCAGCACGTTCTGCAGCGCCGCCGCGCTGTCAGGCCGCAGCGTCGCTGAGCCGGTGTCGAAGTGCACACCGTAGATGGCAGCTGAACCGCTCTGACCGATAGAGCGTTCGAGATCCGCGACCCCTTCGCTATGCCGCTTCAGCTCAAAACTTGCCTTCCCCACGTCTCCCATCGCAATGTCCACGGGCAGAACTTCTTCGTCATATCCCGGCGCAATGGCCGAGGCCGTCACCATCCCGGCAGGCAAAAATCGAAGCACACCTTGCCCGCGCGCATCGCTGGTTCCCGTGGCATTCGCGGCATCCACCGTTGCGGCAGCGATAGGCTTTTTCGTAGCGGCATCCACTACGGAATAGTTCAGCGAAACCGGATACTTGAAAGGCTTCGGGTTCACCAGGATACGCACAAAATCAATCGCATATCCATCAGGCACATGCGTCGTTGGATCATCGATCAGCACCTTCACCTGGCCGGTCCGCAGCAGCGGCCAATACTCGGGCAGCAGTTTGAACGTCACCAGTTTGCCCACCGGACCCGTCTGCTGCAGCGAATTGATCGCCATCTCGAATGAAGGAATCCGCGTGCCATTCAGGGTGATCTGGAAATGCGAACCCCACACCGGAGCCTGGAAGTCGTCGAGAAACATCTGCAACAGCACCACGTTGACCTTCGCCGGCAGCTCGCCGACATTCAGCACAATCGGGACCGGCATGGAGCCTGCGCGATGATCGATGGCGTAGTCTGTGTACCCATCGTGACTGTGTTTCTGCGCGTCGGCCTTGGTAACCACCGAACCCAGCAGGATGCGGTCCATTCCTGCCGGCGCACCGGGCTTCGGATCCCACGGGTAGCCGTGCCCCGTCGACTTGCCGGAAAACGGATCGTAACCGTCCGGCCATCCGAATCCAAGATTGTTGATATCGCCGGCTCGCACCAGCAGGTCAGCCTCCGGACCGTTGACCGTGCGCTCAGTCTTCAACGCCCATGACGGCGGAGTCTTTGACGGCTGTGCGTCTGCGGCGGCCACGGTAAATACCAGGGCGGATACCATCGCGATAGGAGTTAACGAATGCAAAATCTTCACAATACCCTCCGGGGTCCGCCAATTGTAGCATTCGCCCTGAGCAATCCGGAACGGCAAAAACCTGGCATTCCCCGCAATAAAGCGAAATCAAACTACCGCTATGCGGTACAGAACATCAAACTGTGATCATTAACACAGTGGAACAACCGCTGCAGGGCGAGAATGAATCGCAGGGCCTGCCCGCTTGTGCGGCCGCCCAGGAGATTCTAAACATGAGCGATCTTGCCACTTTGGCTGAGGGCGTTGCCCTTGACCCGCTGGTTGGCCACCCCGCCGACTTCCACGTGTTTCACCAGTTTCTGGAGCGTTGCAAGGGACTTCCGGCCATCACCACCGCCGTTGTTTGGCCGCTGTCCGACGTGGCATTGCGTGGCACGGTTGAAGCCGCAGTCGAAGGACTGATTGAGCCTACCTTGATTGGCCCGGCAGCGGAGATGAATGCGCTTGCCGCCAAAATCGGTGTGGACATCAGTAAATATGCCGTGATTGAAGCCGAGACCGAGCGCAAGGCCGCCGAGCTGGGCGTGGCTGTGTGCCGCGCCGGCAATGCCCAGGCGATGATGAAGGGTAGCCTGCATACCGATGAGCTGATGAAGGCGGCGATGAAGGCCGACACCGGCTTGCGCACCTCAAAGCGGATTTCGCATGTGTTCATCATGGACACGCCCGCCTATGCGCGCACCCTGCTGATTACCGACGCGGCCATCAACATTGTTCCCGAGCTGGAAGACAAGGTTCACATCGTGCAGAATGCCATCGACCTGGCGCACGCGCTGGGAATTCCCGAGCCCAAGGTGGCGCTGCTCTCGGCGGTGGAGACAGTCAATCCCAAGATCAAGTCGACGCTCGACGCGGCGGCGCTTTGCAAGATGGCCGATCGAGGGCAGATTACCGGCGGCATTCTTGATGGACCTCTGGCCTTTGATACGGCAGTCAGTACCAAGGCCGCGGCCATCAAGAACCTGGTATCTCCGGTTACGGGACAAGCCGACATTCTCGTCGTTCCGGATCTCGAAAGCGGGAACATGTTGGCCAAACAACTGGAATATCTGGGCGGGGCGCAACTGGCCGGAATCGTTCTGGGTGCGCGCGTGCCGACCATCCTGACCAGCCGTGCGGATTCGGCCGAGACGCGGCTTACCAGCTGCGCGGTGGCCGTTCTGTTGCACTATGCGACGCATCCGGCGGTGAAAGTTTAGACGGGGCGCTTCCGGGGCCTTGTCGTTGTTTCCCTCCATCATGATTAAACTGTTCCATCCATCATGATGAAGCTGTTCAATGGATGGTCCAATCGGTAATATATAGGTCAGGGTCTAAGCTCCTCTCCGGGCTGCGGACACAAACGGGCGCTCATCCTCCTGGATGGCGCCTGTTCTGCGTTTGGACCTTCGCGGAGCCTTCTGCGAAACTCAAAGCATGCCTCAAACCCTACCGGCCCTGATCTTCGACCTGGATGGAACGCTTACGGACTCCATGCCGGGGATTGTGGGCTGCCTGCGGAAGGTGCTGGACGCGTGGCGCATCGACGCTGGAGGTCCCCTGGAACGCTTTGTGGGGCCGCCTGTGGAAGAGTGGACCGAGGATCTGCTCCCCGAAGGGACCGATGAAGACCGTGCCGCCCTGGCGCGCGACTATCGCGGCTGCTACGACCGTGAAGGCTGGAAGAACAACTCCGTTTACGCCGGGGTGGCTGAGATGCTGGCTGAGTTGCAGCAACGCGGATTTTCCCTCTATGTGTGCACCTCAAAGCAACAGCACTTTGCGGTGAGGATTCTGGATCTCTTCGGGCTGTCCGGCCGTTTCACGGCAATTTGTGGAGACAAGGCGGAGTATGCCAGCCACAGCAAGGAGGACTTGCTGGGCCGACTGCTGCTGGAGAACTCACTGGAACCGGAGAACGCATGGATGATCGGCGACCGCATCTTCGATATCCGGGCCGCCCGCGCCAACGGTGTCCGCTGTTTGGCTGCGGGGTGGGGCTATGGCCCGCCGGATGAGTGTGCGCAGGCGGACGCGGTTGCTGCTACGCCGGCGGATGTGGCCGCGCTGGTATCGGCCGAGACTCCGCTGCGCAACGCTGGAGACGCCGCCAGCATGGTGGTTGCCTGACCTGCGCACGAATTCCGCGCAGTATGAAATTCCTCGCAAGCATCCAAAAAAGGAACCAATGCCCACTGCCGGGCATCCTACGCTGTATGCGTGAGACAGGCTTGAGACGCGTTCGATTCCGGACGCCGGAGCGCAGGCCCACGCCCAAGGAGTTTCCCCTATGTCGACACATACCCACACGGAATCGAAGGCAGCCAAAACCAACGTTCCAGATGGCTTCGATGCGGAACAGATTAAGAACCTGTCCAGTGTGCTGAACGCGCTGGCGGCCGATGTATTTGCTCTCTACCTGAAGACCAAGAACTTCCACTGGCACATGAGCGGTCCGCACTTCCGCGACTACCATCTGCTGCTGGACGAACACGCCGACCAGATTTTTGGCATCAGCGACGATATCGCCGAACGGGTGCGCAAGATTGGTGGAACCACCATCCGCTCCATCGGGCACATCGCCAAGCTGCAGCGCATCACCGACAACGACCAGGAGTTTGTGCCCGCGCGGGACATGCTACTGGAACTCCACGGCGACAACAAGTCTCTGGTGGACAGCCTGCGCTCGGCGCACGAGGTGGCCAGCAAGGCCAGCGATTTCGCCACAACCAGCCTGATTGAGGTTTGGATTGATCAGGCGGAACGGCGCGCGTGGTTCCTGTATGAGGCCACGCGGTAGATGTCTGATTGAACGGCGAGAACGATCGCCGGTGCAAAAAAAATGTCCAGGTTTCCTCTACGGAGACCTGGACATTTTATTGCGCGGAAGAATTAGTCCATCGACATGCTGAGCTGGTGGCGCACATCGGCGCCGCGCACCCAGAAAATGACATCGGTAGCGATATTCGAAGCGTGGTCGGCAATCCGCTCCAGATTGCGCGAGACCAGGATGCCGTTCATGGCCTGCTGTGTAAAGCGCGGGTTGTCCTGGATCATCTTCAGCAGGTCGTTATGCGCGCGCCGGTTCATGCGGTCGATCTCGTCGTCCATTTCGCGCACGCTATCGGCCAGGCGGGCATCGCCATCCAGCAGCGCTTGCACGGCGGAGCGGATCATGCGTCCGGCAAACTCACCCATCGCCGCAAAGTCAACCGGCAAATCGACTTCTTCTGCATTCAGAATCTCCTTGGTGCGGCGGACCACGCCCATGGATTGGTCGCCGATGCGCTCGAGATCTCCGTTAATTTTGATGACGGCGAGAATAAAGCGCAAATCGATGGCCATGGGTTGTTCCTTGGCCAGCAGCTCATAGGCCATCTCGTCCAGTTCGCGCTGGGCGCTGTTGATAGCCGCCTCATTCTGCTTCACATACTGGCAGAGCCCCCTGTCGCGCTGCAGATACGCGTCCACCGCGGACTCCACTGCCTGCTGCGCCAGCGCAGCCATGGCCAGCAGCTTGTCCTTCAGTTCGGCGAGTTGTTGTTGAAAGTGAATGCGCGGCACAGCCAATTCTCCCGTATTCCTGATAATGCATCATCGCATGTTACCAGTGTGCAAATTTCGTAACATGCATCACACTTGTTACGGGCCGGAGGCATCCGCGAACTACCCATCCCAGTCCGTCCCAATATGGATTAGACGTACCGCCGGCCTGTCCGCGCCACCCACCGTGATATCTTTCCCCTGCGCAGCGTGGAACACAATGGCGATTTCGTGGTAAACAACATGAACAGACGATGAATAGGGTGGCGAACGCAAACGTGGCGCATTAAGCTGGTAGAGCTCCAGTAGGCAGTTGGTTGATTTTTGTTGGCCGGGAGGCGGCACCATGCAGTTTGAGTTGAACCAGGCAACAGCCATGCTGGCCGGCACACCCGCGGTGCTCGATGCACTAATGCGGAACCAATCCCCCTCGTGGCTCACCGCGCGGAAAGCGCCGGACGCCTTCAGCCCTATAGATGTGCTTGGGCACCTGATCCACGCCGAAAAAACCGACTGGATTCCGCGTGTCCGCATGATTCTGGAGCACGGCGAATCGCGCACATTCGTGCCCTTCGACCGGTTTGGCTTTCACGAGCTGACTGCCAACAACGACGTTGGCCAGCTGCTCGATTTGTTCGCAGTCTCGCGTCGGGAGTGCCTGCAGGCCCTGAGCGACCTTCACGTGGGCGACAAACAGCTCATCCTCCACGGCGTCCACCCCGAGCAGGGCCGCGTCACGATGCGTGAACTGCTCGCCGCGTGGGTCGTCCACGACCTCGGCCACATTGCGCAAATCGTCAAGACCATGGCCGGCGAGTATCGAGAGGCCGTGGGGTCTTGGCGGTCCTATCTGAGCATTCTGGATTGACATTGAGTTTTCGCAAAGTGTATTGAACATTGAACCGGGCGCGGCGAACTGAGCCGCGATCCCGATACCCCGCGGCATTCAGACACTCGCGAAACTGTATTAGGCTTTCAAACTAAAATCGCATGCAACCTTACGCTCAGAGACACAGCCGCAAACTGTGCAGATGCAACAACCCTGAGGACTGCATGACGACCAATTTCCAGCTCTTCGGCCCAACGCACCTCGCCATCCTCGCTTCAGTCCCACTGCTCGCCGGACTGCTTGCCTACGCGCAGAGAAAACTGGCGCCAGCCTCACGCGTGCCGCGAATCGCCCTCGCCTGCTTCATCCTGCTTGATTCGACCATCTACTACGCGGTCCTGATTGCCCGCGGCCAGCTCACGTTCCCCGATCATCTGCCGCTTGAGCTCTGCGATGCATCGCTCTGCCTGGTGATCCTGGCGCTATTCACACTGAATGAAACGGTCTTCGACCTGGCATATTACGGCGCGCTGGCTGGAGCATCCATGGCGCTGCTCACGCCCAACTTGTGGGAGAACTTTCCGTCCTTTTCCACTATTCAGTTCTTTGTCGATCACGGACTGATTGTGGCCGGTGTGCTCTTCCTGGCATGGTCGGGCCTGGCCAGGCCGCGCTCTGGATCGGTGCTCCGCGCCATGGTCGCCGTCAACCTGTTCGCTGCCTGCGTAGGCACCTTCGATTACGCATTTAAGACCGACTACATGTACCTGCGGGCCAAGCCTCCCAACACTTCCCTGCTGGATGCGCTGGGGCCATGGCCCTGGTATCTCGCGGCCACCGAGTTTGTTGCCTGCGGCGTTTTTCTGTTGCTCTATCTTCCGTTTTGGAAAGTAAACTCTCGCGCGCGTTATGACGCTGACTGCAAAGACAGCGTTTCAGCCGCAGGCTGAATTAAGTGCACTCTGCGCCTGCCAAAAAGCGTGCGCCGTAGCGTGTACCGCTCGCCGTGATCGCCAACCACTATCGCGCCGAGTTTCTCCGCGATGCGGACCATCTTTGCCGTCTGCGCCTCGTCGGGATTCCTGCACAGAATTTGATCCAGCCTCCAGAGAAAGCACGACGTGCCATTCCATTTAATGTAGGGCAACCGAATGATTGTGCCGTTCTTCTGCCGCAAATCCACATACTCTGTCGTCGACCAGCTCAGCTCCCGATCAGCCTCAACAAGATTGACCACTTCTCTTCTCACAATAGGCAACTTCGCCGCATCCATCCAATCGTCAGTACGAGCAATATGAAGGCTGTAACTCATGGGGAGCACTCCTTAAATTGGGTTCTGTTGTCCCGCGGAATTCTTGAGCGAGGCCGGCCACGGCGCTTGCGCTCGAAGACAATTCGTTAACTGTTAGTGGGGAGTGCTCGGCTTTTGTGACATCGCTCTTATTGTTTTGTGACGTGGTTCTCGTGCGGCCTGTTCGGATGACCGATCACCCCGAAATAACCCGGAATGGGAAATAAGGTCCGGATTGCCGGCAATAAAACCGGAATGCAAGAGATCGAGAGTTTCTTCGGTAGCCGGTGACGGGAGGTGTTCCTGAAGGCGTTGCAGAATTGACGTCGGTAAGCGTAGAGTGCCTTTATGAAAAACGTCTTGGTCCGAGATTTATCCCTGGCCTTCGCACTCGCGACCGTAATGCTTGCTCTGCCGCAAGCGGCGCAGCCCTTGCCGCCCGATAAATCAGCCGACGTTTACGAGGCTGTAGTCCTTTATCAAATCAAGTCCTGGGACCTTACAGCAGATTCTTATTGCGTGAAGATAAATAATCGAGATGCGGACGGAGCCCTTCTAAGACATCTTCAATCTCCGAGAGTCAAGCCCGCGTCTGCTTGCAAAAAGCATCGGGAAAGAGGCCTTCCTTTGATGACTGTAATCGATAAGAAGACAAAGAGGGCGTCCGTCATCTTCGATCTCGAAGCGGTCCGTTGGAAAAGCGAAACGGAGGCGGAGATCGATGGAGGGTATGTCTGCGCGAGCTTGTGCATGGCGGGAGGTGTCTACCATGCAGTTTTCGACCAGTCCGGTTGGCACGTTATTCACTTCGACGCGCAAGTGATGTCCTGAAAGTCTGCGGACAGGTATTGCGGAAATGGCATGCCGAGATAGCCTTTAGCGTGTCATTCTTGGATTACCCGCAAACCATCAAATACCGGTTACTTAACATCCTCGAATCTCAGACCGCCGACATATCCTCGCCCTTGGCCTCGCGCCCCAGCAACGCCAGCGCAGACAACGTCAGCGCCACCACCACCACCGTCACCGCCAGCACTGCCGGATAATTACCCCATCGTTCCGCCGCCAGCGCCTGCCCCTTGCCATTCCACGACGTCACCAGCCCGCCTAACTGATAAGCCAGCCCCGGCGCAGTAGCCCGCACCGGTGCCGGCGAAAGCTCCGTAAGATACGCCGGCACCACGCCCCACGCACCCTGCACCATAAACTGCATCAGCACCGCGCCGGCACCCAGCGTCCACGCGTTGTGCCCGTACGCATAAAGCGGAATCACGGGAATCGCCAGCAACGCCGCGGTGATGATGGCCTTCTTGCGCCCCCATTTCTCAGACAACGTGCCGAACACAAATCCTCCGGCGATGGAGCCGAACCCATAGAGCACGCCGATGAAACCCACAGTCGACGGAGGCAGCTTGGCAAAGACGGTCAGGAAGGTGGGATAGAGGTCCTGCGTGCCGTGGGAAAAGCTCATGAAGGCAGTCATCAGCAGGATGAGAAACAGAAACGTAGGCAGAAAATGGATGAGCTTCGCGGGCTTCGGCAAGTCGGTGCCGGCTGCTTCGGCAATTCCCTTCCGCCGCAGTTTTGTGCCTGCCAGCCAGACCGGGGACTCCTCCACGCGCGCCTGCACATAGAACACCAGCAGCGCCGGCATGGCGCCCAGAATGAAAAGCCCGCGCCAGCCAATGCCGGGGACGACGAAGCCAGCGAACGCAAATCCATGGAAGAAGACGGCGAACGCGGCCGAGGCAAGAATCGACCCCATGGCATAGCCCTCCTGCAAAATGCCGGAGAAGGTGCCGCGGCCTTCTTTGGGCAACGTCTCAAATACCAGCGCCGCACCAACACCCCACTCCCCACCCATGGCCAGCCCGAACAGCGCCCGCAACGCCAGCAGCGCCCCAAGGGACGGCGCAAACGCGCAGGCCAGTTCGATTGCGGAGAAGCTGAGAATGTTCGCCATCAGCACTGGACGGCGTCCGAAGCGATCAGCCAGCATGCCGAAGACAATCGCGCCCAGTGGTCGGAAGGCCTGCGTCAGGAACACCGCGCCGAGCACGGCCGAGGGCTTGGTGTGGAACTCTGTTGCAATGGCCGGCACGCAGAAGATGAGGATGAAGAAGTCGAGCGAATCCATCGTCCAGCCCAGGAAAGCGGCCACGAAAGTATGGCGCTGCGGGCGGGTCAGCCTTTGGAAGTGACCGATGACGGTGGATGGCATAGGCGGCAGCATATCAGAATGCCTGCATCCCCTGTGATGCGTCGCGCGGCTGATCTTCTCACTTGTTCGATTCCGGAATGCGCGGCCCAAAACGGTGACGGGACGCCTGCCATGTGATTAGCGTCACATATCGAAGCTCATTCCGGTGGGAATATTCCCGCATGCGAGTAAACCTCATCACTCATACTTCCGATCGCCCCACGTCGAGCAACGGCAAGATTCCGCTCTCGCTCACCATTCGCCCGGCTTGCGGTGTACCCGGCGAGTACGAGTTCCCAACCGATAATGAGTCGTTGATGCGGTTGCTTCGGAAAGAGACCAGCCTGCCGGCCACCGTCCTCGAGAGGTTTGAAGGCAAGATGTGCACTCCTATTGGTGCACGGCTGTTGGGTGTGGAGCTCAGTGAAAGCGTCCTTACCAGGATCGGCTACTTTATTGATTAGCGCCGAATCAGAAAATCCCTGAAGCCCGCTCATGCGCCCGGTGAGCTTCCGGATGATTCAGCGCGGCATGGGTGATGCTGGCGAGCCTTCACGCGGTTGCCCTTCACTTGGCGCCAGCGACGGGCGTGGTTCTTGCTTGTGCCCACCAGCAGCCAGCCGTAGTTCGCGCTACGGACACGGCCAACTCGGGAGAAAGAACCCCTTTTCGAGCGCAACTGCACAGTAAATAAAACCACAATAAATCACACAGCATCAACAATTTGCGCCAGTATCTCGCACAAAATCAGCGCAAATTGCAAAAAAGCGGTCAATTCTAAACAACCCTTTCGTTCGTTTAGTTCAATTCTCTGCAACCGAAACACATCGAAAAGGCTGCCCGCAAGGTTCATGTCGACGCGAAATGCAACCACTTGAGCAGCCTTTTCGCATGTTTTGTAACCACCTAAGCAGCCTTTTCAGCTATGTAGAACAACCCTTTAAGCAGCCATTTTGAAGCTTGAGGATGCGCACTTGTTTCACTGCTCGCTGCAGCTGTCGGCTGTTGGCTTCTCTTATATTTGTTGCAACGAATAAATAGGCTCGCGCGTCAGATGGACATACGGATCATTCTGCGCGGCGCGCTCCCCTGGGTTCCCTGCACCCGCGCACCCCGCTAAGGATTCAACACACAGTGGCTTAACAGCCCGGCACCGAAAGGAAATGAATCGATGAAGAGATTGGCACTGGTATCTGGCATTCTGGCGCTCGCGGCTCCCCTGGCCATGGCGCAAACCTCCACCTGGGTCTCCGACCAGGCCCACAGCGACATCGGCTTCAGCGTCACCCACTTGGGCATCTCCAAGGTGCACGGTAGCTTTGGCAAAGTAGCTGCAACCATTGCTTTTAACGATGCGGACATCACCAAATCAGCGGTCTCGGCCACCATCGACGTCTCAACAGTCGACACTGGCCAGTCTGCTCGGGACAACCATCTCAAGACCGATGCCTTCTTCGACGTCGCCAAGTTCCCCACGGCCACCTTCAGCAGCACCAGCGTAGCCAGGGACGGCAGCAACCTGAAAGTTACAGGCAATCTTACGTTGCACGGCATCACCAAGCCCGTGGTTCTTGCAGTGGAAGGACCCAAGGGGCCCGTAGAGGGCATGGACCATAAGCCGCACGCCGGTTTTTCCGCCACTGCCACCATCAGCCGCACAGCGTTTGGTATTGGAGCCAACTTCCCCACAGCCGCGGTAGGGGACGAAATCAATCTGACTCTGGATCTCGACGTTATTAAACAGTAGCGCGTATCTGGCGGAATGAAGGCAGGGAGAGCTGACTTCATTCCGCTTGTAAGGGCGAATCTTGACGCTGCAGTGAGAATGCAATTGCAGGGCAAGGCAACAACAAGGGGGACTGTGGATGACAAGTCTGAAACTCGAAATCGTTCAGGAACCCCCTTTTGCCAGCGTTGAGGAGGAAGCTCTACTCAACCTGATGCGCACTTCCGATTATCTTCACCGTGCATTCCACTTGAAAACCCGCAAATGGGGCGTGACGTCCACGCAGTACAACGTATTGCGCATTCTGAGAGGCGCGCAGCCGCACGGGCTTACCTGCTCGGCGATCGGGCACCGGATGATTACCGCCGAACCTGACATCACGCGGTTGATGGCCCGGATGAAGGCGTTGAAGTTGATAAGGCAGGAGCGGGACAAGGAAGACCGGCGAGTGGTGTGGACGCACATCTCAAAAGCCGGCCTGGTGCTGTTGAAGGAGATGGATCCGGTGATTCTTGCAGTTCCCGGCGAACTGCTTGGACACCTGAATCGCGAGGAACTGACAGAATTGATCCGGCTGCTGGAATTGGCGAGAAAGCGCTGCGGAGATCCGCAGGCGCCGGTCAGTTGCTCAGGTAATCACAATGAGACAAGCGCGGCAAGCGGCGCAAGTGGAGCATCTGTGTCCTGAATTTGCAGGTGATTTCGACGGGGCCCGGGTGCAGAAAGTTCCGAAGTTGTTTACCGCTCGATGACTTTCTTGGCGACCTGTTCCTCGTCCGCGTCGGTCTGAATGATCTTGTTGTGCAGGCAGTAGAGGGCCAGCTCGAGCCGGTCGCTCACACCCAGCTTGTCATAGATCTTGCGCAGATAGTTCTTGATGACCTGCTCCGTGGTACCCAACTGGAAGGCAATCTCCTTATTGCGTTTTCCCTGGGTAATGCAGGTGATAATGGCCAGCTCTTTGGGCGAGAGGCGGGGCTGGGTTCGCGGCGTGACCAGAGCCGCAGCCTGGGCGCGATAGGCCTCAATGACCCAGTTCACCGATTGATTATCGATCCAGGTTTCGCCGGCGGCAATTCTGCGCACACACCGCACAAGCAGGTCCGGTGAGATGGAACGCGAGATGATGCCGCGCACACCCCGGCGGTAGAGTTCCACCGTGTGGTTCTCGTCCGACGAGACGGCCTGCACAATCAACCGGACATCGGGGGCAATCCGCAACAGGTCGGGAATGACATTGGCGGTACCGTTGAGCAGGCTGCCTTCCATCAGAACAATGTCGGTGGGAAAGCGCTCAACCGCTGAACGCAGATTATCGATCGAATCAGCCTGGGCCACCACGCGCAGGTCATCCTCCAAGCCGAAAACCTTGCGGATGCCGACACGGTAGATTGCCTGCGAATCCGCAAGAATGATGCGGATGGTGCCCGGCTTTACAGGCACTTCAGGTATTTCGGTTTCTGCTGGATCGTCCAAGAAATCCATAGTTGGCTGGCTGCCAATCCAAACCCGGCCATCACTGCTCCGCAAGTCGATACTCGTCGATTGTGGCCGCAGCCAGGTATTGAGTTTGGTCTAAAGAGCAGCGTACCACACGTCCGACACAATGAACTAGCACATCTCGGGACGTGCCATGCACCTTACGGGGCATCCGGAGCGCAAATCGAACCGGGAGGCCGACCGGCAAATGGCGGTCCAGTTCAAAAAGGATACCGGTGGACGAGACATCGATGGAACGGCCGGCAAACTCTGCTTCGTCCGTGGAAAGCGAAAGCGGCAATGTGAGCGGAAAGCGAACAGCGCAACGAACTTCTTGCGCTAACGCCAAAGGGTCCGCTTGAGCGGAGTGCGGCGTAACCGCCACCTTAGAGTCCTTTTGAGGCTGCATAAATTACTGAACCCGATACTACGCAAACTGTAGCCGACTTTTCAAGCTTAATACATGGCACTAAAGTTTTGTGAAAACGGACCAAATATGCACTAGCCAGGCGACTCCGCCGTGGGAAAGAATGCCGCCGAGGCGCCCACCCATTCCTGATTCCTGTTGTGATCGACTCCCATCATCTTTCCGCGGCCCAGGCGAACCAGGGAAATGGCAGGGGTGAGGTCTCCGCCATCGGGCCACAGGTAGAGGATGCGGATTTCGGCTTGCGTAAGCCCGCGCGGGGTTTCGATGTTGGGGACAAAGTGCATGCGCTGCTGGAGAAGAAAGTCTTGCCGCTGGTCTGCGGGAATGGCCTGGAGCTGCGCCTCGGTTGGGTCAAACTGAATGCCCTTGCCGGCGAAGGAAAACAGGGGTTTGAGGAGCAGTTCGCTGTAGGTTGTCTCCGAACTCGTGCGAGCAGGAAGGCTGACGCCAGCGGAGGCCAGCCGCTGCCTTCCATCACCCAGGAGAAAGTCACTTAGGAAGACGGCGGGAGGGATCACTGCGTGGCCCGCGGAGGCCCCTCCAGCGACTGAACCGGCCAGCCAGGGAATGGAGAACTTGCTGATGAGAAAGTACCAGTTCGGATGGCCTGCCCACTCGACATCCCAGGGATGAGTGAAGTCGAACGGAAGCTGCACATGACGGGCCATGAGCTCGTCGGCGATAGCGCGGTTGTAAATGCGATGGATGGGAACCAGGCGGTCTTTAGCGTTGCGGTAATGCAGCCTGTTGTCGATGGGTACCAGGCTGCGAATATCGACCACTGCTATTCCGACGCGCCTCGCGGTCGCTTGAAAGTCAGGCAGGGTCTTCTGGTTCAGCGGATCGAGCTCGGTAAGGACGACGTTCTCAGGCTGGTGCATGCCGAGGATGGTCCGGCCAAGCAGCTCCCAGTAACTGGTTTCGTTGAGCCCCCCCAGGAACCAGCCAAGCCCGTCCTGGAGGCCAAATACTTCGCGGTAACCCGAGCAGAGCGCCGCCTGGTACCCATAGACCGAGGGAAACGCCTGGATCTCGACCAGCCTGGGGACAAGTTTGCCGGAAGGATCCTTCACGAAAGCAAAATCGGCGGTGAGGAAATGGGGACGGGGCGTCTCGTTTGCAACACGAAATCCTGTGGGAATGGCGAGGCGGGCTGCGGCCAGATAAGTGGGATTCCCCAGAAGCCGGCCAGCCAGCTCCAGGCCGGCCTCCGCCAGCTCATTCAGGAGTTCAAGCGGCACAAAGATCGGCGTCTCCGCGATGCGGAAATCCACTTTTGTCCCGCAGAGTCGTTCCTGGACCGCCAGAAGTTTCGCATAGCTCTGTTGCGTGAATCCGGCGTTGAACCGGGTACGCAGCTCTGGGATCAATGACTTTCCCCCTTGGTCGATTGTGCCCCACGTGCCGAATGATCCGTCAGGATTGCTTGCTTGAGGCGTTGCTTAGCTCCGGATTCGGCTGCCGGTGACCTATCATAGCCCGTCCCGCGCGCCGTCCGATCAGCCGCTCTATCGGTTCTGAAATTCCACACTTCCAGGATGCACCAGAAAATACGCAAGTTACCCACAAACAGAGAGAAAGAACAGGCTGGCCGTGAAAAACCGGTTGCGGCAAAAATTCTTCCGTTTAGTTACTTTTGTGGTAGCCTATACCCCCCAATTGGATTACCCTTGCGTTGCAATGTATTTCGCCCTATAAAGGAGCACTCTCATGAAGTCCACTTGCACGATGATTTGCACGGTGATTTTTGGAGCCATTCTTGCCGCTACCATAATCTCTTCCGCGTTCGCGACCCCGATCAGCCCGCTGCTCCAAATTGCTCCGCCTTCGACTCGCAGTACCAGCGTAGCCGCGCTCGATACGCCGATCAGCCCTTTGCCTCCAATTCCTCCGCCATGCACAGGCGACTGCAGCGTTGCCGCGCTGGATACGCCCATCAGCCCGCTGCCCCCAATTCCCCCGCCATGCACAGGCGACTGCAGCGTTGCCGCGCTGGATACGCCCATCAGCCCGCTGCCCCCAATTCCCCCGCCTTGCACAGGCGACTGCAGCGTTGCCGCGCTGGATACACCCATCAGCCCGCTACCTCCAATTCCTCCGCCATGCACAGGCGACTGCAGCGTAGCCACGCTAGACACACCAATCAGCCCGCTGCCCCCAATTCCTCCGCCATGCACAGGCGACTGCAGCGTGGCCGGGCTTGATACACCGATCAGCCCACTGCAATTCCTCCGTCCACGACCGGCCGCGGCAGCATAGCGTAACGCAGCTCCGAGTCAATCGCCGATCCTTGGATCCAGCAACCTGCTTCAGCTGGATTCTGGCTGTAAATAGGACAGTCTCTTGACGGCGTACTTGCCGCGAGCCGTAAGCCAGTCGGTCGCCATGCGATTTCAGAAATTTTCAGAAGTTCGCTGGTAAACTAACGGAATCATTGCGCCGATGTATTCGGTGGGAATGCTGACAATGACTCTGGACGACAACCAACTTTGGTTTGCGGGAATTGTGGCCGAGGTAGCCATTGTCGCGCTGCTCATGTACAGGCGCGTGTGGCGGACACTGCCCGTGTTTTGCATCCTTTGCGCGTGGGGCTTGATCAGCGACGCTGGGAACTATATCGTCCAGCAATATTATGCACAAATTTACACGACCACCTATTTGATTGAGACGGTCGTGGACTCCGCCCTGGAGTTCGGTGTTCTAGTGGAACTAGCATGGTCCGTCCTCCGGCCTATCAGGGCATCTCTGACCCGCAAGACGCTAATAGTGGTTGCTGTGCTGATTGTGGCCGCAGGTGCGGCAGTGTGGCCATTCTCTGGAATTCGCGACCTGAGCCACTATCCCTCGGTGTGGCGAAACCTGGTGCACGTGCAGCAAACTGCCTCGTTTCTGCGAGTGATTTTCTTCCTGGTACTGGCCGGATGTAGCCAGTTACTTTCCATCGGATGGCGTGATCGGGAGCTGCAAGTGGCTACAGGACTTGGCTTTTACTCCATTGTGAGCCTCGCCGTGACCGTCATCCACTCCCACCAGGGATTGGGAGATCAGTACCGCCATTTGAATGCATTTGTAGCCATTAGCTACATCCTTTCAATCGTTTATTGGGTTTTTTCGTTTGCGACAAAAGAGGCGGAGAGGCGCGAATTCACGCCACAGATGCAGAGCTTTCTGCTCGCGGTGGCCGGCACGGCGAGAACCGCCCGCATCGCGCTTGCAGAACCAACGCCCATCGATCGTAAGCCAGGGAAGAGGTAGCTCCCGCATGCTGGATCGCCTGGAGGTTACCTAGAAAGTCGTTCCGGATTGGGCGTCGGCTTTTCAGGTTACTAAAGTTCATTGGCCTGTTGATTACTCTTTTTTTCTGCGAATAGCGAAAACAGTAAGATTTATGTGAACAAATGAAGTTTTTTCTGCTACAAGTAGGAGGAACACAAATAGCCAGCTACGGTACTTTGAAAGACCGAGTGGTTACTAAATCCCGGCACGAGGATAACAAATGACTCTTCTCCTTGAACTAGCGGCTCTCGGAGCCGTTGCCTTGTACCTAGGCCGGTGGCGAAACGGCATTCGAAAGCGGAATGCCCAGTCCTGGGAATCCCTGCTGGCCAGGTTGCGTCCCGATTGGAGCGCCCGTGAACTCAGCGATCATTTTCTTTGGAAAGAAGGCCTTGATGCGTCGCCGGAAGATGCCTGGCAGCGCATGAAGGGCCCGAACGGCCTGTGGGTCATGTACCAGAATGCCCGGGTGATGATGGAAATGGCGGAATATGCCAGCCGAAATTCGGACAACGTGGACCGAGTGCTTCTGGAGACCCTCCGCAGCGACGCCATGCAGATTCGCGTGTGCGTGCTGATGGCCCTTGGCCAGTATGCCTTTTCGCAGGCCAGCGAAGGTGTGCGCGTGAACGCTTTCCGGGCAGCCTCAATGTACACCGGCATGGCAGCCCGCATGACGCAGTTGCTTCAGGAACACGCGGCCGTCATTGTCCCCGACTTCGTCGCAGCCATGTAAGACAAATCTCTCTCCGCAGCAAGAAAAGCCCCGGCTTCGGCCGGGGCTTTTTGCCGGGCTTAACTGACCCGGCTCAGCCTTGGTTGGAATTCAGGAAGGCGTTGATGCGACTGTATTCGTCGTCACTCAGCCGGAAATTGAGTGCGGGGGCCAGTCCGGTTACCTGGCTTGCGCTGCGTCCGCCCACGATTGCGGCAGTGATCGCCGGATGATGGAGTGTCCAGCTCACGGCGACCACGCCGGGGCTGACTCCATGACCATTGCCAATTTCGCGCAACAACTCCACAAGGCGCAGGTTGCGGCTGAGGCGCGGCTCACTGAATTCCACAGCGCGGCGGCGCCAGTCGTCGGCCGGAAAAGCAGCCACTCGTTCAGCGGACATTGAGCCGGTGAGCAGGCCGGAAACCATTGGCGAATAATTGATGACGCCTATGCCATTGTCCTCCGCGTAAGGAAGAACTTCTTCTTCAATGGCCCGGCGCAGCATGGAGTAAGGCGGCTGAAGGCTGGTGATAGGCGCGATCTGCTGGGCACGTTTCATCTGTGCGACAGAAAAATTGGAGACGCCGATCCAGCGGATTTTGCCCTGCTCCCTGAACCTCGACAGCGTCTCCCATCCCTCCTCGATCTCTTCCTCCGGATTAGGCCAGTGGATCTGGTAAAGATCGATGGTTTCGACGCCAAGGCGGCGCAACGAGCCTTCCAGTTCTTCCGCCAGCGAGGCGGCCTTCAGCGAACGATAGATGGAGCGGTCCGGGTGCCAGCGCATGGAGCACTTGGTAAAAACGAGCGGCCTGGGCCCGGAGAAGCTCTTCAAAGCGTGGCCAACGATTTCTTCCGAGTGGCCAAGGCCGTAGATGGCTGCCGTGTCGATCCAGTTGATGCCTTCATCGAGTGCGCAGTGGATAGCGGCGACGGATTCCTGGTCGTCCTGGGGTCCCCAGGCGAACTCCCAGTTGCCGCCGCCAATGGCCCACGCACCGAAGCCGATGGGGGTGAGGTGAAGGTCGGAGTTGCCCAGCGTGCGTAGAGGGTGCGGAGCGGTAGTGGTCATGACAGAAGTTTAGATGAACCACCGACTTCGAGGCTGCAGGAAGTGGCTCCCGGCTATTCCACCTTTATCGTTCCCGTTGCCAGATTCCAGCCGCGAAGACCGATGGCGGTTTTTCCCTGACCGGCTGGGAACTCGACGGTGATAGTGCGCTCCTCGCCGGGCAACAGCGATACGTAATTCTCGCTGTAGTAAGCAGGCAGGATGCGCGCGCCTGCGGTGGCATCCTTGAGCGTGAGCTTGACCATCAGCGCCGGGATCGCGCCGGAGTTCGCGATTTTCACAACCGCCTTGCGTTCTGCGCCGTCCGTGGCAACTGTAGCAGAGGAGGTCAGCGTGGCCTGTGGCAGGCCATTCAATTCGCGCAGGCTGGCTTCGTCCTTGGCCCACCAATAAAGGTTATCGCTGATGGGCGCGCCGGCTGCATCGGTCACTTTCAATGCGACAAGAACGGTGTGCCCGTCGGCCAGCTTATCCAGATCGGGCTTTCCCACCGGGGTGCGGTTGTTTGCGGCGGCCTCAATCTGGTTGGTCTGATCGCTCAGTACCTTGCCGTCAAGGCCAACAACGCGAACCCGCACTTTGAAGGAACGTGCGTCCCCAAGATTGATGAGGTCCACCGAATTGTCGGCAAGATTGAGCTGCGCATGAACCGGCTCGCAGGCCTTCTGGGTGCCATAGAAACTCGACTGCGTGTCGTAATCGGAGCTGAGGAAGTTCCACTCCATGCTGGGCCACGCGGGCTGCGTCATCCAGATCATCCGGCCGGAGTTGGGCTGCCAAAGGTGAGCCGCGAAGCCCTCAAAGATGGCGCGGTGTGCGGCGTAGTCAATCATCTGCGCCTTGCGCTCGAAGTCTTCCAGGCCGGTGGCTGCGCCAAACTCGGTCTCCAGGTGTGCCATGAAGGGCGCGACATCGCCGTTTCCACTTTGATGCCAGTCGTGATATGCCCAGGTGTCGCTGATAGGCCAGCGGTCGGGCTCAGGGATGAAGGACTCGATGCTCTCAAGCGTGGGCACGCTGGGGACGCCAAGTTCCACACTGAATCCGCGATTGATGCGGTAGTAGGTGTCGAGCGTCTGCAACTGGTATGGGCCGGAGTTGCGCAGGTTCACCTGGTTGGAGCTGCCAGTGTAATAGCGGGTGTGATCGAGCGTACGCGTCAGGTTAGCCAGTCCCTCGTTGATGATGGGTTGCGGCACGCCTTCATTGCGACCGCACCAGACTACAATAGACGGATGATGGCGGAAACGAAGAATGCTGTCACGCGCATTCTGGAGGAAGAGCGCCGGATCCTGAGCCTCGATGTTGTATCCCTGTGTTGATTCCCAGAAATCGTTCCAGACCATCAGGCCGTATTTGTCGGCGAGCGCGTAAAAGTTCTCTTCGCTGTCCTGACCCATCCAGTCACGAATCATGTTCACGTGTGCATCGCGATGGAGACGGAAGTAGGGCTCGAGGTGCTCGATGCTGACGCGCTTGCGGCTATCGTCCATGCCCCAATTGCCGCCGCGCGCGGCAATGCGCACGCCGTTGACCTTGATAACCAGGTCGGTGCCCGGCCATCCGCCTTCAACAGGCCGTATGGAAGGCGAGCCCTCCGCGCCTAGTTCGAGCGAATGCACCCATGCGTGGCGCATCCAGTCCGGCACCGGTTGGCCAAGATTGGGCGTCTGGTCGTCGATCTGGCGGATGCCTTCGTGCGTCTCGTTGATGAGAGGAAGCGCTTCATCGTGCGTGCGGCTGGGCAGCACTTCCACGCGGCGCAGATGCCCGGTTGCGTCGAAGAGAGATGTCTCATAGCTAAGCTCGCGCATGCCGAATTCGATTTGGTTCTGCGCGCTCAGCTTGCCGGCCACTGTAAAGCTGACCTTCAGGGTATGCAGCGCGGGATCGCCATAGCCGTTGGGCCACCAGAGTCTTGGATGCTGCACCTTGAGTTGCGCAAATTCTGCTGGCTTGAGGCGTTGAACGCTGTCGCCCGGTTCAAGGCGCACATGTTTCGTGACCTTCACATCGTCGAATGTTGCTGTCAGGTCACCTTCGACGGATGTGTTGGAAGTGTTCGTGAGCGGCGCTTCAATTTCGATGTCAGCTTCGCTGCGGTCGGGCTTGGGCAACGTGGTGATGACGTTCAGGTCGCCCACTTCCACTACGCCGGTTGCGGTAAGCGTCACGTCCTGCCAGATGCCGGTGTTGCGGTCGCGAATGCCCGGAATCCAGTCCCAGCCCTCCGTAGCGGAAAATGTCGGACCATCCATCACCTGGATTCCGCCGTTGTCACCGGGCCCGGCCTTGATGGACTGCTCGTGAGCGACACCCGGATGCGGCGGCGGACTCACGCGCACGGCCAGCACGTTCTCCGCATTCAGCAGCGAAGTCACATCGAAGTTGCCTCGAATGAAAGCGCCTGTGACGCTTCCAAGCCTGCTTCCATTCAGCCAGACTTCTGCTGCATAGTTCACGCCTTCAAAGGTGAGAGTGAGGTGCTGTCCTCGGGCCTGCACAGGAGCGGCAAACGCAACCCGGTACCAGTAATCCTGATGAGCGAGGCTCTCAGGAATCGCAAGGTTGTTAAGTCCGTAATCGGGGTCGGGATAGAGGCCGCGATCGATCATGGTGGTGAGCACGGTGCCAGGGACTGTGGCCGCGAGCCACTCTGTGGTTGCAACGCCGGGCTTGGAGAGCGCTGAGCCCTTGGCTATGCCTTGAGGCTTGATGTCGGGCTCGGCGGCAAGTTTCCAACCACCGCGAATGCGCCACCTTCGATCGCCGACGGGCTCAAGCCGGGCAGTGGCCGGAGGCAGCGGTTTGGCCGTGGGCTTCTGGACGTCGCCCTTTCCGCGAGGCAGTGTTGAAGGATCCTGCGGGGCAGTGAGGCCGACCATGCTCGAAGTTTGTACCGGCCAATGATGCGTTGCCTCTTCGTAATTGGGCAAGCCGAAGTCCGGGGGCGCGGCATAGATGGTCTTGATCTGCGCGGCAGTAAGCGACTCGCGAAAAACTTTGAGCGCAGCAATCTGTCCGCCGAAGTGATTGCTTCTGAGCGCCGCTACGCTTGCGGGCGCCATCTCCAGCCGCGCGGCAACCGCACCCTGATTCAGCGGAATCGAGGCTGCCTCGTTTCCATCGGCATAAAGCGTGACGGTATCCCCATCGCTCACGGCGACGGCGATATGCCACTCGGACTTCGCCAACGCGATTTTAGATGCGAGCAGATGGTTGGTCCCCGGCCCCCGGCCCAGCCACAAGCCGATCTGTCCGTCCTCGACTCCGATGAAGCGCGCATCTTCCGCGCCTGGGTCGCCAATGCCGGCTAGCAGAACTGTGCCGGCGAGCGGCTCCGAGGGCCGGAACCAGAAGGCCAGCGTCCACGCGGCGCGGCCTGCGAGAAGCGCCTCGTGCGCATCAGACTGCCGGTTGCCCATGCCCAACCTGTCCAACAATCCCGCTGTCCGCGGATCGATGGAGGAGGGCGGCGCGAGCGGTTTGCTGAGCCCAGAGCCGTCGACTAGAAACGTCGCGTTGTAAGGCCCGTAGGCTTCCGCGGGAAGCGATTGCGCGTTTGCGGGCCGGGGCAGGAACGATGCCAGGCAGACAAAAGCCGCACTCAGCGGCAACAAGCGCCAAACCGGATTTATGGACGCAAGTGGAAATGAATCTTTGCTGCGATTTTTCATGGCCGAGAAGATCCTGGGGTTTCTAATTTGTAAGGCCATCGGCAGGTCTGGAAGCAGCCTGCCGTATCGCCGTTTTCTCAGTCCGGAGCCGTGATAAGAAGGCCCTGGACGGGGTCAGATTGCAACTGATCTTTAGAGGAGGGTGAAAGCTCGCCCCCATTGTGCGTTTCAAACCAACGCACGCCCGCACCCACCAGCGCGGCATGGTCGCGCAGTTCGGAGATGCGCAATTCTACGTCGAGGCCTTGCAACTCAGCCAGCGTAGCTGAAAGGAAAAGCGGCGACGATTGCGAGATACCTCCGCCGAGCACGACGACGCGAGGGGCAAAGGGATAGAGCACGGCACGCATCGCCTGGCCCAGGTTGCGGCCAAATTCGTTGAACGCCTCCGCCGCAGCCGAATCACGCTCCGCGTCTTTGGCAATCTCGGCCACTTCTCGCAGGTTCCCGGTGCGCTTCTGATAGGCACCCTGAATGGCGCGCGTGGAGACTAGATCCTCAACAATGCCGCCTTTGTAGGGGACATTCCAAATTTCGCCGTCGGGTGGAATACCGGGGCCATCCGTGATCACATGGCCATCCACGGCAAAGGCCGAACCGATGCCGGTGCCCAGCGTAAGGCCTACGGCGCGGGATACGCCGCGCACGGCGCCTGCCCCGATCTCGCCCAGCAGAAAGGCGTCCGCATCGTTGAGAGAGCACACCTGGCCGGGCTGCCAACCGAAACGCGCGGCCAACGCCTCGTGCACATTTACGCCGAACAGGTAGGGCAGCTTATGCTTCATGTGGCTGACGCCAGTGGCGTAGTCAAAGGGCCCCGGTATGGCCAGAGCCGCGCCTGAAGCGTTTTCGCTTTGCGCTCCCACCTTCGTACCAAGGCTGTGCAGCAGATCCACAAAAGTGTCAGCGGTTGCAATGGATGCGTGCGGAGCACTGATAACGGAACCAAGCCTGTAATCGCCACCATGGCAAAGTGCGGCAGATATGTGGCTTCCTCCAATATCGAAGACTAGAACAGAATGATCCAATCCGGTGGTCACTCAAACCTCGCGTGCGATAACGGTATCACCAGGCGCCAACAATGCGCTACGGCAATGATGCTCGGAGCCTATCTTGTGCATACGCGCGAGCCGCTCAAAGAGTTCCGTCTTCAAGCAGGAGCAGCCGCTCCGGTACAAGCTGAATGCGCCATGGTTGAGGCTGCGCGTTCAGTGTTCGCCAAAGGTCTTTCGGCACATCTGCCTGCAAGTGAGGCTTGTCCCTGGGTTGCGGCTGAGTATGGAGATGCAGATAGAGCGTCATCTCATGCGGGGCTTCACTGGTGCTGACAAGCCAGCAGGGAAAGCTGTTTTCGCCGCGCGATTCAGGCCCGAATATGACCTGATGCGAGCGCATGCCGAGATGCGTCAGCCCATCCGGCACAGGTACCGCCGTCTTCAAATCGCAGTTCCACGCAGCTACGGCAATGCGATCGCCGGAAATGCGACGCGCGGGAACAATGTTCTTGCAGCCGGTGAGCCGCGCGGCAACAACAGTCTGCGGGCGCTCGAAGAGCTGATGCTTCGGGCCGCTGGCGATCACCCGACCGCTGTCGAGCACCAGCAGGTCAGTGCAGAACCGGAAGGCTTCTTCCATGTCGTGGGTGACAAACACCACGGCGCCGCCATAATCGGCCAGGGCTTCGCGAAGCTGTTCTTCCATCTGGCGGCGCAGGTGCGGGTCAAGAGCCGCAAAGGGCTCATCGAAGAGCAACGCATCCGGCTCAATGGCAAGGCACCGAGCAATGGCCGTGCGCTGACGCTGGCCGCCGGAGATCTCAGAGGGATAGCGGTCGGCCAGTTCAGCAATACGCATGCGCTCAAGCTGTGATTGAACGCGTGCCCTTTGCTCCGATCGTGGCAGATCACTGAGGCCGAAGCCAACATTCTCGGCAACGGTTTTATGCGGGAAGAGTGCGTAATCCTGAAAGACAACGCCGACTCTTCTACGCGCGGCCGGCACATTCTGACCGGTGGCACGATCAAGGAGGACACGGCCATTGAGAACGATGCGGCCGCATTCGGGCGTGACGATGCCGGCGATCATGCGCAGCGTCATGGTTTTGCCCGCACCGGAGGCTCCGAGCAAACCGACCGCGCCCCTGACGGCGCGCAATTCGACTTTCAGATTGAAGTTTTCCAACCGCTTTTCGGCGCTCATTTCAAGCGCGGCGGCGGCCGGGATAATCGGTTGGGTCAGAGGTAGGGCTCCTGGGAGTAAAGCAACTGGAGCTGAATTGATCTGCTTCCGCGCGGGCCCTCGCGTCGTGCCTTCCCAGTTCAGCAGGCGAATGATGGCCAGCGAGAGAACAACTATAAGGCCGACCCACAGCAATGCGAGGCGCATGTCGCCATCTTCCACGGCGGAAAAAATGGCCATGGGCATGGTCTGGGTGCGGCCGGGAATGTTGCCGGCCAGCATGAGCGTGGCGCCGAACTCCCCCAGAGCGCGCGCAAAAGCGAGCACCGTGCCTGCAAGCACGCCCGGACCGGCAAGCGGCAGCAGCACACGGCGAAACACGGCAGGTTCGGAAGCACCGAGCGTGCGTGCCGCATCCAGCAACGTGGGGTTCACCTGCTCAAATGCTCCTAGCGTGGTGCGATACATGAGCGGAAAGGCCACCACGGTTGCGGCAATCACCGTGGCAGGCCATGAGAAGACAATGGTGAATCCGAGCTCACCGAGCGCATGGCCGATCAAACTGCGGCGGCCCAGCAGCACCAGCAGAAAGAAGCCAACCACCGTGGGAGGAAGCACCAGCGGCAGCGTGAGGATGCCGTCGATCCACGCCCGCAGGCTGCCATGCATTCTGTACATGAAGAGCGCCGCGAACAAGCCCAGAAAGAAGGTTGCAACCGTGGCCGCGCAGGTTGTGGCAAGAGAGATATACAGCGGCGACAGATCGGAAGGCAGCGTCACGGTGTCGCTATTGTAAATCCGTACCTGACGAAGACGGCCGAGGCGGCTGGGCTGCCAAGGAAGTCGACAAACTTGAGCGCGGCTGCCTGATCGCGGCTACCTTTGACCACAGCCGCGGGATAGAGAATCGGATCGTGCGACGACTCCTGGGCCGTCGCGACGATTCGAACTTTGTTTGAAGATTTTGCGTCGGTGCCATAAACCAGGCCCGCGTCGGCATTGCCGGTTTCAACATAGGTGAGCACTTGGCGCACATCCTTGGCAAAGACGATCTTTGTGCTGACTTTGTCCAACAGATGAAGCGCAATCAATGTCTGCCTGCCATATTGGCCTGCCGGAACGCTGGCCGGATCACCCAGAGCAATCATCTTGACGTCGCCTGCAACGAGACCCTTAAAGTCGCTTAGTTTTGAATCGAGCGGAGCAATCAGCACCAGCGTGTTGCGCAGCAGATTCCGGCGCGAACCGGGAGCGAGCAGGCTCTTGGTTTCCAGATCGTCCATCTGCCTTGCGGCGGCGGAAAGAAAGACATCCACCGGTGCACCCTGGTCAATCTGGGTGGCCAATGTTCCCGAGCCTGCGAAGTTATTGCTGAACTCCACATTCGGCTGGCTCTTCTGGTAGGCCGCTTCCACCTCGACCAGCGCATCTTTCAGGCTGGCGGCGGCGGAAATGGTGAGACTGGTCTTGCTCTGCGCGAGTGTTGTGTTCGCAATGGCCGCAAGAAAAAGAAGTGCGACGCAGAGGCGCGCCGGCACGCAGCGAAGGCTGGATTGGATTGCTTTCGCAATGAATGTTGGCAGCGCGCTGTTCAACACAAGCTCCTGATGTTGGCCGGGCCGCAAGACTACGCCGCGATCAGGAAGCGCCCGTCGCGCATGATCTGCTCCTGCCCTGCCTCAGATTCTAGCCAAATGTTGAAGCCCAGGCCAACCACGTCAATGTGCGTGCCGGAACGCCACGGGGCACCGGTGTGCTCGCCATAGGGATTGCCGAAAGCGATGTGGATGCCGGGAAACTTCTCGTCCTGCAGAATGTTTCCGATGACGCGCTCCACGCCCAGGTTGGTGCCGATGGCGAACTCGCCTACGCGATCGGAGTTTTCGTCGGTGTGCGTGTAAGCCCAGAAGTCCGCCTCGAGTTGCTTGTTCACGCTGCGGCAGCGGACAATGCGGTTGCCCGCAATCTCGATGGTCAGCGGCGTCGAGGCCAGCAGCCCGTAGCGCGCACAGAGCCAATCCCCAACCACGCCATCCACTACGAAGGTGCCATTCACCTCACCGGGAGAAGTGAAACACTCGCCGCCGGGCAGATTGCCCCACTTTTCCGCGGAGATGATGCCAGAGGTCTTGAACCATTTGTAGCCGGGGTTCATTTCGGCGGTAATGTCGGTTCCGGCGTCCGTGGTGGCGCGAATGCGAGTGGCCTTCTTCACGCGGTCGAGTACCTTCTGCGAAAGCCGGTCAACGAGATTGAAATCGGCGCGCATGCCTTGGCACATGATTTCCGGCGTGATGTTGACCATGTGTGCATGGCGCATGTGGCGGCGGTTCACCACGTCTGTCATTTGCATGCGCGAATGCAACTCGTTGGTCTGGACCTGAACGGCAAAAATCGATACCTGCGAGGTCTCCATGTCGGCGAGCACTTCCGCGGGCATATTGATAAGCGGCCGCGGAGCCAGGTCTTCCAGCACAAAAACGTTCCACGGGCATCCCCGCTCGGCCAGTTGAGCACCCAGCGCAGCGGCAATCGGCTCGGTTACGCGGTCGGTAATGAGCGTAACCTTCTCTGCCGGATCAATGCGCAGGCAGGTGGTGACGGCCGAAAGCGCGCCGGGTTTAAACTCCGCGGGATAGTCGATAGAAAGCAGATGCCTGGAAGCTTCAGTCATGCGCGAGGTTGAGCCCTCCCTGAGGAACAATGGGCCGCGGACGCTTGACTGGCCGCGTCGCCATTTGGAATCCTAACGTGAGATTATCTGAAAATTGACAGGATTGAAACGAGGAAAGCTGGCAAAGCGCCTCGCGGTTCCAGGTTGAAACTTCGTCCGAGGACGGAATGGGCGGCGTGTGCAGTGGTATTCTGGGGCACCCTGCGTTAAAAACGGCGACGTGTTTCCGTGCGCGGGGGCTTGGAGAACAACGTGGTTCCAACTAACCTGCAGTGGACGAGACTTCCCTTCTTCTTTGATCCTGCCGGGCTGCGGGCAGACTTGGAGTGTATCGAGGCGAGCGAGTGGATTGCACATTTCAATCAACAGGATTATGAGGGCGAATGGAGCAGCGTGGCGCTGCGTGCGCGCGGTGGGCGTGCAAACGATATAGTGCCCATGGGCGGCGTGGAGGAGTTCGAGGATACACCGCTGGCCAGTCGATGCCCGCATTTGAAGGCGGCGACAGATGCGTTCGAGCTGCCGAAGAAGTCGGTGCGGTTGCTGCGCCTGCATGCCGGATCGAAGGTGCGGGAACACCGCGACCGGGATCTGGGACTTGACCGGGGCGAGCTACGCATCCATGTGCCGGTAGCAACGAACGACGAGGTGGAGTTTGTGGTGGCCAACCGGAGATTGGTTTTGCGCGAAGGCGAGGCGTGGTATATCGACTTCTCGCAGCCGCACCGAATCGACAACCGCGGGACGAGCGACCGCATTCACCTGGTCATTGACGGGGTGGTGAACGACTGGGCACTCAATCTGCTCGAGCGCGGTTTAAGCGAGATGGTCACAGAGACCTTTCAGCTGGCGGGCGTGGAGAGCTTTCGACAGTTCCGAGAGATTGTGTTCGAGGATGCGGAGCTGCAGGGCGAACTGCTGCCCGTTGCCGACAGGGCGCAGTTTGTGGATGCGGTTGTGGCGGCTGGAGCGCGGCGCGGGTACGCGCTTGAGGCAGCGGTGGTGGAGTCGGAGTGGAACCAGCGGCATAGGGAGTGGATAGAACAAGGGATGCGCTTATGAACCTGCGGGGATGGATTCCGGTGCGGATTGCCTGGCGCGCATCGGCGCCGCGGGTGGAGTGGATGCTTCTGGGCTCAGAGAGGCTGCTGGATCCGTTCTTTCGCGAGACGCTGCAACGACAGATGATGAAACCGTTTCACCAGCTCTTCCGGCGTGAGACGGGACTGGAGGAAATGGAAGCATGGACGGAGGCGGAGCCGGGAGCGCCGCTGAAGGGGATTGTGTACCACATGTCGCGGTGTGGTTCGACACTGATCGGCCAGCAGTTGGGGGCCATCGAGCGGAACATTGTGGCTTCGGAGCCGGCGTCAATTGACGATGTGCTGCAGTTGCCGCTGAAGCATCCGGGGCTGGGTCGGGCGGAGCAGGTGCGGTGGCTGCGGGCGATGGTTGGAGCGCTGGGGCAGAGGCGGAATGGGGAAGATGCGCTGTATCTGAAGGCCGACTGCTGGCAGGTCCATGATCTTGACCTGATGCGGGAGGCATTTCCAGAGACGCCGTGGATCTTTCTCTATCGTGACCCTGTGGAGGTAATGGTTTCGCAGATGCGGAGTCCGGCCGCGTGGACGGTTCCGTCAATCGTGCATCCGCAACGGCTGAGAATGGAGATGAGCGACTGGGACCCTAGGGAGTTGGATGTCTATCGAGCGCGGGCCCTGGCTAAGATTTGCGCGGCTGGCCTGCGCGCGGTGCAGCAGACAGAGGGTGGACTGTTGGTGAATTACAACGAGCTGCCAGAAGCCATGTACGACCGGATGCTGATGCATTTTGACCTCCGAGAGGCAGACTTGGCCGCGATGCAAAAGGCGGCACTGCAAAATGCCAAGGCGCCGGGAGCTCGCTTTACAGAAGATGCAAGCCAGAAACAGGCGACGGCCAGCGAGCGGTTACGCGCTGTGGTCGCGGAACACCTGCTGCCCGTCTACATGCAGTTGGAGGCAGAGCGTGCGGCAAGGATGGAAGGCGCAGACACGCGGGTCAGCGCTTGATCAGGGGCTAAAGGACGCTCATCACCCGGACACAGCTGCGGCGGAGGACATAGCTGCGGCGGTCATGGTTGCGGACACGGCTGCGGCGGGCACTGAGATGCAAACGTTCGCAGTCTGCTACAGCCCTGCTGCCGTCTCCTTCGCCATATAGTCGACTACGGCTTTCAGGTCGTGATCGCTTTCTTCGAACACCTTCAACTGCCGATCCGCGCCGGTACCGGTCTCGAGAATCCTGCGCACACCATTGATGGCGTCGCGGCTACCGAGTTCGTCAACGACGGGGTCGATCAGTGCGAGATATTCCTCCAGCAGATCGCGCAAGGGCAGTTCCTGTTGGCGGCCAAAGTCGATCAGCTTGCCATCCAGTCCGTAGCGCACCGCGCGAAACTTATTCTCCATCAGCAGCGGGCGGGCGTACTGGCGGAAGTCCTGGTTCGCCTCGTGCAGTTTGTAGAGATAAACGGCCGTGGCCTGTATCAGCGCGGCAATGGCAACCGTCTCCTCAGCACGCAGCGGAATGTCGCACGCACGCACCTCGACCGTGTCAAAGAACGGATGCGGGCGAATGTCCCACCAGATCTGCTTGGCGTTATCAATGCAGTTGGTGCGCACCAGGAGACTGACGTAGTTTTCAAATTCGGAGTAACTCTGAAAAGCGTCGGGAATGCCGGTGCGGGGAAAGTTCTCAAAGACCTTCGCGCGATATCCCTTGTACCCGGTATTGATGCCGAGCCAGAAGGGCGAGTTCGTGGCCAGCGCCATGATGTGCGGCAGAAAATAACGCATCGAATTCATGATGCGGATGGCCGCCTCACGGTCCTCAATACCCACATGCACGTGCAGGCCAAAGATAAGGTTGGCGCGGGCCACCAGCTGCAGGTCCTTGACCACCTGGTGATAGCGGGGATCGGGATAGATTTCCTGCGTGCGCCAGTCGGCGAAGGGATGCGTGGCGCCGGCCACAAGCTTGAGGCCGTGGTCTGCGGCCAGCTTGATCATCTCGCGGCGCAACTCGTAGATGTCTTCGCGGGCCTCGTCGATGTTGCGGCACACGCGCGTGCCCACTTCCACCACTGAAGTGTGCATCTCCGCCTTGACGCGCTCCTGCAGCCGCATCTTGCCCACCGCCAGCATCTCGGTCTCAATGTGCGAGCGCAGGTCGCGGGTCACCGGGTCTATGGTCTGGTATTCCTCTTCAATGCCGAGCGAGAACGATGGGCGCATACGCACTCCTGAGAACGCTTTGCGTCATTGTAGCGGCTTCGCTAGACTTCATCCTATGGAGACCGCCAAGAGCGTTCGCGAACCAGAGAACCGCGATATCACGGCTCAGGAGGCAACTCTCATTTGTTGGCTGGTGGAGCACGGAGAGCCTGGCTGTGATCGGCTTCTCGACCAAATCAAGGATTTGAAGGTCGTATCCAAGTGCACCTGCGGCTGCCCCACCATCGACTTCGCGCTGCAGGATGATGGCAATCTGCCCAGGCGTGAGCGCCTGGTGAGCGACTGGCTCGCGAAGATGGGCGACGAACTTTTTGGCGTTATGCTGTTCGAAGTCGGCGGGCAGATCCGCACGCTCGAAGTCTATTGCTGCTCGGGTCGGGTCAAAAACTTCGGACTCCCTGAAACTGGAATGTTACTGGGATACGACGAACGGGTTGTCGATCGGTTGGCTCCTCCATCCTCTTAGATTTGCTGCACCCCCGCGCCCAGACGCCAGCCGGCCGGTGTCTCAATCGTCTTAATATTTTCGCTTTTTATTCGCTTTTCAGATAGACTATATTTGTCGCGATGAGCCTCTTTTCCCAACTCGCCGTCGAGCCAACGCATGAGGAGATTTTTCCCGGCGCGGTGCTCATGCGCGCGCTGGCTCTGCCGCAAGACGTCGAATTCTTCGCCGCCATGGAGACTATTCTGGCTGCCGCCCCGCTGCACCACGCAACCACTCCCGGAGGCCTGCCCATGGGCGTTATGGTCTCCGACTGCGGTACGCCGGAAGCCTTCCGCCGTCGCTGGGATCCCGCCAACCCCGCAGTCCGTCGCATGTGGCCGCCCGCCCCGCGAGTGCTGCTCGATTTCTCCCTGCGCTGCGCCCTGCGCGCAGGCTTTCCCCGGTTCCGTCCAGACACCTGCCACATCAATCGTTACGAAGCAGGCATCAAGCTCGGCATCCACCAGGACCGCCACGAGTGCGACCTGACCCAGCCCATCGTCTCCATCTCGCTTGGACTCGAATGCATTTTTCTACTAGGCGGACTGCAGCGCACCGATCCCACCAAACGCATCCTGCTTGAGCATGGCGACGTAATCGTCTGGGGCGGACCCTCGCGTATGCGCTTTCACGGCGTGCTGCCGCTGAAGCCGGGCCATCATCCGCTCACCGGTCCGTATCGCTACAACCTCACATTTCGCAAGGTCGCAGCGTGACGCGAGCTAGTCTTTTGCTTCGGAATCCTTGGGCAGTTCGAGATAGACGAGGCCGAATTTGGTTTTGCCGTCCTTGGTCTCGCTGATGCCCACAACACGGTAACGCAAAGGCGTGCCGGCGCGGAGCTCGTGATCGTTGGAGCTGTCTCCATTGCCGTTGATCTTAACCCCTCCGTCCTTGTTGCCGCTGCAGGTGAGGCCGCTGTGCGTCACGGTGAGCGCACCAACAGGTTTGCCCTTGTCGCACTCAAGCACTTCCCCATAGTGAGAGAGCGGCTTGCGGTAGTAGTCAAGAACTCGCGCAGGCGAATCGGTGGTAGAAAAACTCGCAACGAGAAGGCCGAAATGGAAGCCATTCAAGCCGAATCCGAGGTTCGCCGCGGAGGAGTCGTTATCGCTGTCCTTCCAGGGCGTAGCGCCGGGATAGAGCGGCAGGCCGATGTCCTTCGCCGTTGCATGTGAGTTGGCGTGGAGATCGAGGTTGAAGCCGTTGTCCTGCGCGACGGAGAAGTTAATAGCGGCGAAAACGAATGCGCCAAGGACTGCTGCCTGGAGGGGGAAACGGAAGCGATTGATCACCAAGAGGTTCTCCTTCACACGGACTGAGGGAGATACGAGGATGCGCGCGGGAAAGTTCCGTAGGCGGAAGTTTAGATGTCCGGCCCGGGAGCGATATGTGGTCAGGAATTGGTGTTTGGCCGGGGAAAGTTTTCCCTTAAATAAATCCGCGGTTCACCCTTTCGCGCGAACAGCAAAAACAGCAGTAGGAGACTGGAGATGCTTCCAATAATGCCGTTGATCAAATCCATCAGCCAGAGCTGGGTGAAGGATTCAAGTTTCGCTTGTTCAGGATGCCCCTTCTGGTAATGGGCCGTCGCATGCTGGCCCACCTTGAATGCAGGTGGATACGTTGCCAGGCTCGAAGCTACTGTATAGGTCCGCCCGTCGTCAGTGGCAAAGGTAAATACCGGTGCATAGCTCCAGGATGTCTTGTTCATATTGTGAAACTCATGCATCTGTATGACGGTTGCCGGCGCGGACTCACTGCTGCGGAGAAATACCTGGGTGCGATGCGCGGAGATCAGGGCTGCAATCAGCAGGCAAGGGCCGAACACAAAAAACGTAATGCCGAACAGGAGCCGCCACGGCCCGCCTTTTGCGCCGGAACCCATGCGACGAGCGTAGCAGAGAAGAGCTGAAAAGCAATTGCTTTCTCAGAAGCAGGGCTAGCTGGCTTCGATCTGCTTCGGGCTCTCGTCCTTCTTCGCCCTTTTCCTTGGCGGCGCGACCTTCTTTACCGGTTTGGTCTCCGCCCCCAAAAACGTCGCCCAACGCAGATCAAGCACATGGGGTGCCTTCTTCGCCTTGGCAATAGCCAAGTCTGCAACCTCGCGCACAATCCACTCGAAATTCGCCGGTCCCACTGACTCCAGCCCCGCATCGGGCGCGGGATTCATAAAGTCGATAGCGTAGGGAATTCCGTTCTCGACCGCAAACTCCACCGTGTTGAGGTCATAGCCCAGCGCCTGGCAGAGCTTCAGTGCATCCTGCTCGACGCGCTTCAAAAGCTTCTTGTCATACGCCGGCGGGTTCTGCACATAGCGCTCGGCATGCGGCTTGCGCGGGTCGTACGGCATGATATGGACTTTCTTCTGGCCCACAACATAGCAGCGAAAATACTCAGTGAAGTTCACGGCTTTCTGGTAAAGCATGCACAAATCGCGTGACTGATCGTAGGCGTGGAAGAACTCCTCGCGATTGTGGATATGGTAAACATCGCGCCAGCCGCCGCCATCCACCGGCTTCATAAAGCCATGCTCGCCCACGTAAGCAAACACGCTCTCCCAGTCGAGGGGATATTCCATGTTGCGCATGGAGCGGTCCGTGGTTCCTTCCGGATGCTTCTTGTGCGGCAGAATCACGGTGGCGGGCACGGCCACCCTCAGCTTGGTTGCGAGCGTGTAGTTGAAAAACTTATCGTCCGCCGACCACCAGAAAGGGTTGTTGATGATCACCGTTCCGTTGATGGCCGCGTGCTTCAGATAAGCGCGATAGAAAGGGATGTCGTGCGAGATGCGATCCAAAATGACCGAGTAGCGCGGCGCTTTATCCATGTGCACGGCGCCCGTCTCAACAAATTCGGCTTGGATGCCATCGATATTCCGCGCGTTAATGTGCTCCACCAGCGCACCGGGAAAGCTGTTCTCCATGCCAAACAGGATGCCGATCTTCTTCATAGCGCCTTTTGCCTCCGGGCTGCGAGATGGCGTGCGCGCCGGTAACCCCGGCGTACAAATGCACCTAAACAGTCTACGGCACATCGTGGTTCAACCGGGCATGTTTGCAGCGGCCGGCGAGCGAACCAGAATCCGCCCGCCTATGACGCATACAATGATCGGTGGCCGCAGACTGGGTTGCATCCGGCCCACGCGCCGCGAGGAGATAAAAAAATCATGGCCCAGCAAGACAAGTCGTTTTTCAATCGCCGCGAACTGGCCCGGGGCGCCATGATCGGAGGAGCATCCATACTCCTCAGTAGCGGGGCCATGGGCGCACAAAGCGCGCAGAGCGGCCTCGGTGGCGGAGAAGTGCTGGATGCCCGCAAGCAGGGCGCGGCAGGCGACGGCAAAACAGACGACACGCTGGCCCTGCAGCGCGCATTCGACGCAGCCGCGGCCATCAGCGGCGGAGTCTTTCTGCCGCCCGGCGTCTATCTCACGCGGGAGCTTCATGTCCGTCCCGGCATGGCCATCACTGGCGTTGCGGCGTGGAACTACAGCGGTCCCGGCGGCACGGTGCTGCGTCTCGCGGACGCCGACCAAAAGTGTCTGCTGAATCTTACCGACGCTCGCGGTTCCTCGATCGAGGGCCTTGCGCTCGATGGCCGCAGCCTGGGCACGAATATTCATGGAATGTTCGTAGACCGCACCGGCTATGCAAAGCACGAGGACGGCTTCCGCATTGAGAAGTGCCAGGTCCTCTGGTTCAGCGGAGACGGCTTGAACCTGTCCTGCGTGTGGTGCTTCAGCGTGCGTCACTGCATGCTTGCCTACAACAAGGGCGACGGCATGAACCTGCGCGGATGGGACGGCTTCATTCTCGACAACTGGTTTTCCGGCAATAAGGGGACCGGGTTTGCAGCGCGTCATGAGAACGCCTCAATCACCTTCACCGCCAACCGCATTGAATGGAACGGCACAGAAAACATGCTCATCACCGGCGGCGACGGTTACCAGATCACGGGCAACTTTTTCGACCGCGCCGGGACAGTCGGGATCGCGCTGAGAAAGAGCAGCCGGGGCTGCACACAGGTGAGCATCACCGGCAACTTCGTCAAGCGCAGCGGCAAATTCGCCGCCCCGGACACGCACGATTCCTCGCAGATCCTGTTGGACGGCTGCACGGGCGTGACCTGCATTGGAAACAGCATTCAGTCCGGCCGTGACGACGGGAATGCAGGCATCTGGAGTCCCTCGTACGGGATCATCTACCAGGGCCTGCAGAACTGCGTCATCCGCGACAACGTTCTCCATGATGGCGCGATGAAGCAATTGATGCTCGACCTCGGCGGAAATGCGGAGGGGGTTGTGGTGGGTGACAATCCAGGACGGCTGTTTGTGCCCAGAGCCTAAGCTATCCAGTTTGATTCAGTCACTCACCCCCGCAACTTCCTCAAATACGAGGCCAGGCTTTTTCACCCTGCGAAACCCCCTGCGTTGAGCCGCCTTTAGTGGGGTCGATTCACACTACGTTCATTCAGGATTCACAGAAGCGTCAACCACCGTCTGTAGCCTCGCACCCATGAGGAACATACGATTTACTGGCAGAATCCTTCTTTTGGCAGGCCTCTTGGTTGCACTCTGTGGCGCAAACGCAAGAGCACAGTACGAGGATGGTAGTCTGATCGGCTCCATCCATGACGCCACCGGTGCGGCGGTTCCAAACGCTTCTGTCACCGTGACCAACATCAATACCGCTAATGCGATTACGGTGACTTCAAACGGATCGGGCGACTACGAAGTCCCGTCGCTGCGCGTTGGTGTTTATAACATTGAGGCCGTCGCGCCAGGGTTTACGCCGGCCGAGGCCAAGGCCATCACCATCACGGTCGCCGGCCGCCAGCGCATCGACCTCACGTTGAAGGTCGGCAACGCGGACGCAACCACGGTCGAGGTGAGCGACGTCGCGCTGCAATTGGAAACGGAAACCAGCGAGCGCGGGCTTGAGGTTTCTGAGTACCAGACCGAATCCTTGCCCCTGGTCAGCCGCAATTACTCTGACCTTCTGGCTCTGGTCAGCGGTTCGCGACAGGCGCCTACCGCAGCCACCACTACCGCCGTCACCAGCCTGGTGCGCGCCGGCTCTTACAACGTGAACGGCCTGCGCAGCATGTTCAACAATTTCCTGCTCGACGGCATGGACAACAACGCATACGGCGAAAGCAACCAGGGCTTCGATAACCAGATTATTCAGCCCCCGCCGGACTCCATCTCCCAGTTTCAGGTTGTGACGAACAACGAAAGCGCGGAGTACGGCCGCTCCGCCGGCGCCACCATTAACGTCGCAACCCGCAGCGGAACCAACCGCTTCCACACTACGCTGTACGAGTTTCTCCGCAATACGGATCTGAACGCATTCGGCTATATCAAGGCCCAGAGCGGCACACACGCGTTTCCCAAGCCGGGCTTTGACCGCAACCAGTTCGGCGCCAACTTCAACGGGCCTGTCGTTCACAACAAACTTTTCTGGTTTGTTGACTACGAAGGCTTCCGCCAGACCCTCACGCCGACCGTCGTGCTCACCGTCCCCACGCAGAACGAAATCAACGGCATTCTCGCCGTTGACGTGCAGGACCCCTACAAGCCCGGCGTCTACTACAAAGCAGGCACATCGGTTCTAAACTCGCCGGATGCAAGCCCCACTGCCAAGCAGATTCTTGGATTCTTCAACGATCTCCCCACCCAGTGCATCGTCGCTCCAGGCACTTCCGGCATCAATACGACCACCGGAGTAGACTCCAACGACTGCGCCACCAACGCGCCGTTCACTGATAACGCGGACAAGGGCGATCTTCGCCTCGATTTCCAGCAGAGCGACAAGAGTTCCTGGTTCCTCAAGATCAGCGACCGCAAGGAAACGGGCATCAACTATCCCACCCTGCCCCTCCCGCTCGACGGCCAGACCAACGGACGCATCAAGATCCTCGACCAGCAGATTGCTCTTGGCTACACCCGCCTCATCGGCACCAACAAAGTCCTCGACGCGCGTCTTGGCCTTTCGGAAACCCGGGCCGGCAAGTTCACCCTTTCCATCGGCGACAATGCCATCACCATCCCCGGCCTGCCCACCAACACAGTCGTTGCCGGCGGATTGCCTTCCACCAGCGTCTCGGGCGGGTTTACAGCCTTCGGCCGCCAGAGCACCAATCCGCAGTGGCAGTACCCTTCTCTGCTCGATCCCAAGGTCAACTTCTCCTGGGTCAAGGGCAAGCACTCGCTTAAATTCGGTTACGAGTACGAGCACATCTGGATGCAGGTGCAGGACTCCAACCCGCTCTACGGCTCCTTTAGCTATGGCAAGGGCTACAGCGCCTGCCCGGCCACTGCCGGAACGGCCTGCGCCAACCCCACCGCCGCTGCCGACACCTACTGGGCCGACCTCATCTTCGGCACTACCAACGCCTATGCGCTGGCCACTTACTTCAAGGCCCACCTGCTCCAATCCATGGACAACGTCTACGCCCAGGACGATTGGAAGGTGAACTCCAGGCTGACCCTGAACCTCGGCGTTCGCTGGGAGTACGGTGCGCCTTACTCCGAGGCCAACAACAACCTCTCCAACTTCGATCCGCAAACCGTCTCCATGCTGACGCTCACGCCCGGCTACACGGCGAGTCAATTCATCACGCCCTACTCCGGCGGTGGTGTTTACGGCAAGACGCTGGTAAATCCTTCCCTGGGCGATTATGCCCCGCGCGTCGGCTTCGCCTGGTCCGTCACGCCTTCGGTTGTGCTTCGCGGTGGTTTCGGCACCAGCTACGTCCACTACACGCGCGCCGGCTCCGGCGACATTCTGCCCATCAACGCACCCAACGCCTTGTTCGTCTCCGTCACCCAGCCCAGCACCGCAACGGCCGCAGGTTACCGCACACTTGATCAAGGCTACCCGACAAATCTCGCCGCCGGTTCCAACTTCAGCCCGGGGACGGATAACATCACCTACATTCCCAAGGACACCAAGGACAGCTACGTCGAGAGCTTCTTCCTCGACGTACAAAAATCCCTGGCCAAGAACACACTTCTTGACATCGCCTTCATCGGTAATCACGGCCTCAAGCTGCAAGGCTTCGACAACGCGAACCAGGGCAATCCCGCACTAGGCGTAACGTCTGCACCCAACGAGACGGGCTTCAATCGCCCCTATCCCACCTGGGGCGGCTTGGTCGGCACAACTTTCGACTACGGCGATATCACGCAGGCACTGAACGAGTTCTACTCCCACTACGACGCGCTGCAGATTCGCTACGAGCAGCGTTTTGTAGACGGGCTGACCTTGCTGAACTCCTTCACCTGGGAGCACTCACTGGACAACGCCAGCGCCTCGCTCGAAGGCAACACGCCCTCGCCGCAAGACGCCAACAACATCAGCGCCGACTATGCCGAGTCCGACTACAACCTGCCCGTCGCCAACATCACCAGCCTCGTCTATGACGTGCCAGTGGGACATGGACGGCAAATCCTGAGCAGCGCTAACCCCGTGCTCGACGCCATCATTGGCGGATGGCAGATCAGTGGCGTGAACACGGCGCAGGCCGGCACGCCTTTCAACGTCGGCTATACACCCAACTCAGCCAATGCGGTGTCACCGCAGATCTCCGCTACGTATCGCGGAGCCAATGAGTACCGGCCCAACCGCGTACCTGGCGCGGATTACGTCCTCTGCCACTCCGGGCACTCCTGCCTGGCAGACAGAAGCGCTGCCAACGGCAGCATTCAGTACATCAACCTTGCGGCTTTCACGCTGCCGGCCACCAAAGACGCCAACGGCAACCTGCTGAGCCCGTTCGGCAACGCACCTCGTAACCCGGCCCGCACGCCAAACTTCTTCGAGACTGATTTCGACCTCAACAAGCGCTTCAACACCCCGGTCGATGGATTGAAAGTGGAGTTCCGCGCCGAACTCTACAACATCTTCAACCACACCAATCTCTACCTGCCGGCCAGCGGCCTGGGCGGCACGCTCTCCACCGCCACCAGCGTCAACAGCCCCACCACAGGCGGCACCATCACCGGCACCTTTGAGCCGCGTATTGTGCAGTTCGGGCTGAAGATCCTCTACTAATCATTCCGCTTCCCAACAAGACACCCCGTGCGGCCTCCGCGCGGTGTCTTTTCTTCTCTCAGCCACCTTCAATTGTCTGTGATACCCCTCACTTGATCCATTTTCCCCGATAGCTAAAATGTGTATCCACTATCCGATCTGCACTCGTGTGCGCGACGACCGGAAATGGACCTCGGACCGGTCCGTTCGACGGAAATTAGTTCAGGAGGGGGTGTCATGGGTTACCGATTATTGACAGTGAACCGGGAGTTCGGCAGCGGCGGCGGCAGAATCGCACAAACCATCGCCAGAAACCTGGGTTGGAAGCTGCTTGACAGGGACATCATTGACGCCATTGCCTACGAGGCCCACGTAGATGTCAAGGAGGTCCATCGTTACGACGAGCACGTGGAGTCGTGGCTGCGCCGCATCAATCAGCAGGCCATGCGTTCCGCAGCGCTTGCCGCCGGCCTGGAACTCCGCGACAATGCCCTCTTCGACGCCGAGGAGATGGTGAGAGTCTCGGAGAACATCATCCAACAGGCCTATCACGACGGGAACTGCGTGATTGTTGGCCGAGGCTCACAATGCGTTTTGCAGCACAAGCCGGAAGCGTTCCACGTTTTTGTGTACGCGCCGTATCGGGATCGCATTCTTCGCCTGCGCCAGCGGCTGCCCGAGGGTGTCGACGTGGAGAAGCGCATCCGCGCCGTGGATGGCGAGCGCGCCAAGTACACTCAGCAGAATTGGGGCAAGAACTGGCTCAATCCCCACCTCTATGACCTGATGATCTCGTCTCGGGATGGTGAGGACGAAACCGCGCGCATCATCCAGTCCGCCATGACGGGCGTCTTCGACGAAACGCTCATTTCGAAGTGACATCCCAGTCGAAGCTCAGCCCTGCGATCAGTGCATTCAGCTTCGCCTCCGCGAGCTGTTTCTGCTGTTCCAGATCCGCAGTCTGCTTACGCGCCGCCTGTAACTGATCTTCGGCGTGGTTCAACTCGTCCACAAACCGCTTCGCCGCATCGTTGCCCTTCAGCGCAGTCAGGTTGTCGCGGTCCCGCGCCTCGTCAGTAGCCGCGGTTTGCTCATTCTTTTTCGATGTGTCGATACGCTGGTCCAGGTCGGCCAGCGCCGTCTGCGCGTCGATCACCGGTTTCAGCTTTTCCAGCGCGTCTGGGACCCGCTTCACCAGGTCGAGCAAATATTCCACCTGATTCTGCGCTGCGTTCAAATCCACCCGTTGGTGCTCCGGCCCATGTTCGCGTACTTCGAGCTTGGCAGTCGAGTGTGCCGCCACCGGCAACTTGAACCGATAAAGATCCGGCGCAGTCTCATCTGCCTTCAACCCATCGTCCAGGGACCATCCGTTCGTACGTCGCGGATGCTCCAGCAACACCACGCGATCCACATCGGCAGAGTTAGTAGCCGAGTAAGTGATTGAAGCAACATCCATGTGTGTTTCGATAATCACGCCCTTGCGAATCTCTACATGATGCAGTGTCCGCTTGCTGTCGCGGTCCGTCACCTTCACGCGCACGGCCTGGTCGGCCGCATAGCTCAGCAACCGTTTTTCTCCCGGATGAATCGGATCCAGCAATCCCTCACCCGCAAACTCCCCACTCTCGAAAATGGAAAAGCTGCCTGAATCCAGCGTCAGCTTCGACGTATTCTCCAGCCACACCGCACGCAGTGGTGTGCCCGACTGCTGACTCCACAGCGTCACATGCTCAGCCGGCAAATCCTGCTGCAATATCGGCACCATCGCCGACTCGTTCTTGTGAATCGTCACTGGCTGCGCCAGGGCATACTCAAAGAAATCGTCGAATGCATTCGTGGAGACGTCGCCTTCCTGGATGGCGTCGGTGACGCGATAGAGACCGCCGCCAACATTGCCACCCATACCCACTCCATGACCGCTGGCAATTCCTCCCCCAAAGCCTGAGCCCCCGTTGTTCATGGTCACTCCCGGCAGCATATTCATCAACTGTCCTGAACTCCGTCCGCTGAAGGTTCGGGCCATGGGTCCTGCCATCGCCGCGGGAGGTGCGGCTGCCGGAAGCCCGCTCACCACCGCGTTGATATCCGCCGCCTCATGCGTCTCCGGCACAGCCTGTGCCTCGGTGGCAATCGGAATCTCCTGCCTGTGCGTATACAACGGCTCGCTCAGCGGCTGAATAAAACTCTGCGGCGCACCGGCAACCAGCGATAACTGCACGTTGTCCCAGTCCGCGCCCACCGTGTTATCCACCACCGCCCAACCCTGCATGGTGGCCTTTCCGTTCGCTTCGCGCGGAAAAACAATCCGATAAGTCGACTTCCATACCGGAACTTCGCTAATGTAACTCACCCGTAACTCGCGTTCCCCCGCGCCACGGTCCTCCAGCAATAGATGACGCACATGCTGGTCCTGCGCCGAAGCCACAATTTCAAGATAGCTGGCGAACTGTTTCTGCAGCGATGCGTCAACCATACGCACGCTAACTGAATCCGTCAGTTCGGCGGTACGCAGCGCTCCTGAATCGGTTGCGACAATCAGAAAGTAATGGTCATCGGATGTCTGACCGTTTTTGTCGATCTCCTTGCGGAACTCAACATTCACAAGCTTGCCCGTCAGCGGCGCGCCGGCGCCGGTGACTTCAACTCGCTGTCCGCGAAGCACCTGGTAAACTGCGACGGTCGGCGGAAAATCCTTCAACCCCAGTGCCAGCATTTTCAACTGTTGCTCGATTGGAGCGGTGGAATTGTAGTTGACCGTAGCCACACGGCCGCCGCCCTCGTCCAGCACGGTCAGCGATTGCAGCACATCGTTCAACTGCGATGACGTGAAATCAATCGCCACTCGCTGGCTTCCGTTCACAAACCCGGCATGCTCAAAGTAGCCCACGCCATTCTTGTAGAGCACTACCTTGCGCACCGGGAGATCCTTGACGGGAGCGGAGAGAGTTACCGCAGCGGCAGACCCCCCGCTCTCGCCTGCGGGCTTTGCCGGGTTCTGAGCGGCCATGGCACACGTAAACAGACCAACACACAAAACAGCAGGAATTCGGCGCATCGATGCCTCCTAAGGCAAGCAAGCGAATTACTAATCCCTTTGACCCCGGCGGCTTGAAAATGGTTCCCGCGTTGGCAGAAATCTTTCCATGGTGGAGCGCTGCTTGCCGTGGATGTCCAACTCAGCAAGCATTCCGAAAGCGAAGCTACCAGTCCAGCGAGCAAAGGGCATTATGCTGGAAGAACAAGCTTTACCAAGCATCCCGCTGCTTCTATTTCCCGGAGGTTCTTCCCCATGCATTCCACGCCCCTGAGGATCGCTTTCTCTTTTTCATTGCTGGCGTTGTGCGCCTCGACCGCTTTCCAAGTCGCAACCGCGCAGGCAGCCCCAGTCGCTCCAGTCGCGGCACCCAGCCCCGCGAGTCCCAGCCCCTCGATTTACGACCCGCGTATCACCTTCGCACCCCTCACACTGCCCGATCCCGTGAATGCATACCGCTCCAGCAACGGCGCGCCCGGCCCCTCCTACTGGCAAAATGAAGCCGACTACGAGATGCACGCCGACCTCGACACGCAGGCCAAAATTCTGCGCAACGATGAAATGATTACCTACACCAACAACAGCCCCGATGCCTTGCCCAGCTTGTGGATACAAATGGAGCAGAATCTCTATCGCAAGGATTCGCGCGGACAGATTGTGAACGGAGCGCTGATGCGGCGCATGCGGGCCGCCACCTCACCGGGTGCGATTCCACCTTCCACCGAAGGCTTCGAACTCGATGCAGTGGAGATCGGCTTCGGCCCCAAAACCGTCAAAGCCGATTACCTGATCGATGACACCCGCATGCAGGTGCGCCTCCCCGTGCCGCTCGCGCCCAAGGGCGGCACGCTCAAACTGCACATCAAGTATCACTACACCATCCCCGGCGTCTGGGGCGGACGCACTTCGTGGGGCATGTCCAAGCAAGGCGAGATTTACGACATGGCGCAATGGTATCCGCGCATGTGCGTCTACGACGATCTGCGCGGCTGGGACACGCTGCCCTACATTGGCAGCGAGTTCTATCTGGAATACGGTCACTTCGACTACTACGTCACCGTGCCCAGCAACATGATTGTCGCTGGCTCCGGCGAACTGATGAACCCGAAAGATGTACTGACGCCGACAGAAATGGAACGCCTCGCGCAGGCCCGCGCCAGCGACAAGACGGTGGTGATTCGCAGCGCTGCCGAGGTGAACGATCCGTCAAGCCGGCCCAAAACCAGCGGCACGCTCACCTGGCACTTCCACATGGATTCGACCCGCGACGTGGTCTGGAGCGCGAGCCCGGTCTTCGTCTGGGATGCAGCGCGCATCAACTTGCCAGATGGCAAAACCAGTCTCGCCGAAAGCGTCTATCCGCCGGAGAGCGTAGGCGCCGGAGCCTGGTCGCGCTCCACTGAGTACGTGAAAGATACGGTCGAGCGCTTCTCGCGCCAGTGGTATCCGTATCCGTGGCCCGCGGCCATCAACGTGGCCGGCTTCTCCACCGGCATGGAGTATCCGGGCATCGTCTTCGACGGCATCGACGACAAAGGCAAAGTTCTCTTCTGGATTACCGCGCACGAGATTGGCCACACATGGTTCCCCATGATCGTTGGATCCAACGAACGCCGCAATGCCTTCATGGATGAAGGTTTCAACACCTTCATCGACATCGATGAGTCGGCTGAATTTCAAGGCGGTGTTTACGGCCCCAAGCGGGACTCGGAGTACTCCGCCGGCGGCGAACCATCAGACACCATTCTGAAGGTACTCGATAATCCGGCAGCCCCGAACATCCTGATGAGCGCCGATGCCATCTCCTGGCAGATTGGGCACCCTGTGAGTTACTTCAAAGGCGCCTATGGAATGGTGTTACTGCGCGAGCAGATCCTGGGCAAAGAACGCTTCGATTGGGCCTTCCGCAAGTACATCCGCGACTGGGCTTTTAAGCACCCTTCGCCATCGGACTTTTTCCGCGAGTTATCCAGCGAAGGCGGCGAAGACCTGAGTTACTTCTGGCGTGGCTGGTACATGAATAACTGGCGCTTCGACCTGGCAGTTACCGCCATTAACGGCTCGCAAGTAACAATTGTGAACAAGGGACAGTTAGTTCTGCCGGCAACCGTCGAAGTGCAATACACCGACGGAACCAAAACACGTTTCCGACTGCCAGTCGAGGCATGGGAATCCAAAGGCGAAATGCAGTGGGCTGGAGATAAGCCGATTGCGTCGGTCACTGTCGATCCGGACCACGTGTTGCCGGACGACGACCGCAGCAACAACACGCTCACTGCAAAGTAGTGCTTGCTACGCGACGCCGGCCAGTTTCTTTAACTGAGCCAGGTGGTTCAGGTCGTGGCCGGCCATGGTCTCCACAAGGGTAAGGAACGTCATAGTCCCGCGTTCAGGGTGCGTGACTGGACGGTCAGCGGCGGCTGGAAGCGCAGCCCCGATGAGCCGCAGGTTCCATCCCCGCAGTGACGAAAACACACCCAGTGCCTTCCCAGCTGATACGCCGGAATACGTCGCAGCCCACTTATCCTGGTCGAACGGCTGAATCACCGGCGCATCTTCCGCCAGCGTCTGACGCAGCCGGAATGCGAACACAAGTTCGCAATCGGCAAGATGCGCAACGATCTCCGCTGCGCTCCATTTGTCGGGTGCCGGCCGTTTCCCAACGCTGTCATTGCCGATTACGGCAAGGGCGTGAGCAATCGCATTCACGCTGGCATTGAGAATCTCTTCCAGCGGCCGTTCGTCCAGAAACTTGTCGTACGGATTCAATTCACTCATTGCGGCCTATCCCCTTCACGTCGTCGGATTTTGTCTACTCTAACCCGAACAAGCCATCCGCAGCCAGATAACTCCTCATTTATTTCCGATGATGTCAATCTGTTTTAGAGATAATGCTGAACCATCTTCTCCCACGTCGGCCAGTCATGCGAGTTATACGTGTCCCACACAAAAAGCTTATGGGGAATGCCCTTCGCGCTCATAATGCCGTCAAGCCTCTGATTCTGCCCCAGGCACTGATCGTCCCACCCGGTCGCCAACACATAGGCATTACGGCGATAGCGGTCAAGATACCAGGGATCACCCATGTTGGGCAGATAGTCCAAAGGCTGGTTGAAGTAGCAGTCCTGATCGTAGTAGCCGCCCAGAAAATTGCGCAGATCAAAGGCGCCGGACATCGACAGAAATCCCGAGAACACATCCGGATGGCGCAAAGCAACATTCACTGCGTGGAAACCGCCAAAGCTGCAACCCAGGCTCACCAGGTGCCAGTCGTAGTTTTTCAGGCGAACCAGCGGAACCACTTCGTGTATCAGGTAATCTTCGTATTGCATGTGGCGCGCAATGCGCCAGCGAGGCGGCACCTGCTTGTTGTACCAACTCTCATCGTCTACCGAGTCCACACAGTAAACCTGCACTTCGCCGGCATTGATTTTTCCGCCTAGCGCACCAATCATCCCGCGGTCTTCAAACTCAAAGAATCGTCCACCGGATGTGGGAAACACCATCACCGGCAGCCCCGCATGGCCAAACACCAGCAGTTCCATATCCCGGCCCAGCCGACTGGAATACCACTTGTGATACTCACGATTCATGCTCGCTCCCGCCGCGTTCCCTGATCCCTATTCCCTGTTCCCTGTTTTTGGAGAACCGCCGATTTCTTGATACTGTAACAGCCTGGGCATCTGTTTTTTCCTGGCGCATCCCCCGCCAACAGTCGATGAAACAATAAAGGAACGCAGGGATTGAATCCAGAAAGCCAATCGGCTCACGCGCAACCGGGCTCGCACGCACCAAAGGCCCTGCTCGCGGCCGGCGAACCCGCCCTGCATCAGCGTCTGCGATTGCATCGCGCCTTCCCCAGCCAGATTCTGCCCGACAAGCGTGACGTGATCGTCTACCTGCCGCCAGGCTATGATGAGCACCCGCACCGCAGCTACCCGGTGCTTTATCTCCAGGATGGACAGAATCTATTTGACCCGCGAACCTCGTTCATTCCGGGCCGCACCTGGGAAGTACGCGAGCACGCCGACGCCGCCATTGAAGCCGGCGAAGTTGAGCCATTGATCATTGTCGGCATCTACAACACTGGCGACCACCGTCTCGCGGAATACACCCACGAACGCGATTGGCGAATGGGCGGCGGCGAGGCCAATGAGTACGGCCTGCTGCTGACCCGCGAACTGCTCCCATGGATCGCCGGTCAGTATCGCGTCCGCATCGACCGTGAATCCACCGGTCTCGGCGGATCGTCGCTGGGCGGTCTGGTCTCGCTTTATCTCGGCCTGCGCTATGCCACCTGGTTCGGCAAACTGGCCGTGCTTTCGCCCAGCGTCTGGTGGAACCACAAAAGCATCCTCGGCTACGTCAACGAACGCGCGCCGGAGATATGGGATCGGCCGAAGCTGTGGCTGGATATCGGCGATCAGGAAGGCCGCCGCTCTGTGCACGATGTGGAGCACCTGAACCGCCGCCTCAAAGCCAATCACTGGTGTCCTGGCGAAACGCTCCACTTCGAGAAAGTCCATGGCGGGACACATGACGAAGCAAGCTGGGCGCGCCGCGTCCGCCCTATGCTGAACTTTTTGTTCCCGGCGAAGTAGACCAACGGCGACACAAATATGCAAGGGCTCCTGATGATCCACGGAGCCCTTGCATTTCCGAACAGCCTTCAACACGGACGATCCCTACCGCCCCGCCTCATCCAGCTCATCGATCTGCTTCTGAAGCGTGCTCGCGGCGCGGCTGTTCAGCTTTGCGATTCCAATAAAGATCCCGGCAACAAACAGCGAATAGGCCGCGACGAGAAGACCGTTATGCCTCACGCGCCCCTGGCTTGCGAAGGCGAAGTCCACTATCAGCACAGCCAATCCGGGGATCAACGGCCCCAGGTACCAACTCCAGATATGGCTCAGCAAATCGCGCTGGCGTTCCAGTTCGCGGCGCTTGAACTCGATGCAGCTTGAAAGGGCGGCATCTTTGGGGACGGCCCTCCATGAGCCCCTGGAGTGCAACTGCCACACCATATAGCACATACCGGCGATGAGCAGCCCGAATCCCATCCGCGCACCCAGGTCTCCAGTCCTCACAAACTGAAACCCGAAGAACACCACCACCACGAATGCCGCGACATACTCGCGCGCATTCCGCCATTGAATCTTGCGCTGAAAACTTCCCGCGCTTGCCTGAACCTGTTCGATTGACATACGTACTCCTTCCGTTGGTTGACCTTGCCAAAGTTCCTTCATGTGGCGATCCTGAGAAGATTCGTCGCTCATATCGCCCCTCCTTGCCGGGCCCCGGCGGCCTGAAACCGCCGCGCCAGAATATGTTTGATCCGGTGAATCTTCGTCGCAACATTGCGCGCTGAGAGACCGGTGATCTCCGCCGTTGCGGCCGCATCCATTCCTTCCAAATAGGCCACCATCACCTGCCTGTCCAGCGGTCTGAGCTGATGAATCAGCTCGTAAAGCCTGGCAAGCGCATCCCGCTCAACTGCGGCGTTTTCGCTTTCCTTGCCATCCGCCGGCTCCGGAACATCCTCAATCGCGACAAAGAACTGATTCTTCATGCGAAGCCGCCGGGACACATGCGACGCTGCCGTGTTGTGGGCTACGCGGTAAACCCACGTGCGCAGCGAACACCGGTTGTCGAATCCATCAAGGCTCTGCCAGAGAGCAATGAAAATCTCCTGCAGCAAGTCGCGTCGGGTCTCCGGATCGGCTTCGTAGGCGCGAGCAAGCCGTTCCAGCGCGACGCCGTATGCTGCGACGATCTCCTCGAATCTGCTCTGCCTCGTTTGGTCGATCTCCGGCATGGCTTCAACTTGCTCCACATCCAAGGTAGTCCCCGCGGAAATAACTTTCTTACATGCGGAATCCTTTCCATTCCCAAGCCCGAGAACACAGAGAGTGGCTGCTGCAAGCTCCGTGCACGCCGGACTGGGCCTCCCGAATGCCGCCTTAAAACTTGCTTAGAACCCCTTTTTCGGCGATACTTAGGTGTTGTGTCTTGCGCGGCACGGGGCCTCCACGAACAGGTCTTCGTTCGCGGGGTGATCGGCCGGGCACTCTTGCCTGGCCCTTAATTTGGCTGGCTGAGCGTGAAGCAGCAGACCGCCGACCGGGAAAACCCCCAAAAAGACCAACAGAGCACTGGAATTGAAAGGAATCGTATCGCCGTGGTGATGATCCGTTTGGCGCGTTTCGGCGCCCGCAAGCAGCCCTACTACCGCATTGTGGCCATCGAGAAGGACCGCGCCCGCAATGGCCGTTCGATCGAGGTCGTCGGCACCTACAACCCCCGCACCAACCCCGCCACCGTTGACCTCAAGCACGACCGCATCGCCTACTGGCGCAGCGTCGGCGCGCAGTTCTCCACCATTGTGGAGAAACTGGTGGCCAAGACCCCGGCACCTGCCGCGGTTGCCTAACCTGTCCAAGCCTGATCGTGTCTCGCCCTGGCTCCCCGGGGCGTTTCCTCAATCGCTGCCGGCCGGAGACTGATGGGCGTGGATGACCGCAATCGCGATCATCGGCAAATATTCTCGCCCGCCCCTGCTGACTTGGGCACGTGCGGACTGATACTATTCGCGCAACGATCCAAGCCACAGAAATTCGGACGCATCAGGTCAGAGGCAAGAGCATGACCCCACAAGATATGGTCGAAGTCGAGGAATTGGTCCGCGAAATTGCGCGGGCTTTGGTGGACGAGCCAACAGCCGTAGAAGTGAACTCCGTGGACCGGGACGACAATACCGTTCTCAAGCTCCGGGTCGCTCCCCAGGACGTAGGCAAAGTCATCGGCAAACAGGGGCGCACCGCGCGCTCTGTGCGCACCATCCTGGGCGCCGTCAGCATGAAGCTGCACCACCGCTACACGCTCGACATCCTGGAAGAAGACGACGAAGTCTAGCATGGATTCAGAGGAATGGGCGTGGCTGGCGCGCATCCGCCGCCCCCAGGGCCGCAAAGGCGAAGTCTTCGCGGACATCCTCACTGATTTCCCTGAGCGGTTCAGCGAACGCCGCAATTTATGGCTGATCGCCGACCCCGAATCGCCCCGCACAAAAGCAAATCCCGCGCCGGTTGCTGCCGAACTCACAAACCACTGGCCGCACAAAGGCGGCATGGTTCTGCATTTTGCGGGCGTCGATTCAATCTCCGCGGCTGAACTGCTGGCCGGCCTAATCGTCGCCATCCCTCTGGCCGAGCGTGCGCCGCTGCCTGAGGACGAGGTCTACATAGCCGACCTGATCGGCTGCGAGCTGGTCGATGTAGCGGGGCCGGAACCTGTGCTCATTGGCCCGATTGAAAGCGTTGACCGCACCGCGGGCCCCGTCGCCCTCCTCGTTATCGAGGGCCCCGCAGGCGAAGTTCTGGTGCCGTTCGCCAAGAGCTATCTCCGCAACCTCGACCTCCCCGCCAAACGCTTAGAAATGGCGCTCCCCGAAGGGCTCGCCAACTTGAACGCGCCCGAAAAGCACTAAATTCGTTTCATGCGGACTCCTCGGACCATCGCCTTGAGGCGTTGCTTCTATCATCGGATCAGGTACACCCATGCGTTTCGAGATCGTCACCATCTTTCCCGGCTTCTTTGCCAGCTTCTTCGAGAACGGCATCCTGCGCCGGGCGCTGGCCGAGGGACTGGTCGAAGTAGGCGTCCACGATCTGCGGACCTTCACGCATGACCGCCATCGCACCGTGGACGATCGCCCGTTCGGCGGCGGCGAGGGCATGGTCCTGAAACCCCAGCCCATCGCCGACGCGCTTGCGTCACTCGATATCCAGCCCAAGACCGTTCAAACTCTCGCCACCGTCGAAAACCCGGCCCTGCATCAGGGCATGACTTCAGAGCCTGCCCTGAGCGGAGTCGAACGGGTACCGAATACAGGCGTTGAAGGCAAGAACCTCGCGGCTTTGTATCAGGGCATGACTTCAGTCGTGCCGAATACAGACCTTAAAGATGACGGGGCTTTAGCCCCTGCGGCGTCGCGCCCCACAGTCATCTTGCTCTCCGCGCAAGGCCGTCCCTTCACCCAATCCCTGGCCCGCGAAATTGCCTCCATGGACCGCGTAATTCTCATCTGCGGCCGCTATGAAGGCGTAGATGAGCGCATCAACCAGCTCTATTGCGACATGGAGCTTTCCATCGGCGACTACGTCCTCTCCGGAGGCGAACTCGCCGCCGCCGTCGTCGTCGACGCCACCATGCGCCTCCTTCCCGGCGTCCTCGGCAACGAGGCCAGCAGCGAGTTTGAAAGCTTTGGTGTCCCCGACGCCGACATCTCCACCGAAGTCGAAGGCGTTCCCCGCTCCCAGCACGGAGCCGGCGGCCTGCTCGATTACCCCCATTACACCCGCCCCGCTGAATTCGCCGGCCTGAAAGTACCCGAGCCGCTGCTGAACGGCGACCATCAGGCCATCCGCCGCTGGCGTCGCGAACAGCAACTGCGCAAAACGCTCGCCAACCGTCCCGACCTCCTCGAAAGCGCCCAACTCACCCAGGAAGACCGCAAGCTCCTCGACACCATTCGCGCCAGGCAGTGAGATAATCGCGGCAATGCTTCAGGTCGCCGCAATCGTCGTAGTCCTGCTGTGCTGGGTGATCTGGTCAGCGGCGTTTTTCAAACCGAGCCGCCAATCCAAAGGCCAACAGAAAGTGGTCCGTGCGCCCTCATCCCGCTGGGGCATTCTCCTGCAGACCATCGGTTTCGCTTGCGCCTGGATGTACGTTCGCCCTGCCGGCTTCGCCAAGTCCACGCCCGCACTCGCTGCTTCCATGATTCTTGCCCCGCTGGCTGTGGCGCTCGGCTGGGCAGCTGCGCACAATCTGGGTAAGCAATGGCGCTATGAAGCAGCTCTCAGCAAAGATCACGACCTGATCAGAACCGGCCCATACAAATGGATCAGGCATCCCATCTACGCATCAATGCTGGGTATGCTGCTGGCCTCACTGGCCGCATGGACCTGGTGGCCAATGGCCATCGCCTCACTCCTGTTCTTCCTCGCCGGAACCGAGGTCCGTGTACACGCCGAAGAGCGTCTGCTTGCCGACCGCTTTCAGGCGGAGTTTGCCCAGTACAGAAAAAGCACTTGGGCCTATATTCCCTTCATCCGCTGAAGTAAGGTTCCTATTTGAATGGCTGCACCGCCGCCGGTTGCTCCGCCCCCACCTGCCCCACTGCGATCTCCGCCACATAGAAGTTCTCCCCGCATGTCGGGCTTCCCGCCAGCCGCCGCATCATCGCCAACTGGCCCACGTGGGTCAGCGCATCGGTCACCGGCCCCTGCAGCAATCGTTCCAGAGGCGCATTCAGCGGCTGATCCGAAGCCAGATACGCATCCAACGCCGTCAGAGAGGCAAAGAATCGCTGCTTCTCCTCGGCCCAGCCCCGTGGCGGCACAGGCGCCCAGCGCTGATCGCCTTCCGCTACACTCAGCGCCCAATCGAACAGATCGCCCATATGCGCCAGAATTTGCTCCGGCCTTCGCCCCGCACCGTCAAAATTTGCAAAACCTTCCGGCGCGCCGTCCAGCGCCCGCGCCGCCCTGTACGCCACCGTCGCCAGCACATGCCGCATCAATTCTCGCTTCTCATCCATACCGGAAAATATAGCGTATTTCCCGGCTCCATTTTCCTTGAATTCCGTCCCGGAAACTGAGAAGATGGCGTGCATGAGCGCACTCGGAATCATCCTGTTCGTTGTCCTGCCGCTGGCGGCGTTGGTTGTAACGGGAATCACCGCTGGCCTCATGTGGGAGGACCTCCTGAATGCGATTCACAACCGGCGAGATTCCCGCCCTTCCTCCCACTCGAATTGAGCCCGGAATTAGGCGCGAAAACCCATTCTCTGCTAAACTTGAAGTTCTGAGTTCAAACGCAGGAAAAGCCAATGTCCATTCATCCCGTTATGCAGCGCCTGGCCGACAAGCTTAGGCGCACCGACCTTCCCGAGTTCGTCCCCGGCGACCAGATTCGCGTCCAGGTGAAGATCAAAGAAGGCGACAAAGAACGCCTCCAGGCCTTTGAAGGCTTGGTAATTGCCATCAACCGCGGCGCACAAGGCACCTTCACCGTGCGCAAAATGAGCTTTGGACAGGGTGTCGAGCGCATCTTCCCCTTCAACTCCAAGGTCATCGACAAGATCGAAAAGATCCGCAGCTACAAGGTTCGCCGCGCCAAGCTCTTCTACATCCGCGGACTGCGCGGCAAAGCCGCCCGTCTCAAGGAAGTGGACCGCGTCACCGGCAAGGTCCGTGCTTAAACCTGGCACAACCCAGATTCACCAAACCCCCAGCCCCGGTTGGGGGTTTTGCTTGTGCCGTAATCATTGGACACCGGCGGCGATGTAGTTTCCGGATGGCGACCATTCGTCCGGGACTCGAAACCAGAGCAACTATCCAGGCAAAATTCGTTCGCATACAATACAGGCGATGAGGACAGCGCTTATACTTGCGATGCCTTTGCTGCTCACGACCGCGCTGCACTCGCACGCCTCGCAGAGTGCTGCTGGACCACCTGCGCCTATGGCAGCCGACGCGAATCCGGCATTCACAGTGGCCACGGTCAAGCCGAGTGATCCGCGCAATACCAACTGGTCGCTGGGAACCAGAGGCACCCATTTCTTTACGAGCAATACGAATGTGGATGATCTGATCTCGTTTGCCTATGGGATCCATGCAAAGCAAGTTGTCGGGGGTCCGGCGTGGTTTTCTACGGATAAATACGATGTTGAGGGTGTACCGGATACCGAAGGAAAGCCGAACCGGCAGCAGCTAACATCGATGGTTCAAGGCCTATTGGCGGATCGTTTCAAACTTGTGGTGCATCGCGACAAGAAAGAACTTGCGGTCTACGCACTTACTGTTGGGAAGAATGGACCCAGGCTTACGAAGAGCACAGCCGCTCCCGAGGGTCCTTCGGGTTATGGATTTGGACCGCTCGGGACGATGACAGTCAAGAGTATGACCATCGCGGCCTTTGCCGGCGCGATGCAGAGGACCGTTCTCGATAAGCCGTTGGTTGATCAAACCGGCCTCGTGGATAAGTATGACTTTATCTTGAAGTGGACACCGGATGATTCCCAATTCAGTCAGATTAGAGGGACCGGTATAAGTGTGCCAACCGGCGCTGGTGATCCGAACGCTCCTCCGGGGCTGTATACGGCAATCCAAGAGCAACTTGGGCTGAAGCTGGAGCCGGTAAGAGCGCTCACTGACGTTCTGGTTGTTGATCATGCAGAGAAGCCTTCCGCGAATTAGTCGGCCAGTGGCCCCGGTTTCCGATGATCGCTCCAATCCACCCCGAGGGTGCCCCCGGTCCCTCGCTTTTAGGCGCCCGGGATATAGAACCCAAGCCCCATCGCGTTCCCACTGGGTACGCCATTTCCGGGCGAAAGGTTGGGAAGCAACAATCTCCTGCGAGCCCCCCGCGAGCATCTGCCCATCGCAGGTGGTTTGCAGAATATTATCCACCCCCGGCGCACAATAGAAACAGTGAACCCATGCGAGACATCACCTTGTCCATCGACGGTAAACAACCCGCTTCTTCCGCGCAAGAAATCAACCGCAATCCATTCTATATAAACAACTTAAGCACAATCTTCTTTGCAGAATTGGACCCCATAGTTTGTTTTCCTCAGTTTACGAACCTTCCAAGGTTTGCCCTCATCCTGTTTCCGAACTTTCCAAGGTTTAATTCGGTAAGTTTTCGAACCATCCAAGGTGAGCTTTATCAGTTCCTACACAACGTAAGCATCTTAAAACAAGTTACTTAGACCAATTTAATCGCAAAAACAACACACCCCAGTTTCCGGGCTGTGAAACTGTGACACCCGCTAACACATTAAAAATAAATAACTTAAAAGAGCAAAACACACAGAAACACAGCCCCTGTGATCCTGTGAAACTGGGTACCCTTTCCCCCATCTGGCCCACCACCCGCACGCCTCTGTCCTTATACTGATCGCATGCCCCGCTCCCCCGTCTGCGGATTCGCGCTGGAAAACGCCGCACGCAAGTGTGGCGCCCTCCTCATCGCCGGCCTAGACGAAGTAGGCCGCGGCCCGCTCTTCGGCCCCGTCGTCGCCGCCGCAGTCATCCTTCCCAAGGGCTGCCGTCTCCCCGGCCTAACCGACTCAAAACAGCTCTCCGAAAAGAAGCGCAGCGAGCTCGACCCCGAAATCCGCCTCAAAGCCGTAGCCTTCGCCATCGCCGCCGTAGACGCCGAAACCATCGACCGCATCAACATCCGCCAGGCCTCGCTCCTCGCCATGCGCCTCGCCGTCCAGCAGCTCACCCTCACCCCCGACTATCTCCTCATCGACGGCATCGACACAATCGACTTTCCCTGCCCGCAGCAAGCCGTCATCCAGGGCGACTCCCGCAGCCTCTCCATTGCCGCCGCCAGCGTCCTCGCCAAAGTCCACCGCGACCGCCTCCTCGTCGAACTCGACACCCAATACCCCGGCTACGGCCTCGCCAGCCACAAAGGCTACTGCTGCCCCGAGCACTTCGCTGCCCTCGCCCGCCTCGGCCCCACCCCGCTTCACCGCCGCAGTTTCCGCCCCATCGCGCAGACCGCGTTACAATTCCCTGAACTCTGAGTTTCGTCTGGAGGCCCACCGTGGCGCGGCTGCGTTGGCTGTCGTCTCTCACCATCGCCTGCCTCCTGCTGGCCGGCTGCAACAAGTTCCAGCACAAAGCCCCCGACCCCACCAAGGGTGTCGTCACCGGCGTCGTCCTCTGCTCCGACACGGGCAAGCCCGCCCGCTTCGCCACCGTAACCCTCACCGCCGCGCCCAAAGCCGGGCAGAAGAATGACGATGCAGATCCACTGTCCGCCGCTGAAATCACGATCACCGACCTCGATGGCCGCTTTCGCATCGAAGCCGTGCGCCCCGGCCGCTACTACGCCTTCGCCACCCTCGAAGGCTATCTCGATCCCGCGCTCGCCCTCGATCCGGACAAGCTCAAATCCATGTCCGACGATCTGGAACGCCGTCGCTACTCCCTCGCTCAATGGAGAGACCACCTCACCGAAGTCATCGCCTCCCGCGGTCGCGTCTCCGATATCTCCATGCAGATCGAACGCGCCGCCGAGATCTCCGGAACCGTGACCTTCGATGACGGCTCGCCCGCCATCGGCATGCACTTTCAGCTCTTCCGCAAAACCGCAAAGGGCAACCTGACGGACGTGGGCCTGTCGCTGCTGGACTCCTGGACTCTGCACGCCGAGAGCAATGGCCACGGCCGCTACAACCTCACCAATCTGCCTGCAGGCGAATATGCGGTCTGCACCCTCATGCCCGCCGAATCGGAGGACGCTGCACCGCGCGTCTGCCTCGGCAACACCTTCCGCAAGCGCGATGCGAAATCGGTGAAGGTCGAAGCCGGGGAAGCCGCAAACGGAGTCGATATCGAAATCCCTCTTTCCGGCTTGCACTCGGTAGCTGGAATGGTCAGCGCCCAGTCCGACGGCCACGCGCTCGCGCGCGGAAATGTGCGCCTGCTCTACGCCGACGACCGCGCTACGGCCCGTGAAACCTCGATCCAGGAAGACGGAACATTTGCGTTTGAATACGTACCGCAGGACAAATACATCCTGCAGGTCTCCGGCGCGGGAGACGCAGTCCAGCAGGTGTCCGAGTCGACTCCAGAAGGCTCGAATGCGACGGCCAAAGCGGCTCCAGAGGTCCACTACGCCGACAAGGAAATCCCGCTCACCGTACTGGACGACATATCCGGCGTCGCAATCGCGCTCTCGCCAGTGACTCCTGACAAGCCCGCAGGCCCCTGATGCTTGCTATTAATCCCCGGGCGCCGGCATCGCCGTCTTGCGGCTCTTCATCCACTTCTGACTGAGGGTCCAGACCGGCCGCGCCGCCAGCAGCACCGCCAGCACCACCGTCAGCCGCAGCGGGCTCAGCACACCTGTCTTTACCTGCCACCAATAATGGATAATGCCGCAAACAGCGGCCACGTACACCAGTTTGTGCAGACGATTCCAGTTCTTCCCACCGAGTTTCCGAATCGCCCAATTGGTCGACGTCGCGGCCAACGGCACCAGCAGCAGCCACGCCACCACGCCGATAGTGATGAACTTGCGCCTGGCAATATCGTCCAGCATCGCACTCACATCGAAATTCGAGTAGAGCGCCACATACGTAAGCATGTGCACGGTGCCATAGAAGAAGGCGAACAGCCCCAGCAATCGGCGAAACTTGATGAGCCAATTCAGGCGCGGAGACAGCCTGCGCACCGGCGTAATGGCCAGCGAAAGAATCAACAGCAGCAGCGTGTTGTAGCCGGTAGTGAGCGCCAGCTTTGAAGTCGGGTCCGGGCCAAGGTTATTGGTCGCTGCTCCGTACACCAACAGCCCCATCGGCCAAAGGCAAGCCACCCACGTCAGCGTCTTAAGCGCGATAAGCGTCGATCGTTTCATATTCGGCGAGTAATAACCAGAAACTCAAAGCTGGGAGTTGAAAGCTGATATCTGCTCTTCAAAAATCCCTCTTCAAATTCATCCCTGTGTACAACGAAGCCACCTGATCCCCATAGCCATTGAACATCAGCGTAGTCCGTCGTTGCGCATAAAACGGAAGACCGATTCGCCGCTCGGTTTTCTGGCTCCAGCGCGGGTGGTCAACGTTCGGGTTCACATTCGAGTAGAAGCCATATTCATCCGGCGCCATATCGTTCCATGTTGTCGGAGGCTTCTTATCAAGGAAGCGCACGCCCACAATGGACTTGGCCGACTTGAATCCATACTTCCACGGCACCACGATGCGCACTGGCGCGCCGTCCTGATTCGGCAGCACCTCGCCATAAAGACCAAAGGTCAGCAGCGCCAGTGGGTGCATCGCCTCATCCATCCGCAGGCCTTCAGAATACGGCCATGCAATGTTGCTTTCTGAAGCCCACTTCTCCACCTTCCCGTTGTAATAGGAAAGAAACTGCACATACTTCGCCGTCGAAAGCGGCTCGCATTGATTGATAAACTCCGAAAGCGAGTAACCAACCCATGGAATCACCATGCTCCACGCCTCCACGCACCGATGCCTGTAAACGCGATCCTCAAGCGGTCGCAGTTTCAGCAGCGCCTCAATGTCGAAGGTCTTCGGGTTCTTCACCTTCCCGTCCACCTTGATGCTCCATGGCCGCGTTGGTAGCCCGCCGGCATTCTTTGCAGGGTCACCCTTGTCCACGCCGAACTCGTAGAAGTTGTTGTAATGGGTAATATCCTCAAAACTGGTCAGGGTCTCGCCCGTAGTCGACAGGGGACTCTTCACGGCGTCGAGCTTGGTCCCCGCCAGCGCGCGAATGCGCGGCTCAAAAAGTTCGCTCACGCGCTCCGCACCCAGTGCCGTCGCTCCCGCAGTTGCAATGCCTGCAACCGCACCGCGCAGGAAACGTCGCCGGCTCTTTTGCCGTTCGTACTCGTCTTTTGAAGTAATTGCGGAAGATGGAATATCCGCCGGTTTGCCGATTAACATCATGAACCTCACAGGGGATAGCCGCTTTCAACTATTAGACACGTCCGGCCGCCCCCACGTTACAAGATACGATCGGAAGGTCGATTCCAGATTCATGAGATAACTACCTGCCGGACGCCGCACTTGAAAACGGCCAATGACCATCCCGCCTGGCGCGCCAAAGATAAATCGCCGTCCCGCTCACCGCTATGCCGCCCGCAACCGCAAGCCCCTTCAGCGCGTTCACGCGGTAAATCAGCAGATAGACAAATCCGCCCATCGCCACCAATGGCGGCAGCGGATACAGCGGCATGCGAAATGGCCGCGCCAGCCCCGGCCTCTGCACCCGCAGCAACATCACCCCCACGTGCTGCAAGAAAAACTGCAACAGGATGCGCGTGATCACCAGTAGCGTAATCACCTGTGTCAGCGAAAGGAAGCAGAACGCCGAGGCCACCAGCCCTAGGGCAATGAGGGATCGGTGCGGAATCCCATGCTTCGGATGCACCGCCGCCAAAAACCGGAAGTAGTTCCCATCCCGCGCCGCCGCATAGGGCACACGCGAGTAGCCCAGCAACAGCGAGAAGACGCTGGCAAACGCCGTCCACACAATCAGCGCAGCCATCAACCTGCCCGCCCACGCGCCAAACGCGGACTGCGCAATCTGCGCCACCAGCTGCAATCGTGTTGCCGTGGAGCCGGCCGCGCCCGCTGCCGCGTCTCGCACCGCAGGCAGTGCCGCCATGTTCATCAGCACATAAAACGCCGCAACAAATAAAACCGAAAGCAGGATCGCCCGCGGAATCGTCCGCTCGGGCCGCTTTACCACACTCCCCAGGAAGGTGATGTTGTAGTAGCCCCAGTAGTCGTATGTCGTAATCAGCGTGGCCTGCGCCAGCCCCCCGAGTGCCAACCCCACCCCCAGCGCAGGGCCAACCGGCATGTGCCAGCCGCCCGCACCTGCGGCCTGCGAAAACCCTGAAACTACAACCCCCGCAATCGCAACCATCACCCCCGCGAACAGCACCCACGCCAGCCGCGTCACCTGGCTCAGATTTCGATAGAGCAGCGCCGTCACCAGCAGGCACGCCGCCGCCGCCGCAAAGTTTGCGTAATGCAACGCCGGCAGCGCGGCAATCGGCGCATGCTCAAGCCCTGGCCAGAACCACGCCAGAAAACTCGATAGCCCAATGCACCCTGAAGCAATCGATAACGGCGCAGAGAAACTCAATTGCCAAACATACAGAAAGCTCAGCCAGTTCCCCGCGCGCTCCGGCCCGTAAATCTCCCGCAGAAATGCATACGAGCCACCAGCCCGCGGAAACGCCGCCCCCAGTTCCGCCCACACCAGCCCATCGGCCACGGCAATGGCCGCGCCTAGCACCCACGCCCACACACTCAGCCCGAACCCCGCCGCCGCAATCACCAGGGGCAGCGTAATGAACGGCCCCACGCCAATCATCTCCAGCATGTTGAACAACACAGCCGAGCGCAGGCCGATACGCCGTTCAAGATTGTCGTCATTGGAGATAGATTGGAGATCCGTCATGAGGCCTTTACGCTCACCGGATTGTACACTGACCTCTACCATGTTCCGTTCCCTGCACACGTCTCGCACAGCCATCTCCGCCGCCCTCGCTGCCTTGTTCCTTGCTGCAGCTCCCGCTCAACAGCCGGCCCCCAAGCCCGAACCAGCCCGCATCAATGCTCGCGGTCCTCTCCCCGAGCCGTCCAGCATTGTATTGCCTATCGCGGAAGACCGAGGCGCCGCTGCCCTCGAACAGTCCCTCAAGCGCCTTTCCACCACTGCCAGCCTCATGATGATCGTCGCTCACCCCGACGACGAGGACGGCTCGCTCCTCACATATCTCTCCCGCGGCCTCGGCGTCCGCTGCACGCTGCTCACGCTCACTCGCGGCGAAGGCGGCCAGAATGCCATGTCTGCCGATTCCTACGACGCCCTCGGCCTCATCCGCACCAACGAATTGTTGAAGGCCGACGAGTACTACGGGGCCAAGCAGCTCTGGGGCACCGAAATCGACTTCGGCTTCTCCAAAACCCAGGAGGAAGCCTTCGCCCGCTGGGGCCACGACCGCGTTCTCTACGACGCCGTCCTCGCCGTCCGCCGCGAGCGCCCCCAGGTCATCGTCTCCACCTTCGTCGGCGGTATCACAGACGGCCATGGCCATCACCAGGTCTCCGGCGAAATCGCGCAGGAAGCCTTTAAAGCTGCCGCCGATCCCACCGTCTTCCCCGAGCAGCTAAAGTCTGTCAGCGAAGGCGGCCTCGGCCTCACCATCTGGCAGCCGCTGGCGGTCTACTCCATGGTCCCCTTCGCGCCGGTCACAGAAAAAGGCATGTTCGACTACGCCACCGGCAAATGGGCCCCCGCCAAATTCAAAAACTACGTCACCGGCGAAGTCATCACCGGCGTACCTTCCACCGAGGTCACCCTTCAGGTAGGCACGCGCGACCCGGCCCTCGGCCGCAGCTATGCGCAAATCGCCCGTGAAGGCTGGGGCATGCAGAAATCCCAGAACGGCGGCGCAAATCCCACCCTGAGCGGCCCCGCCAGCACCAACTACCACCTATGGGCCGTCGACCCGCAAGCAGCGCCGCCGCCGCCCACAGACCATCGCGACCCAAAAAGCGATGGCCTCTTCGACAATCCTCGCGTCCATATCGGCACAAGTTTGCCGAGCCTCGCCCGCCTAGCGGGTTCTAGCCCGCCTATATGGCTCACCGCAGGCCTTCGTCAGATCGAAGAAGGCCTCGGCCGCTTCCAGATCCAGCGCCTCGGCCTTTCCGAATCGGGCGCAGCGCACAAGCTCGCCCTCGTCTACCGTCAAACCCTCGACCTGCGTGCCAAAGTCGCCGCAGCCGACCTCGCCCAACAACCCAAAGCCAGCCTCCTCTTCGAACTCGACACCAAAATCGATCAGTTCCAATCCGTACTAAAGAACCTCCTCGGCCTCAACCTCGTCGCCTTCACCACCAAATCCACCAGGATTGAAAACACCGGTTTTCGCGGGGGCGGCCCCGACGAGACTCCACGCAGCGTCTACCCCGGCGAAGAATTTAACGTCCGCGTCCACACGTCCTGGGCATCTCCTGACGTCCACCTCTACAACACCGGTTTCGACGGCTCCGGCGGCTTTGACACCCATAATCCAGCCAAGCCTGTTACGCTCATCTCTTCAACTGAATCTCCCACCACCTCCGACACCATCTTCAAACTCAAAGTCCCCGCCGAAGCCAAGCCCACCCAGCCCTACTTCACCCGCCCCGACACCGAGCAGGCCTACTACGACCTCACCCAGCCCCAATTCCGCGAGCGCTCGTTCGCCCCGTGGCCCCTTGCAGCCTGGGTCGAGTTCACCTTCGACGGCCTGCCCATCCGCATCGGTCAGGTTGTCCAGACCATGCAGCGAGTAACAGGCCCCGGCGGCGTCTTCGAACCCCTCGTCGTCACCCCGACTATCGGCGTCGGCATCGACCCGGAGGCGCGCATTATCCCCCTCGATGGATCGCCTCTCCCCGTGCGCGTAACCATCCACGCACAGGCCGCCACCGAAGGCAAAGTCAATCTCAACCTTCCAGCCGGATGGACCGCCCAACCCGCCTCCGCGCCCTTCCATCTCCCCGCCGCCGGCGACTCCGAGCCCATCCTGTTTTCGGTGACAGCCAATCCCACCAGCGGCAGCGCCTTCAGCATCAAGGCAATCGTTCATTCCGACGATCACGACTTCTCGTCCGGCTGGCAAAGCATCGGCTACCCCGGCCTGCGCCCCTACAACCTCTACCGTCCCGCCGAGCTCAAAACCCGCAAGGTCGACGTGAAACTCGCCCCCGGCCTGAGTATCGGCTATGTCATGGGCACCGGCGATCTGGTTCCCGCAGCCATTGAGGGCCTCGGCATCACCCCCCATCTGCTCACCGCGGCCGAACTCAATTCCGCGGACCTCTCCGCATTCAACGTGATCGTGGTCGGAATCCGTGCCTACTCCGACCGTCCCGAACTCGCCGCAATCCAGTCCCGCCTGCGCGACTTCGTCGAACGTGGCGGCACGCTCATCGTTCAGTATCAGAGCAACAATTTCCCTGCTCCCTACCCGCTCTCGTTAGGTGGCAGCGCGGAGCGCGTTGTCGATGAGCAAGCCCCCGTCAAGCTCCTCGATCCCGCAAATCCACTGTTCACCTCTCCCAACAAAATCACAACCGCCGACTTCGATGGCTGGCTTGAAGAGCGCGGCCACGGCTTCCTCGACTCCTGGGATCCGCACTACACCGCGCTCACTGAAACCGCCGATCCCGGCCAGGATCCCCAAAGCGGAGGCCTGTTGGTGGCGCATCCCGGCAAAGGCACATACATCTACGTTTCCTACGCGCTCTACCGCCAGCTTCCCGAACTGGTCCCCGGCGCGTACCGCATCCTCGCCAACCTCCTCAGCGCCGGCCACTAGGCCAACCGGTCAGAGGCCTCCATTCGGGGCGTCGATCTGTGCCCCATTCATCGTTCAGTTCCATCGCGCGATGAGTGGGAAGGACAAAGCCCCTGCGAGCGTGTGCTCCACCGCAGGTGGTCGCACGATGACTGGGATCGTCGCGATGAATTACCGTGCCCCGTTTTTGCGACTCTTTTCTGTCGCAAAGGCGGGAAGCAGTAAGCCCGTGCGAGCCTCCCGCGAGCGATTGGCCCCACCGTAGGTGGTGGTCCATCTCTCGATGGAGGAAACTCTCCTCCAATAGGCGGTTGCTGCTCTCCGCCCCTGACATTCATTCTCGTGGAACAACTATGAAAAGTCTTCCCGCTTCCCTGCTTCTCCTGCTCTGTTCGGCCAGTCTGTGCGCCCAAGACGCTCCCGTCACAACCCCCACCCCTCCTGAAGGGCTCTATAGCTGGTGGTCCGCGCGCACCAACGCAATCCAATCCAAACAGCCCGCCTGGCCTCCACCGCTGGTGACAACTTACATCGGCCTCTTCCAGGTAATCCGCACCGACTTCGTCCGCCAAATTGCCCCAGCCCGCACCGACACCTGGAACTTCGACAACAGCAAGGGCTTCAACCTCATCCCCTCCGGCCATACCGAGATCGACGTCAACCTTCCCCCGTACATCGAGCACAACACCACGGCCATCGATGGCTGGGGAGATTTTTCGGTGCTAGGAAAATATCGTCTCGCCAGCGGCAACAAGCAGCACGGCACCTATGTTGTCAGCACCTGGGTCCTCGCCACGTTCCCTACCGGCACCTACAAGAACGGGTCGACCAAGCCAAGCCTGGCGCCCAGCGTCGGGGTCGGCAAGGGATATGGCCACTTCGATGTGCAAACTTCCATCGGCGCCACTCTGCCAACTGGAAATCCGGCAACCAATACCTCAGGCCGGCCAATTGCCTGGAATGCGGCCGCGCAATACCAGACGCACAAGTACTTCTGGCCGGAGTTGGAGACCAATGCAACGTTCTTTAAGGGAGGCCCGAACGACGGCAAAACCCAGGAGTTCATCACTCCGGGCCTGCTCATCGGCAAGTGTGGCTTGCATCCATCCAATGCCAAATCCCGCCCCGGACTCACCTTCGGTGGTGGCATGCAAATCGCCACCAGCAAGCTTCACACCTACAACCATGAGCTCATCCTCACTGCACGGTGGATCTACTAGGGCTAACTTCCCCGCAAGCCTGAGTAACAATGCCGGGGCCGCGTCCCCGGCATTTATTTTGGACCCATTTGAGTTAGGCCCTTCTCTAAGTTCTTCGCTATCTTCTCCGCTGAGCAATGTTACAAATTTGTAAATATTAAAGCCATGTAAATAACCCATTACACTAAGTGTTAAAAACATGTGAATTCGTCAAATATTCATCTACATCTGCCACTCTGAAATACGGAACGAAGAGGGGACGTCCGCGCTACTGCGGTCTCACTACCTCGCTTTCGACGTACACCGGCATCCCGATAGAAAGCAACCCAACCCCAGGGTTCACACTTTCCGCGCGCGGGAGTACTGTGCGTTCGCTGCTTCACTGGGCGCATACACGATTCAACCTGTATTTGAGAGGAAAAGAGAGGCTCAATGAACTTCAAGCTCAATACCGCTGCCGCTGTAATTTTGGCAGCCAGTCTGATTGGCTCGCCTGTATATGCCGCTGAGGGCGCACCGCCAGCAAAAAAGCCCGCCACAAAGAAAGTCGCCAAGCCCGCAGGCCCAACCGTTGAAGAACAGATCGAGACTCTGCGCCGGCAACTGCAAGGGCAGATCGACGGACTCAAGTCCAACCTGGCCGACAAGGACGCTCAGCTGAAGCAGGCCCAGCAAGCCGCTGCCGATGCGCAGGCCGCGGCAGACAGGGCGCAGGCGGCAGCGTCGGCGCAGCAGCAGGCTGTCACTGACAACGCCGCAGCCGTCACCACCCTGCAGACCACCGTCACTGACCTCAAGGGGAATCAGACTTCACTAGCTACCACCGTCTCCGACGAGACCGCCAAGATCAAGAAGGACATCGCCAACCCCTCCGTCCTTCATTACAAGGGCATCACCCTCACACCGGGAGGCTTCGCCGCGGCTGAAACCGTGTGGCGCGCCAAGGCCACCGGCGGCGATATTCCTACCGCCTTCAACGCACTTCCTTATGAAAGCGCAGATGCCTATCAGTTGAGCGAGTTTTACGGCAGCGGCCGCCAGTCGCGTATTACATTGTCGGCGGACGGCAAGACCGACTGGGGCACCCTGCGCGGCTACTACGAGGCTGACTGGCTGGGCACTGGCATCACGTCCAACAACAACCAGTCCAATAGCTACGTTCTCCGCCAGCGCGTCATCTACGCCCAGGCCGAGACCAACAGCCATCTGGCATTCACGGGCGGCCAGATGTGGTCGCTCGCTACTGAAAACGGAAAAGGAATAAACGCCGTCCCAAGCAACGAGCTCACACCGCTCACCATAGACCCGAACTACGTTGCGGGCTTCGTTTGGACCCGTCAGTACGGCTTCCGCGTAGTCCAGAGCTTCAAGAACATCGCATTCGGCCTCTCCGTTGAGAACCCGCAGCTCCTCTACACCGCTTCGCTGGCCGGCAACTCGCCCTATGCCATCCTTGGCAGCGCGGGAGCCAATGGCGGCAATTACAACGCCGCCGTCAGCACCTGCTCTCCCTCTACGTCGATCGTGAACTACACCAACCAGAAGCAAACAGACTCAGCCGGCAACACCATCGACGTTGCCGTACCCGTCTACAAGACGGTGAACGGATGCGCAGATATCGCCACCATCTCCTTCAACACTGCGCCCGATATCATCGCCAAAATTGCTCTCGATCCAGGTTGGGGCCACTACGAGCTCTTTGGCATCACTGGCTTTGCCCATGAGACCATCTATCCCGGCGAAACCACCAACAGCAACCTCTATGGCGGCCTGAAAGACATTGCTACCGGCGCCAATGTTGCTCCTTCTCTCACCACCGCCGGCAACTTCAACAACGCCATCGTGCTCGGCGGCATCGGCGGAGGCTTTCGCGTTCCCGTCATTCCCAAGGTGCTCACCGTGGGCGCCAAGGCGCTCTATGGTCCTGGCATGGGCCGTTACGGCGACTCCACACTGGCTGACGTCACCACCAACAACTGGGGCGGTCTTTCGCCCATCCACAACCTCTCCGGCCTGATCACTGTCGAGGCCAACCCCACTCCCCGCCTCACCGTCTACCTGAACTATGGCGGCGATTATGCTGGCCGCGATGACTGGGCCAACCCCTCACTCACCACGCTGGGCGCTCCCTCTGCGGACTTCTGCCCCACCACCGCCGGCGCATTTCCCTGCACCGCAACTCCTACCGCTGCGCAGGTTGCTGCAGGCGGATCATGGGGCGGCCACTGGGGCACTCCCTCCGCGGCGGCCGTGGGCTACGGCTCGCGGTTGCTGAGCAACACGGCCTGCAACACGCTGGCCACACCGGGCTACAACGGCGGCGGTTCCACCGGCTACATCCCCGGCGGCTCCTGCGGCGCGCAAACTCGCGACGTGCAGGAAATGACCGGCGGCTACTGGTATGACATCTACAAGGGCGATCGTGGCCGCCTGCGTCAGAGCATCCAGTACGGCTATGCGGTCCGCGAAGGTTGGTCAGGCGCCTCCGGCATCGGCGCCAAGGGCATCGATAACATGTTCTGGACCAGCTTTCGTTACTACCTCCCATAACCCACAGCAACACAATCTTCGAACAAGAAAAGGGCAGCCCACTCGGGTTGCCCTTTTCACTTGCTCAGGCGCATTGCGTACATCTCCCAGACGGCTGGATCGGCGTTTTCAGATACGAATCATATAAAGATCCCCGAACTAAGCTGGATGAGTGCTTTGCCCTGATTGCGTCAACCGAGATTGCAGGATGGCAGTTGATCGTTGCACGGTCGGCACTTGCGATACACGGGGGCTCAAAAGGAGTTGCACATTGTTCATGGTTAGCAGTAGAGGTCTGATGCAGAATGGCTCGTCGTACCCTGAGTCTGCATGTCGTCGGTGATATCGATGCCAATGCCAATCATGCGCTGGGAAGCATCGTCCATCATCACACCGCGTGCATCAACCCAGCAGATTGAACCATCCGGCCTCAGAACGCGATATTGAGCCGCGTATTCGTCTGTTTCGCCAGATATGACCTTTCGAATTGCGGATTCCACGAACGGGCGGTCCGCGGGGTGAATTCTGGGAACGGCATCCGCGACCTTGCTGGAAAACGTGTTGCGCGTGAATCCCCATTGGCGGTAGGATTCATCGGACCAGACAACGGTATTTGCTCGAATGTCCCAATCCCACAGCCCGATGCGCAAACCCGCGCACTCCGCCAGCTCGATTCGCTTCCGCCATCCGGTTTCGATGAATTCGATTCGCTTCATGGCTGTGATATCCCGCAGCACACAGGCAACCGTTTCCACCTCGCCGGAGACCTCAATAGGCGAAAAGGAAACACTTAAATCCCGCACCCCGATCCCGGGCAGGTCATACTCCATGCTGAAAAGAACGGGATTCCCGCAGAAGCACCGGTCGAGGTTCGGCATGACAATCCGTTCGAACACATCCCTGCCTATGGACTCCCGGATCGAGCGCCCCTCGAGTCTCGCGTTGGCCCCGCCGAACACTTCAAGGAAAGCGCGGTTTGTGAGTACATACTGATGATTCCGGTCCACAACGGCGACCATTTCATCAAGGCCTTCGACGAGTCGTTCGTATTGCCGAAGCTTATCTTCAGCAGCTTTTCGAGCCGTGAAATCCATCACCGCGCAAGATACGCCTACGACCTCTCCGGCCTCATCAAACGCGGGCTGGTACGAGACAAGGAAGGTTCTCCGGCTATGCCCGTAAGAAGCGGGCTCGCGAATCTCCAGGTCGCAAGTCCCCTTTCCATTCAGAGCCTCTCTTACATGGACCTCGAGAAGCGGGTATAACTCTGGGACGACCTCGGCGAGTGTCTTTCCATAGTGATCCCCAATCGAGAGACCATGCAACTCTGCGAGCCTGCGGTTGATGTTGATGTATTTCAGATTTCGATCGAGAAAACCCAACCCTACGGGCGCGCCGTCGTAAACTGCCTGGAGTTGAGCCAGACGCTGCGACGGAAGCCCCTCCCTGCAATTGACCGAGTACACAACGCCGTCATGACCGCTGCGCGAAATCGCGCGCGGCCGTCGCAAGTCGATGACCGACGAAAGCTGCTCAGCCGGCGCCGGTCGTCCGTAGTGCCAACCCTGCCCCATCTCGCAGCCAAGGCGCACGAGCATGTCCGCCTGTTCCTGGGTCTCGATGCCCTCGGCTACCGTTTTCAGTCCCAGACTTTGTCCAAGCCCCACGACCGCGGCTACGATCTTTCGGCTCTCGCGCTCGGTCGTCATTGAGCTGACGAATGTCTGGTCTACTTTTAATTCGTCGAAGGGGAGAGACTTCAAATGATAGAGACTGGAGTATCCCGTTCCGAAGTCGTCCAGCGCGATTCGGCATCCCATTGCCTTTAAATCCGCGGATATGCTGCGGGCTGCGGCCATATCCTCTGCTATTGCGCTCTCAGTGATTTCAACGGTAGCGTATTCAAGGGGAAACCCAGCGTCCTCCGCGATCTGCCGGATATGTCTCGGCAAGGTCAGATCTTTCAGTTGCAGCGGAGAGATATTGAACGCCAGCCGGAGACCCTTTCCGTGGAGCGCGATCGCCTCAAATGCCTTCCGCAGGACCTGGCTGCTGAGCTCACCGATCGAGCCATTGCTCTCCGCCATTGGGATGAAAGTATCTGGAGAGATCATGCCGAGAGTCAGGTGCTCCCAACGTGCGAGCACCTCAAAACCGTGCAGCTTGCCCGTTGCGAGAACCACAAGCGGTTGAAAATACGGGAAGAATTCCCCGTTTTCCAATGCACGGCGAAGGTCCCGTTGATCGAGCTTCTGTGCGTCGCCCATGGTGACAATATCGTCAGGTTGAGTCCTTGCCGATAGTGTAATTAAAATCACCCCGCTGTTCGAGCAAGCGCCAAGGGCACGCTGGGGCACGGCGTCTCGAGCTCGTTCAGCATCGGCTGCGCCCACGACCCGCAACGAGCTGAGGATAGCCTCCAGCGGCCATGTCGTCGGCAGTCTTGAAATGGGGCTTGCGGACGAACTTGATGAGCGCAGAATCGCCAAATCACTCATTGACGGCAGATTGGTCCTGACTCGTCGGCGTCTCTTTGGTAACCATTGAAAAGTTCCAGCATCCTGCCGATTTGTGAACTTCCTAACAGCCGCGAGCGCCGCCCGCAACCAACTCCGTGCGAGCCTCCCGCGAGCGTCTGCCGCACCGCAGGTGCCGAGCGTCCGCCCCATCGCAGGTGGATTGACTTTCGGGATTAACTCGTATATTCCTAAAGAATATCAATATGACTTGTTGTCAACCCACCTGTCGATAAAGTTCCGCCGCTCCCAGCGGCCAGGGGTCTAAGGCCCCTACTCATCGAGTTCCCCAAGGTTTATCAGGAGAATCCAAGGTGCACCTAGCCCATTTTGCAGTTGTAGCTATATCCCTGCGGCGATTGCCGCTATCGATCTCTGCTGTGCCCTATATTTATACCCCTTGTTGTTCTCCCGCCTGTCGCTAGACTTCCGTCGCCCACGCGGGACACGAACCCAAGGTCCTGACCCATCGAGCTTCCCAAAAATCCAAGGAGAATCCAAAGTGCGAAAAGCTCTTTTTGCAGTTCCGTCTGCTTCCCTGCGCCGGTTGTCGCTATCAGTCTCTGTTGTGTTCTTTCTGTTTGCCGTAGCGTTCGGCCTCCCCCTCGCCGCGCAAGACGACGTCACCACGCAGCACGGTGCCTCCGCATACAACGGCGCATTCATCACCGGCCCCGCCTCTAACCCATTGAGCTTCCTGAACGGCCCTGCCTGGCGTACTACCGGCAACCCTGCGCCCTATGACTTTCATGACTTTGCCCCTATAACCGATCTCGATGCAAGGCTGCCCAAGTGGATCTATTTCGGGGCCGAGGAGCGATTCCGCTACGAGGCGTACGACAATTCAAGCTTCAAAGTGGGCGTCAATGACTCCTACGTGTTGAACCGCTTCCGGTTCCAGGTGAATCTTCATACCACCAGCTGGTTCCGTGTCACGGCACAGGTGCAGGACGCCCGCGCGGGCTTGCAGAATCCTCCAATCGGCCCACCGAACACCGTTCGCTGGGACCTCAAGCTGGCGTATGTCGAGGTTGGTGCCCCGGAGAAACACTGGTTCAGCCTCCGCGTCGGCCGCCAGCTCATCAACTACAACAACACCATCATCGCCGACTCCGAGTGGCGCAACCAGGCCCGCTCCTACGATGCCGCAGTGTTGAACCTGAACGCAAGGCGCGAGCATCTGGGCATCTTCGCCGCCTCGCCTGTAGTGCCGCAGGCCTATGGTGTGAGCCCGCATCAGGAAGGAAACAACATCTACGGAGCCTACGGCCGCCTCGATGACTTTGTGGGGACTCACTCAAACCTTGAGCCGTTCGTCCTGTGGCGCGTCCAGCCCGCAGAGGTCATTGAACCCGCCGCCGCCAAGACCACCGGAAAGGAAAACGAGCAAGTTATTGGTTTGCGCCTCAAGGAGCAACCCCAGGTGGCGTTTAATTACGGTGGTGAATTGATCTACGAAACTGGCAAGGTTGGAACGCAACCCATCAATGCCTTTGCCACGCAGGAAGGCGCGGCATACCAGTTCCTCAATGCCGCAGCCAAGCCGCGCGTCTTTGCCCAATACGACTACGCCTCGGGCAACGGCAACCCGAAGCAGAACGCAAACCACACCACGTTCGACACCATCTACCCAACAGCCCACGACCGGTTCGGCATCACCGACCTCTTCGGCTGGCAGAACATTGAGACGGTCCGCGCGGGCGCAACCATCGAGCCCCACCGGCGCCTCACCTTCACGGTCCAGGGGCTGGACGATTGGGCGGCTAATGCGCTGGACTCCATCTACAACACGTCAGGCAGCGCGATCGTAAACAACAAGACCAACCACGGCCGCCATTTGGGCGCCGAGTTCGATGGCTACTCCTGGTATGAGCTCAACAAGCACTTCAACCTGGGCGGTGGCGTTGGCTATTTCGGCGGCGGCCAGTTCCTGACCAATGTGACAACCAGCCACTCGTACACGGCCTATTACATCGCGCTGAACTTCAAAGACAACGGCAAGAAGTAGCTCCAGCGGCTTCGATTCTGCCCTTTTGCTGAAAGCCGGGATCTCAGGTCTCTTGCATTTTGAGACCTGGGATTCATGACGCCGCCGCGGCCTGCTCGGGAGCCGCCGAACTCTGCCTTTTCGATTGCAATTACACGGAAAAGAAAATCAAAATAATAGTTGGCAGCGGCCGTCAAGCCTTCCCTGTCGCGGAAGCAGCGCCTTCCTTCAGCGTCTCCAGAACCAGCGCTAGCGCATCTTCCCATGCCGGCATCCGAACTCCAAATGTCTCCTCCAACCGCCGGCAGCACAGCCGTGAATTCGTAGGACGCGCGGCTGGACGGGGAAACTCGCTGGTCGGGATCGGGATAAGCTTCGGCAGGCTGGTTCCCAGGCTTGCGGCCGACTGAGTCAGCAGCGCCTGCGCAAATCCAAACCACGTCGTTGCTCCTGTGTTGGTCAGGTTGTAGACTCCGCTGCGCCCAGCCAGTCCCGCGCCCGAAGACCCCATTACCTGCGCCAGAATATTCGCCGTCCCTTGCGCAATGCATTCGCTCGTCGTCGGCGCGCCTGTCTGATCATCCACAATGCGCAATTCAGAGCGCTCCCCTGCCAGCTTCAACATGGTCAGCAGAAAGTTGTTCCCACGGGCCCCGTAAACCCAACTCGTTCGCAGAATCAAATACTCGCAGCCGGATGCCGCGATCGCCTCGTCGCCCGCCAGCTTTGTCTTCCCGTAGACGTTTTGAGGATTGGGAGTATCGGTCTCTTCGTATTCACCCTGTTTAGTGCCGTCGAACACGTAGTCGGTCGAGTAATGCACCAGGATGCTTCCCATGCGTTTGGCTTCCTCAGCAAGCACGCCCGGCCCCGTGCCATTGATTGCCATCGCAATCTCCGGTTCGTCTTCCGCCTTGTCCACCGCGGTGTATGCAGCCGCATTCACCATCACCGCCGGCTCCACTGAGCGCAGCGCAGCGAGCAGCGAATCCGGCTTTTTGAAATCGATCTCGGGATAGTCGAACGCCGTCACTTGCCCCAGGCAAGCCAGCTTGTGGCGCAATTCCCATCCCACCTGCCCGACACGTCCAATCACCACGATCCTACTATTGCGCATGCGCTCCCCTTGCCAGAAACCCCGCCTCAAACACTTCCGATTCGCGAAACGCCTTCCCCGCCGCATCCTTCCCGGAAAGGATCGGCTCACCCGTGAGCGGCCAAACAATACCCAGGTCGGAATCGTTCCATAACACCGTGCGCTCAAATTGCGGAGCGTAATAGTCCGTTGCCTTGTAAACAAAATCCGCGGACTCCGAGAGTACATAGAAACCATGTGCAAGCCCCGAAGGCAGCCAGAACACACGCTTGTTCTCCGCCGACAATTCAACGCCCGCCCATTTTCCGAACGTAGGTGATTCGCGGCGCATATCAACGGCAACATCAAACACAGCCCCGCTCACAACCCGAACCAGCTTCCCCTGCGGCTGAGTGATCTGGTAATGCAAACCACGAAGCACGTTCCGCTGCGACCGCGAATGATTATCCTGCACAAATTCGGCGTCGATTCCAATGCGCCGCATCTCGCGGGCATTAAAGCTTTCCATAAAAAAACCGCGCTCGTCGCCGAACACGGCCGGCTCAATAATCAGCACGTCAGGGATTTCCGTGGCCCGCGCTTTCATTCAATCGAACTCCGGTCTCTCAATATCTCCCGCAGGTAGTCGCCGTAGCCATTCCGGATTCCCTGGGCCAGCTTTTCCAATTCTTCCGCGTTGATGAACCCTGCGCGATACGCAATCTCTTCCGGGCAAGCCACCTTCAATCCCTGCCGCTTCTCAATAATCTGAACAAACGAACTGGCTTCCAAAAGCGAGTCATGGGTACCTGTATCAAGCCAGGCGATACCCCGGCTCATGGTTTGCACCGCAAGCTGCCCCCTCTTCAGGTAGCACCGGTTTACGTCGGTGATCTCCAGTTCGCCACGCGGTGACGGCCGCAGATCCGCAGCGATATCCAGGACCTGGTTGTCGTAGAAGTAGAGTCCCGTCACCGCATATCTTGACTTGGGATGCGCCGGTTTTTCTACCAGGCCGATTGCCTTGCCCGCAGCGTCCAGCTCCACCACCCCATACCGCTCCGGATCCTTCACCGGGTAGGCAAATATAGTGGCTCCCGAAGGCTGCGCCGACGCGGATTGCAACATCGCCGCCAGCTGATTTCCGAAGAAAATGTTGTCGCCCAGAACTAACGCGCAGTCGTCCTGCCCTACAAAGTCACGCCCAAGAATGAAGGCCTGCGCCAGTCCTTCGGGGTTCGGTTGGACGACGTAACTCAACGACATTCCCCACAGCGATCCATCCCCCAGCAACTGCTCGAATCGCGGCGTATCCTGCGGGGTTGAAATCACCAGCACGTCGCGAATGCCCGCCAGCATCAACACGCTCAGCGGATAATAGATCATCGGTTTGTCGTAAATGGGAAGCAGTTGCTTCGATACCGCATGCGTAATCGGGTAAAGACGCGTTCCCGATCCCCCGGCAAGAATGATGCCCTTGCGTCTGCTCATCGGCTCGCAGCCCCCTCGCGGCTAGCGGGAGCATACTGCAGCTTGATCCAATCCCGGTATGATCCGCTCGTGACGTGCTCCACCCATTCAGGGTTGTCCAGATACCACTGAATCGTTTTGCGCAACCCGTCTGCAAAGGTTTCGCGGGGACGCCAACCCAATTCCCGCTCGATTTTTCCTATGTCGATGGCATACCGGCGATCATGCCCAGGGCGATCCTTCACAAATGTGATCAGCCGCGCGTGCGTCGCCCCGGCTGGCCTCAACTCATCCAGAAGCTCACAGAGCTGCCTCACCAGGTCCAGGTTCGACATCTCGTGCCCGCCGCCAATGTTGTATGTCTCCCCGGGAACGCCGCGCGCCAGTGCCGTCCGGATCCCGTCGCAATGGTCTGCAACATAAAGCCAGTCGCGCACGTTCTGGCCGTCGCCGTATACAGGCAGGGACAGGCCCTTCAACGCATTCATAATCATCAGAGGAATTAGCTTCTCCGGAAACTGGCGAGGGCCATAGTTGTTCGAGCAATTTGTTGTCACCACCGGCAAGCCGTAAGTGTGATGGTAGGCCCGCACCAGGTGATCGGAAGCCGCCTTCGAGGCCGAATAGGGGCTATTCGGCGCGTAGGCCGTCTCTTCTGTGAATGCCGGCGCGGTTGGTGTCAGAGATCCATAAACCTCGTCGGTTGAAACATGCAGAAACCTGAATTCGCTCTGTTCTTCCGGCGGAAGCTCCCGCCAGTATCCTCGAACAGCTTCCAGCAGCTGGAAAGTTCCCTCTATGTTGGTGCGAATGAACTCTGCCGGCCCCAGAATGGATCGGTCCACGTGACTCTCTGCCGCAAAATGGACGATCGATCGAGGACGATGCTCACCCAGAACGCGGCGAATCAGCGCACCGTCCACAATGTCCCCGCAAACGAACCGGAAGCGGCTGTCCTGCTGCACTGAAGCCAGGCTCTCCATGTTCCCCGCATAAGTCAGCTTGTCAAAAACCGTCACCGGAGCGTTCTCTTCAGACAGCCACTGCAGCACGAAATTGGAACCGATGAAACCGGCGCCGCCGGTTATAAAAACGGGCGCATTCATCGGCATCTTCTTCCACCTTTCGTGTTAGGCTCCAGCTCCCGGAACCGTCTGTCGCAAGTGTCGCCAACCCCATGCATTCGATGCTAAAGGACGTTGATCGCGGCGGCCCCGAGCGCAAGCTGCGAGAACACCTGAGTCCAATCCAGGAAATTGCGCATTGCGGTGGGTCGCAGAACCTTGTCCGGCACAACAATTGTGTCTCCAGGGTTCAGGCGGAGCTCGTTGAATGAGTTGCCGCCGCTCCATAGGGTGCCGCTATTGGCACCCACCTTGCTCACCACAGAACCGTCGGCACGAATCACGAAGGAGTGACGCGAGTCCGCATTGCGATTCGCTCCGCCCGCCAGTTTCAAGTATTGGCCCACTGTTCGGGAAGGTTGATACAAAAATGAATTCTGGTCATACACCGCACCCACAACATTGATCATGGAAGGCGCAAAGGGAACAACAAACTTGTCTCCGTTTTCAAGGTTGATGGCCGGCACGTCATCGACGTTCGAGTTTTTCGGCTGGAATTGCAAAACAATGCGTCCTGTCGCCCTGATCTGGCTGAGACGCGCCGTCAATTCCTGTCCCGCAGTGCGAGAGGCGGTTAGGTCCATGACCGATGAGGCGTTTGAGGATCCCGAAACTGCAAGCGCCTGCGTGCCCCGCGCAGTCTCCGCGCTCACCTCACGCACGTACTCATCAAGGCGCTGCTGTTGGATCACCCGCGTGGATTCCCGGGTGAAATCCGATCCGTAAAGATAGGCCCTCGGCGTCAAGCCTCCCGCTCGGCGCACCAGGTCCCGCAAGGTCTCCCCCGGCTGTACGCTGTAGATACCGGAGCGGACAAACTCGCCTTCCAGGTCCACGTACTTGGTTTGCTGGTCAAGCGGAACCACGATGTCAGCTTGCGAAAAGATCGTAATGGTATCGCCCGGTTGCAACAGCAGATCCTGACTGGCATCGCGGTTCAGAACCAGCCGGCCCAGGTCGAACGGGATCAGCGATGTCTTGAGAGTCTCCGCGTCAAGCCGCTCAATCACCGCATAGTTCCAGTTGATGTCGGGAGCCGCCAGGTGCACATCGTTCCGTTTCCCTTGTCCCGGGGCGCCGCTGGCGCGCAACTGCGCGAGTTGGGAAGAGCCTATTGTGGCACTGCTTCCCGTCCCGCCCACCTGCTGCTCGCCACCCGTTTGAGGCGCTGGCGTCAAAGCTTGCGTCAGGGTCTGCTGCGTAACTGAAGTGGTCAGCCCCCTGTCAGAGGTTTCCGAAGGCCGCTGCCCCTCCCCGATGGTCGATATCGCACCTTCGAACTCTGGTCCCGGCAAGCCCAGATGGCTCCGTTTCCACCAGTAGTCCCGGCTCACCAGCGAATCCCGATCTGGAATCAGGTCGCTCAAATGCATGCCTTCGTGCCAGCCGAACCGCCCCGGATTGGCCACATTCCCTCGCAGAGTGACCGTCTTCTCGTATGCTGGCACAATCGAATGAACCCGCAGGATGTCCCCGTCGGTAAGCGGTGTGGCCAGACCGGCAGCGTCAAATGGGAATTCCACCGCCTGGCGAAGCTTGCCGTCTCCCGTGCGTTCCAGCGAAATCCGTGCGTTAGAGGACAGCGCTGTGGTTTTCCCCGCCGCATCCAGCAAATCGGCGATCGTCTCCCCAGCGCGCATCTCGTAAATTCCAGGATTGTGGATGCTGCCGGCGATCGCTACCTGCATGCCAACCGGCGGAATGCTCAGCACGTCTTCAGGCATCAATGGAACATCCTTCGACTTGTCGCCTCGCAGCAACAGCGCATACAAGTCAAAGTCCGCAATTGTCTTCCCATCCCGGTTCACCAAAATGTGGCGCAAAGAACCCTGAGGAGATGGACCACCACTGGCAAACAAGGCATTCACAAGCGTACTCAACGAACTGACCGTGTACGCCCCCGGCCGGCGTACCTGCCCGGTTACATAAATCTGCATCGAGCGAATCCGCCCAATGTCCACCGAAAGATCAAAATTGCGGAAGGTCCGCCCTACCGCCGCGCGCAAGTGCTGATCCAGCGCCGAGAACTGCAGGCCGGCCACCTGCACCGCTCCCACCTGAGGGAGAAAAATGCTGCCGGATCGGTCCACCCGCACGTTCCCGCTGTAGTTGATCTGGCCCCAGATGCGAATTCGCAATTCATCGTCGGGTCCAATCACGTACCCCGGCGTGGCCGGCGCCAAGTCGTCAGGCGAAAATGTGGATGGAACATTCTGGAAAAGATTCGCTCCAAAGATGGGAAGGAGTTGGCCGGTAGTCGCGGCAACGAACTTCTGAAACTCCGTCGGCATTGAAGGCGGATACGTTTGTTGCGTCGGACCCGGAATCTGCCGGTTCCCCCGGCTCAGGGGAGAGGTTTCCGCCGTCGTCGCCGTAATTCGCCTCGGAGTTACGGCCGGGGTTTCATCCCCCGGCAACTGCAGATTCTGCCCAAGGCTTTGCCCGCAGTCCACGCCCGTTGCCAGAAGCGGATCCGCACAGTCAGTAGAAGAACTCTGCTGAGAATTGCCGGATTGATCCAAGCCCTGGCTTTGGGCATAGATTTGTGAGGAGGCCGCGCATAATAACAGCGCGAAGCACCAGAAAATGCGCATTTTCATAGACGTGTTTTATTTCCCTGCATTCCACGCTCAGGCAGCAACCAGACATGCGCTTTCGCACCTTGTGATTGGAGGCGGATGAAAGCAGAAGATCCCTGCATTCGCCGGCGAATCTACCTGTACTTCGATTATAGAGACAAAGACCGCGAACCGTTTTCAAAAACCAGGCCGGATATCCCAGCCATACAGTGGATACCCAAAGCAATCAACAGAACCCGGATTCTGCCGCGGCTACAGGAATCCGGCCCTAGGAGGCGCCAATTCGGCGAAGTACCGCCGGAATGGTCCGGAATAGAATCACGAAATCGCCGCCCAGACTCCAGGTCTGTACATACTGCGCATCCAGCTTTGCCCGCTTATCGTAATCGATATGGCTACGCCCGGAAACCTGCCAAAGCCCGGACAATCCAGGAGTCGCACTCATATAAGCCGAAATCAGATTTCCATACAAAACCGTCTCTGCCTCGACGATAGGCCGCGGCCCAATCAATGACATGTCCCCGCTCAATACGTTCAGCAGTTGAGGAAGTTCATCCAGGCTCCATTTGCGGAGAAATCCCCCCACCCTGGTAATCCTCGGATCGCGCAGATGCTTATGCATCCTCCACTCCAGAACCTTGGCGCCCGCTTCCGTCTCCGCAATGCGGGCTCTCTGCGCGGCGTTCCGATGCATGGAACGAAACTTCCAGATGCGAAAAAGCCGGCCATTACGGCCAATCCGGGATTCACGATAAAAGATGGGCCCACTTGAAGTCATAAGAATCAGGGCTGCGATCACAAGGCCGGGAAGCGCAAATGCGGCAATCATGATCAGCGAGAAAGTTACGTCGAATGCCCGCTTCACGTACCGGTAGCGCCAGGAATCTACCGGCGCTTCTCTATAGATTAAGAAATCCGCTGAGTACATGTGCTCGGAGACAATTGCGTCTCCATCCTGCACCGTAACGGCACTCTCATTCAGGGATTGATATTGCGTCCTTCTCACAGATCCTCCCGTTGGAAGTAATGGGCATAAGAGTGGATTCACTATACGCCAATCGATACCGGGTCGTTGCTCTGTGCGATCAATCTGCAATTCTCATTGCGATCAAAGACAAAACCTTGGCACGAATTGCGCAGTAGCACTATTTGACACTTTGAATTCATATTCCGCAAAACCGACGGGAACAGCCAAGAGAACTCATCAATCACAAGGACTCAAATACAACAAGAATTCAATTACCTGGCGAACACACTCTGCGAAAAATCGATTCTTCTCAATGTCCGGTAAGTCTCCCCGGTGATCTATGATCATTGGACGATTGAATAAGACATTGGGGTACCAGCGATCGCGCCCGCCTATCATATCGCAAACACTCGCCCCCCAGCGAGCCTTTCAAAATGATGAATCTTAAACAGGCGAACCCCCATTGTGCATTGCACAGAATCCAGTAAGAACAAATGAGGATCTGAGCTTCACTTCCGGGTGCTGATCATTCCTAAATACTACATCGTGCAAACCCTATCGGCAAGAAAAAGTGTCGCGAGAAGAAACATTTGACCTTATGTTTACGTATTTGTTGACTACTTATATAACATCGCCTGAGTCCCGTCAGCCACAGTCGTGTCGCCCAATTCCTGCCTCTGAAGCTCAAGCAAAATACCGATCGGCGCGCCCTTCGTTATACCCGTTTGCTGGGCGAGACAGCGACAGTCGCAACACGTTTTTCAAAAAACATGTGAGAAGGTCAGACCACTGATGGTTTTTTGAAATCTCCGGTTTCTGACAAGTAATCAGCTAATCCCGGCCAAGATAGCCACATATATCTAACCCGAAGCCTTTTGCGTACTGAGTCGCCAGGGCTTCGCACATGAACTTACTGGTCGCGTCCAGGGTCAACAGGCGCACGGGAGCGGATTCATCCAGCCCCGTCTCAGTTTGACTTGAACGATAGACGTGGACAGTGCTCACGTGGACAATGCGGGGGCGGAGTTCGGGTTCCTGCACGGCCTCAAACAGGTTCAAAGTGCCCCCAACATTCACATTGTAGGTCAGCCGTGGGTCCTTGAAGCTGCTTACGACGTGAGCAATGGCAGCGAGATGGTCGGTGTGACCCGGGCGAGTTTCAGCCAGAATCATGCATAAGCCCTCATAGTCGCGGATGGCCGTGCGGAAAACCTCGACGTTCTCGGGTAGATCCTGACCCTGGACTGGTTTGTCAATACTAAATCCCAGCCCCGTGACCTCACAACCTTTCGCGTTCAGCATCGCGGCCAAGTGCGGACCAACAAATCCGCCAACCCGGTAACAAGGGCTCTCACAGGCAATACTCCGATCCACTGGCGGCAGCTACACCGGCTGCGATGTGCCTGCGCTGACGGCGCAGGTCCTCTTCAACCATCATATGGACGAGTTGCTCGAAGTCGACATCCGGTGACCAGCCCAGCGCCTTGCGTGCATAGCTGGAATCGCCGCAGAGATAGTCCACCTCGGCGGGACGCAGCAACGCAGGATCCACGACAACATAGTCGTGCCAGTCCAGGCCCACATACTTGAAGGCCGTTTCGATCAATTCGCGGACTGACTTGCTGACCCCGGTGGCCACCACATAGTCCTCCGGGGAATCAGCCTGCAGCATCATCCACATGGCGCGCACATAATCCCCCGCGAAGCCCCAATCCCGCTTTGCCTCCACGTTGCCAATGGTCATCTTATCCAGCAACCCGAGTTTGATTTGAGCCACGGCGTTCGAAACCTTGCGGGTAACAAACTCAAGTCCGCGGCGGGGCGACTCGTGATTGAAGAGGATGCCCGAGCACGCAAACATGCCGTAGCTTTCGCGATAGTTGATCGTGGCGTAGTGTCCGTAGAGCTTGGAAACGCCGTAAGGACTTCTTGGATGGAACTTGGTGTTCTCGGTCTGCGGCGGAGCGGTCGAACCGAACATCTCGCTGGAGGAAGCCTGGTAAAAACGGATCTTGGGATTCTCGGACTTGATGGCTTCAAGGATGCGCGTCACCCCGAGAGCGGTGAACTGGCCAGTTAGTTCAGGCTGGCTCCAGGAAGTAGCAACAAAGGACTGCGCGGCAAGGTTGTATATCTCGTCAGGCTCGCTCTCTCGAATGGCGTTGGCCAGCGAATTCTGATCGAGTAAGTCTCCAGCGAGCACGGTAATATCGTTCAGCAGATGCGATATGCGCTCTACGTTCATGCTGCTGCTGCGCCGCACCAGTCCGTAAACTTTATATCCCTTGGTTAGCAGGAGTTCGGCTAAATAGGACCCGTCCTGGCCAGTAATGCCCGTAATCAACGCGGACTTTTTCATGTATTGTCTTACATGCCTCAATCAAAGTTATCATGCTATGCCCCTCTCCTATTGGCGCATCAATGACCGCCTACTTATTGCAAATGCCTTACTCCAAATGAAGAATATGGAGCAGACCCAGGGAATGGTGCAAATCGACAGCCTGACGCGTGCCTTAATCGAGTTCGCTGCACAACTGCGCGCGGACGTGGACGATACCCTCTGCCGGCAGATGAGCGAAAAGGGCCTGGACTAAGACAGCGGCCGATGTTCACGCGATGATCGCCGCCGAGATGCCGCAGTAAGGCCGCATCGCCCATAGCCTGCCCTGGGCGCAGTCGAAGGGTTCCGCTTCTGACGCATGGGAGTGTGGAAGCATGTGCCTATTCATCGCGGCTTTTTCGCGATGAGCGGGCGACCGCTAGACAACGCATCCATGCCCTGCTGGTTGTTCAGTATCGGCTCATGTTTTACAGGTTGTTTATCAGGACATCCCTACACATTGTCCCGTGGCCTCCTTTACACTTCCGCGCGAGTACCTGCCGCACAGCGGATACCGCGTTTGCTTTTTCTCTCTCCCACCGCAGGTGCCCGTCCCGGAGGGACAGGTCGAAAATAGTCCCGTGGTGGAGCGAAGCGGAACCCGGGGTAAGCCCCCCAATACGATCTAGCCTCCTGGATGGGCACTGCGAATCTGCGGCAACCTACCCCGCGCGAAATCCTTCCGGGCTTTGCTTTTTAAGATGGCGTCGCGGAAGCGGCAGCGGGCAGGCCCATCGGGGCGAGTCTACTCCCGATGACGCCAGAATCGGAAGGCAAATCCCAGTGCAATTGCACAGAAAGAATCAATGTAAAGCATTCTTTATCAATAGGTTAAGGCAATAACTCGTGTAGAATCAGCGCATTTTGGAATATGCGGCTAATTCTCTGCAACCCATTTCCTCGTTTAGTTCAACTCTCAGCAACCCAAAACGCGTGGGCGGGCTGCCCGGTAGGTTCATGTCTCAAAGAATCCCAACCCTCTGAGCAGCCTTTTCAGCTATGTAGGACAACCCTCCGAGCGCACGTTTCGCGGGTCGCAATTGGAATCTATCGATCGCGCGCTTCCCCCGTCGGAAGGAACGCCACTCCGGAAATTTCCTCCCCCGATGCCAGCACATCCCTCAGCCGCTCCGGATTGGCCCCGCTGCGGCAGACGGCTGCCACAAGCATGCGCAGTGCCGTGGCCGGAGTAGTCTCCGGTTGAAGACGGAAAATCCAGGGGACATTATTTGAAGTCAGCGATCGGTCGCCGCTCAACGCCAGCACCGGCACAAAGCTCTTCAGCGCCAATTGCTCCGCCAGGTGGCTCGAGTCCCGGTCCAGCGCCACAATTGCAATCGCATGCTCGTCCATCAGCGCATGAACCAGCGCGGTTGAGGCTGCGCCCCAATTCTGATCGCTCTCCACCGGCAGCAGCTTCCATGGCCGGCCCTTTGCCGCACCAAACGCAACCTCCGCCCGCACCTGGGGCGACGAGGCGACCTCAGCCGCCTTAGGCCCAAACAGGATCAATTGAATCGGCCCCGCAGGCACATCCCCTTGGTTCGGCCCGTTGTAGCTCACCCCGTCCTCGTCGACCCGCGCATACGGCACTTGCGACGCTGCTGCTCCTTGATCCGCAACATGCATCTCCTGCCGCGCCAGCGGCGCCAGCCCCACCGCAGGTGGCTTCACCGGGGGGGGCTCTTTCTCCATCGTGGCAACCCGATAGCTGATCGCCCCATTGTGTACCGTGCCAAGGTACAACGGCGCTACATTCTTCTGGTTGGGATCGAAAATCATTGTCCCGGTTACGCCCTCGTATTCCTCGATATTGGCCAACGCATCGTGAATTCTCGCTCGATTCAGCCCCGCCTTGCAGATCGAATCCAACAGCGCGTTCATCGTGTCAAAAGCCAAAGAAGCAAACTGCTCCGGTTTTTCGTGGAAGCGATCCTCGAATCGCCGATTGAAATCCAGCCACCGCGGGTCTTTCCTTGTAGGATCGTAGGGGTAAACGGCCTCAAAACCTTCCGCGTCATCACCCGCCTCTTTCAACAGCGTGTCGCCCAGTGTTCGATACGCACCAAAGACCCGCTGCTTCATTCCCGCCGCGTGCATCTGCTTCAGAATCCTTGCTGCATCTGCCTCGTCGCACCACAACACAACGGCATCCGCGCGCGAATTCCGAATGACCCTGAGCTGCCTGCTGAAATCCTCATCGCCTGGAAAGAAAATCTGTTCCATCACCACGGGGTGACTCAGCCGCCGCGAGACGTCGATGAATTTGCTCACGCCGAAGCGCCCGTAGCGATTGTTCACCCGCAACAACGCCACACGCTTCAGCCCCAACTCGGTATAGATGTGTCGGGCCAGTGTCAGCCCCTGCACCCTGTCATCCTGCAAGTCGGTAAAATACCACGGGATGTATGTCTCAGGAATGGTCGGATCGGTCGACGCCGAATTCACAATGGGGATTTCCGCGCGCAACGCCACACGCAGCGCAATGTGCGTGGACTCGGAGTTGATTGACCCGAAGATAGCCCAGTCTTTGTCGTCATAAACCATCTTGACCACTTCATTGGAAGCCGAACCCCATATCGTCGGATCCGTCGGCCGCTCTCCGCCATACACAGCCTTGGCCTGCCAATTGTCGTAGTCGTTGTGCGGCATTAGCTTGAACGGCTTACCCCCGTAGCCGCCACGCGCATTGGCTTCTTCCACCGCCAATTGCGCCCCATGCAGCATCCGCAATCCAAACACCGAGTCAGGGTTCTGCTCGATCGGTCCAAAAAAACCGATGCGCACCTCGCTCAAATTCTTTGGCTCCGGAACATCCCGTCCGGCCCCAGTGTAAATATTGGGATGGGTGTAGTTCACATCGTAGGGCGCCGCGAACTTGGAGTAGGGACTCATGTCTGCCGGTTCACCGGCATACGGAGTAACCTCGCGATCCTTAGGCGGTCCCGGCGGATGCGCCCCACACTCACAAACTTTGGCGCCGCTGCCCGCGGCCTTCGTCGCATCCTGCGCCGCGCAACTTACGCCTGCGCTCCAAACCGCTGCGCAGACTGTAACCAGCAACCATCCCTTACTCATTGCAACTAGCCCTTGCTTTCTTCCTTCTTGTCCGTGCGGAACATCGCGATCGCTTCAATCTCGATCAACAACTCCGGCCGGCACAGATGCGCCTGGATCCCTGTCGAAGCGGGCAACGGATCAAGCCCCTGCTCCTTGAAGAATTCCGTGCGCCCTGCATTGAACACGTCGTAATCGCGATCGATATCGCGCAGGTAGCAGCTGGTGCGCACAATATCGTGCCAAGTCGCGCCCTCGCTCTTCAAGAGGCCGGTGATGTTGTCGAACGTCCGCCGAAGCTGCGCCGAAAAGTCCCCAATGTGCACGCTCACGCCGTTTTCGTCGATTGAAGCGGTGCCCGAAATCAGGAGGATCGTAACCCCGCCGATATCGATTCGCATGCCGCGCGAAAATGAACTCGGCTTCGCATAGTGAAAGGCTTCGTTGAGAACACCATGGTTTGTCATGGCGCGTTTTTCGATAGGTGCGTGTCCAATGGCTTCCAGAATTTCTGCAAATGCATTCATGTTTGTACTTCTCCTTATGTCCTTATGGATGTTGTCGAATCCCGTGGCTCAACCCCTTCGCGGTCGCAACCCAAATATCATCACCCGCAAGGTCGATACCGAGTACATAGTTGTGCGCCGGCGCTGTCGTTACTGGAATAGACGTAACCTTTCCCGCTCCGTTGCGCACCGTCATCTCCGGTTTGCCGTCTTTCAGTCCCGGCCTATAGACAGCCCAGTTCACGCCGTCAAAATACGCCAACCCCTTGTCCGTACCAAACCACGCGCGCTTGCCGTCCACGCCCTTTACGAAATTCGTAAAGTTCGACGGCAGTCCGCTGTCTTTCGTCAGAAAATTGTGCCAGTAGCGCCCGTCATAGTGGCTGTCCCCAAAGTACGTGGCCGCCCATAAAACATTGTCCACATAACTGACTGATGTGACAATCTCGTGAATGAGCCCCTGATCCTTAAAAAGCACTATCTCGTTTTCGCCATCCGGATCGTCGTACTTGTCCCAGCGCCCTGTCTTCTGATCATACTCAAGCACGCCGCTACCCCATATCCCGTAGTAAACCTTTGTGGGCGTGGCAGAAACCGCATAGGCCCATATCTCTATCATCGGCGTATTGCGTTCGTTGTAGAGCGTCCACTGCCCCGTCCGCAGATCCAGCCGGCAACCGCCCGCAGCCGTTGCCACCCAAACGTTTTCGCCCTCCACGCTCACCCCGTACACCACGTCGTTGCTCAGTCCAGAGTTCAGTTGCGTGAAGCTGTCGATGCGGCCCCCGGAGATGCGGCTCAGCCCCGCCATCGTCCCCGCCCACACGTCCCCGGTCTGCGCGTCCAGAGCCAGCGAGAGCACCGCTCGATGCGCCAACCCATCCGCGGTCGTGTACGCCTTCCATGCGTGATTCTCATAGAGCGCCAACCCGTTGTCCGTTCCCGCCCAAACACGTTTGCCATCCACCAGCACGGCATAGACGTGATCGTTGGGTAGCCCGTTCGCCGTCGTAAAATTCTCAAAGCGGAAGCGCGGCAGTTCCGGCAGCACCGCAGTCGCAGCGATCGAGGCATGAGGCTTTTGCGGCGCAGACGGAGGGTTCGCGGCAAACGCAGACATGCAGAGACCCGCCATTCCCGAAGCCGCCAAAATTGCCAGTTCGTGTCCCATCTTCATCGCGTCCTCAAATACTCAACCAGGTCGTTCAGTTCGTCCTTGGTCAAATCGTTCGTCCGTCCGTGCTTGTCATCCGGGTTGTAGACCGTCCAAATCTCTTCCAGCGTCCGCGCCGACCCGTCATGCAAATAGGGCGCCGTCAGCGCAATGTTGGTCAGCGGCGGCGATTTCAGTAGCCCGGCATTATCCAGCGCCTTGTGCGTCCCCACATTAAAGAGCTTCTGGTTCGTTCCCTTAGGCCCGCTGTGGCAATACACGCAGCGGTTGGTCTCCGCAATCGGATTCCCGAACTTATCCACACTCCGCTCGAAGATCGCCTTACCCCGTTCCTGAGCCGCCGTCAATTCGTACCCTGGAAGCTTCCAACGGTTCGGCCGCGGCTCAATGCTTCGGACAAACACGGCCAGATCGGAAAGTGTCAGGTCGTCGTAGTTCTCCGACCGCCAGAAGTATTTCTCCGTCCTCGGTCCGCACTCCGTAGGAATATTCGGATTCGTGCCCGTCCACTTATACGGTTCGGTACCCTTCACGCCTTCAAGCAACTTGTTGTCCACAATGTTGCGGCCAAACCCATCCGGCTCCAGATTCCATGTCAGCCCATCGAAAGTCGAATCAATATGGCAGTTGGAGCAGCCAATCTGTCCCTGAAACGAATAGCGCGCGGTATAAAAAGTCTGTTCCCCATGCCGCAGCGCCGAGACTTCCTTAGGCCCGTCCAGCTTGATCGTTGTCTCCACACGATTCGTTCGCGTATCAATCACGCTGATCGTATCGTCCAGCCGGTTTGCCACAAACAGCTTCTGTCCATCCGGCGTCAGCGTCAGTCCGCGCGGATTCAGCCCCACCGCAATCCGCGTCGCCACGTAATTGGCGCTCGCCGAAAGATCCTGCGTAAACGGCTGTGGATGCGCGTGAATGTACTTCAACAGCCTCGCCACGTCGATCACCGTCACTATCTCTGACCCGCCGCTGGTCACATAGATCCGCGACTTGTCCGGCGCAATCGCCACACCGAACGGCTGTGATGCATAGCGCTCCAACTCATCCAGCGGCACTTCCACTGTCCTGCCCATGTCCGCGCCAAACACCGTCAGCGTATCTTCGAACGCTCCACCATGTTCCAGGTGCGCCAGCGTCACAAGATTCTTCGGGTGATACTCAGCCACCACACCCAGCCGTCCGTCACTCGAAAACACTGCATGAAATACGCCCGCGACCGCACGCAGCGGCATCCGCTCTACCACCACCGCGCGCACAGCATCAATCACCGTAATCTCCGACTCCGGCGCCGTCCGATACGGTGATGCCTTCGGATAAATATGTGTCGCGTAGATCTTTTTTCCATCCGGTGACATTGCCATGTAACTCGCACCGCGCCCCGCCAACAACCGCTTCTCTTCCGCGCCCGTCTCCGCATCCAGCACCGCCACGTCATTGCTGATGCGGTTCGCCACAAACAGCCGCTTACCATCACGGTCTTCCACCACACTCGATGGCTCCGCCCCCACCGGCCACGTAGCAATCACCGCCAGCGTGTTCGTATCGATCACCGAAAGCGTGTCGTCCCACGAGTTCGTAACGAATAGCCGTTTGCCATCAGGCGAAAACGCGAATCCCCGCGGCACGCGCCCCACAGCCATCCTCTTGATCACCGCATAATTCGCCGCATCCAGCACTCTGATCTCTTCGCTTCCCTGGCACAGGACGAATAGCCGCGCACCATCCGGAGAAAGCAGAACCTCCAGCGGCGATGCGTAGGCTACATCCTCCGCTGTCCGAGCTTCCTCACCCGCATGAACCCCTGGCCCGATCCCCAGCGCCACCACAGTCAACAATGCAGCCAACAGCGACAGTCCCGCTCCCAATCCAACCCGTAACACGCCCCGTGCCCCATCTGTCATCCTGAGCGAGCGAAGCGAGTCGAAAGACCTGCTTCTTGCAACTCTGCAGAATGAATGGGAGAGCAGTACCTCCGCTCTCGAATTGGTGTCGCGGTTCCTCACTTAGCCTCTTCCACCGTCAGCACGCGATCAACACCCACCTTCTCCAGCGTCTGCTCGCGCCCACTAGGCCAATGCACAATCAGCTTGTCGATCGTCGTAGCCGTGCCCAGCCCAAAATGCAGCCGCCCATCATCCTGCGATAAGTACCCCGATCCCGCAACGCGCTCAGCAGTCCATCGCTTGCCCGCCACGTCCACCTCAACCCGTGCCCCAATCCCATCGCGATTGCTCTTCGTTCCCTTGAGCTTCACTTCCACCCAGTGCCCCGTACCCGTCGAAACGTTATGCACCAGCGTTCCCCGCCCGCCAAGGTTTACCACGAACGCATCCACCTTGCCGTCGTTCATGTAGTCCGCAAAACACGCGCCCCGCGCCGTCGTCCGGTCACTCAGCACCGGCCCCGCCTCGCGTGACACATCGGCGAACTTCCCTGCGCCAACACCGCGAAACAGCGTGTGCTCCTGCGGAATCAAATGAATCAGTCCGCCATGAAAAATCAGAATGTCGAGCAGCCCATCGTTGTCGAAGTCATAGATCCCCGTGCCCCAGCTCACGTACTGTGCATTCACCTGCGACACGCCCGTCTCCGCGCCAATGTCCTCGAAACTCATCTTCCCCGTGTTATGCAGCAGCCGGTTATAGTGCCCGTCCGTCACCCACAAATCCAGGACACCGCGTCCTTCGAGATCCGCAAACACCGGCCCCATCGACGAAGTCGACTCGCCATTCTGCCCATAAGCCGTTCCCGTATCGCTGCCAATCTCTTCAAACGTCCCGTCATGTTTGTTGTGAAACAGGAAGTTCTCCGTCCGATCGTTGGCGACGTAAATGTCGTCCCATCCATCGTTGTCGAAGTCCGCCGCCGTCACGCCCATGGTCCGCCCGACAAACGCGCTGATGCCCGACTTCTCGCTCACATCGGTAAACGTCCCGTCACAGTTGTTGTGAAACAACTGGTTCGTTTCGCCCTCATAATCCAGCGGCCCCGGATAATTCGTCGGCGCATAAAATGCGCGGTACTTGGGATCGAACTTCACATACCGGCCCACAAACAGGTCCACGCATCCGTCCTTGTCGTAGTCCAGCCACGTCGAGCTGATCGCCCACCCATCCACCTTGATCCCGGCCTTCTCCGTCACATCCGTAAAGTGCCCGTTGCCGTCGTTGTGATAGAGAACCACTTTGCCGTAGCCCGTCACCAGCAAATCTTCGTTGCCGTCGTTGTCGTAGTCCGCCGCAGCCACCGCATCCGAATACATATCCGGATTCAATCCCGCCTTCTCCGTTACATCCGTAAAATGCCCGCCGCCGTCATTGCGATAAAGGTGATTGTGCGGAGGCGTTGCCGGCTTCTCTTTCAACGGATACGGATGCATCGAATCATCCAGCGGCCGTCCATTCACCACGTAAAGCGACTGTAACCCGGAATTGTTGAAGTCAAACCACACGCACCCCGCGCCGGTGCCCTCCAGCAGCGAACCCAACTTCTCTGACCCAAAGCTATGTGTGAAATGAATGCCAGATGCGTCAGTCGCATCCTCAAACTTGATCTGCGGTGCATTCGACGAACCTGCCAGCGATGGAGCAGAAACTGCCTGCACTGCCATTGTTTGCGCCGGAGCCGACGGCGCAATCGCACCAGAAGTTTGCGCAATACCAGACGCGACGAAAAAGGAAGCCACACGCATTAAAACAAGAAAACGACTCATCATTTCAGTTGCCCCTCGGCGAATCGCCCTTCGAAGCATCCACTGGCTTAGCTCCGGTCAAGTCCACGGGAATCGTGGTGTGCAAGAGCACTGCGGCCACGTGATTTTCCGGCGACCGCTCCGGTCCCGCATGGCACCCCACGCAATAACGTTGCTCGCCGCCACGAATCCAGAACCATCCGTGCTCCTGCCGTATCACCGCGCCCTTCGCATCCAGCAGCGCAAATCGAATTGGCTTGTCCGCAGGCACCTTCACCAAAAACGATCCATCCGATTCCACCGGCGCAGTCCCCATCGCCATCGCGCGTCCCTGCGCATCCAACGTCTCCAGCCGCACCTGTGCCGGCGCAACCTTCAAATCCCCTTCGCGCGACTGTCTGGCATCCAGCGCCATCATGTTTGCGTAATCCCACGCATGCAATCCAGACGGATGCCGCTTCGGCCGCGTTCTCGCCGCCACCACCACAGGCTCCACAACGTCCTCGCCATTCACAGCCAGCGCCGTCTTCAACGCCGCTGCACCTGCCTTTGCCCCATCGCCCGGCTCCCACGACTTCAGCGCATAGTGTGCGCCAGCCGCAGCCCGCGCGCTCACCAGCCATGCACCAGACGCTGTCTCCGCAATCCCGCCCGCGTACTCCGCATGTGGCGCAGCAACCGCCGCCTCATGTGCCAGCGGTGAAGTAAACCGCGCCAGCGATTCCCCATGCGTAAACACCACATCGCCCGATGCCAACTGCACCCCGCCCCATCGTGCCCGCCCATGATCACAGCGGTAAGACTCCACGCCCGACCCATCCGAATAAACCAGGTACAGCTCCGGCGTCGATCCCGTGCCCAGCGGAAACCCGGACTCAAACAGAATCCGCCCATCAAGCAGCACATCCGTAGGAACAGCGTTTCCCGGCAAATAACTCAGCGGAAGCACCGTTGCTCCGGCCTCAGCATCAATTGCCGCATTCGGCAATCCACCGTCTTTGCCCGCAGCCTCCAGCCGGAATCCCTGCGCAGTACGCCGCGCATAAACCAGTCGCCCGCCTGGCAGATAAAACGGACGAATCACATCCCCGTCGCCGGCCACCACCAAGCGTACCGCCCGATCCGCGAGCGTCATCTCCCATATCTGCCATGGATCGCCCGCAGTCCGTTTGCCCGCAAACAGCACCGTCTTGCCATCAAACCCGACATTCGCATCCGCCGCCGCCGCAAACCCTGTCACCAGCGGCGCCGCGTTGCCTTCGTGAATCAGCAACAACTGCGCGCCCTTCGGAAATCGCTCTCCGCCCTTGAGTGCGGCTAACGGCACATACACCGGCGCAGCCGTCACAATCACGTCCCCATCCGCAGACACACCCCTACTCTGCTCCGCAACCGGACCAAACCCGCAAGTCACAATCAAGCCTGCAATCAATACGGGCAGCACAAGGACAGAAACCCTCATCCCAATGCCTCCACCGGCTCCGTGCCCGTCCCTTCGCGCCGCACCAGCTCCTGCCCGCGCAATTCCAGCCACGGTTCCAGCCCAAACATCATCGCGTCGAATCCAGCGAAGTCCAGCGATTGCTCCCCGTCGCTCCATGCCCTGTCAGGGTTCGGATGCACTTCGACAAGCAACCCATCCGCGCCGCCCGCAACCGCTATCCGCGCCAGCGCGGGAACCAGTTCCCGATGCCCCGCCGCATGACTCGGATCGGCGATTACCGGCAAATGCGAAATATGCTTTAACAGCGCAATCGCCGCCACGTCGAACGTATTCCGCATCGCCGTTTCAAAAGTGCGAATGCCACGCTCGCAAAGAATCACATGAGGGTTGCCGCAATCGATAATCAATTGCGCCGAGCGCAGCCAATCCGCAATCGTCGCCACCATCCCGCGCTTCAGCAGCACCGGCCGCCCGCTCCTTGCGGCCGCTTCCAGCAGCGAGTAGTTCTCCATGTTCCGCGTGCCAATTTGCAAAATGTCCGCATACTCGGCCACCAGCGGCACATCGTCCTCGCTCATCACTTCGGTCACAATCGCGAGGCCGCTCTCTTCGCGAGCGCGCGCCAGCATCTTCAGCCCTGGGAGGCCGTGTCCTTGAAAACTGTAGGGAGAGCTGCGCGGCTTGAATGCGCCTCCGCGAAGGATGCGCGCGCCTGCCCGGCGAACATGATTGGCTGTGGCCATCAGCTGGAACTCGGTTTCAACCGAGCACGGCCCAGCCATGGTAATGAATTCGTCCCCGCCGATTTCCAGATCCAGAACCGGCACCACAGTCTGTTGGCGCTGCGCACTCTTCAGAACATCGGGACTTTCGGCGAATCGTTCGTGCCAGCTATCGCGCACCCGGTGCGCTCCGTTTCTGGGGAAGCGGAAACGTTAGACTAACGCGTTCGTCCACGCCGCGCCTCCACCCAAAGGATGAGGTGCGCGACCGTTCTCATCGCACCTGGCACTTCGTTTCTAGCTGCGCAATATGCACTTGTCTGTGACGAATGAACTTGACTCGCACTTCAATGATGCTTGCCCCACTGAAGCCGTGTCCCATAAGCGGGAGTCCCACTGAAGCGAGTGCCCCACTTTCGCCGATGTGCGGCTTTTTGTGCATCGGTTAAAGTGGGATAGCTCCATCTATCTATAGCTTTTCTCAATGCTTCTTATAGCTCGTTATAGCTTTCTCACCCCAGCGCCATCGTCGGCGTCCTGTATCCAAACGCCGCATCCACCACACCCGCAATCCCCAGCGCCGTCTCATCTTCAAACGGCCGTGCCACAATCTGCACCCCTATCGGCAGTCCTTCTGCCGAGCGACCAACCGGCACAACCGCCGCCGGGCAAGCCAGCGCGTTGAACCACTGCGTAAACCGCCACGCATCCAGATACTCGACCGTCCGCCCCTCCACATCCCACACACGTTCGCCATGCCGGAAAGCGGGCACACTCGCCACCGGGCACAACAGAACTGAGTATTTCTTCATCTCCTCCAGCGTCTTCGCGCGCAGCAAATCCAGCTCCGCCCACGCATTCAGCAACTCTGCTGCCGTCAACTGCGGCGCGCCCGCCGCAATCCCCAGAAACTCTCTGAAGATCGGACTCAGTTCGTCCTCTCGTCCTGCGATAGTCGTCGCATAAAACCTGGCCCCGCACTGCACAAAAAAGGTCCGCCACACCTTGCGCAGCGCCTCCAGCGTTTGCGGCCTGAACGGTTCCAGGTTGAAGCCCGCCTCGCGCAACGCCGCCACCGCCGCCTGCACCACCGCCCGCGTTTCCGCCGTAACCGGAACCAACCCATCGTCCTCAAAGAACCCTATCCGTTTGCTCCGCAGTTCCTCCAGCCCTGGTTCGCGGAAGTCCACTGGTGCGCCCGCCGGATCAGCCACATCCTGCCCGCTCAGCAAGCGGAACAGCAGCGCCACATCGGCAATCGTCCGCGCCATTGGCCCAATTGCGCCTAGAATCAGAAACGGCCCCACGCATGGCGGCAAATGCCCGCGCCCCGGTATCCGTCCCGGCGTCGGTTTCAGCGAACAAATCCCCGTAAAATGTGCCGGCACGCGCACGCTTCCACCGCTGTCACTGCCCAGCCCCGCGGCTGACATACCCGCCGCAATCGCCGCAGCCTCGCCGCCACTTGATCCACCCGGTGACCGCGTCAGGTCCCACGGGTTCGCTGTCCGTCCGTGCAGCAGATTGTCGGTCTCGTAGGCCATCAGGAACTCCGGACAATTTGTCGTGCCCAGAATCAGCGCCCCCGCCGCGCGCAGCCGCGCCACCACCACCGCGTCCTCACTCTGAACCTCATCCTTGTGCAACAGGCTCCCAATCTCGCACTTCAATCCCCGCGTCGCAATTGACGACTTCACCGTCACCGGCAACCCAAACAGCGGTCTCCGTTCCCGGCTGCCACGCCAGTCATCATGCTTCCGCGCGCGCTCCCGCACCCACTCCGCATCAAAGTCCGCAAACGCATTCAACGCAGGATTCAGTCGCTCAATCTGCCGTATGTGCGCCTCCGCCAACTCCGTTACGGATATCTCGCCAGACTTCAACAACTCCAGTTGACGCACCGCCGACTCAAGCGCAACATTGTTCATTGAAGTCCCGCCGAATTTGATGCGGGCGCAAAGTCGTCCTGGGGCGTCGAAGGCCTCTCCCGATAATCAAATCGATAAGCCCGCACCGGCTCTCCCGAATCCCACCGGTCATTCCAATCCAACTGGTACTTCAAAGCATCCGCATCATCGGGAAACGCCTCACTCGCCGGATACGGATACGTGCTCATTCCATGGAACGGCACCTGCGCCACCGTAAACGGCGAAGCATCCCACCAATCCATATCCTTCACAAACCCATTCGCATAAAAGAAGTAATCCCGCTTCCAATGCGCAGGCAGCGCCGGTAGCTGTTCCGTATCAAATTCCGCCGCAATCTCCTCACCGCTCCCGAATATAACCATGCGGTTATCGACACCCGTCAGCAGTTCCCTCACATCGCCCATCCGCGTGTAGTTCCCGCGCTGATGCTGAAACGGACCTGTCAAACTCACGCGATCATAGTCGTAATCCAGATCGCCAGGACTCGCACCCTCCATCTGCTTAGGATACCCACGGAAATGCAGCATAGCCGTCGCCATCGGCACTTCCGTCGCCCGCGCCTCAGCATCCGTGCTCTGTGCCAACTGATCAATCAACACCTGGTCCCAATAAATCTGCAGATTCGTCATCAGCCGAATCTTCCGCGCGCCCGCCGGTAACTTGCCTGTCAGGTCCACAACAATCGTCCGTTCCAGGCCCGCAGGAAATCCCGCGTCCTCAGCAACCTTCTTCCACGACCCATCCGCCAACTGCGCCTCAACATACGGCGACACCGGCTTCACGCCCGCCTGCCAAGCCGCATACAAACTCGTCGCGCTGAAGTAGTTCACATACCCCGTCATCAGCAACCGCAGCGGGGACTTCGCGTCCAGCGGACCTAGGTCCAGTGTCAGCGCATGCAGATTCGCAAACCCGTCATACGGCGCAACCGCAAACCCGCTAGCAAACGTATGATCGCGCCGGCTCAGCGCATCCATCACATCGCGCCCTTCGCCATCCCAGGCGCCCACCGGCAACCGCGCGCCTTCCGATGCCACAACCCGCCCCGAAGCAAACGGCGGATCATCCAGGAACCGCTCATCCGGATTCACCTCAACATTCTCCGGATGATCGACAGCCACCACCCGCAACTGATCTATGTAATTCACTTCCTCCATCGGTTCCATGAAGCGCAAACTTAGCTTGCCGTTCACCAGCGCCGTGTGGTCGCCATCCACCTTCACCCACTCGCCGGGATTGGGAATGTTCCTCCGCTCCGGCGTAAACCAATGCCCCACCACCCCAGATCCAATAACATCCGTCACTAACTTGTACTTATGCCCATCCCATGCAAAAAGAACTGGGCAACTACTCCCGCGCCGGTCCGCCTCTTTCATCGCAATCACCGCGCGTCCCTGCACCAACTTGGGCAAATCCACCTCATCCTGCAGCACGCCCGTCGGCCACAGAATGCGCAGCAAATCAATCCCTTCCGCATCGCCCAGCCCCACCAGAATCTGCGGCGGAGCCTGCGTCTGATAGCCCGAAGCCCCGGCCAGTTCCCACTTCTGCCAATACCCGCCCTCAAACACCTCCACCTTCACGCCCAGCGCCGTCTTGTTATCCGCATACCCGCTCAAATCAAGCCGTACAAAATGATTCTTGTTCGCTCCCACATTCTTCAGCAGCACCGGCGGCGCATTCACCTGCGTCACAATCAAATCCGGCGCGCCATCCCCATCCACATCCGCCGCAATCAGCCCGCGCGGCTCATGCAGCGTCACCGCATCCAGCCCCAGCGCATGGCTAACATCCTCAAACGTCCCATCGCCGCGATTGCGCAAAACCTTCACACTTGATCCGGTCGCAGTCTCGACGATTACTGCCAGATCAATCCAGCCGTCGTTATCAATATCGATTGGCGTGAGGCCCCAACACCGGTATCCCATCGAGTTAGGCTTGGCTGGATCAAGAGCCATTAGAGTTGGACCAATTGGCGGCAGTTCCACCCGCTCAAACTGCCTTCCAACATGATCTGGGCCTTCCACATTCCGCCAAAGCGAGATGCCAGGCGCGCCGTCGTGAGTTACAGCTATATCCATCCAACCGTCCTTGTCAAAATCGAGAACGGCAACCCCAACAGAATACGCAATTGGAGATTCTCTTTCCCACGCTACTTGACTTGCTTGAGTCCTACTAGCCTGATATAACGGCTGCGTCGGATACTTCCCCTCCCGCGGATTCACGTAAATCAAAGGAGATGCCGGTGGTTCTGTAATTATCTCCTTTGGGTTCGAGGTGTCTCCAACAGTGGGCACCCATTTAATAAAATCTTCTCTCGTGGTAACAATATCAACCGCACGGTCATTGTTAAAGTCCGTGAGAATCGCCGCGTTTGTCTTTCCTGCTCCGCCCAATCCCGTCGGCTCTGTCCATTCGGTAAAAGTCTTGTTGCCGTTATTCCTCCATAACACGTTTCCTGGTCTCCACAAACAATAGCTTTTGTTCCTGGGATCAGGCTCGCAATCCGTATTCAAGTTTGAACCCGTCAAGAACAGATCAAGGTCGCCGTCATGGTCGTAATCGATAAACGTAATCCCCGTCGGCCTGTTCTTCGCAGCCAGCCCAGCCTCCGCCGTCACATCCTGAAACTTGCCCTTCCCCAAATTCTTGAACAGCAATACCCGGTCATCCAGCGCCACCGCCAGATCATTCAACCCGTCCGAATCAAAGTCGCCTACCGCGCACGCCACACCATGCCCTGCGACCTTCAACCCCGCTCCCGCAGCATCAAATTCTTCAAAGCTCCCATCGCCTTTCGCATGCAGCACCCGAATCGCCTGCGCCCCAGCCTGCATCAGCACCAGGTCCATATGCCCGTCGCCGCTAACATCCAGCATGCAAGCCCCGCCCGTAGTTGAAAAGCTGGGTGCCCCCGGTCTCGCTTTTGAGACCGGGGAAACCATCTCCGTCGCCACCAACTTCACCGGAATCATCGCCTTCACACCGCCGCCCAACTCCCTCACCGGTGTCACCGTCGAATAGCGCCCCTGCTCCCCATAAGCCAGCCCAATCGGCGCCCCAATCTTCGCGCTCGTCAAATGCTGAAACCGCTTGAAATGGGCCTTCGCCTCATCCGCATGTCCTGACCGCTGCAGCGCCCGCGCCATCCCAAACTCACTCGACGCATGGTTCGGATCAATCGCCAGCGCCTGCTTGAAAGCGTCAACCGCCTGGTCGAAATCCTTCAGCTCAGAAAGACACACGCCCTCAAAGTAATACGAATCCACATCCCGCGGATCGATCTTCACCGCCTGCCGAAAGCTCTCCAACGCCGGCTCCAGTTCGTTGCCCGCATGCTGCGCCAGTCCCAGGTTGTACCACGCCTGCGCACTCTGCGGGTCCAATGTCAGAGCCGCATGCAGCGCCTTCTTGGCCTCATCCAGCTTCTGCAGAGTCAGCAGCGCAATGCCGTCATTAATCGCCGCTTGCGCCAGCTTCGGATCCTTCTTGAACGCGCTGGCAAATGAGCCTTCGGCGCGCTCGGTAAACTGCTGCCCCATCTCCGCTACGCCGCGATTGTTGGCGCGCACGGCCTCCGCGTCAAAGCGCGGCTCCGCGCCCCGCGCCGCAACAGCCATCCACAACATCAGCCCCACCGGCCCCGAAATTCTCAAGAATCTATTTCCCAAAGTCTCTTCCCCAACCGCGACCCCCGTTTTAACCGGATAGCCGCTCCACACTCGCTAATATCCTGCAAGTCCCATCCAGTGTATGCGACCCCGCACCTCCCCGCATCGCCGGTACGGTGTACGTCTTGACGCTGTAGCGTGCAAAAACATCCGGCGATTTATACTTGTCCTGTGATTCCGTCCCTCGAATCCGTCAACTGGCGCAGCTTTCTCGGCAGGCCCCGTTTGCCTTCGCCGGAAGTCGAAGTCTTTGACGCCCTGTATCGCCAGCCCATTCTCATCACCGGCGCTGGCGGCTCCATCGGTTCCGCCCTCGCCCTGCGCGTTGCCGTGCTCAGCCCGCCGGCCCTGCTCCTTCTGGAGTCTTCTGAAAGCCATCTCTACGCCCTCAACCGCGCCTGGGCCGCAGCCGGAACCGCCTGCTTCATGACGCCCATCCTCGGCAACGCAGCCGACGTCGCTCTCGTCGAACACATCTTCGCCGCGCATCGTCCCCGCATTGTCTTTCACGCCGCCGCTTACAAGCACGTTCCCCTCATGGAAGAGCAGCCCCTCGCCGCCATCGCCAACAACATCTTCGCTACGGAAACACTGGCCATGGCTGCCGCCGCCAACGGTGCGCGCCTCATCCTGCTCTCCACTGACAAAGCCGTCGAGCCCGCTTCTGTCATGGGCGCCACCAAGCGCGTCGCCGAGCAAATCGTCCTCGCCTCCGGCGGCATCGTTCTCCGCCTTGGCAACGTGCTTGCCTCGCGCGACAGCGCAGTCGAGCTCTTCGCCCAGCAAATCGCTATGGGCGGCCCCGTCACCGTCACCGATCCCGCCGCCCGCCGCTATTTCCTCACCATGGATGAAGCCGTCAACCTGCTTCTCATCGCCGCCGCGCTCCCTCATCCCTCCGCCTTGCTGGCGCCCGGTCTTCCCGCTCCCCACTATATCTCTGACCTCGCCCACTTCATGATCCGCGAGCTTGCCCACGGCGTCGAAATCCCCATCGATTTCACCGCACCTCGCCCCGGCGACAAAATCGCGGAGCAACTCTGGTCCTCTTCCGAGCAAACTCACACCGTCATCCCCAGCCCAGCGTCGCAGGCGCCAGCTTTGGTGGCCATCCAGACCAGCCAGCTCCCTCCCGCCCAACTCGCATCCGGCCTCGATAACCTCCGCGCCGCACTCGACGCTCGCAACCTCGCCGCCGCACTCGTGCATCTCACCTTTCTGGTTCCGGACTACACTCCCAGCCCATCCGTCCTCGCGCTCTCGCAGCAACAGGGCTCCAGGGTGTCCCTCTGAGACTCGTTCCATGATTGAGAAAAGGCCCGCCCGCCGCATCGGCGTCGTTACCACCTCCCGCGCCGATTACGGCCATCTCTACTGGCCCCTCCGCGAGCTCGCCGCCCACCCCGGTGTCAACCTCGGCGTCTTCGTCCTCGGCGCTCATCTCTCGCCTGCATTCGGCAGCACAATAAAGGAAATCGAGCGCGACGGGTTCCCCATCCAGGCCCGCATCGAGTGCCTTCTCAATTCCGACACCGACACCGGCATGGCCAAAACCATCGGCATGGCCATCCTCGGTCTCACCGACGCCCTCAACGCCTGGCGGCCCGACATTCTCCTCATCATCGCCGACCGTTACGAGATGCTCGCTCCCGCCTCCGTCGCCCTCGCGCTGCGCATCCCCGTCGCCCACATCGAAGGCGGCGAAATCTCCCAGGGTGCCATCGACGATCACATCCGCAACGCCCTCACCAAGCTCGCCGCCATCCACTTCACCTCCACGCCAACCGCCCGCCGCCGCGTCATCGCCATGGGAGAGGAACCTTGGCGCGTGCATCACGCCGGCGCGCCCTCGCTTGACCACATTACCCACTCGGCACTCTTCGATCGGCCCACGCTGGAAGCCCGCCTCGGAATCCTCCTCACGCCGCCCACTATCCTCGCCGCCTGGCACCCCGTCACCATCCTCAAAGACACCAACGCCGAAGCGGATGCGTTCTTCGCCGCCGTCGCCGCGGTCCCCGGCCAACTCGCTTTCGTCTATCCCAACGCCGACGCCGGCAGCCACTTTCTCGTCGAGCGCACTCGTGCCCTCGCTGCAAAACGCCCCTACACGCACATCTTCATCAACCTCGACCCAATCGCATACTGGAGCCTCCTTGGCCACGTCGATTGCATGATTGGCAACTCATCCAGCGGCATCATGGAAGCCGCCAGCTTTGCCCTGCCCGTCGTCAACATCGGCATGCGCCAGCAAGGCCGCGAGCGCGCCGCCAACATCCTCGACGCCCCTGCGGAAATACAAGCCATCCTCGCAGCAATCCACCGCGCGCTCGCCCCAGAATTCCGCGCATCCCTCTCCGGCATGACCAACCCCTACGGCAACGGCACCGCCGCCGGCACAATCACCCAGGTTCTTACCACCGTCCCCCTCGCGAACCTGCTCGTCAAGCAGCCCCCGCAGCTCTCGGGAGACGCCTCCGTTGCGGACACCTCCGTTACCGAGCAAGTTGATGAACAGCCGCTCGTACTCGCCGTTGAACTGCGAGCCGAACCTCAACCCGTCAATCCCCCACAGGCCCTCCGTCCATTCCGGATCTCGATTGATCCACCGGCAATGACCCGATCCAGGCAAGGCACCATTTTTGGCGCTATCTGCTTCTTCATCGGCGATCAGGCCTTTCCTGCGTCGTGGTACACCGACTTGGTTGTTGCTTTTATCAGCGCGTGGTTCGACGCAATCGTGAAGATACTGTCCCGCAAAAGGAATTACGAGCGCGTCCGCTTCTATCACAATCCGTATTCAGTCGACATCTCATCCGCGGAAGTAGGCGCGGTCGATCTCGAATTCATCTGGCACAACGCCGCAGGCGACAAATTATTGCAATCGTTTCATGCGCGCCTTCATGAACTCACGCAGCAAACCATGGACGTAGCGGAGCAGGTTCTTGCGGTTTGCGAGGAGCGGGGTTGGTCCGATCCGGATATCAGGAAGCTCGCGGCCAATTTGAAAGAAGCACCGGCGGCCCTGGTCCAGAATCCCGCCCAGGAGCTCGGGGCCTCCGGCGACAGGTCTTCGTCGCTGGGGAGCAAGCTTCCATGACGGCGCGCATTCCGCTGAGCGCCCCCGACATCACCCAACTCGAAATAGACGCCGTGACCGCTGTCCTCCGTACTCCGCATCTCAGCCTGGGCCCGGAACTCGTCGCCTTTGAAACCGCGCTGGCCTCATACCACCGTGTCCCTCACGCCGTTGCCGTCAGTTCCGGCACCGCCGGCCTTCATCTCGCCTTGCTCACTCTCTCCATCGGCGAAGGCGACGAAGTCCTTATCCCCTCCTTCACCTTCATCGCCGTAGCCAACGCGGTGCTGCAGGTGCGGGCCACGCCGGTCTTCGCGGAGATTGACCCCGTCACTCTCAATATGGATCCGCAGGCCGCGGAGCGCGCCATCACTCCCCGCACCCGCGCCATTCTCCTCCCCCACACCTTCGGCATTCCCGCCGACATCGACGTCTTCCAAACCCTCGCCGCTCGCCACAACCTCTTCCTCATTGAGGACGCCTGTGAAGCCATCGGTGCGGAATTCGGCCAGCCCCCCAACGCCCGCCGCGCTGGCAGTTTCGGCCACCTCGCCGTCCTCGGCTTCTATCCCAACAAGCAAATCACCACCGGGGAAGGCGGCGCAGTCCTCGCCCACGATCCCGCCCACGCCACCCGCCTCCGCAGCCTCCGCAATCAAGGCCGGGGTCCCCAGCGACAGGTCTTCGTCGATGGGGTGGAAGGCCGTCAGCCTTCCCAGGATTGGCTCGACCACGCCGAACCCGGCTACAACTACCGCCTCTCCGACATCGCGTGCGCCCTCGGCCGCGTTCAACTCTCCCGCATCGACGAAACCCTGGCCCTCCGCCAAGCCGCCGCTGCACGCTACAACCGACTCCTTGCCCCCATCCCTGGACTCGAACTCCCGCCACTCACACTGCCCAACCGCGTCATCAGCTGGTTTGTCTATGTCGTCCGCCTTCCTCAATCCGCAGACCGCCATCGCACCCAGGCTGCTCTTGCCCAACGCGGCATCGCCACTGGCCGTTACTTCCCCCCCATCCACCAGCAACCCGCCTGGCAGGCCCATTCCAGCGCCGCCGTCAACCTCCCACTCACCGAATCCATAGCCCTCCGCACGCTCGCCCTTCCGTTCTTCAACCGCATCACCCCTGACCAGCAACAACACGTCGCCGACGCCCTTCGGGACGCACTTGCGCCTAACTAGACTCAAAGACAATCTAACTCCCTCTCTTTCTGACCTTTTTCCCATCTAACATCCGCGGTAACTTTGTTTGAGCTTGAGTCATTACCGGCAATTCTCCAGAGCCGAAAATTAATGAAATTTCTAGCCCCCGGGCAACCTTCTCATTCCGTTCGCATCTTCTGGAGAGTAAGTCAACGTCCAACCGAATCAACTCCGGAATCGACCTTGACACAGTAGGAAAACGGGCGCACGATCTTACTAAGTTCGACCTTCCGGCCGGCGAATTTCCCAATGAGACATTTCACATTGTGAATACCACCGCCAGTACGGAACCCTCTCCCTGATTCCCTGGATCAACCGCCTCCGTTGTTGAACAGCAGGTACCTATGGTTGTAAAGACTCACTCCAAATGCCGTGGCGTTACCGGGCTACACGTTGGCGAAACCAACGTGCGGCGCTACTTTCAGGATCACGTTCCAACCATCGAACTCCAACTCGACCATCTCAACATCCAATGCGGACTGAATCCCGACTTTTGGCAGGGCCAGCCGGAAATCTTCGACCCCAGGCTGTGCGCCTGGCTTGAGTCCAAACACATGCATTCCAAACCGAATCGCGCGCCGGTACCGCTCGCGATGATACCCGCTGGACATAACTCCTTCCGTCTCCAGCCTGTCTCACCCAATGAGCACAGCACTCGCAAACATGCTGAAGATCGAACCCACTGATCCCTGTGACCGGGATTGACGCTCCCGAACTCCGGAATCCGGCTGTTCGGGAGCGTCCCAACCCTAAGCCGCCAACCTCGACCCTGCCCCGCAACAAATTCCCTGCCCTCTCAGCCAGTACACTCCTCTCCTCGCCTCGTCTTCTGTAGTTCGCGGCTGGGCGGCCGCAACGCGTCTAACCACTTCTGCAAGCCGAATCGTAACAACCAGTCACGCATCGATCCCATATCGGTCTTTCCCAAACGCCGGTGTCAGCTTGGGAAACAGAATTGCGCAAACCACTGAACAATACCGGCTTTGGTCGCCCCGTTCCCTAAACTCACCTCATCAACATTCCGATAGAAGGAACACTATGGTGGTGAAAACACAGAGAAAGTCCAGGGGAGTCACCGGCCTACACGTGGGCGCAAGCAACGTACAACGACATTTCCCCAGGCACATCTCCGAGATCGAATTGCACCTCGATCACCTGCGGATCCAGTGCGCGCTGACTCCTGAGTTTTGGAACGGCCACCCTGACATTCACGATCCCCGCCTTTGCGCCTGGCTCGAATCCAAACTCCTGCACGCCCGGCTCGACAGCAGGCCAATGCCTTTGGCCATGATCCCCGCCGGAGAAAACGCCTTTCGCCTGCTATCCGTCCCCACCCACGCCCACCCCAAACCGAACCCGTCGCAACGCTGACCCCGGCAACCGCTCCCTTCCCATTCGACAAATATTGACAGACCAATCCCCAGTGTCCCATCTATGATCAGGGACTCAGAGGACACCCTTACCCATGACAAACAACACCGGACTTCCGCATCCCCCGCGGAAACAGCACAGGAGTGACCTGGTGCGCCCCATGTATGCCCGCCAGTCGCTGCTTGGCCCCACTCCCCGCCACGCGATTCCCGAGGATGGCATGTCGCCCTCCACCGCCTACCACCTCATCCACGACGAGCTCATCCTCGACGGTAGCTCCCGCTTCAACCTCGCCACCTTCTGCAGCACGTGGATGGAGCCCGAAGCCACCCGGCTCATGACCGAGACCTTCGATAAGAACATGATCGACAAGGATGAGTATCCGCAGACCGCCGAGCTCGAAATGCGTTGCGTTCACATGCTGGCCGAGATGTGGCATGCTCCCTCGCCTGAAACCACCATCGGCACCTCCACCATCGGGTCAAGCGAAGCCTGCATGCTCGGCGGTCTCGCCCTCAAGTGGCGCTGGCGTCAAAAAATGCAGAGCCTCGGCAAGCCGACAGACGTCACCAGCACCGTCCGCCCCAACCTCGTCATGGGAACCAACACCCAGGTCTGCTGGCACAAGTTCACTCGCTACTGGGATGTGGAACAGCGCGATGTCCCGCTTGAAGGAACCGACACCGTCACCGACCCGGAACGCGCCGCGGCCGCCTGCGATGAGAACACCATCGGCGTCGTCTGCGTTCTCGGCAGCACCTTCACCGGCGACTATGAAAACGTGGTCGCTCTCTCCGCGGCTCTCGACCGCCTGCAGGAAACCACCGGCCTCGACATTCCCATTCACGTCGACGGCGCCAGCGGCGGCTTCGTCGCGCCCTTTCTTAGCCCCGATCTGCTTTGGGATTTCAAGCTCCCTCGCGTTAAATCGATCAACACCTCCGGCCACAAATACGGACTCGTCTATCCCGGTGTCGGCTGGATCGTCTGGCGCGAAGCTGCCGATTTGCCTTCCGACCTCGTCTTCAACGTCGACTACCTCGGCGGCTCCATGCCCACCTTGGCCATCAACTTTTCCCGTCCCGCCAGCCAGATCGTCGCCCAGTATTACAACCTCATTCGTCTCGGAAAATCGGGTTACCGTGCCATTCACGAAGCATGTCAGGAGGTCGCCGTCGAACTCGCCCACGAAATTGCGGCACTCGGACCCTTCAAAATGCTTTCCACCGGTCTCGATCTCCCCGTCATCGCCTGGACCCTCAAGGACCCAGCCACCAGCTGGTCGCTCTATGATCTGTCGGACCGCCTCCGCGACCGCGGCTGGCAAGTCCCCACCTATCGCATGCCCGCCAACCGCGAGGAAATGGCCATTCAGCGCGTCGTAGTCCGCAACGGCTTCACCCACGACCTCGCCGGTATGTTAGTCCGCGACATCCGCCGTCATCTCGCCTGGTTTGAAACCCAACCCGGCATGAAGGCCACCAGCGACGCCCCCGGCTTCCACCACTAGGCAGATGACAGGTTACAGATGACAGATGACAGTAAGTACGCCGCCGTCCGGGCTCTTGACTGTAATCTGTCATCTGTAACCTGTAACCTGTAACTCATGTCCCTGATCGAACTCCAGTCCTCCATTGAGCGCCACTTCGCCGCCGGCCCCTCCGCCATCGGCGACACCGCCGCCATGACCGCCTTCCTCACCCTCCGCACCGCCCTCGAAGCCGGCGAAATCCGTTCCGCCTCGCCCGACCCAACCTCCCCCACCGGCTGGCGCGTTAACCCCTGGGTCAAGCAGGGCATCCTCCTCGGCTTCCGTCTCGGCGTGCTTCGCGACTATCCCGCGGGCGAGCTCTCCTTCATCGACAAGGACACCTACCCCGTCCGCCACTTCGCCGCCACCGACGCCGTCCGCATCGTCCCTGGAGGCTCGTCCATCCGCGCCGGCGCTTACGTCGCCCGCACCGTCGTCTGCATGCCCCCCATGTACATCAACGCCGGCGCCTGGGTCGACGAGGGCACCATGGTCGACTCGCACGCCCTCGTCGGTTCATGCGCCCAGATCGGCAAGCGCGTGCACCTCAGTGCGGCCGCCCAAATCGGTGGCGTCCTCGAGCCCATCAATGCCAGCCCGGTCATTATCGAAGACGACGTCCTCGTCGGCGGCAACACCGGCGTCTACGAAGGAACCATCGTCCGCAAACGCGCCGTCCTCGCCCCCGGAACCGTCCTCACCCGCGGCACGCCCGTCTTCGACCTCGTCCACGGCACAGTCCTCCGCGCCACAGACGAGCAGCCCCTCATCATCCCTGAAGACGCAGTCGTCGTCCCCGGCTCCCGCGCCGTCACCAAGGGCAAAGCCCATCCCAACGCCGACGCCTGGGGCCTCAGTCTCTACGCCCCCGTCATCGTCAAATACCGCGACGAAAAAACCAATCTAAGTACCACTCTTGAAGATTTGCTGCGTTAATGTCGAAGACTTGTCGCGACATGAGGCCAGTGCGAGCCTCCCGCGAGCGTCCGCCGCACCGCAGGTGCCACCACCCTCGAAGATTTGTTGCGCTGACGCCTATAATCCCTTGCCTCGCCTGCCGATGGCTTATCTTGCAACTCGATTTATCCATGGGTTAAGTGCGGACCACGGGCTCGGAACCATCGATAAGGCGCAATTCATCGCAGACCTGCCGTGCGCGGATTTGTCGACACGAATGAAATCCTCAGAGGGGACAGTGTGTATGGCGTTCATGACCTGGACCAAAGAGATGAGCGTTGGTGTCGCAGTACTCGATGACGATCACATGAGATTGGTCGAACTCCTGAACGAACTCCATCGAGTAGTGATGGCCGGCAAGACTGGGGTAGCGCTTGAAAACGTGATCGAGCAAATGGTTGACTACACCAGGTTCCACTTCGCCCGGGAAGAAAAACTCTTTACCCAGGCCGGGTTTCCCGGCGCTGAAGAACACAAGCATGAACACGAGATGCTCATCAGACGGGCGCTGAGTCTTCAGGCCCGATTCGAAAATGGACAGTCCCGTGAGCTCTCGCTTGAAGCGATGGACTCTCTGCAACGCTGGTTGAGCGGTCACATCCTGGGCTCTGACAGGGAGTACATCCCGTATCTCCACGCCAAAGGAATACACTGAGAGCCATCTGTACCTTCGCCGAAAGGCGCGTTGCTATCGAAGATTCGACGTGAAAGGAACAACAGTCCAATCAAAGCCGTATCCCTCATTGAGAGGACAGATGAAAACCAGGAAGCTAAAACAAAACGAGCCCCCAGCGAACCCCAATCAACCGCGCGAATCATTCTTCGACGGCCTAAGCTCAAGCGTCAGCACCATCGCCGTCGTCCTGTTCGCCTTCGCCTTCCTGTTTCAAAACTTCCTCATTCCGTCTTCCTCCATGGCCAGCACCCTGCTCACCGGCGACCATGTGCTGGTCGACCGCGTCACCTTCTCTCCGGCCGCTAAGTGGACGCCATTCGTACATCAACGCGACCCCCGTCGCGGCGATGTAGTGGTCTTCTTCAAGCCAGTCGCGGAAACCAACGGCGAACACATCTTCTTAGTCAAGCGCGTCATCGGCATCCCCGGCGACCGCATCCATCTCCGCAACGGCATCGTCTACCTCAACGGCGTCGCGCAAGACGAGCCGCAAGCCGCCAAGCCCACGCCCGACCGTTACGATCCCTACGTAAACGACTTCCCCTCCGTCGCTCCCGCCAACGAGCCTAACGTCACAGCCACCTGGACCGTCGAAATGCCCGCCCATATGCAAGGCGACGATCTGGTCGTCCCGCCCGGCAACTACTTCGTCATGGGCGATAACCGCCCCATTAGCATGGACAGCCGCTACTGGGGATTCGTGCCGCGAGAGAACATCGTAGGCCGGCCGCTCTTCGTCTACTGGTCCATCGAAATGCCCGACTCCGGCATCGAAGAAAAGCCATTGTCCGACCAGGCCCAATCCACCATCCACGAGTTCATCCACTTCTTCGACGAAACCCGCTGGAGCCGAACCTTCCACCGCATCGAGTGAAACGTCTCGAGAACATGCACCCGCGTTGCGATCGCCAAACCTCTCTTCGGGCGATTCCCTCAGTTCCTCTCGTAAAGCCTGAAGTTCACTTCAACCGTGATCATCACCGGCACAGGAACGCTGCCCTCTTTCATTGCTGGCTTGAAGCGATATTTCATCACCGCTTTCAGCGCCTGTTCATCCAACCCATAGCCAATTCCCCGCACGACCCGCGGATGCTGCGGCATCCCATTCGCATCCACAATGACTTGGACAAGGACCACGCCCTGAATATGTTTGCTTCTCGCCTCGTCCGAGAACAGCGCCTCAACGGAATTCCGCGGGACCGGCGGAGAGACGCCTTTCCCTATGCGATACAGCCCGGTACTTCCTCCCTCGCCATCGCTGGCGCTTCCCATGGCCTCGTGCGTCGCCTCTGCTGACGGCGTGCTGAATGTCTGCACCGGCTGCGCGGTTAACCGCAACACGTTGGATTTGTTCCCCGCTGCGTCTATTTTCGTTGCGAAGCAGGCCTCCAACTTCACCTGCACCAACTCCTTCACTGCAACTGCCGCTCCGCCCGAAGCGCCTGGCTTAAAGCTGTCTCCCCTTACAACGTGCACCGCCAGCTTCTCCAGCGACGTTCCTTTGGGACCGATGACTGCTAGATTGCGCGGTTTTCCCAGTTCATCGACAACGAGCCAGATCGAAACCTCGCCATTGACCGTTTCACTGCAAGGCTCACCGGTTTCGACGGCGCGTTCCCCTTGAAGCAGTTCCGGAGCGGAAATGTCTGGACCAGCCTCATAAATCAACCCAATTGGTGCCGGTTTCGCAGTCTGAGGTGTCTGCGCGGTTTCCTGCCCCGGAGCCTGTCTTCCGCTCAGCCACGCCAACCCGACCAACAGAACCCCGCCCAAGCTATTCATCCGGAATCTCCCCACTCAAGCTACTTTATTCCCATGATCTTTCCCACCCTGAATGGATAGGGTAGTCCCATCTTTGGATTGTTCTTACAGCCTCGTATAATCTCTTCCGCCACGGCGACACGCTAAAGTAAAACAATGCACGAAGCGGACTCGCAAGAAAGCAAACAACCAATCCGCTTCGGCATCATAGGCCCCGGCCGCGCCGCCGCCCGTTTCGCCGAAGGCCTCACCGCCGTCCTCAACGCCACGCTTCAATCCGTTTGGGGCCGCAATCCCGATAAGACCCAATCCTTCGCCCAAGAATTCAACGTCCCGCAGCCATCCCCCACCTTAGCCCAATTCCTTGCCACAAACATCGATGCAGTCTACGTCGCCACCCACCCTGACACCCACGCCGATCTCGGCATCCAGGCCCTCGCCGCCGGCAAGCACGTCCTCTGCGAGAAACCCTCCGCCCTCAACGTAGCCCAGCTCCAGCAAATCCTCGCCGCCGCCTGCCTCCATAACCGTCTGTTTATGGAAGCCATGAAGCCCCCGTTCTTCCCCCTCTACCAGAATCTCCGCCAACACCTCGCAGAGGACCCCATCGGCACCGTCCGCTTCGTCCGCGCCGGCCATTGCGACTCCAGCCTCGCCCCCGATTACCCGCTCCATTTCCCTGAGCTTGGCGGCGGCGGCATCATGGGCATCGGCCCCTACGAGGCCTTTCTCGCCCTCGACTGGCTCGGCCCCCTCAAGCGCGTCCACACCCTCGGCCGCCTCAGCGATACCGGCGTCGACTCCTTCGCCCTCATCCACACCGAGCACGAACGCGGCATGGCCCAGCTCCACACCGGCCTCGATCTCCTAAGCCATGGCGACGCCCTGCTCTCCGCGCCACGCGGCTACGTCCTCATTCACGCCAACTGGTGGAACCCCACCCGCGCCACCATCCATTACCTCGACCGCCGCGTCATCGAGCTACACGTACCCTTCGAGTCCAGCGGCTTCAACTACGAAACCGCCCACTTCTGCCAGCTAATCCGCAGCGGCCTCCTCGAAAGCCCCATCATCCCCCACAAAATGTCTCTAGGCATGGCCCACCTACTCGAATCCGCAAGAAAAGCCTTAGGAGTCCACTTCCCTGCCGAATAGCCCCTCGCGCCCCTAAGTCGTCATGCCCTGGTCACTAACCACTGTCCACTGCCTCCCGGTGCTACCATCAAGGAGACAGATGCAAACGAAAAAACTGAAAATTATCCCCCTCGGCGGTCTTGGCGAATTCGGCATGAACTGCCTCGCGCTTCGCTGGGAAGACGACATTATCGTGATCGACGCCGGGCTCATGTTCCCCGAGTCGGAACTTCTCGGCGTGGATATCGTGGTTCCCGATATCACCTACCTCATTGAAAACAAACAGCACGTCCGCGCCATCATCCTCACCCACGGCCACGAAGACCACATCGGCGGCCTGCCCTGGATTCTGAACGAGCTCAAAGTCCCCGTCTACGCCACGGAGTTTACCCTGGCCTATGTCGAGGGCAAGCTTGAAGAGCATCACCTGCTCGACGAAACCTCCCTCATCGAAATCGAACCCCGCCACAAATTCACCCTCGGCCCCTTCACCATTGAGCCCATCCGCGTCACCCACTCGCTCGTCGATTGCGTAGCCCTGGCCATTGAAACTCCCGTCGGCATCGTCATCCACACCGGCGACTTCAAAATCGATCTGTCGCCCATCGACGGCCACGCCTTTGACCTCCACACCTTCGCCGAGTACGGCAAGCGCGGCGTCTTAGCCCTGCTCCAAGACTCCACCAACGTCGAGCGCTCCGGCTACACGCCCAGCGAGCGCGCCGTCATTCCCCGCCTCGACGAAGTCTTTTCGCAAGCCAAAAAGAAGCTCTTCTTCACCTGCTTCTCGTCCTCCATCTATCGCATCCGCATCGCGCTCGATCTCGCCCGCAAGCACAGCCGCAAGGTCGCCGTCATCGGCCGCTCCATGATGGAAAGCACTGAGATTGCCCAGGACCTCGGCTACATCGACATTCCCCAGGGCCTCGTCATCAATCCAGGCCAAATGCGCGACTACGCCCCCGAGCACTTGATGATTCTCATCAGCGGCACACAAGGCGAACCCATGTCCGCCCTCAGCCGCGCCGCCGTCGACAACCATCGCCACGCGCATATCGACGCCGGCGACACGGTCGTCCTCAGCTCCCGCATCATTCCCGGCAACGAGAAAAGCATCTTCCGCGTCATCGATCACCTCTATCGCCGCGACGCCAACGTCATTGCCGACGACGGCTCCAACGGCCTCATCCACGTCAGCGGCCACGGCGCTCAGGAAGAGCAGCGACTGCTCATCAATCTCGTTCGCCCCAAATACTTCATCCCCGTCCACGGCGACTACCGCAACCTAGTCCGCCACGCCGGCCTCGCCATGGAAACCGGCGCCGTCGAGCACTCCATCGTCCTCGAAGATGGCGACGTTCTCGAGCTCGACAAGACCAACGCCCGCAAGGCGGATAAAGTCCATGCCGGCCGCATCCTCATCGACTCCGGCTCCAGCATTGATGTAGTCGAAGATCTCGTCATCAAGGATCGCCGCATTCTCTCAGAAGACGGAATCGTCCTCGCCGTCCTCGCCATCAACAAGCGCACCGGCAAGGTCGAGCAGCAGCCTGAAGTCATCATGCGCGGCTTCGGCGGTTCAGACATCACCGAGCAAGCCAAAGAGCTGGTCCTCAAAACCCTCGACGGCCTCAGCATCGAGCAGAAGTCCGACTACGGCATGGTCAAAGACAAAGTCCGCGCGGAGCTGAAGCGGTTAATTCAGAAGTCGACCGGCCGCCGCCCCATGATCATGCCCGTAATCCTGGAAATCTGAGCCGGTTGTAGATCGTGACGACAATTTGGTCAGACCGGTTTCATCGCAGTTCCGTCTGGCCTTTCAGCGACGATACAGACTATTTCGGAACCTGTGTATCAGCCACTGCTCGAAGCGTTGAGCATCCTCCGCGAGCAGGATCCAAAGCGGGTTCGGCAGGTGCCGTCCGCACCTCACATGCAACTAAGCAGAATACGATGGCCGGTGCGAGTGAAAGACTATAGACGTTGTATGTCAGCTCTGAGCCAAGAACGGCATACGCCTGCACACCCAAAGCAATGACTGCGATACCCAGGAACCTCTGGTGGTCTCTTACCCTCTCCCATACTCTTCGCCGCATCATGACCAATGCAATTGCGGTGCTGCAAAATAACAGAATGATTCCCTGCGGTTTAATGAGCCTCGCGATCAGTGAGCCATGCATCTCTTTATGCGCTACTTGATATAGCATGTGGGCGCGAAACAGGTCCGCATTGTGTGCGATGTGAAGTCCTTCCGATTGCCAGCTCAACAGAACCGCGGCAAGCAGCAACCACTCCAGCGCGTGAACTCGTCGCTCGCGGCTCTCCCTCTGGCGAAGCGCCCAGCAGATTACCGCATAACCCACTGCTGCCAACCCCAATGCCGGATGGATCAGCAGGCTCCCGAAAAGAAGCGCACCGGCGCCCAGAAAGTAGCCATTGAGGTGAAGCAGAAGCGCAACCGCAATCAACAAAAGTACGGGGGCTTCCATTCGCACCATGTTCGCGGCAAACACCACAGGCGGAGTCAGCAGCAATAAAGTGGCAAGCGCGCCTGTCGTCCTCGATCCGGAAATATTGCGAAATTCGAGAGCAAAGAGAGCGACTCCCGCAGCTACCATGCATTCGCAAGCGGCCCGCGCAATCTCGATCGATTGACCAAACAGCCGCAACACAAGTCCAAGCAACACGGTGAATCCATCGGGGACCCAGAAAATTCCACGGGGAGCATTCACGGTCGCCGGGTCGAGAGACCCGTGGTTCACCCACCACTGCGCGGGCAGATACAATCTTGCCTCGTCATTCCATGGAAATGGGAAGGTGAGCCGATTCGCTCTCGCCAGTGCGAATAGAGCCAGGCCCGCCAACAGGGCGAAAGCTTCATACCA